>Ga0207709_10000078_pt1 | contig 169141 bp, 177 predicted proteins | sample KBSM34metaG_FD_184397 | JGI IMG/M metagenome (GOLD analysis project Ga0207709, IMG submission 184397) | Miscanthus rhizosphere microbial communities from Kellogg Biological Station, Michigan, USA - KBS M3-4 metaG (SPAdes) (version 2) | ecosystem: Host-associated > Plants > Roots > Rhizosphere... | reverse complement strand
CGAAGATATGCGCGTCGTCCTGCGTGAACTGGCGCACGCGCATGATGCCGTGCAGCGCGCCATGCGGCTCGTTGCGGTGGCAGCAACCGAACTCGGCCATGCGGATCGGCAGGTCGCGATACGACTTGATCCCTTGGCGGAAGATCAGGACGTGCGCCGGGCAGTTCATCGGCTTGAGCGCCATCAGATCGGCGGTGCCGGTGAAGATCGGCCCGTCTTCCTCGGTCGAGGGAATCTCGTCGGGGACGACGAACATGTTCTCGCGATATTTGCCCCAATGGCCGGACTGCTCCCATTGGCGCGCGTCCATCAATTGCGGCGTCTTGACCTCGGCATAGCCGGCCGCGTCGAGCCGGCGGCGCATATAGGCCTCCAGCTGGCGCCACAGGATGAAGCCCTTGGGATGCCAGAACACCGAGCCCTGCGCTTCGGACTGGAGGTGGAACAGGTCCATCTCCTGCCCGATGCGGCGGTGGTCGCGCTTGGCGGCTTCCTCGAGCCGGACGAGGTGCTCGTCGAGCTGCTTCTTGTTGAGCCAGCCGGTCCCGTAGATGCGGCTGAGCTGGGCGTTGTTCTGGTCGCCGCGCCAATAGGCGCCCGACACGCGCGTCAGCTTGAACGCATTGGGATCGAGCTTGCCGGTCGACGCCAGATGCGGGCCGCGGCACATGTCGAGCCACGCATCGGGGCGATTGCCGGCCTTGTAGACCGTCAGTTCCTCGCCCTCGGGCAATTCGGCGGCCCATTCGGCCTTGAACGTTTCGCCTTGCGCCTTCCAGCGCGCGATCAAATCGGCGCGGCTCCACACTTCGCGGACCAGCGGTTCGTCGCGCGCGATGATCGCACGCATCTCCGCCTCGATCGCGGGCAGTTCTTCCTCGGTGAACGGACCGTGCTCGGCGGTCGGCGCGAAGTCGTAATAAAAGCCATCGTCGGTCGATGGGCCGAAGGTGATCTGCGTTCCCGGGAACAGGTTCTGCACCGCCTCGGCCAGCACGTGTGCGAAGTCGTGGCGCGCGAGTTCGAGCGCGTCCTTTTCGTCGCGGCTGGTTACCAGCGCGAGCTTGGCGTCGTGATCGAGCGGGCGGGTGATATCCCGCAATTCGCCGTCGACGCGCGCGGCGATCGCCGCCTTGGCCAAGCCGGGGCCGATCGCCGCGGCGATGTCGGCCGGGGTCGTGCCGGGCGCGACCTCGCGAACCGAGCCGTCGGGGAGCGTGATCGAGAGCATTTCCATGGTCGTTCCTGTCAGTTGGCGCGCCTATGCACCGGGCAGCGTCCGAGGGAAAGACTGGAACGGGGGAGCGGACGCCGACCTCACTCGTTCCCGGGCGAGGCAATCGGCGTGAGCGTCAGTCGCGCGCGCCGAACACCCCCCGGAAACCCGGGGTAGTGGTGGTAGTCGTGGGGCACGCATGGTTCATGGGCGGCGATATAGGGCGAGTTCGCAAACATCGCTACCCCGTCAATAATCGCGCCTTATCACATCCTCCGCAGGTTCGATTTTCGCCGGCCAGCCGATCTCCGCTACATCAGCCGGCAGGAGGAGATCGCCCGATGGACAAGACCGTCATCCTGCGCCGCTGGTCGGCGCGCATCCGTACCGCCGACGAGGCGGAGTATGTCGCCTATATCGCCGGCACCGGGCTCGACGATTACCGCGCGACGCCGGGCAATCTCGGCGCGCAGATGCTGGTCCGCACGCTCGGCAATGATGAAAGCGAGGTCACCACGCTCAGCTGGTGGGAATCGATCGACGCGATCGCGGCGTTTGCCGGCGAAGACATCGATCGCGCGCGTTACTATCCTGAGGACGATCGCTTCCTGCTCACGCGCCCCGACCATGTCGAGCATCACCGCGTGGTCGGCGGCGCAGCGCAGGGTCTGTAGGTAGGGCGTATCTATATTCAGCAAATCCTCCCCCGTTTGAGGGGGAGGATTTGCTGCGAGCTGATCGGTCAGGCGTCGGCGAGTTCGTCCGCCGGATAGTCGGTGCTGACCGCGAGGTCGCGCCACTTGGCAAGCTCGCCCACGACGAAGGCGTTCTTGGCCTCGACCCGCGACACGCTGTCGCTGCCGAACTGGATACGCATCGGCGGTTCGCTCTCGCCCGCCAGCCGGACCATCGCCGCAGCGAGCTTTTCGGGATTGCCCTGCTGCGCATGGTTGTTGTCGGCCGACCAATCGCGGGTCCGTCCCGACGTCTGATCGTAATCGGCGATGCGCTGGGCGTGCGGCGCCAGCGAACTGCCGTCGAGGAAGTCGGTGCGGAATGCACCCGGCTCGACCACGGTGACGTGGACGCCCAGCGGCGCCAGTTCCTCGTACATCGCCTCACTGATCGCCTCGACCGCGAACTTGGTCGAGCAATAGATGCCGAAGCCGGCGCGCGACTGATATCCGCCGATCGACGAGATGTTGAATACCCGCCCCGAGCGTTCGCGACGCATATGCGGCAGCACCGCGCGCGTCACGCCCAGCAGGCCGAACACATTGGTCGCATAGACGAGTGCGATTTCCTCGGCGCTCGCCTCTTCGACTGCGCCGACCACGCCGAAACCGGCATTGTTGACCAGCACGTCGATCCGGCCGAACCGTTTGACCGCGGCGGCAACCGCAACATTGGCCTGGCCCTGGTCGGTGACGTCGAGCTTGACCGCCAGCAGATTGTCGTGACTGCCCAGGGCTTCGGTGACTGCATCGGGATTGCGCGCGGTCGCGACCACCGCGTCGCCCGCATCGAGCGCCGCCTTGGCGATCAGCATGCCGAGGCCGCGCGACGCGCCGGTGATGAACCAAGTCCGCATGATCTGTCTCCTTCATTTTGCCCGGCGGCGATCCGTCGGTGGGCATCAGATAGAGGCTGGAGAATGATGAGATAATCGGCGATATGTTCTATGACTCGATGAACAGGATTCATCAATGCAGCGCATCGTTCCCGGCGACCTCAACGGATTCCTCGCCATTGCCCGCGCGAAAAGCTTTCGTCGCGCGGCGGTCGGGCTGGGCGTGACTCCGTCCGCGCTGAGCCACAATCTGCGCGCGCTGGAGGAACGGCTCGACCTTCGCCTGGTCAATCGCACGACGCGGAGCATCTCGCTGACCGAGGTGGGACAGAAGTTGTTCGATCGCATCGAGCCCGCTTTCCGCGACATCGACGATGCGATCGAGGAATTGAGCGCGTGGGGCGGCAAGCCGATCGGGACCCTGCGGCTCAACGCCGCGCTCGCCTCTGCCCGGCTCGAGCTGATGCCGCTGCTCGCCGACTTCCTGACCGCCAATCCGTCGGTCGAGGTCGAGATCATCGCGCAGACCGCGCTGATCGATACCGTTGCGCAGGGCTATGATGCCGGCGTCCGATTCGGAGAGCGCATCGCCGCCGATATGATCGCGGTGCCGATCGGCCGGCGGCGGCGCTTCGCGGTGGTGGGGTCGCCGGCCTATTTCGACCGCTGGCCGAAACCGGCGCACCCTCGCGACCTGATCGGGCTACCCTGCGTCCGCTATCGTTTCGAGCGCGGCGACGATTATCACTGGGAATTCGAACGTGCGGGAGAGGAGCTGGAGATCGCGGTCGACGGTCCGTTCACCACCAACGAGCACGAATTGATGCTGAGCGCCGCGCTCGACGGGATCGGGCTGGCCTTCGTGTTCGAGGAGATGGTTGCCGACCTGGTGGCGGCCGGCCGGCTCGAGCGCGTGCTCGGCGATTGGTGCCCCTATTGGCCCGGCCTGTATCTTTATTATCCGAGCCGGCGGCAAATGCCGTCGCCGTTGCGCGCGTTCATCGATTTCGCGCGGTCGCGCGCCGGCTAGATCTGCCGTCGCATCGCCATTGCGGAAAACCGGTACCCACTTTTCCGCGCGATGCTCTAGATCTGCCGTCGCATCGCCATTGCGGAAAGCCAGTAGTCGCTAGGCGGCCTGAGCGCCGACAACGTCGTTGCGGTGCGCGCGCAGCCGGGCGTGGTCGGCGTCGCTCAATTCGGGCGCCATCATCTGGCGGACTTGGGCGATGTGCGCGCGCACCCGGCCGTTGAACCAGGCTACCCCGGCGGCGATACCGTCCCAGTCGAGCGGGGCGTCGTCGGCCTGCGCCTTAAGCTCGCGGACGTTGAAGCGCAGATCCTCGGTCAGCGCGATGCACTCGACCTTGAGTTCGTTGACCCGTGCACGCGTCCTCGCGTCGGCACGCTCCAACATCGGCGCGAACACCTCGCGGTGAACGAACAATTGGTAGGACGCGAGCACCAAGGCGGAATCGGCGATGCGTTGCTTGACCAGATCCCCGGTCGCGGCGTCACGCGCGATCAGCCAGGCCTCACCTTCGGCCATCATGCGTTCGATCTTGGCGTGATATTCTTCCAGCGTCTGCGGCATCGGGGACCTCTCGATCACCGATGGCTAATCGGAATTGGTTAGCAAAGGCTTTGGAGAACTACGTAGTTCGACGGAGGCTGCCCAATATGAGTATGATTACGCCCGCGATATGACCTGACCGAACGGCACGACATGATTGCTGCTGTCATGCCCGATCAGCGCGCGGCCCTCATACGGGACCTTCATGATCTTGCTCCAGTCCCAGGCGATCTGATCGGGATTATGCCCGAAATCGGCCTGGCCGTCGGCCGGCGGCAAGGTGATCGAGCCGACGCGTAACGAGGCGATGCCCGACAGCTGGGTCGCATTGGCGACATGGAACATCATCCGGTCGACGCGATAGAGATGCTCGCTGACTTCCTCGACCAGCAGGTCGTGATCGGTCAGATCGGGCAGCCAAGGCGTGCCGATCATCGCGTCGAGGATAGAGAGGTTGAACGCCACCGCCGGACGTCCCGATCCGATGATCCCCGGCTCGAGCCCCGATTTGTCCCCGTGGACCAGCCATCCCAGCGTCCGCCTGACCGAGGCGCCATTGTCCTTGCGCGTGACGTCGATCGGCATCGGGCCGTGGATCGGCTTGCCGATCTTGCGTGCGTAAAGCGCCCCCAGCATGAACCCCATGTCCGAATAGCCGATATAGGATTTGCGTTTCGCCGCCTCTTCGAGATGCGGGAAGATCAGCGGGAACAGCCGGTTCGAGCCATAGCCACCGCGCGCGAACCAGACCGCATGGACGCTGGGATCGTTGGCATATTTGAGAAAGGTGTCCGCGCGCAGCTGATCCGGGCCAGCCCAGGTATGGCCGCCGCCCGAGGCCCAGCTTTGCGGGTCGATCACCAGCTCGACATCATATTCGGCGGCGATTGCCGGCAACGCGTCGAGCGAATGTTCCTCGACCCGGTTGGCGGGCGCCATCACCGCGATTTTCATGTACCCTGCCGTCCCGTCCTTGCCGTCACTCGTGAAAGCGGGGATAGCCCGGCGCGATGGATATGAGCAAACCCTGTTTCTTCGTCGGGATCGGCGGATCGGGCATGATGCCGCTGGCGATGATCCTGGCCGCGCGCGGCGCCAGCGTGGCGGGATCGGACCGCAGTCTCGATCAGGCGCGGTTGCCCGCCAAGTTCGACTATCTGCGCGACCTGGGGATCGAATTGTTCCCGCAGGACGGTAGCGGCATCACCTCGCCCGAGCAGATCGTCATCGCCTCGGCCGCGATCGAGCCGACCGTCCCCGACATGATTGCCGCGGAACGGCTCGATTGCCCGCGCCGCACGCGCGCGGAAATGCTCGCCGATCTGTTCAACGCCAGCACGATGCCGATCGGCGTCGCCGGCACCAGCGGCAAGTCGACCGTGACCGGCATGATCGGCTGGATCCTCCATGCACTGCGCCGCGATCCCACGGTGATGAATGGCGCGGTGATGAAGAATTTCGCCACGCCCAACGCGGCCTTCGCCAGCGCGCTGGTCGGCGGCGGCGATGTCTTTGTCAGCGAGGTCGACGAAAGCGATGGCTCGATCGCTTTGTTCGCGCCGCGCATCGCGGTGCTCAACAATGTCAGCCTCGACCATAAGAGCCTCGACGAGCTCAACCAATTGTTCGGCGACTTCATCGCCAAGTCGGAGATCGCAGTCGTCAACCTCGATAACGAGGACGGCGCGCGGCTGGCCGGCACTTTGCCCGCCAATCGCGTGGTCGGGTTCGCGCTCAAGGCCGATGCCGAGATCACCGCGACCGATATCGTCGAGGAACCCTATGGCGCGCATTTCCAGCTCGTCGCGCGCGGGCACGATCCGGTCGCGGTCGAGCTCCAGGTGCCCGGCCGCCACAATATCGCCAACGCGCTCGCGGCGATCGCCGCGTGCCACGCGGCGGGAATCTCGTTCGACGATGCCGCGGTCGCGCTCGGCGGCTTCACCGGGCTGCGCCGCCGCTTCGAGCTGGTCGGCGAGACCAACGGCATCGCGGTGCTCGACGATTTCGGGCACAATCCCGACAAGATCGCCGCGACGCTGACCACGCTCCACGCCTTTCCCGGCCGGCTGATCGTCCTGTTCCAGCCACACGGTTATGGCCCGCTCAAGACGATGCGCCGCGAACTCGTCGCCGCCTTCGCCGACGGGCTGAAGCAGGACGATGTGCTGATCCTGCCCGACCCGGCTTATTATGGCGGCACCGTCACGCGCGAGGTGACCAGCGCCGACATCGTCGCCGATGTGCAGGCGGCCGGCCGCAACGCCAGCCACATCGCCGACCGCGCCGAAGCGGCGGACATGATCGCGGGGATCGCGCGACCGGGCGACCGCGTGGTGGTGATGGGCGCGCGCGACGACACGCTGAGCGCGCTCGCGGGCGATATATTGGCGAAGATCGCGGGTCATCAGGGACCCGGCCAGTAAAAAAGGGCCGCGCGGCACGTACCGCGCGACCCGATCATCCTTGCATTCGATCGCTTACTTGGTCGTCGACGCCGGCTGAGCCGTCGCGACGGGCGCGGCAGCGGTGGCTGCCGGCATTGCCACGGGGGCCGGGGCCGCCGCGGCACTACCCGGCAGCATCACCGGGATGACGGTGGTCGTATAGACCTTCAGCTCGCGGCCCTGTTCGACAATGGCGCTCTTGCCGGTAACGAAGGCACCGAACACGCCGACGGCGACGACCGCACCGACGGCGGCACCGGTGTTGCCTTTGCCTTCCTGGCGGAACTTGCCCGACAGCGCATAGCGCTGGCCGCCCAGGTCGAAGCTGCGGAGTTCATATTCCATCTTTGCCGACTTGCCGAACGCACCCTTGCCGGTGCGCCAGGTAACGACGCCATTGACCGGCGTCCCCTTCGGGACGACGACGACATTGCCGAGCATCACGTCATAGGCGACGGTCGCGACGAAAGTGGAGCCCTCACGCGCCTTCTTCGAATTGAGCTCCGAATTCATGCGTACGACGAGTTCGCTATTGGTCGGCAGATACGCGTTGGCGGCGATGGTCGGCGTGGTCGGCGCGACACCCGCCGGCCAGGTCGCAGCGATCGGCTGGGCGCTGCCCGCCGGCGCGTCGATATTGACCGGCGCACTTTTCTTGTCCTTGCCAATCGCCGGAGCCGACGCGCACACCAATGCGACCGCCGCAGCGGTCAAAATCGTCCTGTTCATGCATACCCCCTTAAAAACGACTCGCCTCCCCCCGGAGACGATCTGTGCGTGTATTATCGGCTTATTTCAGTGCCGCTAGCGATTTTTGGACCGTTACCGTGGCAGTTCAGTCCAGCGGCCAGCCGCATTTGATCGCGGCACACTTTTCCATCGGCAGACACTGGCGCGCCACGGCCGAGTTACGGTTACGGTTTTACCCGCTCAGGGGCGTTGCGCTGGTCCGTCAGCAAGCGTCGATCGTGACGCCCGAACAAACTGTTCCACAGCCGCACATTGGCGGCGTGACGCGCAGCACGTTCACGGCGACGTTTGCGGCGCTGCGGTTGCTGGCGAGCGCGCATAACAAAGATCGCCGCCCCCGCCACGGCGCCGATCACCAATACGAACAGCAATACCGAGTCCACGCCCCATCTCCCCCCAGGCGGTCCGATCGGCTGCATATCACTTTCGATATAGTCACTCCACCGTCATGCCGACGCAAAGTGGGACACCGCTATTGGCGGTCACGGCTCCTCGCCTTGTAAAGCTCCCTTGACTGACAAGCACGCTTTACTGTAAAGCTGACTTTACTGATTCGAAAGGAGGCTTTACATGATTATGAGTCCCGCCACTCGGCGCTACAACAAGAGGGTCATCGTCCTCAGCCTGATCTATTCCGCGTTCCTGATCGGCGCGGTCTATGGGTTCAAACATCACCTGGTGAGTGGCGTGTTCGCCTGGATCGTGGCGATCCTGCCGGCGCTGCCGATCATCGGCATCTTCGCCGCGATCGGCCTCTATCTGGTGGAGGAACAGGACGAATATGTCCGGATGCTGATGGTCCGCCAGACGCTCTGGGCGTCGGGTTTCTCGCTCAGCATCGCGACCGTGTGGGGCTTTCTCGAAAGCTTCGAGCTGGTCAGCCATGTCGAGGTCTATTGGGTCTCCGTCCTGTGGTTCGGCGGGCTTGGCCTCGGCAATTTCGCCAACCGGCTGACGATCGGGAGGGGGCGATGAACAACCGCCTCAAGGTGCTGCGCGCCGAGCGCAACTGGAGCCAGGGCGACCTCGCCGACAAGCTCGAGGTCAGCCGGCAAAGCGTCAATGCGATCGAGACCGGCCGCTACGACCCCTCGCTCCCCCTCGCCTTCAAGATCGCCGAGCTGTTCGAACTCGCCATCGAAGACATCTTCGTCTCCCCGTCAAAGGAAGCCTGAACCATGAACCACTTCACTCTCCGCTTCGCCGTCGCCGTGCTCGCGCCGCTCGCCATCCTCCAGCCCAATATCGGGCATTGCGCCCCGGCTGCGGCGGCAAGCTCAGCCCCCGCTACTGGCGAAGTCCGGATGGACCACATTTCGGTGACCGAGACCGGCAAGGGATCGCCAGTCATTCTGATCCCCGGTCTCGCCACCCCTCGCGCGGTGTGGGACGGAGTCGTGCCCGAACTGGCGAAGAATCACCGGGTCATCCTGGTCCAGGTCAACGGCTTTGCCGGCGACGATCCCGGCGCCAACCTCAAGCCCGGCGTGCTCGACGGGATCGTCACCGATCTCGATGCCTATATCGCGAAGCACAAGCTGACCGGTGCCGCCGTGGTCGGGCATTCGATGGGCGGGCTGGTCGGCATGATGCTGGCGAAAGCGCACCCTGGCGACGTCGGCAAACTGATGATCGTGGACTCGCTGCCGTTCTTCGCGGTGCTGAGAGCGCCTCCCGGAGTCGAGGTGACGCCGGCCATGGTCGCGCCGCAAGCCGCCATGGCTCGTGACAAGATCGCCGCTACTTATGGGAAACCGATGAGCGATGCCGATGCCGCAAGCCAGACCAAGGGCCTCGCCCTCAAACCCGACAGCATCACCAAGATGAAGGCGTGGGCAATGAAGGCGGATTCGCGCGTCACCGCGGAGGTATTGTACGAGGACCTCATCACCGACCTGCGATCGGATCTGCCATCGATCAAGGCGCCGATCACGGTGCTTTATCCGTGGAACTCGGGATACCCGACCAGGGAAATGGCCGGCCCCTTCTATCGGAAGCAATATGCCGCCGCGCCAAACGTTACCTATGTCGACATCGGCGATGCCGCGCATTTCGTGATGCTCGACCAGCCCGACGCATTCCTGAAGGCGCTGACCGCTTTCGCGGGGTGAAGCTTCTCTTCCCCTCCCGTTTACCGGAGGGGTCAGGGGAGGGTGTTCATCGCTTCAACGCGACACGCCCTCCCCCATCCCCTCCCGCAAGCGGGAGGGGCTTTTTGTTTGCCTGTCCTCCCCCTACAGCCTCCCCATGACCGACACCGCTGACCGCCCCGCGCTCGCTTACCATCTGACCGTCGGCAAGGGACCACCAGTGGTCTTCCTGCCCGGTTATGCCAGCGACATGAGCGGGTCGAAGGCGGTCGCGCTGGAGGAATGGGCCCAGGCGGTTGGCCGCACCTATCTGCGCTTCGACTATGGGGGCTGCGGCGCGAGCGAGGGTGAGTTCGCCGACCAGACGCTGACCGGCTGGCGCGACGACGTGCTGGCGATGCTCGACATGCTGGCCGAGCCGGCGATCCTGGTCGGGTCGTCGATGGGCGGCTGGCTGATGCTGATGATCGCGCGCGATCATCCCGAGCTGGTCGCGGCGTTGGTCGGCATCGCGCCGGCGCCCGATTTCACCGACTGGGGCTTCTCGATGGACGAGAAGATGAAGCTGCTCCAGGACGGCCAGCTGGAACGGCCATCGCCATATTCGGACCAGCCGACCGTCTATACCAGCCGCTTCTGGCAATCGGGCGAGGCGTCGCGGCTGACCGCGTCGATGCTGGCGGTGGATTGCCCGGTACGCATCCTCCACGGCCAAGGCGATCGCGACGTGCCGCACGAACGCTCACTCCATCTGGCGCGGATCCTCCGTTCAGCCGACGTGCAGGTGACCTTGATCAAGGACGGCGACCACCGGCTGTCGCGCGATCAGGACATCGCGCTGCTGATCCGGACGATCGAAGGACTGTCGACGCGATCATGATCCTGCTTCCGCTGATGCTCCAGGTCGGGGCGACCCCGTCGCCTTTGTCCCCAAACGAGCAACGTTATGCTGCCTGCATCTCGCTGGCGACGAGCGATCCCAAGGCCGCCGAGGCGGAAGCCGATCGTTTCCGCATCGCCGGCGGCGGCGCCAAGGCGCACCAATGCCAGGGCATGGCCTATGCCCAGGAATCGCGCTGGAGCGATGCCGCGACCGCGTTCGAGAGCGCGGCGCGCGATGCCGATGCCGCCCGCGATCCGCTGGCGGCACGCTATTGGGCGCAGGCCGGCAACGCCTGGCTGGCGGCGGGCGACGCGGTCAAGGCACAAACTGCGCTGACGACCGCGATCACTGCCGGGACGCTCGACAATTTCGGCCGCGGCGAGGCTTTGCTCGACCGCGCCCGTGCCCAGGTCGCGGCCGGCCGCCTCGCCTCGGCGCGCGGCGACATCGACGCGGCACAGGAAGCGACGCCCAAGGATCCGCTCGCCTGGTTGTTGTCGGCGACGCTGGCGCGGCGGATGAACGACTTGCCGCACGCCCAGACCGATATCGCCGAGGCACTGAAATTGTCGTCGGACGATGCCTCGGTCCAGCTCGAGGCCGGCAATATCGCCGCTTTGTCGGGTGATGCCGACGGCGCGAGGACGGCGTGGCAGGCGGCGGCCAAGCTCGCGCCCGGCACCGCGACCGCGGACAATGCCCGCGCCGCGCTCGCCCAGTTCGATACGCCTGCCGCGGCGGCGCCAGCTACGCCGCCTGCGACGAATCCCGCGCCGGCCAAGAAGCCGTAAGGTCGATCCGTGTGAATCCCTCCCCGGCGAAGGCAGGGGCCCAGGATCGATGACGGGGAGATGGCACCCCGCCGTGGAGATTGCGTGGCGACTGGGCCCCGGCCTTCGCCGGGGAGGCGTGCTTTGCGTTGCGCCGGATCAGACTCAATCGGTCAACCGATACTGGCGCGGCGACGCCCCTCCCCCTATCTCCCGCCTGCACCACCAGCAGGGAGAAGGCGCGTGAATTATCTCCACACCATGATCCGGGTCAGTGATCCTGAGGCCACGGTGAAGTTCTTCGAACTGCTGGGCCTCAAGGAAGTACGCCGCTTCGACAATGAGAAGGGGCGGTTCACCCTGATCTTCCTGGCGACCGAGGACGACGCGCGGATCGGCGACCGCCGCGCCGAGGTCGAGCTCACCTACAATTGGCCGGCCGAAGACGGCAGCCTCGAAACCTATTCGGGCGGGCGCAATTTCGGCCACCTCGCCTATCGCGTCGACAATATCTACGAGACCTGCCAGCGGCTGATGGATGGCGGCGTGACGATCAATCGCCCACCGCGCGACGGCCATATGGCGTTCGTCCGCACCCCCGACAACATCTCGATCGAGTTGATCCAGAACGGCGTGCTCGAGCCGGCGGAGCCCTGGGCGTCCATGCCGAACACGGGGGAATGGTGATACAGGGTGCGGCAACCGATCGCTTCCTGGCGCTGACCGGCGCGCGGTTGCCGCTCGTCCAGGCGCCGATGGCCAATTTCGCCGGCAGCGCGCTGGCGATCGTCGCGCTCAAGGCCGGCGCGGTCGGCTCGCTCGCCTGCGCGGTGCTGTCGCCCGACCAGGTCGCGGCCGAGGTTGCGGCGATCCGAGCGGCGGCGGCCGGGCCGATCAATCTCAATTTCTTCTGCCACAAACTCGGGCCGCAGCCGGACGAGACCGCCTGGCACGCGGCGCTCGCCCCCTTTTACCAGGCGGAAGGAGTCGCCCCGCCGGTGCAGCCGCCGGTGTTGCGCAAGCCGTTCGACGCCGTGATGGCCGAGGTGATCGAGGCGGTGCGGCCCGAGATCGTCAGCTTCCATTTCGGCCTGCCCGATGCGCCGCTGCTCGACCGTGTCCGGGCGAGCGGTGCCAGGATTTTCGGCAACGCGACCAATATAATGGAAGCGCGGTTTCTCGCCGACGCACGGGTCGACGCGATCGTCGCCCAAGGGTTCGAAGCCGGCGGCCATGCCGGCTATTTCCTGATCGGCCACCGCCCGATCGGCGTGCTCGCATTGGTCCGGCAGATCCTGAAGGACGTCGACCTGCCGGTGATCGCGGCGGGCGGGATCGCCGACATCGGCGCGGCCCGGGGCGCCATCGCCGCTGGTGCGGCGGCGGTGCAGGTCGGCACCGCTTATCTCCGCACTCCCGAAGCCACGACCAGCGCGGTGCACCGCCAGCGGCTGGCCGAGGCCGGGCCCGAGGATAGCGTCTTCACCAACCTGTTCTCCGGCGGGCTCGCGCGCGGATTGCGCAACCGGCTGATCGAGGCGCTGGGGCCGGTCAGCGAGCTTGCCCCGCCTTTCCCTTATGCCAGCGCCGCGCTGGCGCAATTGCGCGCCAAGGCGGAAGCCAACGGGCGCGGCGACTATTCGCCGTTATGGGCGGGACAAGGCGTGCGGCTCTCCGGCGAGGAGCCCGCCGAAGAACTGACCGCCAGGCTCGGCGCCGCGGCGCTCGAAGGAAGCAGGATATGAGCAAGCTCGACATCGTCCGCATTGCCGCGCTCAGCGACAATTACATCTGGCTGGTGCACGATCCCGACAGCGGCGAGACCATGGTGGTCGATCCCGCCGAGGCCGATCCGGTGCTGGCGGAGGCCGACCGCCGTGGCTGGACGATCAGCGCGATCTGGAACACGCATTGGCATCCCGATCACACCGGCGGCAATGCCGCGATCAAGCAGGCGACCGGCGCCCCGGTGATCGCACCGGCCGCCGAAGCCGCCAAGATTCCGACCGCCGACCTGCTGGTGGTCGAAGGCGACATCGTGCAACTCGGCAAGCACGTGGCGACCGTGCTGGAGACGCCCGCGCACACCGCCGGCCACATCACCTATCATTTTGCCGATGACGCCGTCGCCTTCACTGGCGACACCTTGTTCGCGATGGGATGCGGCCGCTTGTTCGAGGGCACCGCGGCGCAGATGTATGCCAATATGCAGCGGTTGGCCGACCTGCCGCCCGAGACGTCGGTCTATTGCGCGCACGAATATACGCTGTCGAACGCGCGTTATGCGCAGGTCGCCGAGCCGGAGAATGACGCGATCGCCCGTCGATTGCGCGAGGTGGAGGCGATGCGCGAGCGTGGCGAGGCGACGGTGCCGACGACGATCGCGCTGGAACGCGCCACCAATCCGTTCATGCGCGCACAATCGATTGAACAATTTGCCGAACGGCGAGCCTCTAAGGATGTATTCCGCGGCTGAACCGGTATAGGATCGGGCCGAGGGGATGCGAAGGAGCCGCTTATGCGTAACCGTATCTTTCCGCTCGCGTTGCTGTCCGTAGCGGCAATCGCGCTATCGTCCTGCGCGATGACGCCCGCCGAGACCGCGCGTGCCGCCGATGCCAAGGCCGCGACCCAGGCGGAATTGGGCAAGGAACTCGCCGGGCTGACGCCGACCGACACGAGGGACTGTATGGACAATTACCAGTCCTCATCGCTCAAGGCCTATGGCGGGACCCTGGTCTATAGCGTCAGCAAGAAGCTCAAATACGTCAACGACACCGGCGGCGGTTGCGAAGCGGTCGAACGCGGCGACATCCTGGTCACCAAGTCGCCGAGCGGGCGGCTGTGTCGCGGCGATATTGCGCGCACGGTGATGCCCGGATCGCGCATGCCGTCGGGCAGCTGCGCGTTGGGCTCGTTCGTCACCTACCGCGCGAAGTAACGCCATGCGTATCGTGCTGATCCCCATCGCCGCGCTCGGCCTGCTCGGTGCCGCCGCACCCGCTGCTCCGCGGGAGGACACGCTCGCCAGCGCGCTGGCCGGCCGGGTCGCCGGAACACCGGTCGATTGCGTCGAGAATTCTCGCCTCGACGGGCCGCAGATCATCGATAAGAAGACGCTGATCTATCGTGAATCGGGCCGCCGGATCTGGCGCAACGATCTGATCGGCGAGTGCCCCGGCCTCCAGCCGATGGACACGCTGGTCGTCGAGATTTTCGGCAGCCAGTTATGTCGCAACGATCATTTCCGCGCGCTGACCCCGGGCATACGCATTCCCGGTCCGATCTGCAGGCTGGGCAAGTTTACGCCCTACGACAAGCCGGCAAAGGCGAAATAGGCCACGTCATCCCGCGCGCATGGCGGGCGCGGGATGACGTCCCGGCCGGTTACAACACGAACCGGCTGAGGTCGGTGTTGCGCGCGATCGAGGCGAGCTGCCTGTCGACATAGGCGGCGTCGATCGTCAGGCTGGTGCCCGACCGATCCTCGGCGTCGAAGCTCACTTCCTCGATCAGCTTTTCCATCACGGTCTGCAGCCGGCGCGCACCGATATTCTCGACCGCGGCATTCACTTCCGCGGCGATCTTGGCCACCGCGCGGATACCGTCGTCGGTGAAGTCGATCGTCACGCCTTCGGTCGCGATCAACGCCTTGTACTGCTCAGGCAGCGACGCCTTGGTGTCGTTGAGGATGGCGACGAAATCGTCCTCGGTCAGGCCCTTCAGCTCGACCCGGATCGGCAGGCGGCCCTGGAGTTCGGGCAGCAGGTCGGACGGCTTGGCGACGTGGAACGCCCCGCTCGCGATGAACAGGATATGGTCGGTCTTCATCGGCCCGTATTTGGTCGCGACCGTCGTCCCCTCGATCAGCGGCAGCAGGTCGCGCTGGACGCCCTCGCGGCTGACCGATCCGCCGCGCACGTCGCTGACCGCGATCTTGTCGATCTCGTCGAGGAACACGATGCCATTGGATTCGGCATCCATCAGCGCAACCCGCGCGACGTCTTCCTGGTCGAGGCGCTTATCGGCTTCCTCTTCGACCAACTTGTCCCAGGCCGAGGGCACGGTCAGCTTGCGGCGCTTCATCTGGCCCTGGCCGAACGCCTTGCCCATCATCTCGCCCAGATTGATCATGCCGACCTGGCCGCCGCCGGGAATCTCGAACGGCATCTGGGGCGCGGCCTCCAGCTCGATCTCGATCTCGGTCTCGTTTAGATGGCCGTCCTTGAAGCGCTGGCGAAATGCTTCGCGCGTGGCGGTTGAGCTGTCACGCCCGGTCAGCGCGTCGAGCAGGCGGTTCATCGCCGCCTCCTCGGCCTTGTCCTTGACCGCGACGCGGCGGCGCTCCTTCTCCAGCCGGATCGCTTCCTCGACCAGGTCGCGCGCAATCTGTTCGACGTCGCGGCCGACATAGCCGACTTCGGTGAACTTGGTCGCCTCCACCTTGACGAAGGGAGCATCGGCCAGCTTGGCCAGACGGCGCGAGATCTCGGTCTTGCCGCACCCGGTCGGGCCGATCATCAGGATGTTCTTCGGCGTCACCTCGTCGCGCAGATCGGCCGACAGCCGCTGGCGGCGCCAGCGATTGCGCAGCGCGACGGCGACCGCTTTCTTGGCGTCCGTCTGGCCGATGATATGTGCGTCGAGGGCGGCGACGATCGCCTTGGGAGTCAGTTTATCGTTCATCTCATTCTCATTCCCCTCCCTGCAAGGGAGGGGTTAGGGGTGGGTTAGCGGCGACGGGGCTCGATGCCCCGGCGTCGCTTTGTAGCGGGGATAGGAGCTCGCCTACGGCTCGCACCCACCCCCGGCCCCTCCCTTGCAGGGAGGGGAGTTTTCAGGTCGCGCTGTCGAGGCTCTCCACCGTCAGCCGGTCGTTGGTGTAGACGCAGACCTCGGCGGCGATCTTCATCGCCTTGCGGCAGATCGTTTCGGCATCTTCCTCATAGTCGACCAGCGCGCGGGCCGCGGCGAGCGCATAATTGCCGCCCGATCCGATCGCGGCGATTCCCGCTTCGGGTTCCAGCACGTCGCCATTGCCGGTCAGGATCAAGGTCACGTCCTTGTCGGCGACGATCATCATCGCTTCGAGGTTGCGCAGATACTTATCGGTCCGCCAGTCCTTGGCGAGCTCGACCGCGGCGCGCATCAGCTGGCCATTAGCGCGTTCGAGCTTCGCCTCGAGCCGTTCGAACAGCGTGAAGGCGTCGGCGGTCGCACCGGCGAATCCGCCGATCACGCTGCCATCGCCCAGGCGGCGTACTTTCTTGGCATTGGGTTTCATTACCGTCTGGCCGGCGCTCACCTGGCCGTCGCCGATGACGATCACCTTGCCGTTCTTGCGCACGGAGAGAATTGTCGTGCCGTGCCACGTCATCTTGTCGCTCATGCCCGCCATGTAGTCATCGGTTGCGCGGGCGCAACATCACCCTCCCCGTGGCAGCCAAACGATGATACCATTCCGGCGATACGCTTCCGTTACGGCAAGCGATGTCGGGTCGATCCAATAATTGCGCCGCCGAAGGCGGCAGAAGGTGACGGTAGCGGCGCGCTTCGGCGCGGAAAAGAAAGGGGTTTCAGTATCATGGCGAGCGAATTTCCCAAGGATATCGGACAGCCTCCGGTCGGCGGTGGCGGCATGGTCGGGCGTATTCAGCGACTGATCCTGAAGCCCAAGGACGAGTGGCCGGCGATCGACGCCGAGCCGATGACCGTCCAGGGAATCCTGATGGGCTGGGTGGCGCCGCTCGCGGCAATCGGGCCGGTCGCTCACCTGATCCAGGGCCAAGTCTTTCCGATGAACTTCTTCGGGGTGACATGGCGACCGCCGCTGATCGGCTCGATCGTCACGGCGATCCTCGCGTGGGCCCTGACGGTTGGCCTAACCTATGTGTGGGCTTTGATCATTGACGCGCTCGCCCCTAGCTTCGGTGGTACCAAGAACCCAATTTCAGCATTGAAGGTCGCAGCCTTCTCGGCCACCGCCGGCTGGATTGCAGCGGTCCTCGGCATCCTGCCGGCACTCGGCATCATCGGCAGCTTGATCGGGCTTTATAACATCTACCTTTTCTGGATCGGCGGTCCGATGCTGATGAAGGTGCCGCAGGACAAAGCGGTCGGCTTCGTCGTCGTCTCGATCATCGTCGGTGTGGTTGCGATGGTCGTCGCTGGCATAGTCGCGATCGCGATCGGCGGCGCGATGTTCGCGATGACCCCGAATGCGTTCGGTCCGGCCGGCGGCGGCACAATCACCGTCGGCGGGACGACGCTCGATACGGGCAACCCGGACGCGGCGGTGGCGAAACTACAAGCCGCGAGCAAGTCGATGGAAGCGTCGCTCAAGGGGGGGGACGGCGCGGTCAAGATGGTCGATCCGGGCGCACTGCAAAACCTGCTGCCCGGCTCGATTTCGGGCTGGAATCGGACCAGTGTCGAAAACCAGGGCGGCGCCGCAGGAGGCATCGGCGGCAGCAACGCACGCGCCGAATTCCAGTCAGGCGACCAGAACTTCAGCCTCTCGGTCACCGACACCGGCGTCCTCGGCAATATCGCAACCCTGGGCGGTGCGATCAGCACGACGTCCAACAAGCAGACCACGACCGGCTATGAGAAGTCCGAAATGCAGGGCGGCAACAGGGTCGAGGAGAAGTGGGACAACCAGTCGAAGTCGGGCAGCTATTCGGTGCTCGTCGCCAGCCGCTTCGCCGTCGAGGCGAGCGGCTCGGCCCCCAGCATCGACACGCTGAAATCCGCGGTCGCCTCGGTCGATCTCGGCCAATTGCAGTCGATGGCGAAGTGAACCGCCGGGCGCGCGTCCGCATCACTCGATCCTGCAGGCGAGCCTGGTGAGGCTCCGCATCATTCTGGCCGGCGCCATGCTCACCATTGGTGGTTGCGAAGCCGGCAACGACAATCAATCCGCCGACGATCGCGGGCCGACGACGACCACCGCTGTTGCGGGGGCCGGCAGCGCTCCGGCCGATTGCAGCAAGCTCCCCGATTTCGTCCCGCTCTATGCCGATGCCCGTATCGAAACCTGCGTCTCGGGCCCCGCCGGCGAACCGCGCCGAGAGAGCGGGACAGTGGTCTATACGACCGGTGCCACGCCCGACGCGATCATCGCCTGGTACAAGGATAAGGCAGTGCTCGATGGCCTCGTCCCCGCTTTGTCGACTCCGACCCTGTTCTCGGCGCGCGACGGCGGCAAACGGTCGATGATGGCGATGGTCGAGAGCGTGCGCGGCGCGACCAAGGTTACGCTCAATTGGGGGTGGGATACCTAGCGCGCGGCGAATGTCGGACTTGGCAGACCAGGCTCTTTAGCCGCAGCCAAGCACTACTCATCGTATCAAACACGATCGGGGCCGGCCTCGCAATGAACCGAATGGTTCCAGACATGGACCAATGGCTGTCCCCAGAGCAGGGCGTGCGCCGCGCAGGAGCCTGAGATCGGCGCACCCTCCGGGTCGCAATCGCAAAGGAGCCTTCCGATGAAAGCCAAGATCCTCTTGATCGCCGCGACCACCATGGCGCTCGTGCCAGCATTGGTCTCTGCCCAAAAGGCACCGAACTCCACCCCAAAAACGTCAGGGAGCCTGAATGGTCCGACGACGACCGGGCAGCCGAGTCAGGACTGTGAAGACCTGATTGCAGCCGGCACGGGATCCGATCCCGGTAAGTCGGCTGACAATGGCCATTCGGCGTTCGGCGGGAGCGCCGGTGACGTCTATGCCGGCTCACAGCCGCAGAACTCCCGCAACACCGCATCCGTGTCGCAATACGACGTCGCCTGCGCAAATCAGCCGCAGTAGCACCGCGAGACCTGCCGGGGGCGCTCGCCGGCTAGGCCGTGAGCGCCCTCGGGAACTCTCGGGAATGCTGTCGAACCTGGGTTCGATGGAATGCGAGCGAACGTGACCAACATCGCCGCCTCAAAGTTTTGCCGATCAGCCCGTAACCACGCCCACCAACAATTTCACATTGAGCACAATGATTGCCGCCGTGACCGCCCAGGCGGCGAGCCGCAGCGCCCAGGGGCTGGCGAACTCGCCCATCATTCGTCGGTCGCCGGTGAACATCACCAGCGGGACCACCGCGAACGGCAGTTGCAGGCTGAGCACCACCTGGCTCAGTACCAGCAGGCTGGTGGTCGACCCTTCACCGGCGATGCCGATCACCAGCGCCGCGGGCACGATCGCGAGCAAGCGCGTGACAATGCGGCGCAACCAGACCGGCAGCCGCAAGTCGAGGAACCCCTCCATCACGATCTGTCCGGCCAGTGTGCCGGTGATGGTCGAATTCTGCCCCGAGGCGAGCAGCGCCAGCGCGAAGACGACGCTCGCCGCGCCCGCACCCAGCATCGGCGACAGCAGGCGGTGCGCCTGTTCGATATCCGCGACGTCAGCGCGGCCGGCCGCGTGGAACACCGATGCCGCCAGGATCAGGATCGCCGCGTTGATCAGGAAAGCGAGCCCGAGCGAGACGATCGTGTCGATCGTGGCCAGCCGGATCGCGCCGCGCTCATCCCCCGTCGCGACCTTGCGCGTCTGCACCACCGAGGAATGGAGGTAGAGATTGTGCGGCATCACCGTCGCGCCGAGGATGCCGATCGCGATGTAGAGCATCGCCGGGTGGGTCACGATCTCGGGTCGCGGCATCAGCCCGCCGGCGACCGCGCCCCAGTCGGGCCGCGCCAGCCACAATTCGTAGGCGAAGCAGCTGGCGATCACGACCAGCAGCGTGGCGATGAACGCTTCCAGTTTGCGGAAGCCGAACCGCTGCAGCGACAGCAACAACAGCACGTCGAACGAGGTGATCGCCACGCCCGCCAGCAACGGCAGGCCGAACAGCAATTTCAGCGCGACGGCCGTGCCCAGAACTTCGGCCAGATCGCACGCGATGATCGCCACCTCGCACAGCAACCACAGCATGATGGTGGTCTTGCGCCCGTATCGCACGCGGCACGCCTGGGCGAGATCGAGTTTCGCCGCGATGCCAAGCCGCGCCGACAAGGTCTGGAGCAGGATCGCCATCAGGCTCGACAGCAGGACGACGGCAAGCAACGTGTAACCGAACGCCGATCCGCCGGCGAGATCGGTCGCCCAATTGCCCGGGTCCATATAGCCGACCGCGACCAGATAGCCGGGGCCGATGAAGGCGAAGAACCGCCGCCACGCGCCGGTCGCCGGCACCGTGATACTGGCATGGCTTTCAGCAAGCGACGGCCGGCCCCGCGTGAAAGGCGCGGCATTGCTTATCGCGTCGCTGTTCGGCGGTGGCGTCATTCGGATTCCTGTTCGCTTCCGCGCACTCAAAGCCGCGCGGGGGCCGATCGTTCCTAGCGCCGCAAAGCGCGCCCCGCCACCGCGTCGAGCTTCGCCAGCAACGCCGGATCGCGCTTGGCCGGATCGGTGATCAACGCGACATCCAGGCAAGTGTCGATCGGCGACGGCGTGCGTTCGCTGGGCAATGCCTTGACGAACGCCTCGACCGTGCGCCGCGCGACTTCGCCATTCTTGTGCATCTGCGCGATCACCTCGGCGACCTCGACCGGCGCCTCGCTTTCGCGCCAGCAATCGTAATCAGTGACCATGCCGATCAGCGCGTAGGGCAGCTCGGCTTCGCGCGCGAGCTTGGCTTCGGGCATCGCGGTCATGCCGATCACATCGGCACCCCAGTCGCGATAGAGCAGGCTTTCGGCGCGGGTGGAGAATTGCGGCCCCTCCATCGCCAGATAGGTAGCGCCGGTCGCGACCTTGCCGCCCGCCGCCTCGACCGCAGCCGCCGCGAAGCCCGACAGCCGCTCGCACACCGGATAGGCCATGCTGACATGGGCGACCATGCCGGTGCCGAAGAAGCTAGACGCGCGATGCACGGTGCGGTCGATGAACTGGTCGACCACGACGAAATGACCCGGCGGCAGATCCTCCTCGAGCGACCCGATCGACGAGATCGCCAATATGTCGGTCACGCCCGAGCGCTTGAGCGCATCGACATTGGCCCGGAAATTGAGTTCGGACGGCGGGATGGCATGGCCACGACCATGGCGCGGCAGGAAGACGAGGTTGACCGCACCGATCCGCCCGAACAGCAATTCGTCCGACGGCTGGCCCCAGGGTGTGTCGACACGGCGCCATTCGGCATCCTCCAGCCCATCGATCGCATAGAGTCCCGATCCGCCGATGATCCCGATCGTCCAGCCGTCGCTCATGGGGTCTCCTTGTGGCGTGAGTCGCCACCCCCTTAGGGTCTGATCAGGCATAAATGAACCGGCGAACGTCACTCCCCTCCCGCTTGCGGGAGGGGAACGGATTTGGCGCGATGAACGGTTGGTTCGTCCGGCGGCACAAAGGCCTGCTATGCCCCCGTTCATGCCATTGCCGATGATTCGCCCGCTCCTTCTCGCCCTCGCCACCGTCACCACTGCTGCGCTTCCCACACCGCTGTTCGGCGCGGCACCGATCGCCGGTCGCTGGCTGACCGCCGATGGTGGCGCGGTGGTCGCGATCGGCGATTGCGGCGGCACGATCTGCGGTCGTGTCGTCAAGGTGATCAAGGGCCCGCCGGCCGGCAAACCCTGGGTCGATTCGCTCAACCCCGATCCCAAGCTCAAGAGCCGTCCGCTGGTCGGCCTGCCGATCCTGACCGAGATGAGATCCTCGGGCGACGGGTGGAAGGGCCAGATCTACGATCCCAAGAGCGGCAAGACCTATCGCGCGGTGGTCGCGCGCGATGGCGCCAATCTGAAGGTCCAGGGCTGCATTGCGATCTTCTGCCAGACGATGACCTGGACGCGGGTGGGATAGGCGATGGCCGCTATTGGGTGGGATGCCGACTGTCGGCTTTCATGCGGACAGCCTTGGTAAGCAGACGAAATAGAAATATCATCGGCTATGGCCGATCGACCCCTGACCTTCGCAGAGTGGATACCATTCGAGGCCGACCGAATCGTCGGCTTGGGCTTGATGGCGCCCGAAGAACATCGGGCCGATTGGATGCGAGTTCAAATTGAAGCGGCCCTCAAAAAAGCCGGAGCGCACTTCCGGGACGGGCTGACGGACAACGATCCTCCCCGTGCTGTGCCGCGGTAGCCGCCGTAGTCAGCACTTGCTGTTGGGTGGGGAGCGGTCTGGCCGCTTTTGCGCGCGTTCTATTGATATAAGATGTCTTTCGATTGATCCTCGGCGGGACACGCAATGTCTATCGTAGATACAGGGACCATTGACGCGATAGGCATCGACAAGGTGTCAGGCGACGTCGTTCTGAACATATCCGACCACTTGGACTGGGGGGAAGAGGCCAGTCACCTCAAGGCGTTGGAAGACAAAGTAAATGCGTACCTTGGTTATCTGGAAAGCGGACAGCTTGTTGAAGATATGCCTGAAGCAAAGGGACGGCGAACGATGATTGCGGTCTATCACCAGTTTGCGCCGACCGAGACTGCCAAGCAGGTGCTGGACGGCCTTCAGGCGGCTTTGGACTCGCATGGCATTGGCATCACATTCGGTGCGCTACCGGTCGGATATTAGCGGTTTCTATTGGCCACTTCGTCGTCAGCATGCGCGGCAGCTTTTGGGCATCAGAATAATGCCGCTGAACGGCGAGGATTGGGTCGGTAGCAGACGCTAAATCACGTCCATATCCACCTTGTAATGATGCCAAGCCAGGATCGCCGCCGCCCCGCGGTGCGGGCGCCAGTTCTCCGCCAGCTCGCGCATCAATTTCTCCGCCGGTCGTTCGTCATGCCCCAAAATGCGGCCGATCTCGATCTGCACCGCCAAATCACCGGCCGGCCAGATATCGGGGCGCCCTTCGGCGAACAACAGATAGATTTCCGCCGACCAGCGGCCGATCCCCTTGATCGCGACCAGCTGCGCGATCGCGTCCTCGTCATCCTCGGGCAATTGCGCGAAGTCGAGCCGGCCGCTCGTCACTTCCTCGGCCAGGCTGCGCGCATAGCTCACCTTTTGCCGCGACAGACCGGCGGCGCGGAGTTGCTCGTCGCTCGACGCGGCGACGGTGGTGGGGTCGGTCAGGTCGCCGATTTGCGCCTCGAGCTTGTTCCAGATCGATTGCGCCGCCGCCACCGACACCTGTTGCCCCATGATCGTCCGCAGCAAGGTGGCATAGCCGCGGTCGCGCACGCGCGGTGGGGGATAGCCCGCGCGCTGCAGCGCGACGGCGAAAGCCGGCTCAATCTCAGCGAGCGTGTCGAGCGCGGCGTTCAACGACTTTACGGTCTGGACCATATGAAACCTTGTACGGAACCTTGATCGATGCGCCCGGGCACGGCATGGCCGCTGGCAACCGGACGGAGGAAAGACATGCCCAAGCTTATCGTCGTGACGCGCGACGGGAAAGAACAGGAAATCACGGGCGAGGCTGGCCTGTCGGTGATGGAAGTGATCCGCGACGCCGGGATCGATGAGGTTTTGGCGCTGTGCGGCGGCTGCTGCAGCTGCGCCACCTGCCACGTTCATGTCGACCCGGAATTTGCTGCCAAACTGAAACCGATGAGCGAGGACGAGAACGATTTGCTCGATTCTTCCGCCGACCGCGACGACACCAGCCGCTTGTCGTGCCAGATCGAGTTCAGCGATGCGCTGGACGGCCTGAAGGTGCGGATCGCGGAGGAGGACTAGGCCTGTTCTTCAAGTCGTCATGCCGGGCTCGTCCCGGCATCCACTGTGCCTCTCAGTGAAGGGCTAGACGCTCCAGCCCGCAGCCTGCCTCCCGTTGGCGTTCGAGCTTTGGCTTGCCCCCGGCAAGCCAAAGCTCGAACGGGCACAGGGCCTGGGTGACGAAGTAAGCGTGCGCGGTCAGCCCGCCTACTTCGCCACACCCGCAAACCGTACCACCGCCATCGGCGCGGTGTTCGACAGCGGCGTTGCTTTCCATGTCACGGTCTTGCGGCCGTTCACGACCTTCACCCCGTCCTCGTTATTCTGGCTGACGATCTCGGCGTCGGTGTCGAGAATGAAGGTGCCGTCGAGCTTGGCCGAGGCCTTGCTGGCGTCCGATCCGCCCATGCCGCCCGCCGAATCCTTCGAATCGTTGGCAAAGCCGGGCGCCTTGACGCGCGCGGTGCCGTTGGCGCGGATTTCGACCGCGACGAACGGGATGATGATTCCGGCATCGAGATTGTACGGGAACAAATAGGTGTGATCGAGCTTCCCGCTGATCTGATAGTCGATCACGAACTTGTTATCGCCGACATAGGTGACCTTGCGGAACCCGGCCTCCTTGGACAGCGTCGCGGCCATTTCGCGGTTCTTGGCATCGGCCGCGGCCTGGGTCTTGGCATCGTCCTTCGCACCGTCCTTGTTATTCTTCTCGCCCTTGCCGCTCTTCTGACCGCTCTTGTCGAAGCCGATCTTCTGCAGCGAGACGCCGTCGGTCTTCTTGGTGTCGTCGTCGCCGCCCGACGGCATGTCCTTCATCGCCTCGTTGAGGTCGAAGGCATAGACCTCGCCCTGATAGCTGTAGGTGAAGGTGCGGTCGGCGTTGATTGTCAGCGTCGAGGTGAATTTGCCCGGCGCGAGCAGGCAGCCGACCAGCATCACGGGCGCAAGCAGCACCAGCGCGAGACGCGTAATCCGTGCGGTCATTTCCGCTTCCCCCATCAGTCTCGCGCGGCCACCGCGTAGAGAGCGATCGCGGCGGCATTGGATACGTTCAGGCTCTCGATCCTAGGCGATATCGGCAGGCGCGCAAGCTGATCGCAATGCTGCATCGTATTGTGCCGCATGCCTTCGCCCTCGGCCCCCAGCACCAGCGCGATCCGCGCCGCGCCGATCACGTTGCCCAGGGTTTCAGTCGCTTCCCCGGCTAGGCCGACGCGCCAGAACCCGGCCTCGGCAATCTCTCCCAACGCACGCGACAAATTCACCACGCGGACCCAGGGCACGATCTCGAGCGCCCCCGACGCGGTCCGCGCCACCGCGCCCGATTCGGGCGGGGAATGGCGATCCTGCGTGACGATGCCGAGCGCGTCGAATGCCGCGGCCGAGCGCAGGATCGCGCCGACATTGTGCGGATCGGTGACCTGGTCGAGCACCACCAGCGGCCGCCGGTCATCCTCTCCCTGTCCTTGCTCGAGCAGGTCGCCGAGCCAGATATCCTCGAGCGGCTCGACCTCGATCACCAGCCCCTGGTGCGGCGCGTCGTTCGGCACCAGCCGGCCGAGATCGGCGACATCGGCATAGGTGATCGGGATCACCGGCGGGATGTCGAGCCCGGCCAGCGCCTCACGCGTCGCCCACATCTTCCTGACCGTCCGCTCGGGATTGGCGAGCGCCGCCAGCACCGCATGGCGTCCCCAGAAACGGGGCCGCGACGCGGGCGCCTGGCTCGGACGGTGACCTCTACGCGCCATCAATAATCCTCAATCGGCGTCCGGATAAGCGAACGGATCGCTCTTGGACGGCTGCGTCGGCAGCGGCGGACGCGGTAGCGCGTCGCCGTTCGCCGCATTCCACAGGAATGCCGCCAGCACAACCGCCGCCTGACGCATGTCGTCGCCCTTCAGGTGATCATAGGTGTCGACCGAGGTGTGGTGGACGCGGCTGCCATAATCGAGCGGATCCTGGATGAACTGGAAGCCCGGCAGGCCGACCGCCTGCATGAAGACGTGATCGGTGCCGCCCGTCTTGCGGATCACCACCGACGACGCGCCCATCGAATTGAACGGCTCCAGCCACTCCTTGAAGATCGGCACCACCGCCGGATTGTTCTCGGCATAGATGCCGCGCAATTTGCCCGATCCGTTGTCGATGTTGAAATAGGCCGCCAATTTCGACCAGTCGGCCTTGGTTGCGATCGGCCAGCGATTGGCCCAGCCCTGATAGCGCGCAAGGCCGGTCAGCTTGGGATCGTTCGGGCTGCCGCGCGTCGCGAAATGGTTCTCGACATAGGCCAGGCTGCCGAGCAGCCCCTGTTCCTCGCCTGCCCAGAGCGCGAAGCGGATCGTCCGCTTGGGCTTGACCCTGAGCGTCGACAGGATGCGCGCGGCTTCCATGATCATCGCGCTGCCGGCGCCGTTATCGGCGGCGCCATCGCCCGCCACCCAGGAATCGAGATGCGCGCCGGCCATCACATAGTTGCCGTCCTTGGCGCTGCCGGGGATGTCGGCGATGATGTCATAGGCATTGACGTCGCTGTCGTCGAAGCGGACGTCGTTGTTGATCGATACGGTCGGCGCCGCGCCGACGATCGACAGGCGGACGAGGCGGCGATAATCCTCCGCCGCGATCTCGACGCCCGGCGTCTTCACGGTATCGCCGGCGCCGAACAGATAGCCTTCGCCATGGACAAGCTTGCCGTCGAGCCGCGACTTGGTGGCATAAGCGACCGCGCCTTCCTCTTGCAGAAAGGCGTCGAGCTTCTTGGCGAAGTCCAACCGCTTCATCCCGCGATCGGCGGCGGCGGGATCGTATTTAGGCTGGACGAACTGATCGAGCTTGGCGAGCTCGTCCGCGGTGTAGCGCTTGAACGGCGCATCGCCCGGCTCCGAGCCGTCATCGGGCTTGGTCACCAGGACGATCTTGCCCTTGAGCTTGCCTTTCCACTTGGCGAAATCGGCGGGGGTCGCGATCGGCGCGACGATCACCTCGCCCGATACGACACCGTTGGTCGAGGGCGTCCAGGCGATCGGGATCGCGGTCAGCTGGATCGGACGCGGGCTGGTCATCCGCACCGACGAACTTTCGATCCACCAGCCGCGGCCGAACTCGAACCCTTCCTTGTGGACGTTCGACAGACCCCATTCGCTGAACTTGCCCGAGGTCCACGCCTCCGCCTTGCGCATATTGGGCGAATTGGTCAGCCGCGGGCCGATCTGGTCGGAGAGATATTCGGCGGTGGTCATCACCTGAGAGCGGTTGAAGCCCTCATCCATGATCCGGTTGACCATCGACAGGTCGTTGGAATGCAGCGACGCGGGAATGGCGACGGCGGCAGCCGCGGCAAAGGCGGCGATCATCTTGCGCATGAACGATTATGCTCCCCGGGGAATATTATGACGCGCACGCTATTGCCGCCGCGCCACCCGCGCAAGGGTGTGCCACACATATCGTACGCCTGGCTCCAGACGGGCCGAAAACGTGCCGCCGCCGCGTTGACATGGCCGCTCGGCTTGGGCATGGGGCGCCCTCGCTTTTCGAAGCGACCGTCCTTCCTCGAAGGGCGAAGACCTGGGGACAGGTGGCCGAGTGGTTAAAGGCAGCAGACTGTAAATCTGCCCGTGCAAGCGTACGCTGGTTCGAATCCAGCCCTGTCCACCATTTCCAAATTCTCCGACATCCGCAGGCGCCGCGGAAGATGCAGGCTCTCCGAAGGCGGAGGCCGCAGGTCCGGACTTCGGCGACCGACCATTTTGCGCTGGCGCTGTTCGTTTGGGCCTGGGCGTGGGCAGTGAGCAGGCCCGTTGCCGTGCGCATCGCCGGTCCGAACAGTCTCACAGCGCGAGAGAAGAGCAAAAGTAACTACAACGTGCCAGCGACCCACCGGACACGAACACTTCGATGCCCTGTAAACAGTTGTAACCAGGGGGTAACATGACGATCGCGTCGTTGTAGGCCGCTTTTCAGCTCTGTTGGTAAGTACTTGGCCGGGCACGAACCGATCTGCCGAGGTGGCGGGTGCTTTGCTCCGGGTTCGGACCTTCGCTGCAGGGCAATGGACGGTTGGAAAGGTCGCCGATGCTCACGAGCCGTTCGCCAGACACTCCGATCGCCGCGATCGTCGAAGACATGCCGCTTCTACGGATACAGACGCGCGAGGCGGTCGAGGAGCTGGGATTCGAGGCGAGAGAAGCGGCCAGCGTGACCGAAGCCATCGCGATCATCGAGGCGATGGCCCGACCCCTTTCATTGCTGGTTACTGATGTCGAGATGCCGGGCGACCGCCATGGCCTGGGTCTTGCCTGGGAAATTCACGAGCGGTGGCCAGTAACGCGCATCCTGGTCGTTTCCGGTAACAGGTCTTTCGCGGCGCAGCAGCTACCTCCTGGGGCGCTCTTCCTTGCCAAGCCATTCGGACCGGTACGATTGAAGGCGTGCGTACACGCCTTGTTCGAGGCGCCGCGACATGGATCGATCCCTGTCCCTTCGGGGCCGTCGGACTTGACCAAATATTGTTAAGCGTTGGCGCGCAAACACGACACCGGCGAATGTCACCACGGCAGCTTCGCGAGTGGATCAAGGCCCCAATGACGTAGCGGAAACTCGTCCGGGCGTTACAACTGTTTACAAGCCCGCGATTGTCGCTCTTCGGCCCCGTTGCTAGCAGCGGCCCATGTCGCGGAGCAGCACCCCTTCACACGGTAATCGCTTGCCCGATATGAGGCGGATGACCGGGGCGCTCATGGCTGAGCCCTATTGAGTTCGCGCAAGGGCCTTGCATGCGAATCGCGGTAGTCGATGACGATGACAGCGTGATCGAATATGCGTCGGCGGCGCTCGCCGCCGCGGGGCATTCGTGCACAGGGTTTCGCAACGGCGCCTCCCTTCTCGCCGCACTGCGAAAGCAGACGTTCGACCTGATCCTTCTCGACTGGAATCTGCCCGACAGCTCCGGGATGGAGCTGCTGCGATCGATCCGCGATGCGGTTTCGCGCGCAACCGCGATCATCATGCTCACGAGCCGGTCGGACAAGGACGATGTCGCCGCGGCGCTCCATGCCGGAGCGGACGACTATGTCGTAAAACCGGAGACCGGCACGGTAATCGTGGCGCGGGTACAGGCCGTGCTTCGCCGCGCGATGCCTGCGACCGCGCAGGACCGCGTCCTGCGTTTCGGACCCTATGCCTTCGATCGCCTGACAGAACGAGTGAGCATCGGCGACGAGGAAGTTGCGCTGAGCGCGAAGGAGTTCCAACTCGCTCTGGCCCTGTTCGAGAACATGCACCGCGCACTGTCGAGGAGCTATCTGCTGGAGGCGATTTGGCAGAGCGCTGCCGACCTCTCGACCCGAACGCTCGACATGCACGTCTCGCGAATTCGAACGAAGCTCAAGCTAACACCCGAGAACGGCTACCGAATCGTGGCCATATCCGGCTATGGTTACCGCTTGGAGCGTTTTGGGGCTGAAAATTGAGCATCTTACTCGCGGTCGCCGCGCACGCCGCTGCCATCGCGCCCGCCCAACCGCAAAATGACAGTATCTGGTATGTCATCCGGCGAGGAGATACGCTTTACGGGCTGAGCCGGAGCTTTCTGGTGCCGGAGCGCCGCTGGGAAGCGCTGCTGCGGCTGGCGGCGATCCGTGATCCGAAGCGACTGCCGGTGGGCCGCAAGCTGCTTATCCCTCGAACCTGGCTGCGCTTCAAAGTCGAACCGGCACGTCTGGCCGGCTATCGTGGCACCGTGAGCCTGGCGATGAGCGGCAGGACGATCACGCCCTCCGTCGGCATCGCCATCGTCGAAGGTGCTGAAATCGCCACCGCGGGCAACAGCTTCGCGACACTCCTGCTGGCGGACCACTCGCAAGTGGTGATCCCGTCGCAAAGCCGGGTGCGTGTTCGAGAGTTGCGGCGGATCCTGCTGACCGGGGCGATCGACTATCGCATCGACGTCGAGCAAGGCCGGCTCGAGACGAGAGTCACGCCGATCGAGCAACCGTCCGGTAGATACCAAATCCGTACGCCGATCAGTATGACTGCGGTGCGGGGAACAGAGTTTCGCGTCTCCTTCGAGGACCAACATCGCGCAGCGGCCACCGAAGTCCTGGCGGGAACGGTGGCGTTCTCACCTTCGGAGAGCGAGACGGGGCTGAGGCTGGAACGCAGTTTCGGCGCCACGCTCGATCGAGAGGGCGGATCTCACATTGAAAGGCTGCTCGCCGCTCCGGATCTCGAGGAGCCGCCGGCATTACAGACGAAAGATGCAGTCGAGTTCCGGGTGCGCAAGCTGGAAGGCGCAATACGTTACAGGGCTGTGATAGCCTCCGACGCGGGTTTCATCGACAACATTGCCGAGCAATTCTCCGACGATGGTGCGTTCGCGTTGGCGGATACACCCAACGGCAACCTCTTCGTCCGCGTTTCCGCGATCGCCGCGAGCGGCCTCGAAGGAATGGCGCAATCATACAGCTTCCAGCGTCGGCTCGCCTCAATACGCGGCAGCGTGGAACCCGTGGACGACGGCTATCGATTCCGATGGGCCGGGGCCGGCGGCGGTGTGCGTCGATATCGCTTTCAGCTGAGGCGGGACACGCCGCAGGGCGCGCTCGTCGTCGACGAGGTGGCACTCACAAGCGATGCGCTCACGCTGCGGCGGCTAAAGGCGGGTGTGTATTACTGGCGGGTTGGCCTCGCCCAGCTCGAGGACGGCGACGTCACCGAATCCTGGACGGAGCCGGAGAAGCTCACGATCACCGATCCTTCCCGATCGTCGAGGGGCTGAAGACGTGTTCCGGCGGCTGCTGGTCGAATGGTGCGCCGTCGCCTTGCTGGTGCTGGGCCTCACTCTCGGCCTTACCCTTGTCGGAGCAACGTCCAAGGCGGATGACGCGATCTATGATCAGATCGTGCATTTGCGCGCGCCGCCCGCCTCGGAGCGGATTCTTCTGGTCACGATCGATGATGCGAGCCTTGCTGCGCTCGGGCACTGGCCCTGGCCGAGAGCCGTCCATGCGAAAGCGATTCAGGCTATCTCGGCTGCTCGGCCGGCCGCGATCGCCTATGACGTGCTCTTCACCGAGCTGGCGCGCGCGCCGGAGGAAGATGCGGCGCTTGCCGCCGCCCTCAGCGATGCGAAGAAGGTCACCCTGCCCATTCTCTTCGAGGCACCGGGTGCCAATGGTCGTCCGTTCGACACGGTGCTTCCCGTCCCGCCGATCGCGCGCGCCGCAGCGGCGCTCGGGCATGTCGCGCTTCCTAATGAAGCGGACGGCAAGGCGCGGGCTGCATTGCTCGCGGCGAACGACGGATCGCGCGACTGGCCACATTTGGCCGAGCAGACGTTCCGGCTGGCGTACGGACGGCCATCACCGGCATGGCAACGCGGCGTTGGTCGAGGCGACATGTCGGTGCTGGTGCCGTACCGCGAAGCGGGTGCCTATCGCACCGTGTCCTTCAGCGATGTGCTCGCGGGTCGGCTCCCCCAGACCTTTATACGCGATCGCATCGTGCTCGTCGGCGCGACCGCGGGCGGTCTTGGCGACCGTCACAACGTCGCCGGGGCCGGAACGCTGGCAGGCATCGAGATTCAGGCGAACCTGCTGAACGCGATGCTGGCCGACCGGTTCGTACGAGAGGCGCCGCTTCCTCTACGTCTCGCGATCGGAGCACTGCCCGCCCTCATCCTGTTGCTCCTGTTTTGGCGCCTGCGTCCCTCCGCGGCATTGGTAGCGTCGCTGGCGATGTTCGGGCTCGTCGCCATCGTGCCGGTCCTGCTGCTCGCCATGACGGGCCTCTGGATCCCGCCGGCGACAGGTCTTGTCGGCGTGCTGTTCGTATATCCGTTATGGGGTTGGCGGCGGTTGCACACGATCGACAAGGCGGTCGCGCAGGAATTGTCCCAATTGTCGGGCGACCTCGGCGGGTGGGTGGCGCCGACGATAGACCGGCTGGACCATCCGGGACGCAACGCCTTCGCCCTGAGCGGCTCGATCACTGCGCTTCGCGACTTGAAACGCCTCGTTGCCGACACCGTGGAGGGAATTGCCGATCCTCTGGTCGTCACCACGATGGAGGGCGATGTCCTGGTCGCCAACCGGCACGCGGAGGCCCTTCTCTCGCAGAATGCCGGCGTTCGCAATGCGCTGTACGGCATGCCTGCTTCGAACGACCTGATATCGGCGGATGGACGCCATTTCTCGCACCGCCGCACGCCGCTTACCGGTGCCGACGGCGCGCGACGTGGCTGGATCCACCTGTTGGCGGAAATCACGGGTATCAGGGCTGTCGAGCGGGATCGCGAGCAGGCACTCGAATTCCTGAGCCACGATATGCGGTCGCCGCAAGCGTCGATCCTCACGTTGCTGGAGGGATCGAAAACGGGCGTCGGGGCAGATGCCGCAGACAAGATCGCTTATCACGCCCGGCGGACCCTCAACCTTGCCGAGAATTTCGTGCAGCTCGCCCGGCTACGCGAGACGCCCTTCGCGCCGGAAGACGTCGACCTTCATGACTGTCTCGCCGAGGCAAGTGACGCATTATGGCCGCTTGCCTCGAAGAAAAGCGTCTGGATTGTCGCGCCCCCAGCCGAGCCCTGTTACGTGGCAGGTGAACGCCACGCCCTTACCCGCGCCTTGCTCAACCTGCTCGACAACGCCGTCAGGTTCAGTCCTGCCGGCGCGAGGATCAGATGCGGAGTCGGCGCTGTGAAAACCACAGGCGCCTCGCTGTTCGAGGTCTGGATCGAGGACCAGGGTCCAGGCATATCCGAGGAGCGGTTGACGGATCTGACCAGCCGGTTCGGTCCGCTGGCGGTCGCCGGGCCAGGTCTCAGCGTGGGTCTCGGCCTCGCTTACGTCCGGACCGTTGCCGAACGCCATGGCGGCAGCGTGCGATACGAGGCCGTGTCGCCCCACGGGTCGCGCTTCATCCTCACGATCCCCGCGCTCAATCCTTCATCCACTGACAGCGGTCCGCACGAGTTTGGATAATATCTTCGCCGGCGAGCCCCCGCAATGACGCGCTGCCGACGCGTTTCGGAACAATAACGAGCCATCGGTCCGGTCGATCATGCCGACCGTCAAGACGTAGCGCTGCGGCCGGCAGAAGACGATGGGGTGAATCGTGCCCTTTACGCCTTCCGCACCATTCTCAGGCCGCTGGACCGCGACATCGGGCGGCGCGCTCGCGAGACCGATCTCAAGCCGATAACGACCGTTCGGGCTTTCGCGATATCCCTTGCCGGCCAAAGCCTCTCGCACCAGCACGGACGCGTCCATCACGGCGCCGCCCGCATTCCCCGGCGCCGGCGCGAATGTATAGCTGGCATCCGTCAGCCGCGCTCCCACGGGCGGCTGCGGACCTTGCCGGCTCAGCGGAGACGTACACGCGCCGACGAGAGACAGCGCTGCCGCTGCGATCAACCGTGCTGTACGCATTTACCTTCTCCGTGACCCCGCGTCCTGCCCATAGACGAAATCCCGGCCAAGCCTCAACTCGGCGGGACCGCGGCGGGGGTTTGCCCGTCCAGCGCTTGGCGGCGCCTAAAACTACCCGATTACCTTCCGGAAAAAGCTGCGCTCGTTATCGCCAGGTGCGGCAGGGTCCGCTTCTCGATCTGCGGCAGATTTCCGGGGGGAGGATTTGGCGACATCCGAGATCAGTCCGACTACTTGCTCCATTTCGGATGGATCGGCTTGTGTTTTACGCAGCGCTCGACGAGGTCCCCTTCTATATTGATATATCGGGGGAAATCGGATGAAGAAAGTTGGGCTGGTGCTGCTCGCGGCGATGCTGATCGCGGGTTGTGGACAGCGGGTGAACACGTCGAGCCCGGATGCGTACAGCAAGAGCATCGAAGCGATGGTCAAGGACATGTCCGCCGACAAGCAGGCCGAGCTCAAGGATTCGCTGATCGCGATCACCTTCAATACCGCCGAGCCCGAGACGGGCATCTGGTCGCAGGCAGAGCCGACCGCACCGGTCTTTCTCGGCGCCAAGGACAAGATCAACGGACTGACCGCGGACCAGATCATCAAGCTCGGCTATCAGACCCGGATCAAATTGCTCGATCAAAAGATCGCCGACGACGCGGCGAGCGCGCAACGCTATCAGGTGGCGCGCGCCAAGGTCGCCGACGTGTTCCAGGGCGTGAAGATCGACAATGCGCAATATCGCATCGACAAGGGCATGCTCGATATCGATCGGCCGCAGATCATGCTGCACATCACCAACGGATCGAAGCGCCCGATCAAGACGATTTATGTGAAGGGCATATTGACCTCGCCCGGCCGCGCGGTGCCGTGGATCTCTTCGGACTTCAATTACGAGTTCCCGGGCGGCCTGGAACCGGGCGAATCGCAATCGCTGACCCTGGAGCCGAACATGTTCGGCGATTGGAAGCCGCAGGACAGCTTTGCCCGCCGCACCGATCTCCACCTCGACCTGACGCTGACCAACGCGGCTGGTGCCGACGGGACGATGTTGATCGACGAGACCATGGTCGACGACAAGACCGCCACTGCCGAGGCGACCAAGCTCCAGGGCGAGCGCAATGATCTGTCCACCAAGCTCGCCAAGCTCTGATCGCGACCCGGCCGCGGCCGGCCGATGATTTGACTGCCGGCTTCTCGACAATGGGCGCCGCGCTCTGCCGGTTTACCGCCGGCGGAGACGGCACTCCGTGCGCGCCACCCCGGCTCGCCAAAAATTCGGCTCTCGCGAAGCCGCCAAAGCCTGATAGATTGGGGGCATCTTTGGAGGATGCGTGATGGGTCTGGGTGATTTCCTGAAGAAGCAACTGGTCGACGTGATCGACTGGGTCGACGAGCCGGGCGTGCTGGCGATCCGCTATCCGATGCAGGATCGCGAGATCCAGAATGGCGGCCAGTTGACCGTGCGCGAAGGCCAGGTCGCGATGTTCCATAACGAGGGCAGACTGGCCGACGCTTTCGGGCCCGGCCAGCACACGCTGGTCACGCAGAACCTGCCGCTGCTGACGGCGATCATGAACTGGGACAAGGGCTTCAAATCCCCGTTCAAGGCCGATGTCTATTTCTTTTCCCAGCGCGAGCAGACCGGCCTGAAATGGGGCACACCACAGCCGATCACGGTGCGCGACAAGGAATTCGGGCCGCTCCGGATCCGCGCGTTCGGCAGCTATTCGTTCCGGATCGAAGACGTCGCGACCTTCGCGGTCAAGATGATGGGCTCGCTCGACCGGCTGACCGTCACCGATCTCGACCAGCAATTGCGCGCGGTGATCAACACCGCGATCGCGACGGCGTTGGGTGGCGGCGAGATCGCGTTCGTCGACCTGGCCGGCAACCAGCAGGCGATGTCGGAAAAGCTGAAAGGCGCGGTCGAAGCCGGGTTCAAGGAATGGGGCCTGTCGTGCCGCACCTTCTTCGTCGAGAGCGTGTCGCTGCCCGAGAATGTCCAGGAATATCTCGACAAGGGCAGCCAGATGCGCGTGCTCGGCAATCTCGACCAGTACGCCAAGTTCCAGGCCGCCGATTCGATCCAGACCGCCGCGGCCAATCCGGGCGGCCTGGCCGGGATCGGCGCGAGTGCGGCGGCGGGCATGGCGATCGGGCAGCAAATGGCGGCGGGGCTCGGCGGCGTCGGTAGCGGCGGGGCGACCAGCATTCCCGCCGCCGCGTCGCAGTCCGAGGTCGATCCCTATGAACAGATCGAGAAGCTGCACAAATTGATGGTCGCCGGCGCGATCACGCAAGAGGAGTTCGACGCGAAGAAGACCGCTCTACTCGCCAAGATCTGATCGCGACCCAGTGCTCGACGCCAACTGCCCCAATTGCGGCGCCCCGATCCGGTTCAGGTCGAACGACCTGCCGGTGAAGGTGTGCGACTATTGCCGCACGTCGGTGCTGCGGACCGGCGGCAACCTCCAGGCGATCGGCAAGATCGCCGAGGTGCCCGACGACGTCAGCCCGCTGCAATTGGGCGTGCGCGGACGTGACGGGGCGCAGGGTTTCGAGCTGATCGGCCGCGTCCGCTGGCGCTATGCCGATGGCGCGTGGAATGAATGGCTCGCGCTGTTCGACGACGGTTCGACCGGCTGGGTTGGCGAATCGATGGGACGCTACATGATGCTGCGCGAGGTCGACGACGACGCGCTTGCACCGGTCGTCGTCGATCACATCAAATCGGGCCAGCCGATCGCGATCGACACGCTGATCACGATCGGCGGGATCGATTATGCGGTCGCCGACAACAAACAGGTTACCTGCGTCGCCAGCGAAGGCGAACTGCCGTTCAACGCGCCGCTCGGGCTCACCGCCACCAGCATCGACCTGATGACTCCCGATGGTGAGTGCGCGAGTATCCAAAAGGATCAGGGCGGTGAAGTCGAGGCCTATGTCGGCCGCTACATGTCGCTTGCCGAGCTCAACGCGACCGGGCTGCGATCGTTCGAAGGCTGGCCGATGCCGGCGTCCGCCGCATGAGCGACGACGCGCTTCCCGCCGACGCCGCGCAGCCGGCACCCGCGCAGCCGCCGGCTGCGCCCGTCACGCCGGCGTCGACCGTTCGCGCGCTGAGCTGTCCCAATTGCGGTGGCATCGTCAACGTCCGCGCCCAGGGCCTGACGGTCAGCGTGCTGTGCGAGCATTGCGGCTCGACGCTCGATGCGACCAGGCCCGACCTTCAGGTCATCGCGCGCGCCAATGAGGCGCTCGAGACACCGGAGATCCCGCTTGGCACGCGCGGAACGCTCAATGGCCGGCTGTGGGAAGTCGTCGGCTATATGGAGCGCACCGACGAGGAGATCGGCTGGGCCGAATATCTGCTGTTCAATCCCTATGAAGGTTATGCCTTCCTGGTCGACGATGGCCGCCGCTTCAGCCTGGGCATCATGCTCGATCGCCTGCCGACGATGGGCTGGGGCAATGCGATGCAGCTCGATCACCAGAGCTTTTCGCGGTTCGGCGACACCTATCCGGTCCGCGTCACCTTCGTCGTCGGCGAATTCTACTGGCGCGTCGCGGTTGGCGAAACGGTCGACGAGACCGATTTCGTCCGTCCGGGCACGATGCTGTCGTGCGAAGTCTATCAGACCGAGCGCACCTGGACCCGGCTCGACCTGCTCGACTGGGGAATCGCCGAAAAGGCGTTCGGCATCCCGGCACGACGCCGCGAATACAGCCATCCTGCGCCGCACGAACCGTCGCCCTATAAACGGCAACTTCGCGAGGCACTGGTGGTTGGCGTCGTCGCCCTGCTCGCCTTGTTCGTCGTCTCGGGCATAGGCGGCCGCGAGCAGGTGATCGGCCAGACCACGACCGACGCGGTGCTCGACGGCCCCGAAAAGACCGTGGTGATCCGGGGGCTCGATCTGCCCTCCGCGCGATCGCGGGTCGTCGTCGATGCTGATGCCGGTGCTATCGACAATGCCTGGGTCGACCTGGACTATTCGCTGACCGACGAGAAGACGCAGGACAGCGTCGACAGCTACGGCCTGGCCGAACATTATTCGGGCAGCGACAGCGATGGGTCCTGGACCGAAGGCGACCCGCGCCCGGAGGTCAGCCTGTCGAGCATTCCCGGGGGCAAATACGATTTGGTCGTCACCCTGTCCGCGCATCGCTGGAACGGCGGTTCGAACAGCAGCAGCTTTTCCATGCCGACCGGTTTCGCCGGCGGCAGCGTGTTTGGACAGGATGGCGGCCAGACCATCCCGGTCACGGTCACGGTCAAGCGCGGCGGCGTGTTCGGCGGCAATATCCTGCTCGCCTTCCTGTTGATCGCGATCTGGCCGCTTATCGTGTTGTTCAAGCAATTCGGGTTCGAAAAGCGCCGCATGGCCCCGGTCAGCGGCAGTGGCGGCAGCGACGACGACAGCGGGGGAGACGACGACTGATGAGCCGGCATATTCTGGTTTACGGGCTCTATTGTCTGGGCATCGTCATGCTAACGACGATGGCGGCCCGCGACGGCTATTCGCCCTTTGCCACTGGCGGCGCGCGCGGCCCGATGATGTTCGGCTCCTACGGCCCCACTCACAAATAACGAAAGGATCGGACGATGATCTCCATCCCCATTCTCGTCACCACCCTGGTCTACACCGCGATCGGACTGGTGATCTTCATCGGCGGCTTCTGGCTATGGGACAAGATCAGTCCGGTCGACATGTGGGGCGAGATTTGCCGCGAAAAGAACGTCGCGCTGGCGATCTTTACGGGCTCGATCGCGATTTCCGTCGCGATGATCATCGCCGCCGCGATCCACGGCTGAACGGCTGGGTTGAAACTTCCCAGTCGATCAAAACACTTCGTCACCCCGGACTTGTTCCGGGGTCCAACCCTCCACAAGGGAATTCAGCCGTTGTTGCACTTTGGATGCCGGAACAAGTCCGGCATGACGGCTAGGCCCGTATGACTGAACAACAGGGCGGCGTCGCCCGCCCTTCCCGCACCGGCGCGCTGCTGCTGGCCTCCGCGTTCGTGGTCGCGACCTGCGGGCTGATCTACGAACTGCTCGCCGGCACCTTGGCGAGCTATCTGCTCGGCGACAGCGTCACCCAATTCTCGGTCATCATCGGCATCTATCTGTTCGCGATGGGCATGGGCTCGTGGTGCTCGCGCTACGTGCGCAAGAACGAGCTGGTGACCTTCGTCCGGGTGGAAGTGCTGATCGCCGCGATCGGCGGCTGTTCGGCGGCGCTCCTCTTCCTGCTGTTCGACCGCGTCCAGGATTTCCGCCTGCCGCTTTATGGGCTGGTGCTGGCGATCGGCTTCCTGGTCGGGCTCGAAATTCCGCTCCTCATGCGCATCCTCAAGGACCGGCTCGAGTTCAGCGACCTGGTGTCGAAAGTGCTGACCTTCGACTATGTCGGCGCGCTCGCTGCCTCCCTGCTGTTCCCGCTCCTGCTCGTCCCGCATCTCGGCCTGATCCGTACCGGCTTCCTGTTCGGCCTGTTCAACGTCGGCGTTGCGATCGCGGTGATCCTGATGCTGCCGCAGCGGCGGCGGATGACGATCGAATTGCTCGTCGCGATCCTGGTCACGATCGTACTCGCCGCCGGCTTCGTCGCGTCGGAGAAGATCGAGCGCACCGCCGAGGTCGCCGCCTATGGCGACCCGATCATCTATGCCGATGCCACGCCGTACCAGCGAATCGTCATCACCAAGCGCGCCAACGACTTGCGGCTGTTCCTCAACGGCAATCTGCAATTCTCGTCCCGCGACGAATATCGCTATCATGAGGCGCTGGTGCATCCGGTGCTGAGCCGTGTTGCCAACCCGCACAACGTCCTGGTGCTCGGCGGCGGCGACGGCCTGGCGGTGCGCGAGATCCTCAAATATCCGGGCGTACAGTCGGTCACTCTGGTCGATCTCGACCCCGCGATGACCACCTTGTTCCGCAAAAGCTCGATGCTCGTCGCGCTCAACCACGGGTCTTTGCTGTCGCCCAAAGTCCATGTCATCACCGCCGATGCCTTCAGCTGGTTGCGGACCAACCGGCAGCGGTTCGACGCGGTGCTGGTCGACTTTCCCGACCCGACCAATTTCGCGATCGGCAAGCTCTACACGGTAAGTTTCTATCGCGAGCTCGCGCGTGCGCTCAATCCCGGGGCGGTGCTCAGCGTCCAGAGCACCTCGCCGCTGGTCGCACCCAAGGCCTATTGGACCGTCGCCACCACGCTGGAGGCGGCCGGGCTGACCACGCGCGGCTATCACGTCTATGTTCCGAGCTTTGGCGAATGGGGGTTCGTCCTCGCCTCGAACGGGCCGATCGGCGCGCCCGGCGCCTTGCCGGCGGGGCTGCGGTTCCTGACGCCACGGGTCGACACCCTCGCCTTCTTCTTCTCGCCCGACATGGCGCGACGCCCGACCCCGGTGAACCGGCTCGACAACCAGGCGCTGGTCCGCGAGTTCGACGCCGAATGGTCGGTGTTCGAGGGCTGATGGCCTGGTCGCGCCGCTCTGTCATCGCCGGGTCGGTCGCCGGCGCCGCGGCGTTGGGTGCGGGCGCGATTGCGCTCGCTCCGCACGACGACACGATCCCGGGCACGCTGGGCGGCGCCGATTTCCGCCGCGGGCACCGGCTGCGCGGCGGCAAGTTCCCCGCGCCAAACGAGACGGTGCGGACCCAGGTCGCGATCGTCGGCGGCGGCGTCGCGGGGCTCGCCGCGGCCTGGACGCTGGCGGATGCCGGGGTGCAGGATTTCCGCCTGCTCGAACTCGAGGACCGCACCGGGGGCAATGCGCGAAGCGGGCGCAACAATGTCTCTGCCTACCCGCTCGGCGCGCATTATCTGCCGCTGCCCAATGCCGAGGCGAAGGGCGTGATCCATCTGCTCGAACAGCTCGGCATCATCACCGGCTGGCAGGACGGCAAGCCGCTCTACGATCCCTATCAGCTGGTGTCCGACCCCGAAGAGCGCCTGCTCTATCTCGGCAAATGGCAGGAAGGTTTGGTCCCGCAAAAGGGATTGAGCGAAGCGGACGTCCACGACCTCAAAGCTTTTTTCGCGGCGATGAAGGCATTCGAGGTCCGACGCGACGCGCAGGGCCGCCCCGCTTTCGCGATCCCGATGGAATTGAGTTCGCGCGATCCCGATCTGCTCGCGCTCGACCGACTGAGCTTCACTCAATGGCTCGACCAGCAAGGGTGGACGTCGCCCATATTGCGCGCGCACGTCCGCTATGCCTGCCGCGACGATTACGGCACCGAGCCCGACCAGGTTTCGGCCTGGGCCGGGGTGCATTATTTCGCCAGCCGCCGGGGACATGCCGCCAATGCCGACCCCGACACGATGCTGACCTGGCCCGAGGGCAACGGCCATCTCGTCGGGCGGATGGCGGCGCGCCTCAAGGATCATCTCGATTGCGGCCGGATCATCCATCGCGTCACGCGGGAGGGGAAAGGCGCCGTCGTCGATGCGCTCGACGTCGCCAGCGGCCGCGGCATCCGGATCGAGGCCGAGGCCGTGGTGCTCGCCACGCCGCATTTCGTGAGCGCGCGTCTGACCAACGACGCGCCCTCGGCGAGCGGGTTCGACTATGCGCCCTGGGTGGTCGCCGCGGTTACCGTCGACCGGATGCCGGTGGGCCCGGGGTTCGAGGTCGCCTGGGACAATGTGTCGTGGACCAGTCGCTCGCTCGGCTATGTCGTCGACACGCATCAATCGCTCGACCGCGTGCCTCGCGCGACAGTGCTGAGCTGGTATCTGCCGCTGTCCGACTTGGCGCCTGCCGACGCACGCCGCGACCTGCTCGAGCGGCCACTCGAATACTGGCAGACCATGGTGCGTGACGACCTGCTGCTGACCAATCCCGACCTCAAGGGCGCGATCCGACGGATCGACGTCTGGCGCTGGGGCCATGCCATGATCCGCCCTGTCCCCGGCTATTTCTGGGACGGGAGGCGCGAGGCCGCCGCCGCACCGCGCCCGCCGCTCTTCTTCGCACATTCGGACCTGAGCGGTCTGTCGCTGTTCGAGGAAGCGCAATATCGCGGTATCCGCGCCGCCGAGGACGCGATGACGCATCTCGGCATTCCCTATCGCTCGGTGCTGACGTAGGACGGGGCTGTGGATTTCAGCGGGACGCATCTTCTGGCCGATCTGTTCGACTGCGCACATCTCGACGATGAGGCGCGGATCGAAGCGGCATTGCGCGCGGCGGTGAGCGCGGCGAATGCGACCTTGCTCGACCTCAAAGTCCATGGTTTCGGCACCGGTCAGGGCGTGACCGGGGTGGCGTTGCTCGCAGAATCGCACATCTCGATCCATTCCTGGCCCGAGCGGGGCTATGCCGCGGTCGACATGTTCCTGTGCGGCCGGCAGCACGATCTCGATGCGGCGCTCTCCGCACTCGCCGGATTGCTCGACGCGGGGCGGATCGACCAACGCCGCTTTGCGCGCGGCTTCAGCCTGGAGGCCATCGCCGAATGACCGGCACGCCATTACCGCCCAAGCGCCAATCGGCCATCCGGCTGACCCTGATCATCCTGCTCGGCCTGCTCGGCCTGTGGGTCATCCATGCCTTCCTGCCGGCCCTGGTGTGGGCCGTGGTCATCGCGGTCGCGGTCGATCCCCTCGTCCAGCGCGCCGAGCGCCGGTTCCCGCGGCCCAACCTTGTTGCGGCCGCCTTCACATTGGGCTTTGCGGTGATCGTGCTGGCGCCGATCGCGATCGGTATCGCGCAGGCCGCGCGAGAGGCGCACGATGTCGCGGCCTGGGTAAGCGATGCGCGGCTGCACGGCGTGCCGCCCCCGGTCTGGCTCGCCAATCTGCCGTTCAGCGCCGAGGCGATCGGCTGGTGGCAGACGAATCTGGCCCCACCCGAAGCCGCCAATCATCATTTCGAAGTGCTGAGCCACACCCTGCTCGGCGCGCAGGCGCGGCTGCTCGGCTTCGGGCTGGTTCATCGCGCCGTCGTGTTCGGCTTCACGCTGATCGCCTTGTTCTTCCTGATCCGCGACCGCGATGCGCTGGCAGCGCAATTTCGCACCGCCAGCGCGAAGCTACTCGGGCCGCAGGGCGAACGGATCGGGCAGCAGGCGCTCGCCTCGGTGCGCGGGACGATCGACGGGCTGGTGCTCGTCGGGCTCGGCTTCGGCGTGGTCATGACGCTGGTGTACGTCTTCCTCGGCGTGCCGCACCCCATCCTGCTCGGCGCGGTCACCGCAATCGCCGCGATGATCCCGTTCGGTGCACCGGTCGCGTTCGGGATCGCCGCCATGCTGCTGCTCGGTCAGGGGTCGCCCGGCGGCGCGATCGCGGTCGTCGTGATCGGCTTCGCCGCCGAATTCGTTGCCGGCCATTTCGTCCGCCCCGCCTTGATCGGCAGCGCGACGCGGCTGCCGTTCTTCTGGGCATTGGTCGGCATTCTCGGCGGCGTCGAGACGCTCGGACTGCTGGGGTTGTTCGTCGGCCCCGCGACGATGGCGGTGCTGGTGATGCTGTGGCGCGAACTCGTCGAGGGCGATCCGACGCCAATTGCCTGACGTCTATGCCTGACCGTTAGCGTCACGATTGCCCCGAACGGATCGCAACCCTAGATGAGCGGCAAATCCCCCGCCCTCAGGAGTCCCCCAATGACCTATTCCGCCAAGCTCGGCCTCTATATCGACGGCGAGTGGCTGACCGGGGACGGCCGCGACGTTCATTCGGTGCTCAACCCCGCGACTGGCGCGGGCCAGGCCGATCTGCCGCTGGCCACCGCCGCCGATCTCGATCGTGCGCTCGCCGCCGCGCAAAAGGGATTCGAGGCATGGCGCGCGGTCGCCCCCGAACAGCGCGCCGCCGTGCTCAACAGGACCGCCGCCCTGGTTCGTGAGCGCGCCGACGCGATCGCCCGCATCGCGACGATGGAGGAAGGCAAGCCGGTCGCCGAGGCCAAGGGCGAAGTCATGGCGGCCGCGGCGATGCTCGAATTCCATGCCGGCGAAGCGGTGCGCGTCTATGGCCGCGTGCTGATGCGCGCGCCGGGCATGCGTTCGATGGTGCTGCACCACCCGGTCGGCCCGGTCGCCGCCTTCTGCGCATGGAATTTCCCGGCCTTGAACGTCGTCCGCAAGATCGCGCCAGCGATCGCCGCGGGCTGCTCGATCATCCTCAAGCCGAGCGAGGAGACCCCCGGCTCGGCGGTCGAGATCATGCGCTGCTTCCAGGATGCCGGTCTGCCCGGCAATGTCGCGCAGATCGTGTTCGGCGTGCCCGACATGATCTCGCGCCACCTGCTTGCCTCGCCGGTCACGCGCAAGCTGAGCTTCACCGGCTCGGTGCCGGTCGGCAAGCATCTGATGAAGCTCGCCTCGGACAGCGTCATGCGGATGACGATGGAATTGGGCGGGCACTCCCCCGTGCTGGTGTTCGACGATTGCGACCTCGAAAAGACGCTCGACACTCTCGTCGCGCACAAGTTCAGGAATGCCGGCCAGGTCTGCGTCGCGCCGACCCGCTTCCATGTCCAGGACGGCATTTACGAGAAGTTCGTCCAGGGCTTCGCTGAGCGCACCAGGAAGATGCAGATCGGCAGCGGCCTCGACGCCGCCAACCAGATGGGTCCGCTCGCCAATCCGCGCCGCCCCGACATGATCGCGGCGATGGTCGAGGATGCGCGATCGATCGGCGCACGCGTGCTGGCCGGCGGCGAGCGCCAGGATAAGGACGGCGGCTTCTTCTTCCAGCCGACGGTGATTGCCGACGTGCCGCTCGAGGCCAAGGCGATGAACGACGAGCCGTTCGGACCGCTCGCGCTGATCCGCCAGTTCTCCACGGTCGAGGGCGCGATTGCCGAAGCCAACCGCCTGCCCTTCGGCCTTGCCGCTTATTGCTTCACTGAGAGCGGCCGGCGCCAGAATCTGCTCGCCGAGACGGTCGAGGCGGGGATGGTCGCGATCAATCAGGTCCGCATGACCTGGCCCGACGCGCCGTTCGGCGGGATGAAGGAATCGGGCTTCGGCTCGGAGGACGGCCCTGAGGGGATCATGGCGCACCTCACCACCAAGGCGGTGCACATCGCATGAGTGAGCGTACCGCAGCCCGCATCCTGGTCGACCAGTTGATCGCGCAAGGCGTCGATCGCGCCACCTGCGTGCCCGGCGAAAGCTATCTGTCGGTGCTCGACGCGCTGATCGGCAGCGGGATCGATCTGCTGACCTGCCGTGCCGAGGGTGGCGCGGCGATGATGGCGGAAGCGTACGGCAAGCTCACCGGCCGCCCCGGCATCTGTTTCGTCACGCGTGGACCAGGCGCGACCAACGCATCGCCCGGCCTGCATATCGCGATGCAGGATTCGACTCCGTTGATCCTGTTCGTCGGCCAGATCGAGCGCGGCATGCGCGACCGCGAGGCATTCCAGGAACTCGACTATCGCGCCACGTTCGGCGCGCTGGCGAAATGGGTGGTCGAGATCGACGATGCCGCGCGTATCCCCGAGATCATCGCCCGGGCTTTCCGCATCGCCATGCAAGGACGCCCTGGTCCGGTGGTGATCGCGTTGCCGGAAGACATGCTCGACAAGGTCGCCGAGGTTGCCGATGCGCCGCGCGTCGATCCGGTCGAGACCGCCCCTGCCCCTGCCGATATCGACCGGCTCGGCGAGTTGCTCGCGAGCGCAAACAACCCCGTCGCGATCGTCGGCGGCTCGCGCTGGACGCCGGAAGCACGCGACGCGATGGTCGACTTCGCGCATCGCTTCGATTTGCCCGTCGCCGCGCAATTCCGCCGCGCGCCGCTCTTTCCCGCGACCGACGATCATTTCATCGGCGACCTCGGCCTCGCGCCCAATCCCAAGCTGATCGAGCGCGTCAAAGCAGCTGATCTGATCCTGCTGATCGGCGGGCGGATGTCGGAAATCGCCTCGCAATCCTATACGCTGCTGGGGATCCCGGCCTCGGGCCAGCAACTCGTCCACGTCCATCCCGACCCGCTCGAACTCGGTCGCGTGTATCAGCCCACGCTGGCGATCAACGCGACCCCGCCGGCCTTCCTCGCCGCGCTCGACGCACTTGAGGCGAACCCGAGTTGGAGCGCCAATCGCGCGGCGGCGCGCGCCGATTACCTCACCTGGTCCGACACCCCGCCGCCGGTCCCCGGCGATTTCCAGTATGGCGATGTCATGGCCTGGCTGCGCGACCGCCTGCCGCCCGACGCGACGATCTGCAACGGCGCGGGCAATTTCGCGAGTTGGATCCATCGCTATTACCGCTTCCGCGATTTCGGCACCCAGCTCGCACCGACCAGCGGATCGATGGGCTATGGCCTGCCCGCCGGCGTGATGGCCAAGCGGCAAAAGCCCGACAGCATCGCGCTGACCATCGCCGGCGATGGCGACTTCCTGATGAACGGCCAGGAATTCGCCACCGCCGTCCATCACGGCATCCCGCTGATCGTCGTGTTGATCGACAACGGCATTTACGGCACGATCCGCATGCACCAGGAAAAGACCTTTCCCGGGCGCATCTCGGCGACCAACCTTACCAATCCCGACTTCGCCGCATTGGCGCGTGCCTATGGCGGCCATGGCGAGACGGTGACCACCACCGCGGAATTCGCCCCCGCCTTCGAACGCGCGCTCGCCAGCGGCAAGCCAGCGATCCTGCACTGCCATCTCGACAGTCAGGCGATCACGCCGACCGCGACGCTGGATGGACTCAGGGCCGCGGCGGAGAAGAAAGGCTAGCGAAGGTGTGGCCGCACAGCCGACTGGGTCGTCCGGACGTCATCCGGGCGTGTGACACACCGCCTCGACATTGAGGCCATCGGGATCGATGACGAACGCGGCATAATAATTCGGATGATAATGCGGCCGAAGTCCGGGGGCGCCATTGTCCTTGCCGCCGACGCCCAGCGCCGCGGCGTAAAAGGCATCGACCTGGGATCGCGAAGCCGCTGAAAAGGCAATATGCATGCCGGTGCCGCGAGGACCATCATCGCCGAGCCAAAAGAACGGTTTGCCGTCCTTGCCGTAGCCGATGCCATGATAGCCACCGCTCTGTTCCGACAACACTTCCATGATCATGCCGAAATCCAGCGCCGCCAACGCCGCGTCGTAAAAGCGCTTGGACGCGTCGAAATCGCTCGCCCCGATGCCGATATGGTCGATCATCCAACCCTCCTCGCCGATATCGAGCCAAGCGAACGCGCGGCCCGTCGCGTTCCCATTCATGAACGATGCAGCGCAACCTTGGCTGTGAGTATTTCACCGGATCTGAATCGGCTCACCGGGCGAACTGCCGGCTGTGCCCCGCGCCGCAAAATGCCGGCGTCGAGACACATCATCGAATTTCGGAACAGAGGCCCGCGCCGGCATCGGTCGCTCGGTCGTTGCTGTGAAGGGTGGAGCGGGTAGCGGGAATCGAACCCGCGTATTCAGCTTGGAAGGCTGCTGCACTACCATTGTGCTATACCCGCATCCGGTTGGAAACACTCGTTAAAGTGAATCCCGGCGCTTGCCGACCAACAGGCGTTCCGTTGGAATTCCAACGAAGGTCCGATTGGCGGCGCGGCGCACCGGTTAGCGCGGCGATCGGCGAGGCGCAAGGGTCAGGCGTCCTGGACTGTGCTGGGGAGCGCCGGTCGTCCAAACTTAACCGATCATTCACCAAACCCTCGCACTAAGCGGCAATGGACTACGAGGGACGCTCTGCCTTTGCCACCGGCGTGGCGCTTCATGCGCGAGATGATTTCGCGACCGCCGGGCGGGGGATCCGTCCCGCCACGCTGGCAGGTGCGCTGGTTTCGCTCCTGCTGATCGATCAGGTCCTGCTCTGGTATTTCCTCGGCCTGGCCTCACCCCTGATCATCGTCGCGGCGTTGTTTGTATTGCCCGTCGCGTTCTGGCCGCTGACGCGGCGCACTGACGTGGCAGGTGCAACATTGCCGTGGAAGCTCCTGGGCATTTGCTTCGCCGTATCGCTGGTCGTCTATATATTGGGCGGCGAAGGGCGGCTGTTCTACGCCAATATGGACTGGCAAGTGCGCGGCGCGGTGCTGCGCGATCTCGTCAATTATCCCTGGCCCGTCGTCTATGACGGTGTCGATCCGAAGATCCTGCGCCTGCCGCTGGGCATGTATTTGATACCGGCCTGGATCGGCAAACACTTTGACTTCGCCGCCGCCGAAGTGGCGCTGTTATTGCAGAATACGTTGCTGCTGACGGCAGTGCTGGCGCTCGGTTCTACCCTGTTTACCGGCACGCGTGCGCGCCTGCTCGCGCTCGGCGTTTTCCTTGGTTTCAGCGGTATGGACGTTATCGGCGCGCTTCTCACCGGCCAGCCGATCTACGGGCATATCGACCAATGGAGTATCTACCAGTTCTCGTCCCACATAACCCAGGCGTTCTGGGTTCCGCAGCACGCTCTGGCAGGCTGGATCGGGGCTTTGTGCTATCTGCTGTGGCGCGACAACAAGGCGCCGGCGGCACTGCTGTTCTGCGTCGTGCCGTTGTCGGCACTGATGTCGCCGCTTGCCTTTATCGGCCTGCTGCCCTTTGCCGCCCATGCTGCGGTGAGCATCATTATGCGACGCGAATTGCGTGGCCAGGATATCGCGCTGCCCGCCCTGGGCGTGCTGATCTCGCTCCCCTCGCTGGTATATCTCACGTCCGCGGCCGACACTGTCGGCGCGCGGTTCGAGGCACCCTGGATTCTGCAATACCTGCTCATCGAGCTTCTTGAAATCGTTCCCTTCCTCGTCGGAATCAAACTCGCAGCGAGAAACGATCGATTTGGCTGGGTGACCTTCGCGATTGTCGCGATCGTCTTGGTGCTCGCGCCGCTAGGGAAGATCGGCGAGGGTATCGATTTCGTGATGCGCGTCTCGATACCCGCGCTGGCAATCCTTTCGATGCTGGTCGCGGACCTCCTGACCAAGCCAGCCGACGTTCTCGCGCGACATGGCCGCCAGATCGTCCTCGGCACTTTCCTGGTCGGCCTGGCAACACCGGCCACGGAGATCGGCCGCGCACTCTTTTTCCCCCGGTCGCCTGCTCCTCTTTGCAGCTATCTCGGCGTGGTCCCGGGCGGCGCTACGGCCTATGTGGCGCCCCTCTCCCGCATGCCTGCCTGGATCAGGCCAGATGCGCCGACATTGGTCCGGCCTCGCGACCCCCAGCAATGCTGGGACGGACCTTGGCCAAAACCGGTCACCTAAGCCCGAGAAGCAAACTGCCTGCTTTTCGGATTATCAGAGCGCCATCAGGTGTTTCCTCAATTCCGACATCCTTCACGGCTTGCTTACCATTCCGCGCGTATCCCCGCGCGCATGTATCACGACCCAGCATTGGGCACGGCCGCCAAGGCTGATCCGCGCCCCAAGTCCGCGGTTTCGACCGGCACCGGCATATCCGGGCTGGCCGGGCTGTTCACCTGGATCGCGATCGCGCGCTGGTTCGGGATGGATGGGCCCTATGCCGCGCTGATCAACGTCGCCGCCACCGCGCTGCCGATGGTTTTGTGGTCGGTGTTCGTCGACAAGGTTCACCGCAATCCGTCGACCGGGATTGACTGGGCCAACCCCAAACCGTGGCGCGAGACGCTCGACATCTCGATCACCAAACTCGCCGGGCTGTGGCTGACCTGGGCGGGGATCGCCTGCCTCTACGCAGTCGGGCGATTCTATTGGGAAGGCAATTTCCAGTTCTCGATGTGGTGCTTCATGTGGGCGGCACCGGCGCTGTTCGTGCTGTCGATCCCCTACACGCTCTGGCTCGATCGCCGCATGGTCGAGCCCAAGGACGGCTGTTGGGCGCTCGGCGCCTGGATGATGGGGCTCAAGGAACCGATCGACAAGGAAGCGATCTGGAACCACCTCAAGAGCTGGGGTGTGAAGATGTTCTTCACCGCCTTCATGCTCGCGATCGTACCGCCGGGATTCGGCGATTTCGTCCGCGGCGATTTCAGCCGGGTGTTTGCTAGCCCGGTGGCGTTGGCCAATTGGCTGATCACGTTCATGTTCCTGGTCGACGTCGCGTTCGCCACCGCCGGCTATCTACTCGCGCTACGCCCGCTCGATTCGCACATCCGCACCGCCAATCCCTATGCCGCGGGCTGGATGGCGGCACTGATCTGCTACCCGCCGTTCGTGCTGATGGGCGATAACGGCCCGCTCGATTACCATCCGGGCACTTATGGCGAGGCCGGCTGGTCGACATGGTTCGCCGATTATCCGGTGCTGCTGGTCGGCATTGGCACCTTGCTGGTGCTGCTGACCGCGATCTACGCCTGGGCGACGGTCACCTTCGGCATCCGCTTCTCCAACCTGACCAACCGCGGCATCCTGACCAATGGTCCCTATGCCTTTTCGCGCCACCCCGCCTATCTCTCCAAGAACCTGTTCTGGCTGATCGCGACCGTGCCGCTGCTCACCACCGGCAGCTGGCTCGACGCAGTGCGGTCGACGGCGATCATGGGCATCGTTGCCGGCATCTATTACTGGCGCGCGCGGACTGAGGAGCGCCATCTGCGCGCCGATCCGGCGTACGAGGAATATTATCAGTGGATGGAGCGTAACGGCCTGGTGCCGCGCTTCTTCCGCTGGATCAGCGGCAAGTCGACGGCGATCAGGCCAGACACAGCATGAGGCCGATCGCGCCGACCATCGCCACCGCACTCGCCGCTAGCGCGCGATGCAGATGGGGACCGTCCGGACAGAGTCGAGCATAATCGCGCCAGACCAGGATCGCCGGACGCCAGAACGATCGCGAACGTCGTTCGATTGCCCGAACCGCGATCGTCATCCGCCCGCTTTCCAGGGTCGCGACCGCTAGTCCGGTTGTCACCGCAATAAGACAGACGACCGCGGCAACCGACCGCGGTCCGACCATCAGAAGCTCATCTCTTCATAGATTTTCGAGATGTCGCCGTTCCACTCGCCGTTATAGCGATCGAGCAGCATCTGCGCCGGCACCTTGCCCGACCGCACCACTTCGCGCAGCGGATCGAGGAAGCCGGTCTCATTGGTCCCGCCAGCGTCAGTCCGTGCACGCGCGGTCAGCCCGGCATGCGCGATGTCGAGCACTTCCCCGGCGATATCCCGGAGCTTGCCGCCGCCTGGCAACGGCGCGTCGAGCGCCAACGCCGGCACCGAATTCCGTAGATCTTCGCGCTCGGCCATGTCCCAATGTCGGACCAGGTCCCATGCCGCGTCGAGCGCGCCCTGATCGTAGAGCAGACCGACCCAGAAAGCCGGCAGCGCGCAGATTCGTCCCCATGGGCCGCCATCGGCGCCGCGCATTTCCAGGAAAGTCTTGAGCCGCACTTCGGGGAAAGCGGTGGAGAGGTGATCCGACCAATCCTCGATCGTCGGTTTCTCGCCCGGCAGGATAGCGAGCTTGCCGTCGAGAAAGTCGCGGAAGCTCAACCCGGCGGCGTCGAGATACTGACCGTCGCGGTAGACGAAGTACATCGGCACATCGAGCGCATAGTCGGCATAGCGTTCGTAGCCGAACCCATCCTCGAACACGAAGGGCAGCATGCCGGTGCGCGCGGGATCGGTGTCCGACCAGATATGGCTGCGATACGACAGCATGCCGTTGGGCTTGCCTTCGGTGAACGGCGAGTTGGCGAACAATGCGGTCGCCAGCGGCTGAAGCGCGAGGCCGACACGGAACTTCTTCACCATGTCGGCTTCGGACGCATAATCCAGATTGACCTGAATCGTGCAGGTCCGGAGCATCATGTCGAGCCCCAGGCTGCCGACCCGCGGCATGTGGCGCAGCATGATCGCGTAGCGGCCCTTGGGCATGATCGGCAGATCCTGCCGCGCCTTGTCGGGCCACATCCCCATGCCGAGGAAACCCAGCCCCAGCCGATCGCCGATCGTCTTGACTTGCTGCAGATGGCGCCCGGTTTCGGCGCAGGTCTCATGCAAATTTTCGAGCGGGGCGCCCGACAGTTCGAATTGTCCTGCGGGCTCGAGGCTGACCGAGCCGTCCGCGCCGGTCAGCGCGATGATCTTGCCATTCTCCTCGACCGGCCGCCAGCCGAACTCGGTCAGGCCGTTGAGCAGATCGCGGATGCCGCCGGGTTCGTCCCAGGACGGCGCGCGATGATCGGCAGTGCGATAGACGAATTTCTCATGCTCGGTGCCGATCCGCCAGCGCTCGGCCGGCTTCTCTCCCCCTGCGAAAAAATCGATCAGCTGCTGGCGGTCTTCGATGACCGCTGCGTTCGTGTCCGTAACGGTCTTCGTCGTCATGGCGCGCATGTAGCGATGACCAAACGGTTCCGCTAGCCATCCTTCTCAAGCCCCTCCCCTTCAGGGGAGGGGTTGGGGTGGGGCAGTGCGGCAGGCGACACTCTCTGCGAGACATCCCCCACCCCTAACCCCTCCCCTGAAGGGGAGGGGCTTTTTTGTCTCACCAATCTCCCGCGGCAGACATCCAGATCGTCACCGCCGCCGCCGCCGCGGTCTCCGCGCGGAGGATACGCGGACCTAATCCGATCCCGACCGCCTGAGGAAGCGCGCGGATCGCCTCGCGTTCGGCCTCGTCGAACCCGCCCTCGGGCCCGATCAGGATCGCCGCTGGGCCTTGATGTGCCGCCATTGCTTCGGCAGCGGGCCCGCCGCCCATTTCATCGGCGAAAAACAGCGCGCGACCGGCGGGCCAATCGCGAAGCAGGGCATCGAGCTTCACCGCCTCGGCCAGTTGCGGCAGGGAAGTGCGATCGCATTGCTCGGCCGCCTCGATCATGTGGCTGCGCAGGCGATCGAGGTTGAGCCGGTCGATTATCGTGCGACGGGTCAATACCGGCACCAGCCGCGCCACGCCCAGCTCGCAGGCTTTCTCGGCGACCCAGTCGATCCGGCCTTTCTTGATCGGGGCGGCGCATAGCCACAGGTCCGGCACCGGCTCGCGGTCGCGGAGATGCGCCGAAACGTTCAGGATCAAGTCGCGCTTGCCAACCGCGCCGGCGATACCGAGCCATTCGCCGGTGGCGTCATCGAACAATTTGACCGGATCGCCCGCCTTCAGCCGCAGCACCGACAATAGATAATGCGCCTGTCCGCCCTCGACGCGCACATCCGCGCCCTCGGCGAGCTGGGCCTCGACGAACAAGCGCGGCGTCGATCGCGGCGGCCAGGCGGGAGTTGCAGCCATGGCCGGCCGCTTAGCGGGTTCGATTAAAACGGGCTAGCGTCACAGCTCTCTTCTCCCCTCCCGCTTGCGGGAGGGGCTGGGGGAGGGTCTGTCTTTTTTTGTGGAAAGCGCCGCCTCGGGGCAAGCCCTCCCCTAACCCCTCCCGCAAGCGGGAGGGGATACGGTCACGGCCTCGGCTTGCGCCGCATCATTCGCCAGCCGAGCAGCAACGCCGCGATCCCGAACGCACCGCCGACCAGCGCAAGCCCCGCCGCCTGGGCGATGCCCCAGAACAACGTCTCTGCAAATCGGGCAATGGCGACAGATAGATGGACCATGGACTGGCCCCTAACACGCGAACCCGCCTAGCGTATCCGTTTCCAGTGCCGCGTCTGACAGCCAAAACCGAACAACGCGCAACCGCTGGCGGTAATGCTGTCGGAATCGGTCAGTTCGATTCGCCCCGAAATCGTCTGGTCGAGCGCCGGCACATAGACCTTTCCCTTCCATTCGTTGGGACCGGTCTGGCGGAATTCGCGGAACACTTGCGTCCCGATCAAGGTCCGGCCGCGGGACGCGATATCGGCCTTGGTCTTGTCGTCGGCCCAGATCACGGTGCCGCACATCGCATCGCCGCAACGCCCCGTCTTGACGTGCATCGTGTTGTTCATGTTGGTCCAGGTTCCCGTCCAGGCAGCGGCGGCGCGCGCCGGATCGGGTTCGGGACCGGCCTGCGCAGGCGCCGCGGCGACGGTCAGCGTCAGCGCGGCGCAGGCCAGAAGTCGGGGCATGATCGTCGACATCGTAAACTCCAAAACACGCTCCCCCACCCCTTCCGCCTAGAAATAGAAATTGTCCGTCGTGGGGCAAGGCGTGGCGCTGGTGCGGCAATTCGCACGCGGCTAGTGAATGGGTGATGACTGCCAAACCCGAGTCCGAGATCGTCCCAGACACCCAATATCGCGGGCTGGTCGGACGATTGCCGCCCTATCCGCGCGCCTTGGCGCTGCTGGCGCGATTCGATCGGCCGATCGGCTGGCAATTGCTGTTCTGGCCAGGCGCCTGGGCGATCGCGCTGGCGCATGGCGCGATAGACCGCTGGGATCTGATCCTGTGGATCGCGCTCGGCGCGATCGCCATGCGCGGTGCCGGCTGCGTCTATAACGACATCGTCGACCGCGATCTCGATCGCCAGGTCGAACGCACGCGAAGCCGCCCGCTCGCTTCGGGCGCGGTGTCGCTCAAGGCGGCGTGGATCTGGCTGGTGTGCCTCTGCCTGATCGGCCTAGTCGTGCTGCTCCAGCTCCACCGTTATGCTGCCATCGTCGCGCTGGTCAGCCTGGCGCCGGTCGCGGCCTATCCCTTCATGAAGCGCATCACCTGGTGGCCGCAAGCGTGGTTGGGGATCGTCTTTTCCTGGGCCGCGCTGGTCGGGTGGAGCGAAATCGCCGGGTCGCTGATGATGCCGGGACCGTTACTCTATCTGGGGTCGATCTTCTGGGTCATCGGCTACGACACGATCTACGCGCTCCAGGATATCGAGGACGATACGCTCGTCGGCGTCCGCTCCTCGGCGCGCGCGCTGGGCAGCCGGGTCAGATCCGGTGTCGGGACCTTCTATGCGCTGGCCATCGCCTGCTGGGCGCTGGCGCTGTGGGAATTGCGGCCCGACCCGCTGGTCCTCGCCGCGCTCGCCCCGGCCGCGCTCCATTTCGCCTGGCAAGTCGCGACACTCGACCCCGCCGACGGCGCCAACGCGCTTCGCCGCTTCCGCTCCAACCGATTCGCCGGGCTGCTGGTGTTCCTGGCCTGCTTCGTCGTCGGACAGACGAGCTTTTGAGCGAGCACCGGCAACCGAACTCGGTCAGTTTTGCCGACGCCCTTTGACCGGCGCGCCTGCGCTTCCTAAGTGCCGGTCATGTTGACCTCTGACGCCGCGCGTGATCGCGCTCTCGATATCGTTACTCGCGCGCGCAAAGCCGGCGCCGATGCCGCCGACGCGGTGCTCGGCGCCTCGGCCAGCGTGGAGGTATCGGTGCGGCTCGGCGAGCTCGAGGATGTCGGCCGTTCCGAAGAGGAGCAACTGGGCCTGCGCGTGTTCGTCGGCCAGCGGTCGGCCTCGGTTTCCACCTCCGATCTGTCGTCGGCCGCGATGGACGCGCTGGTCGAGCGCGCAGTGGCGATGGCGCGCGAGGCGCCCGAGGACAAATGGGCCGGCCTCGCGCCCAAGGATCGGCTGATGACGGGGCCGATTCCCGATCTCGATCTGCAGGATGCCGACGATCCCGCCCCCGCCACGCTCAAGCAAACCGCGCTCGCCGCTGAGGACGCCGCCCGTGCCGTGCCCGGCGTGACCAACAGCGAAGGCGGCGGCGCTTCGGCCGCGCGCGTCGCCTGGGCACTCGCCACCAGCCACGGTTTCGCCGGCGCCTATGCCACGACCAGCCATTCGGTGTCGGCCAGCGTGCTGGCGGGCAGCGGCGGCGCGATGCAGCGCGATTACGGACACCGCTCGGCGCGGCATCGCGCGCACCTTCCCTCGCCCGAGGAGATCGGCCGCGAAGCGGGCGAACGCGCGGTCGCCCGGCTTAACCCCGGCAAAGTCGCGAGCGGCCCGATGCCCGTGCTGTTCGATCCGCGCGTCGGCGCCTCACTGGTCGGTCACCTGACCGGCGCCATTTCGGGCGCGGCGATCGCGCGCGGCACCAGCTTTCTGCTCGGCAAATTGGGCGAACAGATTTTCGCGGCCGGGATCGACATCGTCGACGATCCGCTTCGCCCGCACGGCCTGCGCTCCCGCCCCTTCGATGGCGAGGGGCTGGCGGTGTCTGCGACCAGCCTGATCCGCGACGGCGTTCTCACGACCTGGCTGCTCGATTCGGCTTCGGCGCGACAGCTCGGGCTCGAGCCTACCGGCCATGCCGCGCGTGGCGGTGCCGGTGCGCCGGGAGTCAGCACCACCAACACCTATCTCGCCCCGGGCAAAACCAGCCGCGACGACCTGATCGCCGGGGTGAAGCGCGGCGTCTACGTCACCGAGTTGATCGGCCAGGGCGTCAACGGCGTCACCGGCGATTACAGCCGCGGAGCGGCGGGTTTCCTGATCGAGGACGGCGTGCTCACCACGCCGGTCGACGAATTCACCATCGCCGGCAATCTGAAGGACATGTTCCTCCAGCTGACCGCGGCCGACGATCTCGAATTCCGTTACGCGACCAACGTCCCCACCTTGCGAATCGATGGAATGACGGTCGCGGGTGGCTGAGCTGATCGACGACATCGCCGAGGTCGCGGCGGAGGCGAGCGCGTTTGCGCTGGCACGCTGGCGGACCGATTTCGCGCGCTGGGAAAAGGCGCCGGGCAACCCGGTCTGTCAGGTCGATATCGACGTCAACAATTTGCTCCGCGAGCGGCTGACCGCGCTCGCCCCCGATGCCGGCTGGCTGTCGGAGGAGACGGTCGACGACGCGGTGCGGCTCAACCATCGCCGCTGCTGGGTGGTCGACCCGATCGATGGCACGCGCGACTATATTCGCGGGCGCGAAGGCTGGGCGGTGTCGATCGCGCTGGTCGATGGCGAACAGCCGGTGGCGGCAGTACTCGACGCTCCGGCGCTGGGCGAAGTCTGGCGTGCCGAAACGGGCAAGGGCGCGACGCTCAACGGCAGTTCGATCGAGCATAGCGGTCGCTCGGTCTTTATCGGGGCGCGGACTCCGACCGATATTTTGCCCAGCGTCGATGCCGATCTGGTCGCGGTGACCAAGCCCAATTCGATCGCGCTCCGCATCGCGATGGTCGCGTCTGGCCAGGCCGACCTGCTCGCTACGATACGCTGGGGCAACGAATGGGATATCGCCGCCGCCGTCCTCATCGCGCGCGAAGCGGGCTGTTCGGTCAGCGATGCGGTTGGGCGCAAATTGCGCTTCAATACACCGCGTGCGGAAGCGTTCGGCGTGCTGGCGACCGCTCCGGGCATTCACCTCGCGGCGATCGCGCGGTTGCACGAGCGCGCGGTGGCGGGGCTCGGCAAACCGCGCTGAACTACAGTGCTCCTGCGAAAGCAGGAATACGGCGGTTCTTCGGGCGGTATCAGCCCTCCAGCTGGCGGATCAGGCTGCGCACCGCGCCGTCGATCTCGTGATCGCTGCCGCGCAATTCCTCGATACGGCGCACCGCATGGATCACGGTCGAATGATCGCGGCCGCCGAACTTGCGCCCGATCTCGGGCAGCGAGCGCGTGGTCAGGCGCTTGGCGAGATACATCGCGATCTGGCGCGGGCGGGCGACCACCACGGCGCGGCGCGCCGAGACGAGGTCGACCGGCTTGAGGTCGTAATGCGCCGACACCGCGCGCTGGATCTCGTCGATCGTGATCCGCTTGGTGCCGCCGCGCAGCACGTCGCCCAGCGTCGCCTGGGCGAACTCCAGATTGATTTCCTCGCCGGTCAGCTGGGCATAAGCGACCAGGCGGTTGAGCGCGCCTTCGACTTCCCGCAGGCTGCCGGTGACCTTGTGGGCGAGCAATTCGAGCACCTCTTGAGGCACCTTGACCTCGGGCAGTTCGCCAAGGCGATGATCGAGCAGCGCGCGGCGCAAGGTCGCGTCGGGCATCTTGATGTCGGCGACCAGGCCCATCGCGAGCCGCGAGACGATCCGCGCCTCGACATCGTCGAGTCCCTGCGGATGGCGGTCGGCGGTGATGACCAGGCGCTTGCCCGCCGCGGTCAGCTCGTTGATCGTGTGGAAGAATTCGTCCTGGGTCGGCTTCTTGCCCGAGATGAAGTGCAGATCGTCGATCATCAGCAGATCGGCGCCGCGCAGCCGGGTCTTGAAGGCATGCGTATCATTGGCGCGAATCGCCGCGACGAATTCGAACATGAACCGCTCGGCCGACATCAGGAACACGCGCGCCTCGGGAACCGCCGCGAGATAGGCATGGCCGATCGCGTGCATCAGATGCGTCTTGCCGAGGCCGGTGCCCGAATGGAGGAACAACGGGCTGAACCGCGGCACACCCGGTTCGGCCAGCGCCTTGGCAGCGTTGAAGGCGACCCGGTTCGACGGATCGACCACGAAGCGGTCGAACGTCAGGCGTGGGTCGAGCGTGGGGCGCTCGGCGGCTTCGACCGGAGCGGCAGGCGATTCGGCTGGCTGATCGGTGGCGATGCGCAACACCGCCGGCGCGGACGCCTGACGCACTTCGATCGACACAGTGCGAATCGCCGGGATCGCGGCGCGGAATTCCTGGACCAGTCGGTCCTGATAATGGTTGCGGACCCAATTGGCGGTGAACGCCGACGGCAGCGTCAGGCGCACCGTGGTCTCGTCGTCGCTATCGTCGAGCTCGATCGGCTTGAGCCATTGCTCGAACAGCCGCGCGCCAGCCGATTCCCTCAGATTCTTACGGATTCTCGCCCAGGCATTGAGAACTTCCCCGGGCACGACACCTTCCCTTGCTACCGAAACTGCCACCCGCAACAACCCCTTCCCCACCGGCCCACGCCCCCGCAACGGGCCCGATTCGTTAGACAGACGCCTCCCCCCAGCCGGAATTGCCATCCGCCTGAACGCGAGTACTGCTATGATTCGGCGAGCGCCTGATGGGCGCTGCGAGGATTGATTATGAAGCTCGAAGCCCATCGATCAACCCCGTCGATGACAGAAATATTAAAATAAAAACGTTGACTCGCCCTGAGCCGCAGAAATCCGGGATTCTCTAAATAACCCACTGAATCCGGGCGAATTTCGCGTTACGTTTCTGTGAACTATTTGCGAATCGCTAGGTTTTCCCATGGTTATGGGATTCGTTAGAATATCGGGTATGGAGATCGCTGCAGAGCAGCATGGCGGCAGCACCGGACAGCAAAAAGCCCGCCGGTGAATTTCTCACCGACGGGCGCCATCCCCGCTATCAAATCGGGTATCTTTAGAGCGAGGCGAGTCGCTTGGTCAGACGCGAGAACTTGCGGCTGGCGGTGTTCTTGTGGAGCACGCCCTTGGCGACGCCACGCTGCAGCTCGGGCTGTACGGCGGCCAGCGCAACGGTGGCGGCTTCCTTGTCGCCGGCGGCCAGCGCCGACTCGACCTTCTTGACGAAGGTGCGGATACGGCCGACGCGGTTGCCATTAATTTCGGCGCGACGGTCGTTGCGACGGATACGCTTTTTCGCTTGCGGCGTGTTCGCCATGAAAGTCCTCTGAATTTCGCAAAAATGGGACGGGCACGACCTATAGCCGCGCTCGGGAGCGGTGGCCCTTAGCGAGATGGGGGGATTCGGTCAACCTTTGGTGGGCGCACCCGCGTTCGCGCGATCATTTCTGACAGGCAGGACACCAGAAGGTCGACCGTCCGCCCTCGACATAGCGATGCACGATGCCGCCGCAACCGCAGGGCTCGCCCTCGCGGCCATAGACCGCGAACTGCTTGGAGAAATAGCCTAGTTCGCCATCCGGCCGGGCGAAGTCGCGCAGGCTCGATCCGCCGGCGGCGATCGCCGAGTCGAGCACTGCCCGGACCTCGATCACCAGTCGCTCGAGCCGTGGCAGGCTGATCCGTCCCGCTTCACGCTTGGGAGAAATGCGCGCGGCGTAGAGCGCCTCGCAGACATAGATGTTGCCCAGGCCCGCCACGATCCGCTGATCGAGCAGCATCTGCTTGATCGACGCGAACCGATTCTTGAGCGCGGCCTTGAGATACGGCGCGGTGAAATCCGGACCGAGCGGTTCGGGGCCCAGCGCCTTGAACGCCGGAAAATCGGCCAAGCCCTCGTTCGGCACCAGGTCGACCGAGCCGAATCGTCGCGGGTCGTTGAGCACGACGCGGCGCCCTTCCTGGGTATCGATTACCAGATGGTCGTGCGGCAGCAGTTCGTGTGGATCGACTCGCCAGCGCCCCGACATGCCGAGATGGAAGATCATCGTGTCGCCGCGATCGGTTTCGATCAGTCCATATTTGGCGCGGCGCCCCAGCCCGGTCACCGTTGCCCCGGTCATCCGCTGGGCGAGATCGGGCGGGAACGGCCGGCGCAGATCGCCGCGCCGCGTAACGACATGCGTCAGCCGCTGGTCCTTGAGCACGGGCTCCAGCCCGCGGACGGTGGTTTCGACTTCGGGGAGTTCAGGCATCTCCTTCTCATATCGTCATTCCAGTGAAAGCGGGAATGAGGAAGATAGAGGCGGGGATGACGGCGCCTGATTGCCTCGCTACAGCCCGCGCATGACCGATACAGTCTCCTTCGGCTACGAAGATGTCAGCCCCGAGGAAAAGACCCGCCGCGTCGGCGGAGTCTTCGCCAGCGTCGCCAGCAAATATGACGTGATGAACGACGCCATGTCGGGCGGACTGCACCGCGTTTGGAAGGACGTGTTCGTCCGCCGCGTGAAGCCGCGTGCGGGAGAGGCGATCCTCGACATGGCCGGCGGCACCGGCGACATCGCCTTCCGCATGGAAAAATCGGGCGCCGCGATCACCGTCGCCGACATCAATCCGGCAATGCTCGAGGTCGGGATCGAGCGCGCCGCCAAGCGCGGCATCGACGGGCTGGTGTGGAGCGAGGCCAATGCCGAAACGCTGCAATGGCCCGACCGCTTCTTCGACGCCTATACGATCGCGTTCGGCATCCGGAACGTGACCGACATCCCCAAGGCGCTACGGGAAGCGCACCGCGTACTCAAGCGCGGCGGGCGCTTCTTCTGCCTGGAATTTTCGACCACCCTGTGGCCGGGTTTCGGCGATGTCTATGACGCCTATTCGCACCATGTCGTGCCCAAGGTCGGCCAGGCGATCGCCGGCGATGCCGAAAGCTATCGCTATCTGATTGAGTCGATCCGTCGCTTTCCCAGTATGGAGCGATTCAAGGAAATGATCGGCGAGGCCGGCTTCGTCCAGGCCAAGGTCGAACCGATGCTCGGCGGACTGGTCGCGATCCATAGCGGCTGGAAGATTTGATGGGGCACCACACATCTCCCCTCCCGCTCGCGGGAGGGGTCGGGGGAGGGCATGTCGCCTTCTTACCCGCCGCGTTTGGGAACATGCCCTCCCCTAACCCCTCCCGCGAACGGGAGGGGGACTTAGAGTGACCGCCCCCGCCATCCATCTCTGGCGCCTGCTCAAATGGGGCCGCATCCTCGCGCGCCACGGGGCGCTCAAGGGGATCGAGCACGACCCCAACACGCCAGCCAGCGTCCGCCGGCTGGTCCGCGTCGCGCGGTTCGGTGCGCGGGTGCCTGCGGTGCCGCGCTATGCCGACGCGTTCCAGGCGATCGGCCCTGCAGCGATCAAGCTCGGCCAGACGCTGGCGACCCGTCCAGATCTGGTCGGCGAGGAAGCCGCGCACGACCTGATGCGCTTGCAGGACGCGCTGCCGCCGCTTCCTTACACGACGATCAAGGCCGCGATCGAACGCGGCCTGGGCCGGCCGGTCGGCGAGGTGTTCGCCTCGATCGACGAGACTCCCGTCGGCGCCGCCTCGATCGCGCAGGTCCATCGCGCGGTCACGCCGGATGGCCGCCATGTCGCGGTCAAGGTGCTTCGTCCCGGCGTCGAGGAAGAGTTCGCACGCGCGATCGACACCTATCAATGGGCCGCCGCGCAAGCCGAAGGGCTGGGCGGCGAACTCGCCCGGTTGCGCCCGCGCTTGGTCATCGAGACGTTCAAGCGCTGGACCTTGCGCGAACTGGACTTGCGGCGCGAGGCGGCGTCGGCGTCCGAACTCGCCGAGTCGATGCGCGCCGAGCCCGATTATCAGGTCCCGGCGATCGACTGGCAGCGCACGACCGGCACCGTGCTGACGCTCGAATGGATCGACGGGATCAAGCTGACCAACCGCGAGGCGCTGATCGCCGCCGGGCACGATCCCAGCAAACTCGCCGACATTCTGGTCAACGCCTTTCTGCGCCAGGCGATCTCGGAAGGGTTCTTCCATGCCGACATGCATCAGGGGAATCTATTCGCGACTCCCGAAGGGCATATCGCCGCGATCGATTTCGGCATCATGGGGCGGATCGACCGGCGCGCGCGGGTCTGGCTGGCGGAAATCCTCTACGGGTTGATCACCGGCAATTATCAGCGCGTCGCCGAAATCCATTTCGAAGCAGGATACGTCCCGCCGCATCACAATGTCGGCGAATTCGCGACTGCCTTGCGCGCGGTCGGCGAGCCGATGCGCGGACTGCCGGTCAAGGACATGTCGGTCGGGATGATGCTCGACGGACTGTTCCGCATCACGCGTGATTTCGACATGCAGACCCAGCCGCATCTGTTGCTGCTGCAGAAGACGATGGTAATGGTCGAGGGCGTCGCCACCAGCCTCGATCCTGAGATCAACATGTGGGACACCGCCGCACCGTTCATCCGCGAATGGATCCGGACCGAATTGGGGCCGGAGGCAGCGATCGGCGACCGCTTGATCACCGATCTGCGCACGCTGATGCGGCTGCCCGAGCTGATCCGCAATATCGAGGCCCGCTTCCCCTCGCCCGGCGGCGCCCCGCCGGCCCCGCCGTTGCGCGAGATCGAGGTCGTGCGGCTTGGCGGCGGCTGGCGCTATGTCGCAGTCGCGGCGCTGAGCGCCGCAATCTCGGTCGCCGCGACGTGGTGGTTCCTCCACGGATGACGCTCTGGCTGGCTGAACCGTCGCGCTTCGCCGGCCTCTCGAAGGGCAAGGCGAGGCTCGCGCTCGCCGGGCTCGTCCTGCTGCTGCTTGCGACGCTGACCGCGCTTACCGTGCCCAGCCCGCCGCCAGTCAGCGGCGATTCGGCCAAGCGCGGCGACGACCAGGCGGACATCGTTCTCTACGAAGCGATCGTCGACGGCGTGCGCCATGGCGGCAATTATTACGATGTCGCAGCGCAAGAGCTACGGCGCGGCGATTATCCGTTGCGCCCGTTCATCACCTTCCGCCTGCCGACGCTCGCGATGGTCCAGGCGCTGATGCCGCATTGGGCGGTGATCGGTCTGCTCTGGGCGCTCGCCGCGGGCGTCATGATCGCCTGGTTCAACCGCTTGCGCCCCGCTTTCGCGCGCCCGCCGCCATTGTTCATCTCGATGGTGCTGCTGGCGGGCGGGATGGGCGCATTCGTTCAGGCCGACCTCGCCGCTTTCCATGAAGTCTGGGCCGGGCTGCTGATCGCGCTCAGCCTGGCGGTCCGCCGCCCTGGCCATTGGGTCGCCGCCGCCGGCATCGGCGCCGTCGCGTTGCTGATCCGCGAGACCAGCGCGCTCTATGTCGGGATCATGGTCGTCCTCGCCTGGCTCGAAGGCGATCGGCGCGAGGCGCTGGGATGGGCCAGCGGGCTGGTGCTGCTCGCGATCGCGGTCGCCGCGCATGCTTATGCGGTCGCGCAAGTGGTAACGCCGGTCGATCCCACCTCGCCCGGCTGGGCCGGCATGCTCGGTTTCGGTTTCTTCGTCGAGGCGCTGACCTTATCGACCGCGCTCCGCCTCGCGCCGATGTGGCTGGCGGCATTGCTGATGGGGTTCACCTTGTTCGGCTGGGCGGCATGGCGCGACCTCACCGGGATCCGCGCTTTGGCGACCTTCACCGCTTATGCGGCGCTGATCGGCCTGTTCGGGCGCGTCGACACCTTCTATTGGGGGCTGATGGTGGCGCCCGCGATCCTGATCGGCCTGGCCTTTGCGCCCGATGGGCTGAAGGACCTGATTGCTGCCGCTTTTCCCAAGCGCCGCAAGATCACCGTCACGAGGCTCACTCCATGAAGCGCATCCTGTTGATCGTCGGTGGCGGCATCGCGGCGTACAAAGCGTCCGAATTGATCCGGCTGGCGAAGAAGGCCGGGATCGGCGTCAAATGCGTCCTGACCGCGGGCGGCCAGCATTTCGTCACCCCGATGACGCTCGCCGCTCTGTCGGAGGAACAGGTCTATACGACCCTGTGGGACCTCAAGGACGAGACCGAAATGGGCCATATCCAGCTCAGCCGCGAGGCCGATCTGATCGTCGTCGCGCCCGCGACCGCTGATCTGATGGCCAAGATGGCGGCCGGCATCGCCGATGACCTCGCCACCACCTTGCTGCTCGCGACCGACAAGCCCGTGCTCGCGGCACCCGCGATGAATGTACGGATGTGGCAGCATCCGGCGACCGTGCGCAACGTCGCGACCTTGCGCGGCGACGGTGTCACCGTGATGGAGCCCGACGAAGGTCCGATGGCCTGCGGCGAATTCGGTCCCGGCCGCCTGCCCGAGCTACCGGTGATATTGGCCGCGATTCAGCAAAAGCTGGGCGCGTGAACAGACCCTCACCCTTCCCACCGCCTTCGGCGGCGGGCCCCTTCCCTCTCCCGCATGCGGGAGAGGGAGGGAGGCGCGAAGCGCCGGAAGGGTGAGGGCATGTCGACGCTGACCGGGCGCCACATCGTCGTCACCGCCGGCCCGACGCACGAGCCGATCGACCCAGTGCGCTACATCGCCAACCGATCGTCAGGTAAGCAGGGGTTCGCGATCGCCGGCGCGCTGGCGGCGCTCGGCGCGCGAGTGACGTTGGTCGCCGGCCCGGTAACCTTGCCTACGCCGCCGGGGGTCGACCGCGTCGATGTCGAAACCGCGCTCGAGATGAATGCCGCGGTCGACGCCGCCCTCCCTGCCGATGCCGCGGTGATGGTTGCGGCGGTCGCCGATTGGCGGGTCGACCCATCCGCGCAGAAGATCAAGAAAGGCGCGAACGGCCCGCCGACCCTCCACCTGGTCGAAAACCCCGACATCCTCGCGACGCTTGCCCGCGACCCGCGCCGCCCTCGCCTGGTCATCGGCTTTGCCGCGGAAACCGAGCATGTGATCGAGCACGCCCGCGCCAAGCTGGCCAGGAAAGGCGCCGATTGGATCGTCGCCAACGACGTCTCGGGTGACGTGATGGGGGGCGATGCCAACACCGTCCACATCGTCTCGGTCGACGGGGTCGAAAGCTGGGACAAGTTACCCAAAGGCGACGTCGCCACGCGGCTCGCTGATCGGATCGCGGCGGCGCTGGGTTAGAGCTTCAGCGCCATGAACACCGTCCCATCCGGCGTCGGCGCGTAATAGGGCTCGATCCGCTCGAATCCGAGCCCTTCGTAAAGCGCGATCGCGCTCGTCATCGACGGCAAGGTGTCGAGCCGGAGCTCACGATAACCGCGATCGCGCGCTGCCACGATGATCGCCTCAGCCAGCGCACGGCCCAGCCCCAAGCCGCGCGCTTCCGGCTTCAGGAACAGCCGCTTCATCTCGCAAACATCCTCATCGAGCGGCCGCAACGCGATGCAGCCGAGCGGCGCGCCGGCATTGTCGCACGCAAGCAGCAACGCTCCCTTGGGCTCAGCATATTTGCCGGGCAATCCGGCGAGCTCGGCGGCGAAATCCTGATAGCCGAGATCGACCGGCAGCGAAGCCGCATAGCCTTGAAACAAGTCCGAAACGGACTGCACGTCCTCCGCAGTAATGGCGACATCTATCTGGAAACGTTCGGTCATGAGCTCATTGTGGCGTCACCTGCGCAATGCTTGCAACTCCCCTTTCCCCATCGCCGCCGAGGCTCCTACAACACGGACCAGAATCTTGATTCGGCCGCTCCGAATCGAGGAGGCCGTCGCAAAGGTGACCCTGATTAGATGACTTCGCCCATTCGTATCGCCGTCAAGCGCTTGCCCCATGGCAGCGATCTGCCTCTTCCCGCTTATGCCACCGCCGGCGCCGCCGGGATGGACGTGGTCGCGGCCGAGTCCTTGACGCTCGCACCCGGCGCCCGCCACGCGGTCGCGACCGGCTTCGCGATCGCCATTCCCGAAGGCTATGAGGTTCAGGTTCGCCCGCGGTCGGGCCTCGCGCTCAAGTACGGCGTCACTTGCCTCAACACCCCCGGCACGATCGACCATGATTATCGCGGCGAAGTGAAAGTGATCCTCGCCAATCTGGGCGATCAGCCATTCGATATCGGGCGCGGCGACCGCATCGCCCAACTCGTTCCGGCCCCGGTTCAACGCGCGACGCTGGACGAAGTGGTTGATCTGGACGAAACTGATCGAGGTAGTGGCGGTTTCGGCTCCACTGGTCGATAATCGGCGAATGATGTTCGGACTCTTCCTGCTCTTCCAGGCGGCTGTTGCCACAGTCGTCCCGACGACTGTCCCCACCGATTGGTCGAAACTGCCCGACCTCCGGCTGACGACGACGCCCGATTATGCGGCGATCATGACCAAGTTCGTTCACGACGAGATCGCCGCGGGCCGGTGTGCCGCGCCCGCCCCGGTCGAGGGCAAAACCACTATCAAGGTCGACATGGTCGTGCTCGTCTCGTCGGCCAATGGCGAGGCGATCAAGATCGTGCCCAGGGCAATCAACTGCCCGACCGTCGAGCAATTCGCCGCAGGCGTCATCCAGAAGGCAGCGCGCGGCAACATCGCCGGCCCGCCGCCCGCCGCCGATAGCTGGTACCATACCGGCGTGACCCTTACATGGGGGCCGTGAGCCTCTCGACGACCATCCTTTCCGATACCGATCTCTCGCGGTTCGCCCGGCATATCGTCTTGAAAGAAATCGGCGGCGCCGGGCAGCTGGCCTTGCGCCGCGCTCATGTCGTGGTGGTCGGTGCCGGCGGGATCGGATCGCCGGCGCTGCACTATCTCGCCGGGGCCGGGATCGGACGGATCACGATCGTCGATGACGATGCGGTCGATCTCTCCAATCTCCAACGCCAGACGCTATTCGGCACCGCCGATATCGGCACGGCCAAGACGGATGCCGCCGCCGCCGCGCTCGCCAGACTGGATTCCGACGTGGCGATCGATCGCCGCCGCGTGCGGATCGACCCGGACAATGTCCGCGAAATCCTGGCCGGGACCGATGTCGTGCTCGACGGCACCGATAATTTCGCGACGCGCCTGACAGTCGCCGACGCCGCGCTGGCGCTGCAGATCCCGCTCGTCTCGGCCGCGGTCAGCCAGTTCGAGGGTCAGCTCGGCGTCTATCGCGGCTGGGAACAAGACAAGCCCTGTTATCGCTGCTTCGTCGGCCACGACCCCGAACGCGAGGGCGTGAGCTGCGCCGATGTCGGCGTGCTCGGCGCAATGGCGGGCGTGATGGGCAGCCTCGCCGCGCTCGAAGTGATCCGCGCGATCGTGCCGTTCGGCGACGACACCGCCGGCACCTTGCTGCTTGCCGATGGCCTGTCGCTGCGCTTCCGCACGATCCGCCTGCCCAAGGATCCGGGCTGCCCGGGCTGCGCTGGGGCTGCGTAACCTAAAGCGTGTCGATGAACTTCCGCACCGCCGGACCGATTTCCGGGCGATCGAGCGCCAGCGCGATGTTCGCCTGGATATAGCCTGCCTTGTCGCCGCAATCGAAGCGGCGCCCGCCGAATTTATAGGCATGGAAAGGCTGGCCGCCGATCATCTGCGCCATCGCGTCGGTCAGCTGGATCTCGCCGCCGGCGCCTTTACCCTGCGTCTCCAGGACCCGCATCACCTCGGGCTGCAATATGTAGCGGCCAGGGATCATCAGGTTCGACGGTGCGGTGCCGAGCTTGGGCTTTTCGACCAATGCAGTCACTTCGACCAGATTGCCGTCTTGCCGCCCCGGCGAGATGATGCCGTAGCGATCGGTCTCCTCTGACGGGACTTCGTACCCGCAAACCAGATTGCCGCCGACGCGATTATAGGCGTCGACCATCTGCTTCATGCAGCCAGGCTGGCCGACCATCAGCTCGTCGGCGAGGAAGATCGCAAACGGCTCGTCGCCGACAATGTCGCGCGCGCACCACACGGCATGCCCCAGCCCCATCGGCTCCTGCTGGCGCACATAGGCGACCGCACCCGGCTTCAGGCGCGTCTGATGGAGAATCTCCAGCGATTTGCCGCGATGCGCCATCGTCGTCTCGAGCTCGTAGGCGATGTCGAAATGATCCTCGATCGCCGACTTGCCGCGGCCGGTGACGAAGATCATCTGTTCGATCCCCGCTTCCAGCGCTTCATCGACCGCATATTGGATCAGCGGGCGATCGACGATCGGCAGCATCTCCTTGGGAAGCGCCTTGGTCGCGGGCAGGAATCGGGTACCGAGCCCCCCGACGGGGAATACGGCCTTGCGCAGCGGCTTGATCGACATTCAATTCTCCTGGCGGGCGCGCATAGGGCTCCGCGCCGACCGCGAAAAGCCCCGATCGACGATCCGGCGCGCCGCACGGGCGATCCGGGCGGCCGGACTGGTCAACAGATAGAGTGGTCGCGCGGCACGCGGCAACGGTAGCGCCAAGGCGTCCGCCGTCGATACCCAGCTGCTCCAGGCGGCATCGGCGAGGTAGGCGGGGCTCGATTTGAGCAATAACGCCGATACATGACCAACCGCCATGTAACGCCGCGGCACCATATGCTGTTCGGCCAGTTCGTCCGCGCCGCGCATCAGCGTGTCGGATAGAGCGGCGAGCCAGCGGACGCGACGCGATCGGCCGACATCGTCGGGCACGGCCGTCCCGAACAAGCGGTTCGCCTGTAATAGGGCGAGATCCATTGCCCGCATCACGCCGTCGCGTTTCGCCCGGACGCGCAATGCTGCCAATGCTGCTTCATCCCGTGCCTCCAGCAACGCGTTGAAATCGGCCAGCCATTTGAGCCGCGACCAGCCGTGCCGCGCCCCGTGGACGGCAAGATAGATCATCAAAGCCTCGTCGCCGAGCGTTGGCAGCCGATGGTTGCCGACCGTCACGATCCGCAGGTCACGTGCCAGATCGGGCTCGGCGAGCAGTCCCTTGACCGAGGTCATGCGCCAATGAAGGTCGAGCATCGCCTTGTTGCCTGGCCGCACCAAGGTGCATTCCTTGACCATGTCGATCAGCACCGACAACCGCTTGCGATCGAGCGGCACGGCCGGATCGGTAATGCGATAGCCGGTGGATTCGAGCAGTTCGATCGTAGTAGCAACATGGTTGGGATCGACCAGTAAATCGTTATCGAGTGTCTGCTTCACCGCCTGATCGCCATAGGCCAGCTCGGACAGCGTGGCGCCTTTCAGAAACGCTGCGGGAATATCGGCATCCGCCAGCATCTTGGCGATCCGCGCGGCCTCGTCGAGCAGCAACAGGTTGCGCGCGATCTGGCGGCGATGCGCCGCGACAAGCCCGGGTGGAACGGCGATCGCCGCCGCTTCCAGCCCGATCCGCCCGAACCCCTGCACGCGGTGGCGCTGCGCCAGCTTTACGAAACGGCGCCAGTCGATCGCGGTCTGGCTAGCCTTGCGGATCGCGGTCGCGTCAATCGGCCAGCGACAGCATGCCGCGAGCAGCAGGAATTCGGCGGAGGCTCCGCCGCCGCTCACGTCGCAAGGAACCAGCGGTGACCGGCCTCGATCCCGACCGCGGTCAGCGTCCCGCTGGCATAGGCGCCGGTATCGATGCCGATGCGGTTGTGCCTTTCCTCGACCGCCGGGCTGATCGAATGGCCATGGACGACGATCGTCCCGTGGCTGCCCTCGAAGTCGAGAAAGCGGTCGCGGATCCAGCGCAGATCCTCCGCCTTCTGGCGATCGAGCGGCACACCCGGCCGGAGCCCGGCATGGACGAAGCAATAGCCCCCGACCACCAGGGTATCGGTCATGCGGTTGAGGAACATGGCGTGCGCGTCCGGCACGCGCTTGGCGAAGTCCTCGCACAGTGACAGCGTATCGCCCGATTCGATCAGCGCCTGGGAAACGCCATAGCTCGCCATCGTCTCGGCGCCGCCGATCCGCGTCCAGAACCGTGCCGCCTCGAGATTGCCCCCAAGCGTCAGCAGGAACACTTCCTCGTGATTGCCCTTCAGGAACACCGGCCGCCGCCTGTCCCAATCGCGCGATAACAGATGGTCGATCACCTGCTTCGATTGCGGTCCGCGATCGACCAGGTCGCCGAGCAGGATGATCCGCGTCTCCGCCGCACCGCGTGCCGCATCGTCGCGATCGATCGCATCGAGCAAGCGCGTCAACAAATCGAGCCGGCCGTGCACGTCGCCGATCGCATAGAGCCGCTCGCCCGGCGGCACGTGCGCGCCGTTGGACGCGGCAGCGTCGCCACCGGTTCCACCGCCGCCGAACAGATTCCTCAACCGCCGTGCGATCATGACGCGTGTCGCCCGGCAAAACGGATAACCCGGATGTCCATCGCTGCAGATAGGCGCCGCGCTTGCCTGCGATCAAGCAAGCATTGGCAAGCAAGTGTCGGCAAGTAGGCATGTCCGCTGTTTACCGCGCGCTTATCCCCCTATAGCGGTGCGACCGAGCGAAACGGCCGAATTCTCGAAGGGGCAATAGTGCGGCAATTCTACGAATTATGCCTTGGCCGCCCGCAACGGGCCCCCGAATGACCCTGCCCGTCCCTGCCCGGCCCGTCCGGATGATGATCGCCAGCGAATTTATTCACGGCTCCACCGCGCGCGGGCTGGTCGGTGGATTTCGCGCGCTCGGCTGGGATGTCGCCGAGATCGACCTGCTCCATTTCGTCGTGCGCGGCCGCGGCCGGCTGGCGCGCGGCGCGGCTCGGCTGCTGTGGAAGAACTCGATCGCCGAATATAATGCCGAGATTCTGCGGGTCGCGGAACTCAACAAGGTCGAGATGCTTCTGACGATCAAGGGCGTCAACATCGCGCGCGCGACGGTCGAGCGCCTGCGCGCCAACGGCACACGCGTCGTCGTCTTCTACCCCGACGTATTGTTCGATCATGCCGGCGTCGACGAGGCGGTGCTTGCCGCGACCGACCTCATCGTCACGACCAAGAGCTACCACGCGCCCTTTCTCGACAAACTGGTCGGACCGGCGCGGCATGCCTTCGTCCATCACGGCTATTGTCCCAGCGCGCATTCGCGCCGCCATGCGCCGGGGGCGATCCCCTATCGCTGGGATATCGGCTTCATCGGCAATGCCTCGCCGCACAAGGCCGCGCATCTGACCGCGGTAGCGCGTGCCTTTCCCGATCAACGTTTCATCGTCATCGGCAACGGCTGGACCGATCTCGCCAAGGGAACGCCGCTGGCTCCCTTCGTCCTCGGCGCACCGCTCACCGGCGATTATTTCGCCCGCGCGATCGAGGAAACGCGGATCAACCTCGCGATCCACCATGGCGAAGTCGGACCGGACAAATGGCAGGACCTGACCTCGACCAGGACATTCGAGATTCCCGCCGCCGGCGGATTCATGCTCCATGTCGATAATGACGAGACGCGGGCGCTCTACGAGCCGGGACGCGAGATCGATGTGTTCACCGGCGACGAGCAGTTGATCGAGCGGATCGGATATTATCTCGCGAACGAGGTCGAGCGCGCGACCATTGCGGAAGCCGGTCATGCCCGGTGCGTGCCGGCTTATTCGCTGGAAGCGCGGGCCGGAGAGATCGCAGCGACATTGCGGAGGCGGGGCCTGCTCGAAGAAGCTCGTTGACCGGCGGCGAGGCTCGCACCCCGCTGCTGCCGGGCCTGCAATACTATCGCGCGATGGCGGCCGTGCTGGTGGTGTTCTTTCACGCCGCCGGGGTGTTCGGCCCAACCGGTTACTACCCGGCCAGAAGCTGGGAGACGGTGTTTCTGTTCGGCCATAGCGGGGTCGAATTGTTCTTCGTCCTGTCGGGTTTCATCATCTGTCAGGTCCATTGGGATCGGCTGGGTCGCCCCGGCGAGTTGGCCTCGTACGTCCGCAAGCGACTGGTGCGGATCTATCCGCCGGTGTTCCTCATCGTGCTGACCTGGGCGGCGGTCCGCGCCGCTGCGCATACGCCGCTTTCCCGCATGGAATGGCTCAATTCGCTGACCTTGTTCCCGTTCACCTTCGAGTTCGCGCCGCCCGTGGTCTGGACCCTGGCCTTCGAAATGGCCTTTTACGTTTCGTTCCTGATCGCGTTCTTCAATCGGCGGCTGTTCCTGGTCGTCTTGGCCCTATGGGGCGTGAGCGGTTACGTGCTGTGCGAATTCACTGCAATCGGGCACCAGGGCAAGATCAACACATTGTTCGGCTCTGCTTATGTCTTCTTGTTCGGGTTCGGCGCGCTTGTGTTCCGGGTCAGCCGCCGCCTGGGACCGATCGCACGCGGTCGAGCGATCGCCTTGGCGGTCATCGCGCTGACAATCTTCGTCATATCGGCTTGGCTTGACGTCCAAACACAATTGTCGGGTCTGCAAGGCGTGCAGCTGGAGATCGCGGAGCGCCGGCTGACCCCGCTGTTCGGCATCGCCGGCGGGATCTGGATTCTGGTGATCGCCAACAGCGGGTTCACGCTGCGTGGGACGGCGCATCGGATATTGTTCTTCTTGGGTAATGCCTCGTACGCCATCTATCTGTGGCATCTCTTGGCGCAACGCATCCTTTCCTACGCACTCGGGCGCGCCGGATTGGCCGGCATCGGCGTTCGGCCTACCGCGATCCTGTTACTAGTAACTGCGGGAATCGCGTTAGGCTCGATCGTCTACGCATTGGTCGAACGGCCTATGCTGGCGCGGCTAAATGCGTGGTTCGCGGCGCGCGGCATATAGCGGCGGGCCGCCGCCGCCCTCGCTGTGCCGCCTCGCCGGCTGACTTAGCGCATTGACCCGTTCCGACCGAACTGCCTAGGACGGCACAAGCACAACGCCCTTTAGCGGATACGAACCTTCATGTTGGCAAAGTTGCTCGGAGATTTCAGGGGTATCGCCCGCGTTGCCGGCATCGGCACCGCGCTCCGCTGGATGATCTGCGTCGCCCTGACGCTGCCGACGGCGCTGAAGACCCGCAACCTTCTGGCCGCCGACCGGTTGATGGGCAATGGCCCATTCCGCGTCCACCATGCGATCGGCGATGCGCTGCTGACCGGCGAAAGCGCGTTTAGCGGCCTGCGCGAAATATGGGTCCGCGACGTTTATGCTGGGGGCAATTTCCTTCGCGTGCCCGATCATGGCACCGTTGTCGATCTCGGCGCCAATATGGGCAATTTCTCGGCCCAGGCGCTTGCAGCCAATGCGACTGCGCGATTGATTGCGATCGAGCCAAGCGCGCCGCTCGGCGCCAAATGGGTGGCGACGATGGCGGCCAACGGCTTTCAGGATCGCGCCCAATTGTGTCGGGCCTTTATCGGCATCTTCACCGATAAACAGCGCCGCGATTTCGAAAACGACCCCGCTTATGGCGACGCGCCTACGATCAACGAAGACGAATTCCTACGGCGATACGCAATCGATCATATCGACTTCCTCAAATGCGATATCGAAGGTAGCGAGTTTTTCATGACCGAGCGCAACAGCAGATTGCTCGATATCGCCGATCGCGTCGCCATCGAGCTTCACGATTTCGGTGGCGATCCGCAGCACTTCCTCGACACGCTCAAGGCAAAAGGCTTCGTCGACCTCCAGGTCGATTGGTACGGCCGCGAATGCATCGCGCGCGCCGCGCGCGCAGCGCCACTCCGGATGGCAGCCTGATCATGGCGACCCTCGCCATCTCGAGACATCCGTCCGAGGCCGAGCGCCTCCAACCCAGATCGTCGATGATCCACGATCTGGAGCCGACGTATCGCGAGATTCTGTTTTCCGCGCTTGTCGCTTTGTGGTTCGCGATCGGCACAGGCGCGCTCCCTGGATCCGAAGATTGGATCAATACGATCGGGCTTACCGCCTTTTCGATCGTGCTGGCCTGGGCCGGCTATCGCCAAATGAAACTCAACGTCGCGTCGCTTTGGACGCCGATTATGTGGTACCGGGTAGCACTATTGAGCTATTACGGGATTGGTTCGCTGGTGCCAATCTGGACCAACGCCGATACACAGGAGCTTATGAAGGGCTTCTACAGCTACTTCCCTTACGAAATTGTTAAGCTTAACTTGCTTATTACGACGTTCAATTTGGTATTCATTGCAACTATTAAGCTATTATTCATAGCGATCAGCAACAGATCCATAAGTAAATCCTTCCTCGACAGGAAGTTTATTAGTCCTTCAAATTTCAGTATGATCGCTTTCGGGTCATTGTGTCTGGTCGTCGGCTCTGCCGTCAACTATCTGATCATTTTTCCACAAGTCGTCGGGTGGATAAAACTTAGCTTTTTCAGCACACTGGCAAATCTATCCGTTCTCTCGTGGCTCGGATACTTCATGGTGATATTTTGGGGGCTAGAGAACAAGCGGCGCGAATTCATCATCTGGCCGATCACTCTTGCACTCGGAGAGTGCGTGATCGGGTTCTTTGCGATGAGCAAGTCAGTCATGCTCATGCCGCTCGTCATGGTCGGTATTGCGTTCATCTATCATCGCCGCAGCCTATTTCGCATCTCGCTTTTTGCCGGCTGCTTTGTGACTTTATTTATGTTTCTTGCGCCGATCATCACACACGTCAGAGATATGAACGGAAAATATTATGATAGCGCCGTTACGGCTAAAGATATTCCGGGTTTGTATCTCTCATATTTCACCACTGGCCGCGAAAGCGATCAATATGCCGACGTCGAAACCGGCTGGATGCGGCTGAGTTTCGTCAACGCCGGCACTTTCGTGATCAATCAATACGACCATGGCATGCCCGGAAACTCCTACAAGTACTTGTTTATCGTCTGGATTCCGCGAATAATATTTCCTGATAAACCCATCATTACGGATGTCGGGAGAGAATTGTCCTATGCTGCCAACGGCAACTATAACTCATCCTCCAGCGCTGGCCTTGCAGCTGAGGCATATTGGAATGGTGGTTGGCTATATACGGCCGGTGTTGCGATATTCCTGGCGCTGATCTTTGGCCTGTGGACGATCTATTCTTACGAGGTCATCCAGCGTAAAGCCTGGCACCTGTTTTTTATCGTCTTGATCGGGATGAGAATGGCCCTACGCGTCGACGGTGCTTTCGTCTCCGACATCGTAGGACCGATTGCGCTGGTGGTCCTGGCGCACATTGCCCTGGAGTTGATGAACCGATTCCTCCCGCAGGCGCTGGCCAGCGTGATGCGTCGACCTTCCGCACAGCGTTAAGACCGAACCATGTGCGGCTTGGCCGGTTTCTTTGCCCATGCCGCACACGGCGCGCCCATCGGCCGTGCCACGCTGACCGCGATGCGCGACCGAATGGCGCCTCGCGGTCCCGACGGAGTAGGCCTTTGGATTGCGCCCGATGGCCGCGCCGGCTTCGGCCATCGTCGGCTGTCGATCATCGATCTCAGCGAAACCGGCGCGCAACCGATGCCGACGCCCGATGGCCGGTACACGATCGCCTACAATGGCGAGATCTATAACTACCGCGCGCTCCGCACCGAATTGATCGAGCAGGGCACGGTGTTTGCCGGTGATTCCGACACCGAGGTCGTGCTCCACCTTTACGCCCGATACGGTGCGGGCATGTTGGGAAAGCTGCGTGGGATGTTCGCGCTGGCGATCTGGGATGCCCAGGCCCGAACGATGTTCCTGGCACGCGACCCGCTCGGCATCAAACCGCTTTATTACGCCGATCGCGGCGGAACGCTGCGGTTCGCGTCGCAGGTCAAGGCGCTGCTGGTCGATCCCGCGATCTCCCGCGACCCTTCCCCAGCGGGCTTGGCGGGTTTTCACCTGACCGGGTCGATCCCCGAGCCGTTCACCGCCTATCGTGCGGTCCGCGCGCTGCCTGCCGGACATTGGCTGACCTGCACGGAGGACGGGCTCGACGCGCCCGCGCGCTACACCAATGTTGCGGCGACGCTTGCCGACGCCCGTGGGCGGTTCGTCAGCGATAGCGATGTCCGGGCGGCACTGCGCGACAGCGTTCGCCATCATCTCGTCGCCGATGTCGAAGTCGGCGCCTTTCTGTCCGGCGGGGTCGATTCAGGCGCGCTGATCGGGCTGATGCGCGACTGCGGCCAGCAACGCATTCGCGCCTGCACGCTTACCTATCGCGAGTTCGCCGGCACCGCCGATGACGAAATGCCCGGCGCGATCAACATGGCGCGACGCTACGGCGTCGACCACCATGTCCGATCCGTCGCCGCCGCCGAGTTCGCCGAGGATTTGGATGCGATCTTCGATGCGATGGATCAGCCGAGCGTCGACGGCATCAACACCTGGTTCGTCAGCAAGGCCTGCCGCGAGATGGGACTGAAAGTCGCCTTGTCCGGTCTGGGTGGCGACGAGCTGCTGGCGGGCTATTCGACGTTCCGATCGGTCCCTCGAATGTTCCACCGCGCGGGGCCGCTGACCAAGATTCCCGGAGCGGCAAAGGCCGCCAGGATGATGATCCGCGCCTTCGCGCCGCGACTCGCTCGCCGCAACCCAAAGGCGCTGGGCGTGCTCGACCATGCAGGGACCTGGGCGGGCGCCTATCTGTTGCGCCGCGCGGTGCTGCTTCCCTTCGAACTCGACGACGCGATGGACCCGGCCATGGCGCGCGAGGGCCTGGCCGAACTCGACCTGCTCGGCCTGTTCGCCGACAGCCTGCAGCCCGATCCGGGCTCGGACAATGGCCGGGTCGGTGCGCTCGAAACGTGCAATTACATGCGCAATCAATTGCTGCGCGACACCGATTGGGCGAGCATGGCGCATTCGGTCGAAATCCGCGTGCCGCTGGTCGACTTTGCATTGTTTGAGGCAATTGCCCCGCGCATCGCTTCGCTCAAGCCGGGCGAAGGCAAGATCCTGCTCGCCGACGCGCCCGTCATTCCGGTTCCGGCCGACGTCGTCGCGCGTCCCAAGACCGGCTTCGGCATCCCGGTGGGCGACTGGCTACGCGGCGACGTCGAACATCGTGAGGACCGCCGTACCTCGCGCCGCTGGGCGCACGTGGTCGAAGCTCGCTACGCGGGATCGGTCGACGCGCTTCCGACCGCTTGAATGGTGGCGCTCGTGGCCGCGAACAGCTAGGCGATTGGCCTGTGAGGATCCTCGCGCTCTCCCATTATTACCCACCCGAGGTGAACGCGCCCGCATCGCGCCTGTCCGAACATGCGCGCATCTGGCGTGAGGCAGGGCATGAGGTGACCGTCGTCACCTGCGCGCCCAATCACCCGGCGGGTCAGCTCTATCCAGGGTATCGCAATCGCCTGTGGCAGGAAGAGACGATCGACAGCATCCGCGTGATCCGGCTGTGGACCTATCTTGCCGCGAACGAAGGCTTCCTGCCGCGGATCGCCAATTACCTCAGCTATCTGTTCTCGCTATTGTTCTGGATGTGGCGCTTGCCGCGCGCCGACATGGTAATGTCGACCAGTCCGCAATTCTTCTGCGGCCTCGCCGGCTGGTTCCTCAAGCGGCGCAAGCGACCCTGGGTGCTCGAGATCCGCGACCTGTGGCCCGAAAGCATCGTCACTGTCGGGGCGATGAAGCGCGGCGCCGCGATCCGCGCGATCGAAAAGGTCGAGGCCTTCGCCTATCGCAAGGCGGATCTGGTCGTTTCGGTGACCGACGGCTTCGTCCCGCACATCCGCGCACGCCGGCCCAAGGGTCCGATCGCGGTGATCAAGAACGGCGTGGATTTGTCGCACTTCGCCAGCGATCCCGCCGCCGCCGATGCGTTTCGCGCCGAGCACGGCCTGACCGGCAAGTTCGTCGCGTCCTATGTCGGCACCCATGGCATGGCGCATGGGCTGCAAGCGGTGATCGCGGCGGCCGAACGGTTGCGTCATCGCGACGACATCGCGTTCCTGATGGTCGGCGGTGGCGCCGAGCGCGAAACGATCAAGACGATGCGCGACGCCAAGGGCCTGACCAACATCGTCATGCTCGGCCAATTGCCCAAGTCGGCGATGCCCGCCGTGTGGGGAGCAAGCGATGCCGCGCTCGTGCTGCTCAAGCGCGTCGACACGTTCAAGACCGTGATCCCGTCCAAGATGTTCGAAGCGATGGCGCTCGGCGTGCCGATGGTCATGGGCGTCGAGGGCGAGGCCAAGGCGCTGATGGACGAAGCCGATGCCGGCATCGCGATCACCCCCGAGGACGATGCCGAACTCGCTACGGCGATCCTGCGTCTCGCCGACGACCGCGCGCTCGGCCGCCGCATCGGCGCTTCCGCCCAGGCCTTCGTCCGCGCGCAGTTCGACCGCGAGAAACTCGCGCACGCCTATCTCGCCGAATTCGAAACGCTCCGCCGATGAAGCTCGCGCGCAGTCTTGCCTTTGCGCGCCACGTCCCGCCGCGCCAGATCGCCGCGCGCTTCTGGCTCGAGGCGAAACGTCGCTGGTCGCTGCGGGCGCCGCCGCGCCTGCAAACGCTCGCTTATCCTGCCGCCATGGCGCCACAGCCGATATTCCCGCCCCGCACCGGCATGATCGAGCGCCTCCCCACCGGCTGGCGCTTCACCTTTGTCGGCCGCTCCGTCGACACCGGCGAGACGATCGACTGGCAGGCCGATCCCGACCAGCTCTGGCGCATGAACCTCCATTACATGGAGTATCTGGAAGAACTCGACCGCGACACCGGCATCGCGCTGATCCGCCAATGGATCGCGGGCAATCCGCCCTGGCGGCCCGGCTATTGGCGCGACAGCTGGAACAGCTATGCGCTGTCGTTGCGCGTCGTGGTGTGGATGCAACGGCTGGCTGCCTGGGACGTCGACCTCGCCGATCCCGACATCCGCCGCATCGTCGCCAGCCTGGCCGTGCAACTCGACTTTCTGCTGAAGAATCTCGAGCGCGATCTTGGCGGCAACCACCTGATCAAGAATATCAAGGCGCTCGCTTGGGGCGGCGCGTTCTTCGCCGGCCCGTTCGGCCAAAAACTGCGCGACCGCGCGATCCGGCTGCTGGCGCGCGAAATCCCGCGCCAGATCCTGCCGGACGGGATGCATTACGAGCGCTCATCCTCTTACCATGCCCAGGTCTTCGCCGACCTGATCGAAACACGCCTGGCGCTCGGCGACATGGCGCTCGACCTGGTGCTCGATCGCATGGCGCAGGTCGCCGCGATGCTCACCCATCCCGATGGCGGCCCGGCGGTGTTCAACGATGCCGGCCTGACCATGGCCTATGCTCCTGACGATTGTCTCGCCGCGTTCGCGCGCGTCACTGGCCGAGCCATTCCGCAGCGCGACGGCGCGTTCGGCTTTCGCGATGCCGGCTATTTCGGACTCCACGCGCCAGGCTTCGCACTGATCGCCGACATGGGGCGGATCGGCCCCGACAGCCTGCCCGCGCATGCGCATGGCGATATCGGATCGATCGAACTGTCGATCGGCGGCGAGCGCCTGGTGGTCGATCAGGGCGTTTACGAATATGTCGCCGGCGATCGCCGCCAGGCCTCGCGGAGCGCGCATCATCACAATTGCCTGGCGATCCACGACGCCGAACCTGCCGATTTCTACGGCGCGTTCCGCTGCGGCCGTCGCCCGCGGGTCGGCGTCGTGCAGTTCGTTGGTGGCGATGGCGGCGTGCTGCTTCGTGGCCATCATGACGGCTATCGTCGCCTCAAGGGCAAGCCGATCGTCGCTCGCCGTATCGAGGCGAGCGCCGACGGCATCACGATCCACGACCGGATCGACGGCAAGACTTGGCACCAGGCGACGTCGCGACTGCTGCTTCACCCCGAGTGCCGCGCCGAACTGCATGGCGACCTCGCCATCTTGCATCGCGGCGAAGTGTCGATCGCAGTCCGGGGCTCTGCGCCGCTCTATGTCGAGCCCGCGGTCTGGTGGCCGGACATGGGCGTCGAGGTTGCGACACGGCGCCTCTGCTTGACACTCCCGCCCGGTTGCTTTGAAGCCACACTTGAATTTGGCGCTGTGGTGCCGGCCGGATCGGAGTTTGCGTGAAACAGGTCGAACAGAATTACCGCAGCGGCGTGCTCCGCTTGATCGACGCGCCCGTGCCGCGCGCGGGCGGCGGGCGCAATTTGGTCGCGACGCGCGTGTCGCTGATCAGCGCGGGCACCGAGAAGCAGATCATCGACCTCGCGCGGTCCAGCCTGGCGGGCAAGGCGATGGCACGGCCCGATCTCGTCAGGAAGACGCTGCAGAAGGTCCGCAACGAAGGCCTGCTGCCGACGGTGCAGAAGGTATTCGCCAAGCTCGATACGCCGATCCCGCTCGGCTATTCGCTCGCCGGCATGGTGGTCGAGGCGGCCAGCGATGCCGGTGGTTATACCGTGGGCGACCGCATCGCCTGCGCCGGCGCCGCCGTCGCCAACCACGCCGAATATAATGCCGTCCCCAAGAACCTGTCGGTACGCATCCCGGCGGGGGTCGATGACGAGGCGGCGAGCTTCGTCACGATCGGCGCGATAGCGCTGCAGGGGGTGCGCGTCGCCAACCCGACGCTCGGCGAGCGCGTCGTCGTCATGGGTCTGGGTCTGATCGGCCAGCTCACCGTGCAGTTGCTCAAGGCCAATGGCTGTCGCGTGCTGGGGTTCGATCCCAATCCGGCGCGTGCCAAGCTCGCGCTCGAGATGGGCGCCGATGTCGCGGTCAGCGAAGCGTTGGACGACGCAGTCCGCGGATTCACCGACGGCTATGGCGCCGATGCGGTGATCGTCACCGCATCGAGCAAATCCTCCGCGCCGCCCAACCAGGCCGCCGAGATCAGCCGGATGAAAGGCCGCGTCGTCATGGTCGGGCTGACCGGCATGGAGATCGACCGCGAGCCTTATTACAAGCGCGAGCTCGATCTGCGCCTGTCGATGTCCTACGGCCCCGGCCGCCACGACCCGGCCTATGAACTCGAAGGCCATGATTATCCCCTCGCCTATGTCCGCTGGACCGAGCAGCGCAACATGCAGGCGTTCCTCGAACTGGTCGCCGAGGGCCGCGTCACGCCGCTCAAGCTGGTCACGCACCGCTTCCCGATCGAGCAAGCCGAGGCCGCCTACAAATTGATGGACGGCGACGAACCATATCTCGCCATCCTGCTGACCTACGCCGACACGCCGACCCCGATCGAACGCTCGATCCCGGTCGCGGGCAAGAAGGGTTCCATCGCCGCCGGTCGCGGCACCGGCTTCATCGGCTTCGGCAATTACGCCAAGTCGGTGTTGCTCCCCGCGCTGAAGAAAGCGGGCAACGAGCGGCTGACGACGGTCGTCACCTCGACCGGCCTGTCGGCACACGACGCCGCCGAGCGCCAGGGCTTCGCGCAGGCCGCGACCGACCCGCAGGCGGTACTGGGCGACGCCAGCACCGATTGCGTGTTCGTTGCCACCCGCCACGACAGTCACGCCCGGCTGACGGTCGAGGCGCTCAAGGCCGGCAAGCATGTCTTCGTCGAAAAGCCGCTGGCGCTGACCCTCGATCAACTCGCCGAGGTTCAGGCGGCCGCGACCGGCGCTCCAGGCGTGCTGACAGTCGGCTTCAACCGCCGGTTCGCGCCGATGATGGTCGAGGCCAAGGCGGCCCTCGCCAACCGCGGCGGACCGATCGCGATGCATTACCGGATCAATGCCGGGCATGTGCCGGGCGACAGCTGGCTGCACGGCAATGAAGGTGGCGGCCGCATCGCCGGTGAGGCCTGCCATTTCGTCGACGCACTCACGTTCCTCGCCGGCGGCCCGCCGGTCGCAATCGAGTCGTTCAGTCCCGACGGCGTGAGCGACACCGTCTCCGCGGTGCTGCGCTTCGCAGACGGCTCGACCGGCACCATCCTCTATTCCTCGCTCGGCGACTCCTCGCTGCCCAAGGAATATCTGGAAGTATTCGCCAGCGGGCTCGTCATCCGGCTCGATGATTTCCGCAAACTCCACATCACCCGCGGGGGCAAGACGACAACCAAGTCGGCCTCGGCGCAGGACAAAGGTCAGACCGGGCTGGTCAAGGCATTCTACGCCGCGGCGCGCGACGGTGCCCCGCCGCCGATTCCACTCGACGAGCTGATCGCGGTCAGCGCTGCGACCCTGGACATGGCCGGGTCGGACTGAGACCCGCGTGACAGCACCTTCGCTCACCGCTGTGATCCTCTCGTTCAACGAAGAGGTGCATATCGGCCGCTGCCTCGACCGCATCGCGCCACTGGTCGAGCGGATCATCGTGGTCGACAGCTTCTCGACCGATCGCACGGTCGAGATTGCCCGCGACAAGGGCGCGGAGGTGCACCAACACGCCTTCACCAACCAGGCGGCGCAGCTGCAATGGGCGCTCGATACGATCCCGATCGCCAGCGCCTGGATCATCCGCGTCGATTGCGACGAATATCTCGAGCCGGCGCTGATCGAGGAAATTCGGACAAAGCTCCCTGCCCTGCCGGACGAGGTCACCGCGCTCGACGTCAAATTGAAGGTGCTGTTCAAGGGCAAGTTCATCCGCTGGGGCGGCTATTACCGCACCTGGCTGACCCGGCTGTGGCGCCCCGATGCCGGGCGGATGGAGCAGCGCTGGATGGACGAGCGGCTGCTGATCACGCGCGGCCGTGCCGAGCGATTGACCGGCGGCGACCTAGTCGACGCCAGCCTCAAGGACATCGGCTGGTGGACCGACAAGCATAACGGCTACGCCACGCGCCAGATGATCGACTTCATCGCACGCGAGCACGGCCTGATCGACGAGGAAGACGACCAGCTTACCGCCTCGGCCAAGAAGCGCCGCGGGCTGCGCAAGCTCTATGGCGGCGCCCCGCTCTATCTGCGCGCCGTGCTCTATTTCATCCGGCGCTATTTCCTGCTGCTCGGTTTCCTCGATGGCCGGCTCGGCTTCGTCTGGCATTTCCTCCACGGCTTCTGGTTCTTCGTGTTGATGGACGCGAAGATCGACGAGGCGCGGACCTGGATCGCGGCCAATTCGATCGAGGAATTCCCGCGCTACCTCGCCGAACGCTATCGCATCGCCGAGACGGGGATCGCATGGCGGCGGTAAGGCCGAAGGTCGTCATCCTGATCGGGGCGTTCTGGCCGGGGCACGAATCCGCCGGCCCGAACCTCAGCGTCAAGGCGATGTGCGAAAGCCTGTCGGACCAGGTCGAGTTCTTCCTGATCGCGCGCGACCGCCCGTTCGGCGCGGCAGAACCGATGGTCGCGACCGGCGAATGGCGCGATCTCGGCTGGGCGAAGATCCGTTATCTGACCGTCGGGTCCAAGGGTGCCAAAGGCCTCGCGCAACTGCTCCGCATCACGCCGCACGATTTGCTGTTCGTCAACGGCTTCTTCGACCGCGAATTCACCATCCCGGCGATGCTCGCGCGCCGCTTCGGCAAGGCACCGCGTACGCCGGTGGTGATCTCGCCGCGCGGCGAATTCTCGTCGGGCGCGCTGGGCCTCAAGAACGCACGCAAGGGCCTGTACATGGCGCTGGTCCGTCTGCTCGGCCTCGCGAAACAGGTCACTTTCCACGTCACCAGCGAGGAAGAGGAAGCGGATACCGGCAAACTCTTCCCGAACAATCGGATCGAGCGGATCACCAATGTCCGCCCGCTCTTCCCGCTGCCGACCTATCAGCCCGGCAACCTGTTCCGGCTCGCCTTTCTCGGGCGCATCTCGCCGGTAAAGGGCCTCGACGTCGCGCTCGAAGCACTGGCCCTGGTCACCGAGCGGGTCGACTTCACCATCTATGGCCCGGTCAGCGATCCCGTGCATTGGGCACGGTGTGAGGAATTGATCGCCGCGCTGCCCGCCAACGTAACCGCGCATCGCGACGGCGAGCTGACCAACGACGCGGTTCCCGCCGCCATGGCTGCGCAGGAATTGATGTTCATGCCGTCGCGGTCGGAGAATTTCGGACACGCGATCTTCGAGGCGTTATGCGCCGGCACGCCGGTGCTGATCGGCGACCGTACCCCGTGGCAGGAGCTCGAAGCCGCCAAGGCCGGGTTCGATATCCCCCTCCCCAATCCCGCCGCCCTCGCTGCCGCGATAGGCCGCCTCGCCGCGATGAGCCCGGCGGATTACGCCCAATGGCGCGCCGGCGCGCGAGCGATGGCCGAGCGTTTCGTCGCTGGCTCGACCGCGCGCGCCGATATGGCTCGGCTGTTCCTCGCCTTGACCGGTAGGGACGCTTCACCCATGGCCGAGCGCACATGACCAGCCTCGCCACTCACGCCAAGCGCTTCATTGGCCCGCTGCTCGCCAATCGCTGGACCGGGATCATCGCCGCGCGCGTGCTCGGCGACCGTATCCCGCATCGCGGCCTGATCATCGACACGTCGAGCCCGGTGGTCACGCCGAACATCAAAGCAGCGTTGCTGCTCCAAGGCTATGAGTCCGGCGAATACCGTTTCGTCCGCCGCTACGTGCCGACCGATTGCGACGTGATCGAACTGGGCGGCAGCTTGGGCGTGATCAGCTGCACGATCCGCCGCCGCATCGATCCCGCCCGCCGCCAGTTCATCGTCGAGGCTGACCCGCGCCTCGCCAAGGCGCTGCGCCGCAACCTCGCGATCAATCATTGCGACGCCAATGTCGAGGTGATCGAGGCAGCGATCAGCTACGATCCGGGTGAAACGGTCTCGTTCGCCCTCGGCGAAAGCTCGGTCAGCGGCCGCGTCGCCGCCGATGCCGGCTCATTGCCGACGATCGAGGTTCCCGCTTGCACGCTCAGCCAGCTGATCGAGCGCTATGGCCTGACCGACTTCGCGCTGGTCAGCGATATCGAAGGCGTCGAATGGCGCATCCTCAAGAATGACCTCGACGCGCTCGCCAAGGCGCGGATGATCGTGATGGAGACGCACGACAGCCCGGGTAACGGCAGCTACGAGGATCTGATCGCCGCGCTTCAGGCGACCGGCCGTTTCGAGTTGCTCGACCGCCACGGCCCCGTCGTGGTGCTCAAGCCCAAAGCGGCCTGAGTCCGCTCATGCCCACGCGCCTGGCAATCGTCGTCACGCACCCGATCCAGCATTTCGTCCCCTTCTATCGGGCGCTCGCCGCCGATCCTGGGATCGACCTCCATGTCCTCTACGGCGCGCCGATCGGCGTGAAGTCGTATTTCGACAAGGAGATGCAGTCCCTGATCAGCTGGAACATGGACATGCTCGGTGGCTATAGCCACGAGTTCCTCGGCGAGGTTCCGGCCAACGGCCAGTCGAGCGTGCGCGCGCCCAGTTCGCCCGAGATCGCCGCGCGGCTGAAGGCGTTCGGCCCCGATGTCGTGCTGGTCTACGGCCATGCCCAGGCCAATGTCTATCGCGCGATCTGGTGGTGCCGCCGCAACAAGGTCCCCCTCATGACGATCGGCGACAGCGAATTGCTGCGCCAGCGCACGACGACAACGCGGATGGCCAAGGAGATCGTCGTCCGCCAGATTTTCCGCCGCTATTCGGCGTTCCTCTCGGTCGGCGATCGCAACGCCGATTTCTATGCTTATTACGGTGCCCCGCGCGACCGCATCTTCCGCTGCCCGTTCACGATCGACGAAGCGACCTATCGCGCAGCCAAGGCCAACCGGGCGGCGCTCAGGGCCGAGGCGCGCCATACCTATGACATCGCCGACGACGCCATCGTCGCCCTGTTCGTCGGCAAGCTTTCCAGCCGCAAGCGTCCGGTCGACCTGATCGAGGCACTGGCGCAGACCAAAGGCCGCAAGGTCACCGCGCTGTTCGCCGGCAATGGCGAGCAGATGGAGCCGGCCAAGGCGCGCGCCGCGGAAACCGGGGTCGACGCGCGCTTCGCGGGTTTCGTCAATGTCGACAAGCTGCCCGCGCTCTACGCCGCCGCCGATATGCTGGTGCACCCTTCCCAGGCCGACCCGCATCCGCTCATCTGCTCGGAAAGCGCCTGCATCGGGCTACCGATGCTGCTCAGCGACCGCGTCGGCGCCGCCGGCCCGACCGACATCGCGCGGCCGGGCGAGAATGCGCTGATCTTCCCCTGCGCCGACACGGCCGCACTAGCCGCGTTGATCGACAAACTCGCGGGCGACGATGCCCGCCGCGCAGCGATGGGCGCGCGCGCGCTCGAGATTTTCGACGAGCTCGACATCAAGGCGAGCGTCGTCGGCGTCCATCGCGGCATCGAAACCGCGCTGGCACGACCACGATGAACGCCGTCCGCAAGCTGCTCAGCCCGAGCTATTGGCTGAGCGACAGCCCGATCGCGGCGTGGCTGCGCGGTGCCGGCTGGCTGTTCACCTCGTCGCTGATCGAGCGCGCCGCCGCGTTGGTCCAGACGGTGATGATCGCGCGCGCGATCGGCATCGACAATTACGGGCGCTATGCGCTCCTATTCTCGACGATCAGTCTGCTGACCCCGCTGGTCGGGCTGCAATTGCCCTATGCGATCATCTATTTCGTCTCGCGCTATCAGGCACGCGAGCCCGAGCGCGCTGGCGCAGTCGTATTGCTGGGACGCCGGCTGACCGCCGCGACGACCGGCCTGATGCTGGCGGTCGCCCTGCTGTTTGCCAGCCCGTTGTCCGCTTGGCTGTTCGCGGCACCGGGCTATGCCTGGCCGCTGATCCTGGGCGCGATCCTGTTGATGGCCTCGATCCAGGCGGGGCTCAACGACACCCTGCTCCAGGCGAGTGAGCGCTTCCGCACCCTGGCGATAGCGCGCCTCTCGACCGCCATTATCGGCGTGCTCGTGCTGGTCGTCGTCGCAAAGCTGACACCCGGCCTCACGCCCGTGATGATCGTGCTTGCCGGCAGTGCCGTCCTGCGCTGGATGGCGGTGGCGATTCCGGCGCGATCGGTCGGCAACCGGCTCGTCGCGCACAGCAATTTCCGCGAAGCCATTCGCCAGGGATCGGTTATCCTGCAATTCTCCCTGCCGAGCGGGATGCTCGCGTTCGCGCAGGGCATCGCCATGTGGATCGGCAATTATTACCTCACCCGCAGCCCCTATGGCCTGCGCGACCTGGCGGTGATCAATACCGGGCTGCAATGGCGCTCGCCGATCCTGGTGGTGATGGCGTCGCTGGCCAGCGCGCTGCTGCCAATGCTCGGCCGCTATATCGGCCAGGACGACCATAGCCAGACGCAGCGGCTGCAACGCTACAACATGATCCTCAACGTCGGCATCGCGCTCGTCTTCTCGATCCTGGTCATTCTGTTTTCGAGCTTCATCCTGAAGCTCTATGGCCGCGACTTTCACGGCCAGACGTTCCTGTTCGGGCTGTTCCTGATCGTCCTGGTGCCGACCGTCTATTGCAACGTCCACCAGCAATATCTGGTCGCGACCGGACGGATGTGGGCGCAGTTCCTGCTGTTCATTCCCTATACGTTGATCATCGTTGGCGGCACGATGTGGTTCGCGCCCGGACTGCGTGGAGTTGCTCTGGGCTATATTCAGCTACTCGCCTGGGTGGTAACGGCCGTCCTCATCACGCTCGTCGTCTCGATCCAGGCGGCGGCCGATCGCAAGAACCAGGAATCGACCCAGTCATGAGTGCCCAGGACCAGTTCCGATCGTTGAACGCGGCGCGCTTTTGCGAAAGCACAGGCTTCGCGGCGGTCGATATCGGCGCGCGCGGCGGGCTCGACGCGGCGATGCTGCCGCTTGCCTGGGCAACCGAGATGATCGGGTTCGAGCCCGAGCCGGCCGAGGCCGCCGCGCTGCAGGGCGGTGACCCCAAGCCGTGGAAAGTCCGTCGCGTGATCGCCGCAGCGGTCGGCGGGGTCGACGGCACTGCAACGCTGCACATTCCGCCCTCACCGGAAAGCGCTTCGCTCCTCCCGCACAATCAAGAGATGGTCGAATGGTTCGGGGTGTCCGAACAGCACAGCATCGACCGCTCGATTTCGGTCGAGACGCGCACGCTCGACGGCCTGCTCGCCGAGGGCACGCTGCCGACCGCCGATTATATCAAGATCGACGTCGAGGGTGCCGAAGGCGCGATCCTCGAACACGCGACGCGCTATCTCGAGACCACGCTGGCGCTGCGCGTCGAAGTGTCGTTCCTGGAACAGCGCACCGGGCAACCGCTCGGTTGGGACGTCGCCAAGCTGTTGACCGATCGCGGGTTCCTGATCCTCGATCTGATCGCGGTCCAGCGCTGGCGCGCCAAACGGCTTGCCGGCCATCCCTATCGGACCAAGGCCGACCTTCCTTATTCCAAGCCGGTGCTGGCGCAGGGCGACCTGATCGCGGTGCGCGACTTCCGCCGGGTAAACAACGCGACCCAGGCCGCCAAATTGGTGATCCTCACCGCCGCGCTCGGCTATGTCGATTTTGCCGCGACGATCCTTCGCCATCACCAGACGGCGATTACCGGCCTGGGGCTGGACCTGGCGGCCGATCTCAGGTCATTGTCGGGATCGCTTGGCGGCGCCGCACCTGCCGAGGCGATCCGCGCCAATCTGCGCGACCTCGTGCCGCTCGGCCGCTCGCTGCTCGGCGGGCTGCCCGCGCGATAGGAGACGAAGCATGTGCGGTATCCTGGGGCTGGTGTCGAAGGACCCGATCGATCGCGGGCGCGCGCATGCCGCGCTCGATCTGATCGCGCATCGCGGCCCCGACGGCGACAGCAGCTGGCACGATTCTGCCGACAATATCTGGTTCGGCCATCGCCGCCTCTCGATCATCGACCTCAGCCATGCCGGCGACCAGCCGATGCATTCGCTCGACGGCCGCTTCGTCCTGATCTTCAACGGCGAGATCTACAATTATGTCGAGCTGCGCAACGAGCTGATCGCCGCCGGCGCGACCTTCCAGTCGGCAAGCGACAGCGAAGTCATCATCGAAGGCTATCGCGCCTGGGGCGTGGGCGTGCTGTCGAAGCTCAACGGCATGTTCGCGCTCGCGCTCTACGATCGCGGCCAGCGGATGATGCTGTGCGCGCGTGACCGTTATGGCGAAAAGCCGTTCCTCTACACGATGCGCGACCGCTTCTTCGCCTTTGGATCCGAGTACAAGGCGCTGCTCGCGTTGCCGGGCGTGCCGCACGATCACGACGAACTGCGCGTCGTTACCGAAACCTGCCAACCAGGATCGAGCGCCGACCGCCAGCGCCAGACCGTCTTCACCGCGATCGAGCAATTGCTCCCCGGCGAGGCGATGGTGGTCAATTGCGCCACGCTGGAGCGCAAGACCTGGCGCTATTTCGACATCGACCTGACGCGCGAGCGCAAATTCGCGAATCCGAAGGACGCGATGGCCGAGTTCCGCGACCTGTTCGTCGATTCGGTGCGCATCCGCATGCGCTCCGATGTCGAGGTCGGATCGTGCCTGTCGGGCGGACTCGATTCATCGGCGATCGTCGGCGCGGTGCGGCATCTGCTTGGGCCTGACGCGGTCTATCACACCTTCACCGGCCGTTTCCCCGGCACCCCAGCCGACGAATGGCATTTCGCCGAGATGGTGGTGAACGCCTCGGGCGTGGTCAGCCATATCGTCGAGCCGACGGTCGACCGTTTCATCACCGACCTGCCCAACTTCATGTGGCACAACGAGTTGCCGGTCGGATCGTCGAGCCAGTTCGCGCAATGGTGCGTGTTCCATCTCGCCAAGGAGCACAACGTCACCGTGCTGCTCGACGGCCAGGGCGCCGACGAGCTGATGGGCGGGTATGAGCAATATTTCGCTTTCTACATCCGTTCGCTCAAGGCGCGCGGTGAGACCACACGGCTGGCGCGCGAACTGCCCGAGATCGAACGCCGCTATCCCGCCGCGCAGATGGATCGCGCGATGCGGATGAAATCCGCGGTACCGCAGCGGCTGCGCCACGCACTGGCACACATGCTCAACCGCGGCTCCGACATTCGCTTCGGATTGAAGCCCGGCTATAGCGAAGCGGTGTCCGAACAACGCGGGCGCAACGACCATGGCAGCGGCGACCCACTACGCGACGCGCTGTACGAGGACAGTTTCGAGCGCTTCCTGACCACCCTCCTGCGCTATGGCGACCGCAATTCGATGGCGCATTCGCGCGAAGTGCGCCTGCCCTTCTGCGACCATCGCTTGTCCGAATTCGTCCTGTCGCTGCCGCCCGAGCTGATCATGGGCGACGTCCAGACCAAGCGCCCGATCCGCGAGGGCCTGCGCGAATTCCTGCCCGAGGCGATCGCCACGCGCTGGAACAAGCAGGGCTTCCGCCCGCCGCAGGATCTGTGGTTCACCTCGCCCGCTTTCCTCGAGCTGATGCAGGACACGCTGACCTCGACCTCGTTCCGCCAGTCCGACATCTGGGACCAGAAATGGTGGCTGAAGGTGCTCGACCGCATTCGCGCGGGCGACCTCGGGCTCGGCTGGAATCTATGGCAGCCGTTCATCCACGAAATGTGGAAACTGCATTTTCTCAAACCCGCGACGCAGGGCATCGAGCCGAAGCGCCTCGCCGCCTGACCCCGGCCGCGCGATGGACATCCTGCTGATCAACGGGACGCACCCCGCGGCGCCGCACATCTCTGGCGTGCGCGCGGGACGGTTCGCCGCCGAGTTGGCGCGGATGGGTCATCGCTGCGTCCTGATCTGCCCGCCGCTGCCAGGCAGGACGGCGGAAGACCCCGCCCCGATCGCGTCGCATGACTGGTCTCAACCGCTGATCGTGGAGGCGGCCGATCCGCCGCCCACCGACGGCAACGCGATCGCCACGCTCGCCAATTTGCTCCGCTATGGCGGGCGCCGCACCGGCTTCCAGCGCAACGTCGTCGCGCGCGGCCGCGCGCTCGCCGCCGAGTTCCGCCCGCAGATTGGGTGGGCGACGTTTGGCTCGCTCGAAGCGGTGACCGCACTGCGGACTCTGGCGCGCGAGCAGCATTTCCCCTGGATCTTCGACGACAAGGACAATCCCGAAATCTACGTGCCCGGCGCCGCGCGCTTGCCGCTCGCCTGGCGGCTGCGCGGCTATGCCGCGCTCCAGGCCAATTCTGCGCTCCATGCCGATGCCGCGCGGCGCTGGCTCGGCGACACCGCCGAGGTGATCTACAGCGGCGTCGATTCCGCGTTCTTCGAGCCCCATCCCGCCCCCGAGACCGCACGACGCTACGTGACCTTGGTCGGCAGCCTCTATTATCGCGAGACAGTCGACACGATCCTGAGCGCGATCGCCGAGTTCAACGCGACGAGTGGCAAGACTCCAGTGAGCGTGATCCATCTCGGCAATCAGGGCGATTGGCTGGAAAATGACCGCGGCGTCGATATCCACCTCCCTGGCTATGTCTCGCCCGACGAGATGGCGCGGCTGTGCCAGCACGCGCTTGCCGATATCTATGTGTTCCTCGGCCGCACCTTTCACCACAAGCTCTTTGAGTTGCTCGCCTGCCGCCGCCCGGTGATCGCCTATGGCGGCGAGTTGCCGGAAAGCATCGCCGAGGCGGAACGGCTTCACGCCCCGCTTGCCGTGCCGACCACACCCGCCGCGCTCGTCGCGGCGCTGAATGCGGCCGAGAACTTCGCCCCCGACCCCCGGATGCCCGAACGCTTCTTCACCTGGCCCGAACAGGCTGCCATGGTCGAAGCCGCGATGAGGAGATTGATTGGATGACCGACGCCGCCGCGCCGACCACGCAGGAACGCGTGATCGACCAATATTTCGAGACGACCTCATCGCGCACCGCCTTTACCGAGGAGATGAAAGCCAATGCCGTGGCGACGCTCGGCCGCCTGCTCGGCGATTGGGGCGCGCAACCGGGCGAGGTGGTGGTCGATCTCGGCTCAGGCATGGGCGAAGGCTGTCTGTTCGCGCTGTCGCGCGGGGCCGCCAGCGCGACCGGCATCAATCTGTCGGGCAGCGAGAATGCGCTGGCGCGCGAACGCGTGCCGGGCGCGATCTTCCTCGACACCGATCTTGTGTCAGGTCTCAAGGGTCTGGCCGACAGCAGCGTCGACCGCATCGTGGCGCTCAACATCCTCGAACATATCGACAAGCAGACGCTGGCCACCGTGCTTGAAGAAGCGGCGCGCGTGCTAAAACCGACCGGCTATCTCGTCGCGATGACGCCCAACGCCGGATCGCCGTTCGGGTCGATGACACGCTATTGGGACATCACCCACGAGATCGCCTTCACGCCCTCGGCGTTCCGCCAGATCGGCTTATTGTGCGGCTTCAGGCGCTTCGATTTCCGCGAATGCGGCCCGCGCCCGCATGGGCTGGTCAGCACAATCCGCTATGTCCTGTGGCAGATGATCCGGTTGAGCATCAAATTCCGGCTGCTGGTCGAAATGGCCTCGACCAAAGGCGGCATCTACACCGCCGACATGCTCACGCGGATGGCGAAGCAATAGCCTCGGCGACCAGTCGCTTCACCAGTTCCTCGCCGGCAACGCTCGCGCGCCAGCCAATCAGTTCGGCGGCACGCGACGGATCGGCGTGCTGCTCGGCGATATCGGCAGGACGGCGCAGGCCGGGCACGCTCGTCACATGATCGCGCCAGTCGAGACCGATCGCCGCGAAGGCGGCGGCGACGAAATCCTCCAACCGCATGCTCGTTCCGGTGGCCAGAATCAGATCTTCGGGCGTCTCGCGCTGGAGCATCGCCCACATCGCCGCGACGTAATCGGGCGCCCAGCCCCAGTCGCGCACCACGCCGAGATCGCCAAGCTCGAGCGGCGCGCGATCGCCTGCGGCGAAACGGTGGATCGCCGCCATCAACTTGCCGATGACGAAGCTGTCGGGCCGGAGTGGCGATTCGTGCGGGAACAGGAACGCCGAACAGGCTCGCTGCCGATAGGCGACGCGATTGGCCTCGATCAGCAGATGCGCGCTGCATTTGGCGACGGCATAGGGGCTGCGCGGGCGAAAGCGCGATTTCTCGGTCGCCGGCTCGACCGTCTCGCCGAAGCAATCGCCCGATGCGGCGTTGAGCAACACGGCGCCCGGCGCCTCGTGCCGCGCTGCTTCCAGGACGTTGAGTAGCCCGAGTGCCGCGCCCGCGAACGTCGCCTCAGGCTCGGCGAACGACCGTCCGACCGAGCTTTGTCCCGCGAGATAATAGATTTCATCCGGCGCCGCCGCGGCGACAACCTCCCTGACCCGGGCGCTATCGGACGGATCAACCCGGTGGAGCTTGACCCTATCGGCGATCCCCAGTCGCGCAAGATTGTCCGGCACCGCGGCGCCTCGGCTGGTCCCGTGCACGCGATAATCCTTGTCGAGCAGCAACCGCGCCAGATACGCGCCGTCCTGCCCGCCGACTCCCCAGATCAGCGCCGACCGCGCGGTCATGCCCGCGTCATCAGCGCGCCGGTCATCGCCGCGAGCCGCTGGGCGAAAGCCGGGAAAGCGAAATAGTGGAGCCCTTCGGGAATGGCGCGCGGCCGGTCGAGGCAGGCGATCACCGCATCGACCACCGCCTGCTGATCGAGCGGATCGACGATCGGTCCGAGCAATCCGTCGCGCATCGCCTCGCGCGTACCGTCGCGCGTACTGCCAATAGACGGGATGCCACAGGCCATGGCCTCGAGCAGGACGAACCCGAACCCTTCGCCGCGACTGGGCATGACATAGACGTCGGCCAGCCGGTAATGATCGGCCTTCTCCGCTTCCGCCACCATGCCGGTGAAGACGACATGGCCGGTCAGACCCATATCGCGCACCCTTTCCTCCAGCCGCGCACGATCATTGCCGTCGCCGGCGATCACGTAGCTGACGTCCGGCCGCCGTTCGATGATGGTGGGGAGCGCGTCGAGCACGGCGTCGAATCCCTTGTAGCGCTCGCTGCCTGCCAATCGACCGAAGGTCATCAGCACCTTGCGTCCCCGGAGCCCGTAGCGCGCCTCGAGATCGGGGTTCTTCGGCCCCAGCGCGAACTCATCCAGATGGATCGCGTTGGGCATCAATGTCGTCGCCGCGTCGGAATACGGCGCCCAGGAGCGGAAACGGTCGAGCGTCACCTGGCTGATCGACATGACATGATCGGCGGAGCGCGCCAGTCGCCGCGACAAGGCCCGCGTGCTCGGTTCCCAGGCGTCGATGCCATAGATAGCGAGAACAAGCGGCTTTCCGAGCAACGTCGCAACCGCGCGCGCCAGCGGCAACAGATTGAGATGCGCGCAATAGACCAGATCATAGCGCCCGCGCCGCATCGCCCGCATCACCGCCCGGACATAGGCGCCGAATCCGCCCAGCGCGGACAGGTCGAAATCGAGCTTGGCGGGCAAATCGCCGGCCAGCGGCAATTTCGCGACGCGCGGCAGCGCCACCACCTGATCGATCGTCGGGTCGAGGCACATCGCCTCGATCACGTCGCGATTGTAGAGCGCGATGCCGCCATGCCCGCCCCACGCATCGGTCAACAGCATCAACACCCGCCGCCCGCGCGGCGCGGCCGTCATCAGGCACCGCCTCGGTTGCTCTGCCCCGCGGCCTGACGCAGGTCCGCCTCGACCATTTCGGTGATCAGCGCGTCGATCGAGGTGGTCGGAGCCCAGCCGAGCACGCGCTTGGCCTTCGATGCGTCGCCAATCAACAGGTCCACCTCCGTCGGCCGGAAATAGCGCGGGTCGATCCGCACCAATATACGACCACCTTCGGTACAACGCCCGATCTCGTCGATCCCTTCGCCTTCCCAGGCGATGGTGATGCCGGCCACCGCGAAGGAGCGTTCGACGAAGCTGCGCACGCTGTGGGTTTCCCCGGTGGCGAGCACGTAATCGTCGCCTTCCGGCTGCTGCAGGATGCGCCACATGCCCTCGACATAGTCGCGGGCATGACCCCAGTCGCGCTGGGCATCGAGATTGCCCAGGTACAGCGTATCCTGATGGCCGTGACGGATCGCCGCCACCGCACGGGTGATCTTGCGCGTGACGAAGGTCTCGCCACGCAACGGGCTCTCATGGTTGAACAAGATGCCGTTCGAGGCATGCATGCCGTACGCTTCGCGATAATTGACCGTGATCCAATAGCCATAGAGCTTGGCCACCGCATACGGACTGCGTGGATAGAAAGGCGTGTTCTCGGTCTGCGGCACCTCGCGCACCTTGCCGAACAGTTCCGAGGTCGATGCCTGATAGAAGCGCGTCTTGTCGGTCAGCCCGGCCACCCTGATCGCCTCGAGCACGCGCGCCACGCCAACGCCGTCGGCGTTGGCAGTATATTCGGGTGTCTCGAAGCTCACCGCGACATGGCTCTGCGCGGCCAGGTTGTAGACTTCGTCGGGTTGGATTTCGGCGATGACCCGGCCGATATTGGTCGCGTCGGTCATGTCCGAATAGTGCAGGAACAGCCGCACGCCCTCGACATGGGGGTCGTCGTAGAGATGGTCGATCCGCGATGTGTTGAACGACGAGGCGCGGCGGCGCAGGCCGTGAACCTCATATCCCTTGGCGAGCAGGAGCTCCGCCAGATACGCGCCGTCCTGGCCGGTGATCCCGGTGATGACCGCCTTCTTGCCGTTCAACTCCTGGCCCCTCTTCTACGCCGACGCCGCCGACGGACGGGTCGGGAGCCCGGGTAACCAGCGCACGGTCAAAAGCAACCCCCAGGCGGGCGCGGCATCAAGCTTGGCAGCGTGCGTAGCAGTCGCTAGGGCCTCGGTTTCGCGGGCATCGCCGCGGCAACGACAGACCGACCGAGCCGGAGGAAGTTTGCCCAATCCGTTCAGCACCAACCGGCCGCAGACGCTGTACGCGGCGCTCGCGCTGCTCGGCGTCGCTGTCCTGTTCGGCGGAGCGACGCGCTACGAGGTCGGGACGACGATCCTGCCCCGCCTCGCGGCGCTGGCGGCGATCGTCTATCTGTTCTGGCCGCGCAATCGCTCGCCGCTCCACGTCGAACGCAGCGCGTTGGTTTTCTGGGCGCTGCTGTTCGCGTTGCCGCTCGTCCAGCTCATCCCGCTTCCATGGTCGGTCTGGACTGCCCTTCCCGGCCGCAGGCTAGCGCAACAGGTCTATACCGCGCTCGGCGATAGACCGTGGCTGCCGATCAGCCTGTCGCCCAGCCGGACACTCGACTTCCTGCTCGCGCTTGTCGTGCCGCTGGCCGCCTGGCTGCTCGGCAAGCATCTGGATTATGCGGGCCGTGTCGTGGTGTTGCGTGCGATGCTGCTGCTGGCGCTCGCCAGCGCGGCCCTCGGGCTCGTCCAGCTGACGTTAGGGGCCGGCAGCCCGGTCTATTTTTATCACGTGACCAACGACGATTCGAGCGTGGGCTTCTTTTCAAACGCCAACCATCTAGCCCTTTTCCTGGCCGGCGCGATCGTCATCGCGCTTGCCTGGCTGGCCGACGCCATGACGGTGAGCGGCCGCATCCCGGCGCCGGCGGCGGTCGCCTGCGGACTGGCAATCGGCGTGCTGTTGTTCGGTATCGCCGGAACGAGTTCGCGCGCGGGCGCGATCTTTTCCGTGGTCGGCCTACTCGGGGGCTTGGCCATGCTCCCCCTCGAACGGATCGGCTTGAAGCGCAGCTACGTGCTCGGCGGCTCCGCCGTCGTGACGCTGGCGCTCGCCGCCGGTCTGGGGTTGGTACTTAGCGGCCGCGTCCTGTCGGATCGCTTTCAGATCGATGACGGCACGCAGGAACGGATCGGCCTGTTGCCGAAGTTTGCCCATGTCGCGCACGATTTCTTTCCGTTCGGTTCCGGGCTCGGCAGCTTCGAGCCGGTCTACAAGAGCTACGAACGGGCCAACGAGCTGAGCTTCGGCTACTGGAACCAGGCGCATCAGGATTATTTGCAGGTCGCGATCGAAGGCGGCCTGGTCGGCATGCTGTTGATCCTGGCGTTCCTCATCTGGTTCGTGATCCGCGTCGTGCGCATCTGGTATCGCGGCGACGATTCCTCGCGCATGCGGCGCCAACAGGCGATGGCGGCGCTGTTCATGACGATGATCATGGCGCACGGCATGGGCGATTATCCGATGCGGACGGGAACGATCGCCTGCATATTCGGTTTTCTCGTCGCATTCCTGACCGTCCCGGAGGAAGCCGGGGCGAGCCGTTCGAGATCGCGCCGCGATTTGGGCGAGGACGCTTTTGGGGTATATGGGCAAAATCAGGATGTGGTACCCGTCAGGGCAATCGACCGCGGACTCGCGGCGCAGGGAGGCGAACATTACTCGTAAGCTTATCGTAGCGTGCGCGCTCGCGTCTGGCCTGAGCGCATGCTCAGGGGCCAATTACAAGCCGGATGTGGCAACTGCGGCCACTCCCCAGACGACGCTGCCCGTGCCGTCGGTCGAGGACATGACGCGCGACCAGGCCGATTACCGTATCGGTCCGCTCGACAAGCTGACCGTCACGGTGTTCGGCGTGCCGGATTTGACGACCAACGGCCAGGTCGACGGCGCGGGCAATCTCGCCATGCCGCTGATCGGTCAGGTCAAGGCGATCGGCGAGACGCCCAATTCATTATCGGCCAAGATCGCGGCCGCGCTCGACCAGCGGTACGTCCGCAACCCGCAGGTATCGGTCAGCGTGACCGAAGCGGTGAGCGCGATGGTCACCGTCGAAGGCAGCGTGATAAAACCCGGCCAATATGCGGTCGTCGGCCGCACGACCCTGCTGCGCATGCTAGCGGCTGCCGGTGGTCCGTCCGACTATGCGCGGTTGAGCGAGGCGGTCGTGTTCCGTACCGTCAACGGGCAGAAGATGGTCGCCCGGTTCAACATCAAGGACATCCGAGGCGCGCGCACGGTCGATCCCGAAATCTACGGCAATGACGTGGTCGTGATCGGCAATAACGCTGGGCGTCAGCTGTTCAAGGACATCATCTCCGTCGCGCCGGTCCTCGGCATCTTCTATCAGATCGCAAGATAAGGCTTTCCCTTGGCAACCAATACCCTTCCGCTCGATCTCGGCGGCCCCGCGGCGGACCGCGGCCCCGATTCGCGGCTGGCGCTCGAACATTTCCTGCAGCAGCAGGACACCGAAAGCCCGCTGACCCAATATCTTCAGATACTTGTTCGGCAGCGTTGGATCGTCCTGGCAATCATCGTCGCGGGCGTGCTGGCGGCGGTGTTCGTCAACGCGACAACGGTAAAACTGTATCGCTCGACCGGGTCGATGGAGATCGCGCGCGAAGCGGCGCGGGTAGTCACCACCGACGATGCCCAACCTCGCCAGGCGGCGGCTGCCCAGGAATTCTATCAGACGCAATATGGCCTGCTGCGTAGCCGCGCGCTGGCCGAACAGACCGTCGCATCGCTGCGTCTCGCCGACAATCCAACCTTCCTCTACGGTTATACCGGCAAGAAAGCACCCGACAACGCCCTCGCCGGCGATCGTAAACGCCGCGAATTGACCGCCGCGCGGTTGCTGATGGGACATTTGACGGTCGAGCCGGTCCGTGGGTCGAGCCTGGTCCAGCTCAGCTTCGACAGTCCGGATCCTGCGCTGTCGGCGACCATCGTCAATTCGATCGCCAAGAACTTCATCGCGTCCAATCTCAATCGCCGGTTCCAGGCGACGGCTTATGCGCGTCAATTCCTGCAGCAGCAGATCGAAAACACGCGTCAAAAGCTCGAGGCGTCCGAACGCGCGCTGGTCGCTTATGCCGGCCAGCAGCGGATCATCAATTACGAGAACGGTACATCGGGCAAGGACCAGGATGCATCGAACGGCGCGTCGGTCGAATCGACCGACCTGCGCGCGCTCAACGACGCGCTCAACGCTGCCAGGATCGACCGTGCGCAAGCCGAATCGCACTACCAGCAGGCAGCCCGCAGCGGGGGTCTGAACGCGCCCGAGAGCTTGCAGGACAGTACCGTCGTCTCGCTGCGCAGCCAGCGCTCGCAGTTGCAGGCTGAATATCAGCGTCTGTCGGCGCAATTCCGATCAGACTATCCGCAGATGGTAGCCCTTCGCCAGCAGATTAGCGAACTCGACAAGCAGCTCGGCAAACAGGGTGCGGTAGTGCTCGATTCGCTCCGCTCCGCATACCAGGCGGCGGCGCAGCGCCAGTCCGAACTTCAGGGACAGGTAGACAAACTCAAGAACAATGTGATCGATCTGCGCGGCCGTACCGTCCAGTACAACACGCTGCAGCGCGACGCCGACACCAATCGCGCGCTCTATGACGCGCTGCTCCAGCGTTACAAGGAGATCGGCATCGCCGGCGGCGTCGGGACCAACAACGTGTCGGTGGTCGACACCGCGCTCCCGTCGGGCAGCCCGGTGACTCCGCGCACCTCGATGAACCTACTGCTCGGCTTGTTGCTGGGCGCGCTGGTTGGTGGCGCGGTCGCGTTCATCCTCGAACAGCTCGACGAGTCGATCATCGCGCCGCACGATCTCGAGCGGAAACTGGGTGTGCCGCTGTTGGGTAGCGTACCGCGCGTGCCCGATTCGGATGTCTCGATCGACCTGCTCGAGGACAGCAAGACGCCACTCGCCGAAGCCTATCTATCACTCCAGACCGCGCTCCGCCTCACCACCAGCAAGGGTGCGCCACGGGTGCTGTTCGTGACGAGTTCGCGGCCATCCGAAGGCAAGTCGACCACGGCGATGGCGGTGGCGCGCAACTTCGCGTCGCTCGGCAAGAAGACGATCCTGATCGACGCCGATTTGCGCAACCCGTCTGTGCACAAAATGATGGGGTTCGCCAATACGGGCGGCCTTACCAACATCCTTGCCGGCGCGACCGACATCGACACCTATATCCGCAAAGGCCCGGTCGATCGTCTGTGGATCATGAGCTCGGGGCCGATTCCGCCCAACCCGGCTGAATTGCTGGCCGGTTCCAACTTGTCGCAGACCTTCGAGCGGCTGCTTAATGAGGGTTATGAGCATGTCGTGGTCGACGGCCCTCCGGTGCTCGGCCTGGCCGACGCGCCGCTGATCGCAAGCTATGCCGAAGCGACGATGTTCGTGATCGCCGCGCGCAACACCCATACGCGGACCGCGCGCGTATCGCTGCGTCGCCTCGCCGATGTCCATGCCAATATCCTCGGCGCGGTGCTGACCAAGTTCGACGCCAAGAAGATCGGTTACGATTACGGCTATAATTACGATTATGGCGACAAGCGGATCGGCTTCATGAAGCGCGTGACCGGCTGAGCCCCGAGGCGGGCGCGTAATGGCAATGATCGCCCTGCGCCGCGGCACGCTGGCCGTTCGGGTCGTCGTGCTGGCGCTCGCGCTCGTTGTCGGGTTCTTCACGCTGCGATCGGGCCTGGCGTTCCTGCTCGCCACGCCGGCGACCGCCCAACTCGCGCTCCGCATCGATCCGACCAACACCAACGCGCTCAGCATGGATGCCAATGAACGGCTGAAGACCGTCGAACTCGGTGCGCCGGCAGCCAAGCTCGCGGCCGACAGCAAGCGGATTCTCGAACATTCGCCCTATGAGGTCGTCGCGCTCCGCAACATCGGCATCATCGCCGCGTCGGACGACGACGAGAAACGCGCGGCGAAGCTGCTCGATATCGCCGCACGGCTGTCGCTGCGCGATTATCTGACCCACGCCTGGCTGCTCGATTATCGGTTCCGCACGAATCAGGTCGCGCCAGCCGTGACCGAAGCGGATATCCTGCTCCGCCAGGACGACCAGAATTGGCCGGTCATCCTTCCGGCGCTGATCGCGCTGACCCGCGATCCCAGGATCATCGATCCGTTGGCGCGCGTGCTCGCCACGCAGCCCTATTGGCGCAGCACGTTCCTCACCCGGCTCGGCAGCGACAATCCCTATCCCGATGCGACCCTGGCGCTGCTAACCCGGCTGAAGGCGATCGGTTCACCGGCAGGCAAGGAAGAGCTCGACCCCTATTTCATCAAGATGGCCGATCGCCTGTCGCCGACCCAGCTGTTCGCGCAATGGGTCGCGCTGCTGCCGCCCAGCGCGCGATCGGCCGGAAAGGGTCTTTTGCGCGAAGGGGACTTTACCGGGCTCGATGCGTCGCCGCCGTTCGGGTGGCGCCTCTACCCTGCCGACGGCGTCTACGCCGAGCGGAATGCCGGCCCGGCAGACATGGGCAGCGCGCTGTATGTGTCCTATTCGGGCGAGCACGAGACGGTCTTCGCCAACCAGGAACTGGTGTTGCCGGCCGGTCGCTATCGATTCGCGGGCCGCGTTTATGCCGACGACGCGATCGACGGGGGTGTCTTCCGCTGGTCGATCGTCTGCATGACCAAGGGCGCAACCGGGGTGCTCGCGACCGCGCCGATCAATCCAATGCCCGGCCAGCTCGGCCGTTACGCGGTCGAGTTCGATGTGCCGCCGAGATGCGATCAGCAACAACTGGCGCTGACGGGAACCGCACGCGACACGACATTCGACACGCTCGCGCTCTATGTCGATGGGCTCGATATCACGCGACTACACTGAATATCCGTTCGTCCTCGGGCGCGCGCCCAATCGATCAAGCGCACGCCGCGACGATCGCGAACATCGTCTTGCGATAGCGCGGACCGCCGGCCAGGCGGTTGACGAAGCGCGGCAAGGGCGGGTCGGCATAATAGACCGTCTCCAGCACAGTGAGGCCGAGCTGCCGCAGGATCTCGCGCACCTCGGTCGAGGCCGGCACATGGCGGACGTGGCGATAGTAACGCGGCCGCCCGGTCAGGCGCCAGGCAAGCGCTTCGAATCGGCGATAGCGCGACCGTCCATTGGGCAATGACAAGATCAGCCGACCGCCCGGGCGGAGCAAAGCCGCCAATCGAGCGATCTCGGTCGCGAGGTCGGGAAGATATTCGAGCACACTGGAACACAGCACCAGATCGTATCGCCCGGTGCGATCGGACAGTGTTTCGAACAGCGCCACCTCGAACGAGACATTCGCGATGCCACGCTCGTCGGCGCCGGCACGCGCCAGGCCGATCATTCGTTCCGCACCATCGATGCCGTCGACATGCGCGGCGATCCTGGCCGCCTCGAACGACAAGGTGCCTGCCCCGCACCCCGCGTCGATCACCTGATCGCCCGGCCTGGCATAGCGCTCGATCAGCGTGCCCCAGGCGCGCAAGCGATCTCGGAATCCGCGCGACCGTACATATCCGTCACGAAATGCGGGCGCGATCGAATCGTGCCAGCTGATGGCGGTTTCGGATCCGTCGGCCACTGTCGCTCCCCTGGCAATCGCCCTAGTCCATCGGGCATGTGTCGGTGTCGGCCTAGCGCGGCCAACTCTCGGATGCACCAAGCGATGCGGCCATCAGCGCATTAAAAAACCCGGCTCGACGCACCGCCGTCCGGGTAATTCAGCACAAATAAGAAGGGCGCGAAGTCCGGAAACTCCGCGCCCTGCAATATCCGGTTAGAAACCGATCACGGGCTCTTCGGCTTCGAGCTACCCGAGGTGGCGGCAACGATGCCGCCGATGATGGCAATCACCGCGAGGACTGCGACGATGCTGCCGCTGCCGTTCAGATGATTAGCGTCCTTGGCATCGGCGCCAGCGCGCACGGTGCTGACCTTGGCCATGACCGTACCCTTGGCGGGCGCAGCCTGAGCCAGCGCCGGGGTCGCCGCGAGCGCCACCGACGCGAGCGCCGCAACAGCGGACTTAAACAGCACCATTAGCAAACTCCCTTGGTTATCTGTTCCAATTTCTCAACGCGCTTGCCACACAAACGCGCCGACTGTCAACCATAGTGCCGATCGTTCCGGGATCGTTCCCAGCCCCAATTCAGCCCCAACGCCAACAGTTCGCAAACGCCATTAGGCTGCATTTGTTGCATCGCGAAAGCGTTTTTATCGGACTGTGGCTTCCATGCATCGCCTTCGCCGGAAACGGTTAAATTCCGGTGACGATGGATCAGGATTTCTGACGTATTTTTAAACGGCCGCCGCACCACCGCAATGACCCGTCGAGGTGTCTACCACACTCGTGAGGCGTGACGAATGGGGCTTGTCTGGCGTCACCCAATCCGGGAAAGGGCATTCATGCCTTCCGCCGCTCGTCCCCGTATCCTCGTGGTCTTTGGGACGCGCCCCGAAGCGATCAAGCTCTTTCCGTTGGTCCATGCGCTTCGCCGCACCGATGCCGATGTGCGCGTGTGCGTCACCGGCCAGCACCGTGAGATGCTCGATCAGGTCCTTGAGATAGCGCGAATTACGCCCGAGCACGATCTCGGCCTGATGCTGCCCAATCAGTCGCTCGACACGCTGAGCGCGCGCCTGCTGACCGAGCTGGGCAAGGTGATGGACGCCGACCGGCCCGACCGCGTCATCGTCCAGGGCGACACGGCGACCGCGATGATCGGCGCGCTGACCGCTTATTATCGCAAAATCCCGGTCGGCCATGTCGAGGCCGGGCTGCGCAGCGGCAACATCTATCATCCCTGGCCCGAAGAAGTGAACCGCAAGGTGGTGGGCGCGGTCGCCGATCTGCACTTCGCGCCGACCGAAACCTCCCGCGACGCCCTGCTCGCCGAAAACGTTCCGGCAGAGCGGATTCACGTCACCGGCAATACCGTGATCGACGCATTGATCGAGACGCGCGCGCGAGTCGATTCGGATGCCGCGCTCGCTTCGACGATCGCGCCGATCGCCGCGCGTTTCGCCGGCAAACGTATAGTTGCCGTAACGACACACCGCCGGGAAAATTTCGGCGATGGCCTGAAATCGGTCGCCCAGGCAGTCCGCCGAATCGCCGATCGCCCCGACGTCGCTGTGATCTTCCCGGTCCATCCCAATCCCAATGTCCGCGCGCCCATGACCGAGGTATTGGGCGGTATCGACAATGTCGCGATGATCGATCCGCTCGACTATCCCAACTTCGTCCGCCTGCTGTCGCTGTGCCATTTCGTGATGACCGACAGTGGCGGCGTCCAGGAGGAAGCGCCGGCGCTCGCCAAACCCGTGCTGGTGATGCGCGAGACGACCGAGCGACCAGAAGGCGTCGCCGCCGGCACCGCAAAATTGGTCGGCAATGACGAGGAAGTCATCGTTACCGAAGCTTCACGCCTTTTGGACGATAAGGCCGCCTATGAAGCAATGGCCCGCGCCCACAACCCGTTCGGAGATGGCAGAAGCAGCGAGCGGATCGCCCGCATCATCCTCGATTCGGCCGCCTGACGTGGTGACAGTCTGCGTCGTCGGTCTCGGCTATATCGGCCTGCCTACCGCCGCGGTGATCGCGCGCAGCGGGGCGTCGGTGCTGGGCATCGATATCAGCCCGCATGTCGTAGAGACGATCAATGCCGGCCGCATCCATATCGAGGAAGCCAATCTCGAATCTTTGGTCCACGAGATGGTCGCGACCGGTTCACTGCGCGCGGCGCTCGCGCCGGAGCCCAGCGATGTGTTCGTGATCGCCGTGCCGACGCCGTTCACCGACAATCACGCGCCCGACATCAAATATGTCCTCGCCGCGACGCGTTCGATCGCGCCGGCAGTGCGCAAAGGCAGTTTGGTGATCGTCGAATCGACCTGCCCGGTCGGCACCACTGAGGCGGTGCGCGACGTGCTCAAGGAAGCGCGCCCCGATCTCGGCTTCCCCGACGGCGGCGATGCCGCGACCGACGTCTGCGTCGCTTATTGCCCCGAACGCGTCCTGCCCGGAAAGATCCTCGAGGAATTGGTCAGCAACGACCGTTCGATCGGCGGCCTCAGCCCCGCCTGTGCCGAACGCGCGGTGGACTTCTACAAGGGTTTCGTCGCCGGCGAGTGTATCGCGACGACCGCGCGCGCCGCGGAAATGTGCAAATTGGTCGAAAACTCGTTCCGCGACGTCAATATCGCGTTCGCCAACGAGTTGTCGGTCGTCTGCGACACGCTCGATCTCGACGTCTGGGAAGTCATCCGGCTGGCCAACCGCCACCCCCGCGTCAACATCCTCCAGCCTGGCCCGGGCGTCGGCGGCCATTGCATCGCGGTCGATCCCTGGTTCATCGTCGACAGCGATCCCGAAAACGCGCGCCTGATCCGCACCGCGCGCGAAGTCAATGACGGCAAGGCGCATTACGTCTTCACGCGCACGGCGGCGCTCGCGGACGCCCATCCAGACGCCGCGATCGCGTGCCTGGGCCTGTCGTTCAAGGCCAATATCGACGATTTGCGCGAAAGCCCCGCGCTCGAAATCGCGATTGAACTGGCAAGGAAATACGGCAGCCGCGTCCGCGTGGTCGAGCCGCATGTCGACGCGCTACCGCCGGCGTTCGACGGCACCGGCGCGACCAAGGTGACACTCGACCAGGCGCTCGACGACTGCGAGGTGCTCGTCGTACTGGTCGATCATCATGAATTCCGAGGCGTCCCGGCCAACCGGCGTGCGGGCAAGGCGATCTACGACACGCGCGGGCTTTGGCCAGCATAGACTTGCGTTCAGCCGAGCTGAAGACGGCGCTGGTTTCGGCTATTTCGCGCCGAACCCGCTGACCACGGTCCCAACGGTCTTCAACAGGATCAACAGATCGAGCCAGCCCGAAAAGTGCTTGATGTAGAAGAAGTCGTAATTGAGCTTGTAATGGACCGAGGCGAGGTCCGCGACATGCCCCTGGTTGACCTGCGCCCAGCCACTGATCCCTGGCCGCACGATGTGGCGGTATGAGTAGAAGGGGATTTCCTGCTCGTACCAGGTCGATAGCGCGACCGCTTCGGGCCGCGGGCCGATCCAGCTCATCTCGCCCTTGATGATGTTCCACATCTGCGGCAGCTCGTCGATCCGCGTCCGGCGCAGGAAGCGACCTAGGCGGGTCACGCGCTGATCGTCATCGGTGGTGATGAACCCGTCACGCGCGGCTTCCTCCGGCGTGCATTCGCGCATCGTGCGGAACTTCCACACCATGAATGGCCGGCCACGATAGCCCATCCGTTCCTGTTTGAAGAGCACCGGCCCCTTCGAATCGATCTTCACCAGCAGCGCGATCAACAGCATTGGCACAATCAGGATCGGCAGGGCGACGAGCGTCAGCAACAGGTCGAAACCGCGCTTCATCTTGCGATAGGCGAGATTGGGGAGCAGCGATCCGAAGCTGTTTTCCGACAGATGCTCGATCGATACGCGCCCCGTCAGCGACTCGCGGATCTGCTTGACGTGATAGACAGGATGGCCGTTGACTGCGGCCTCGGCCAGCATACGTTCCCAATCGTCATCATGGTCGTACCGCAGATCGGCGACGATCACTGTCTCGCGCCCCGGCGGCATGACCGGCTCGGTCAGCGGAATCCATTCGACATTGGGCAATTCGGTCAGCGCCGCTGTCTTGCCGAACGGGACGATGTAAAAGGGTTTGGTCGTGGCGCGCAGCAGATAGAAATGGATCGCGTAGGAAGTCACCGCCGCCAGCGCAGCGGAAGTGCCCAGATAGGCGCGGCTATAGTCGAGCCGGAGAAAGAAGAATGCCGCGAACACCAGCCCATAGGATGTCGCGTAGGTCGGAACTATATAGCTGAACACGCGCGATCCGGGGAACGCAGTAACCCGTCGCAACAGGAAAAGCCCCAAGACAGCCCCAATCGCGGCGCCGAGGATGACGTTGTCGACACCGCCGATCAACGTCGCCGCATTGGGATTATCGAGCAGGATCGGTCGGCTGATCAGCATGCTCGGCACAAGCACGGCCAGCACCAGCACCGCGAAGGCTTCGACGCGGAATGACTCGAAGATGCTAGATCGCGGGCGCGTCGCTGCCTTGGCCCGGCTCATCAGCATGTGACCATTTCCCCTTAACGTCGCTGCGGCACGGTTGTTACAACGCGTTACACCGGTACAGCATCCCGAGTCTATTGATCTGGCGCAACATTCATCGCGACTTCAAATCGTCCGGTGGAACGATCGTATCGCCGCGGGATACCAGGCCGGCGATCCGCGCGCCCTCAATTTCGACCGCGCGCGCGCGCTCCGACCATGGCGGATGCGTCACACTCGGAAACAAACCGCCCAGCCGCTGCACCTGAAACCGTCGCCACAGCGCGACCGCCGCACCAGGATCGAACCCTGCCCGCGCCATTAAATAGGGCATCAGCCGGTCGGCCTGAAGCTCCTGTAAACGCTGGACTTTCGCCTTGGCCTTGCGATGCCCGAGCGCGTTGTGCGCGAGTTCGTGGGCAAGGATCGCGGCCAAATCGTCGGGCGTCTTTGCGAACCCCGCCATCCGCGTCGACAATTGCACCCATGTGCCGTTCGCCACCGCATCGGCATAGTCGCCCGGCACCAGCTGGAACCGCGCCTTGCAGGCGGCGATGCCGACCAGGTCGACCGTCAGCCGCTCCCCATTACGCTCGATCGTCAGCCGCGCTTTTCCGTCGGCCAGCGCCGCGTCGAGCGCCGTCATCGCCGCCTCCACGCCAGCGAATCGCCCATCGGCAGAGGCCGGCGGAGCCGCCGCGAACGGTACACCGTCGGCATCGACGAGCACGTCACCGGGCTTGAGTCCGGCGCGTTCGGCGGGCGATCCCGCCACGATCAGCGCGACGGTCGGGCCATCGCGCAACCCCAGCACCTGTCGCGCGGCGGGCCGGAACGCTGCGCCATATTGACCCAATGTCTCGATCAGCATCCCGCTCTCGACCATATGCTCGACGCACAGATCGACATTGGTGGTCGCCAGCCGATAACCGATCGTCGCCACCGCAATGTCCTGTTGCAGCAAGGCGCGGACGACCAGGGTCGCCTGATCGTCGGCGGACGGCCCGGCGGCGATCAGGGCAAAAGCAAGCAATGGCCTTAACGACTTGATCATCCTCGGCTCGCTAGCCGAGACGCGGGATTCAAGCCAGCTTGGCCGTTGCCGGCTTCGCCGCTAAGGGCCGGTGGTCCGGGGGAGGCGGGTGCCGGGCGCGCCCATCCGATCCGGCGTTGCGAAGGAGCGCGTGTGAAGCTTGTCGTCGTCGGCCTGGGTTATGTCGGTCTGCCTTTGGCCATCGCGCTCGCTCGCCATTTCGAAGTCTGGGGTGTCGATATCGATGCCGGCCGCATCGCCGAGCTGGCGCAAGGCCACGACCGGACCGGCGAAATCGACCAAGTGACGCTTGACGCTTCGACGCTCAACTACACCTCCGACCCATCGACCTGCCCCTCGGCGAGCGCCTATATCGTCACTGTCCCCACTCCGATCGACGCCGACAAGCGCCCCGATCTTGGCGCGGTGATGGGCGCGACGCGGATGGTCGCCAGGATGATCGACCCCGCCGAGCGCCCGACGATCATCTATGAGAGCACGGTCTATCCCGGCGTTACCGAGGATATCTGTGGCCCCGAGATCGAGCAGGTAGCCGGCCTGGTGCGCGGCCGCGACTTCACGCTCGGCTATTCGCCCGAGCGCATCAATCCCGGCGACCGCGAACACACCGTCGACCGCATCGTCAAGGTCATCGCGGGCGAGGACGAGGCGACGACCGACCGGCTTGAGGCGATCTACGGCAAGGTCACCTCGGCCGGCGTGTTCCGCGCCGCATCGATCAAGGCCGCCGAGGCCGCCAAGGCGATCGAGAATGCTCAGCGCGACATCAATATCGCCTTCATGAACGAGATCGCGCGGATCTTCGGAGCGATCGATCTGTCGATATGGGACGTGCTGGCGGCGGCGAAGACCAAGTGGAATTTCCTGCCCTTCCAACCCGGGCTGGTGGGCGGTCACTGTATCGGCGTCGACCCCTATTATCTCAGCCACCTGGCGGAAGAGGTTGGCCATGACCCGCGCGTCATCCTGGCGGGGCGGGGCACCAATGATGGCATGTCGACCTGGGTCGCCGGGCAGATCCATGCCCGCGCCGGCAAGACGGGCTCGGCGCTGGTGCTCGGCCTGACCTTCAAGGAAAATGTCCCCGATTTGCGCAATTCCAAGGTCGCCGAACTGGTGACCGCGCTCAGTGCGCATGGGCACGACGTCACCGTCCACGATCCGATGGCCGACCCCGCCGAGGCGACGCACGAATATGGTATCACGCTCGACGGCGACGCGCTGAGTCGCCGCTACGACCTCGTCGTGCTCGCGGTCCCACACCAGAGTTACCTCGAGATGGACGGTGGATTGGCTCGATTGGTCGCCCCAGGCGGTCTGTTTGCCGATATCAAGAACGGCGTCCCCGAAATGACCGGCACAGCGCGCTGGACGCTTTAGGAGTTATTTGATGCGCGTACTCGTTACCGGCGCGGCCGGCTTCATCGGCAGCTGGGTCATCCGGCGTTTGCTCGAGCGCGGCGACATCGTGATCGGGATCGACAATCTCAACGATTATTATTCGGTCGACCTCAAGCGCGACCGCGTCGCGCTGATCAACGGGCTCAGCACCAACCGGTTCGAGTTCATCCAGGTCGATTTCGCCGATCACGAAGCGCTCGAGGCGGCACTGGCGGGCAAGGAATTCGACCGCATCGTCCATCTGGGAGCACAAGCGGGCGTCCGCTATTCGATCGATAACCCCCGCGCCTATGTCCAATCGAACCTGGTCGGGCACCTCAACGTGATGGAGATCGCTCGGCACCGGAAGCTCGAGCACCTCGTCTACGCCTCTTCCTCGTCGGTCTATGGCGGCAACGACCAACTCCCCTTCCGTGTCGAGGATCGCGTCGACCACCCGCTGTCACTCTATGCCGCGACCAAGAAGGCCGACGAGCTGATGAGCGAAACCTATGCCAGCCTCTATCGGCTGCCGCAGACGGGTTTGCGCTTCTTCACCGTCTATGGCCCCTGGGGGCGCCCCGACATGGCGATGTGGATCTTCACCAAGGCGATCCTGGAGGGCCGTCCGATCCCGGTGTTCAACAACGGCGATATGCGCCGCGACTTCACCTATATCGACGACATCGTGACGGGCGTGGTGTCGTGCCTCGATTCGGCGCCGAAAGACGACGGTGTGGAAAAAGCCGGCGGCAGCCGCACGCCGCACGCCATCTACAATATCGGCAACCACCGCTCCGAAGAACTCGGCAAGATGATCGACTTGATCGAAAGCGCCTGCGGGGTGAAGGCAATCCGCGATTATCAGCCGATGCAGCCGGGCGACGTGCCGGCGACCTATGCCGATATCAGCGCGATCGAACGTGACCTGGGGTTCAGTCCGACGACGCCGATCGAGGTCGGAGTGCCCAATTTCGTATCATGGTACCGGGACTATCACGGGGTCTGACGATCAACCTGCCCGGCGGATGGCGAGCAGCGCGCGGCGGCCGGGGGCGAATGGATTGAGGCGCGCGGGCGCCATCAGGTCGAATCCGTATCCGGAAAGGAAATCGAGTACCGCCTCCTTGTCGTCGAACTCGTCGAGATAGACGGCCGCGACCCGCTCCGCCTCGAACATGCCACGCGCACCTTCGAGCACATCCAACTCCATTTGCTCGACGTCGATCTTCATCACCAGCCTGCCCGGCAGGTCGAAACTGTCCAGCCGTCGCGCGGTGACGGTGAAGCCGCGCCCGGCGATATGCGCGCGGCCTGCACGGTCGCGGCGCGTCGCGATCCCCGACACAGCGCCGGTCGCGAAGTCGAGTTCGCCAGCCTCGGCCGCCAGCGCGACATTGATGGCGTCGAACCCGAAGCGTTCGGCATTGACCGCGAGTCGTGCGAACGTCGCCGGATCGGCCTCGAACGCGATCACGCGAAACTCGCGGAACAATCGCTGCGCGTCGGCGATGACCGAGGAGAAAATGCCGATATTGGCGCCGACATCGACAAAGGTGACCCCGTCGCCCAGCATCATGCTGACCCGCTGCATCACCAATGTCTCGTCGCGCAACAAGCTGTTGGCGTGCGCCAACCTCGATGCACGATAATAACCGTTCTCTCGCAACGCGTTGATCCTGAGCTTGCGCTTGAACAGCACGACGTCCACGTCGCGCGCGCCATGGCGCAGCCGCGTTAGCCATTCGCGCAACCGCGGCCGTTCGTTGATCTGCTTCTGGATCAACCGCAGCCGATTGAATCGGCGCCCGCTCACGCCGCGATCTGCTCGATCAGCCAGTCGTTCGCCTCGCAATCGATCACCAGATGGATGCGGTCGGTATCGCCGTCATTGGTCACCGCATGCGGGTCGGACAGGCGCAGATACCAGGCCTCTCCGGGTGCCATTTCGACGGGTATCCGGTTGAGTAGGAAGGTGACGCGAGGGTTAGTCGTGATCGGCACGTGCAACCGCGCCTGACCCCAATCGGCGGCGAGATCGTGGTCGGCGTGCTCCCTGATCCTCGACCCCGGCGTGAGGCGCATCAGCCGGACCGCTTTAAGCGGACAGGGAATCGCCGCCAGGGCGCTGCGAAAATAGGGCGTACGCTCCAGGATGGCGGCATCGACGAATTCCGTCGCCTCGGGCGGGGTATAGGCCTGCATGATCGGATGCGTTGCCCCAGCCTGGTGCCTGAGCGGCAGGACGTCCCACTGCCCTTCATAATTCTGGCGCACGAAATGGTCAGTCCAGGCCATCGCCTCGACCGCCGCCAGATCGGCCCGCAATCGCACCGGGTCGAACGCCAGTGCCAGCTGAGCGCGGTCGGGCAGCGTCACGGCCGGTTGTTGCGTCCATTCGGTCAGGATAAGGCTCCCCTTGGCCGCGTGTCCCTGGGCGGCCGGTATCGATCCTATTCCTCCTCTCATCCGATTGCCAAGCGCCCGATGTCCGATCCCGACGCTCTTACCCGCTTGCGTGCTATGATCCTGGCCGATGAGGTGCTCGCCGATCGGCTCGCGCTCATCGCGGATCACGTCGCATTTGCCGCCGCGGCGGCCGAGGCGGGCCGCAGCGTCGGGATTACGATCACGGCCGATGCGATTCTGGCGGCCGGACGACGCGACCCGCTGGACCTCGAGCGCTTCACTGAAACGCCCATAACCATGACGGTATGGCCGGGCCGTAACTGGCTGCCCGCCGCGATCGTTCAGGCGCCTGGCCAACTCGCGGTCGACTGGGTTCACTTCGGCGATGCCACTCTCGGCGATTCGTTCTTCGAGATGTCGCTGGGCCGCGCCCGCCGGCTGCCCATCAACTCGCTGCTCCGAGTGTCCACGCCGCTTGCCATGCTCGCCGAGACACTTCCCCAGGATGCCGTTCCCACAGTGGACGGCCTGATCTTCCACATGTCGCGCTGCGGCTCTACCCTGGTGTCGCAGATGCTGGCGGCGATACCCGGCGGCGTCGTAGTGTCGGAGGCGCCGCCGCTCGATACGATCGTCCAGCTGGTCCACAGCCATCCCAATGCGCCGTTGGAACAGCGTATCGCATTGTTGCGCGGCATAGCCGCCGCGCTTGGCCGCGACCGCTTCGGCAACCGCCGTCATTACGTCATCAAGACCGACAGCTGGCACAGTCTGGCGCTGCCTCTGTTTCGCGCCGCCTTTCCCGATACGCCCTGGCTGTTCCTGTTCCGGGATCCGACCGAGGTGATGGTGTCGCAGATGCGCATACGCGGATTGCAAACGGTACCGGGCACTCAGCTCGACCCGGTATTTGCGATTCCCGATCCGCTTAGCATGTCGAGAGAGGATTATATCGCCCGCGTGCTCAGTCGCGTGACCCAGGCAGCGGTCGACCATGCCGAAATCGGTGGGGGACTGTTCGTCGATTATGCCGACCTGCCCGATGCCGTCGAACGGCGGATCCTGCCTCATTTCGGGATCGCGTCCGATCCAGAGACGCTCGCCGCGATGCGCGCGGCAGCGACGTGGGATGCCAAGTCGCCGAGTTTCACCTTCGAACCCGACGCCGAGGACAAACGCCGCAGTGCGAGTGACGCAGTCCGCGCCGCGGTCGCAACTCACCTCGACGGCGTATATGGGGAGCTGGCCGCATTGGCGGCCCGCCGTTAGACTCGCTTTCAGCAAAGCTGGGGACGACTTAACGCCTTGAACGGCTTCCCTGTCCTTCGTATGCCCGGTCCGCAATCGCGGGGGGGATGCGATGTATTCGTATCGCGTATCAGGGCTCGAAGTCGCCAGTGAAGTGGACCTTCCCGGCCTGATTCCGGGCGACCCGGGCGGCCCGCCCGACGTGACGATTCGCCGCGCGGCGGTGCCGATGACTCTCGATGGCGCGAGCGCGATCGGTCCGACTTGGCAGCGCGCCGACGGGCGTTTCCTGATGCATGTCCCGCATGTCGCACGTTTCCTGCTGGAGGGTGGACATTCGATCGCCTTCGAAGCTGAGGATGATGCCGAATTGCAGGATGTGGCGGTGTTCCTGTCGGGCAGCGTGTTCGGCGTGCTCCTCCACCAGCGCAATCATATCGTCCTCCATGCCAGCGCAGTGCTGGTCGGCGGCAAGGCGGTATTGTTTTGCGGGCAATCGGGTGCGGGCAAGTCCACGCTGGCTGCCGCGCTGGGCGAACAAGGCTATTCGCTCATTGCCGATGACCAATGCGCGATCGAGATCGGCAATGACGGCATTCCTCGGATCCAGGCCGACGGCCGCCAGCTTCGGCTGTGGGAAAAGAGCATTAACGAGCTTGGTCTCGACGACCGGCGTGGCGATCCGATGCGCAATCGGCTGCGCAAATTCTATGTAGAACCTGTTGCGGCGACCAATGCCGCGGTGCCGATCGGCGCGGTTTATGCGCTGCTCGAGATACGCGGGCAGCAACTGCCCGATATCGAGCAGCCCAATGTCGTCGATGCGACCAGATTGCTCGTCGCCAACGCTTATCGACCGTTGCTCGTCCATCGCTTGGATCAGCGGGAAATCTATTTCCGTGCCGCCGCCGCCCTCGCCGCGACCTCGGGCATTTTCCGGCTGAAGCGGCAATTCGAGTTCGATGAGATTCCGGCGACGATCGCGATGCTGCGGACCCACTGGGCGGATATCGGACTGGGGGACGCGGCACCGTGATTCCCACGATCTGGCTGGCTTCCTATCCGAAGTCGGGCAACACCTGGTTCCGCATCCTGGTCGCGAATTTATGGTCGAACAGCGATGTGCCGATCGACATCAACTTGATCGACAGCACCGATTCGATTGCCAGCGCTCGCAATCCGTTCGATCAGCAGACGCTGATCGATTCGTCGTTGATGACGAATGAGGAGATCGACCGACTGCGTCCCGCCACCTACGCCTATGCGGCTTCGGGCGAAACCTTGGCTGATCCCGACGATCCGTGTTTTCCGGTGCGCTTCGTCAAGGCGCACGACGCTTATACGCTGACTGATAGCGGCGAGCCGATCATGGCGGGCGCGCGGGGTGCGGCCGGCGCGATCTTGTTCGTCCGCGATCCGCGCGACGTCGCTCCGTCCTTCGCTCACCACATGCACTGTTCGATCGACCAAGCGATCAGCCGAATGGGAGACGCCGATTTCTGCTTCGCCTCGGCGTCGGATAGGCTCGACCGCCAGTTCCGCCAGCGCCTGCTTGGCTGGAGCGGGTTTGCCCGTAGCTGGCTCGACCAGCGTGACGTCCCCGTCCATCTGATCCGCTATGAGGACATGCTCGCCGATACCGCAGCGACGGTACTCGCCGCGCTTCGCTTTGCGGGGGCCGAACCCGACCAGACGCGGCTCGACCGTGCGATCGCGTTCGCATCGATCGACGAATTGCAGCGCCAGGAAGCCGAAAGCGGCTTCCGCGAGGCGCCGCGCAAGGCGCGGACCTTCTTCCGGCGCGGTATTGCCGGCGGGTGGCGCGACGACCTGACGCATGGTCAGATCGCCCAAATCGAACGCGACCATAGCGCTATGATGGACCGACTGGGCTATAGCCGGTCGGCCGCTCTGACGGAGAAGAAATGATGATCCATCGCGACGGCGATTGGCTCGCCGCCAAGGTTGGCGACGAACTCGTGATGATGAGCGCCGCCAAAGGCAATTATATCGGCCTGACGGCGGTCGGCGCGCGTATCTGGGAATTGATCGAAACCCCATGCACCATCGAATCGCTATGCGCCGCCCTGGTAAACGAATATGATGTCGACCCCGCGACCTGCCGTGCGGAGGTCGACTCCTTCCTCGCAACTCTCGGCCAGCACAATGCGGTTCGCATCGACGAAAGCGCATGAGCACTCCGCCTTCGACAGCACCGAAGTCGCGATGACCGCGGCTAACGCATGAGCGCAATTTGCGGCATCGTTCGGTTCGACGGCGCCGACGTCGTGCCGCGCAGCATCGAACGCATGGCGCAGGCCATGAGGCATCGCGGTGCCGACGGCATCGAGACCGTCGAGCTCGGCCGTCTCGCGCTCGGTCATTGCCTGATGCGGGTCAACCGCGAGGACATCCACGAAGCGCAGCCAATCATCGCCCGCGATGCCATGCTCGTTGCAGACCTGCGGCTGGACAATCGGGAGGAACTCGCCGCCGCTCTCGGCATCGCCGGCGCTGATCTCGCGATGCTGCCCGATAGCGAAGTGCTGCTTGCCGCCTGGCGCCGCTGGGGTGACGATTGTGCGCGCCATCTGCTTGGCGATTTCGCCTTCGCGATCTGGGATCGCGCGAAGGGCACCTTGCTGCTCGGCCGCGATCATATGGGCCAGCGAGTGATCCATTATCATCTGGGCGACGGCTTTCTTGCCTTCGCCACCGAGCTCGCCGGCTTGTTCGCGGCCGATGACGTGCCACGGCAATTGAACGAGGACGAACTGGCTCGCCGCCTGCTGATGTCAACCGAGCGTACAGAAGGCGAACTGATCTACGCACATATCAATGTGTTACCCGGCGGCACGTCTCTATCCCTTACGCCCTACGGTCACGTGGCGGTCGATCGCTACTGGGAGCCACATGCCGATCCAGAGCACATCGGCCGCGAGGACGCTTATTATCTCGCGGTCTACCGAGCGACGATCGAGGAGGCCGTAGCATGCCGGCTACGCCGGCTGACCGATGCACCGTCGCTGTTGTTCAGCGGCGGATTCGATAGCGGAATCATCGCGGCCGTTGCCGGGCCGATCGTCGCTGCCCGGGGATGGACGCTCGCCTGCATCGCGTCGGTTCTCCGGAAGGGCGATCCGCGACGCGATGCCCGCCCCGCCGTCGAGGCCTTCCGGGGTCTGCCCGGCCTCGATCTGCAATTCTATGTGCGTGGTGAGGAAACCAGCTACGACGATCTCGAAGCGAGCTTCGACCGAACCTTTCGTCACCGGCCACCGAGTATCGTCCGGCGCCGGATCGGCGAAATGGCGCGAGCAGCAGGATCCCGCCTTATTCTGGACGGTCATGGCGGCGACTACACCGTCAACGCTTATGAGCCGGCATTGCTGGGTGCCATTCTGCGCCGCGGCGAGTTCCGCCGTTTCATCCGCGAATTCCGTGCTCGGATGCGATTCACCGGTTGGTCGCCGATACGCGTGATCGGCCGCGACGTGGTCAGCGCGCTGGTGCCGCAATGGGCCCGCCGCCCATGGCGCATCGCGGTCAACGGCTTTCGACCGACGTGGCAGCGGCGCGGCGTAAGACGCGATTTCGCCTTGCGGGCGTTTGCCAGCGGTGCGGTCAGCCGGCACGCCCTACGGGATGGCTTCCGCCCCGGTCCGCGCTGGCGTGCTCGGTGGGTGGAGGTGTGCCGTCGAGTATCAGCCGATGGCGCCGGCAGTAATTATATCGCCATGACGCCCGACCTCGATCTGACTCGCCCATTCCACGACAAGCGCATCGTCGAATTAGGTTGCGCGTTGCCCGATCACCTACTCTTCCGTGACGGGCGCGAGCGGTGGCTCGCCCGCACCGCCTTCGCCGATCGTCTGCCGGCCGCCTTGATTCGGCGGATGCCGGGAAACGATCGGGAACAGCCCGATCTGCTCGCCATGGACAGCCAGGCCGCGCCCGCGATGCTTTCGGCTCTGGACGATGTCCGGAATAACGATGCCGTTGCGCAATATATCGACGTGGATGCGCTCGCCGCTATGGTGCGGGATGGCGCATCAGAAGAGCGGCTAAGCGAGCGAGTCCGCCTGACCTTTGCGATGAAGGCGCTGACGACAGCGCGCTTCCTGGCGTGGTTGGACCACGGCAACCGCTGACACCAAAAGTGCGCCGTTAAGATCCGATGCTCGTCGTCGAATAGACCGCGTCGACCGCGTTAGTATTAAGGTTCGACAACGTCTCGCGCTGCGCGGAGGCGAGGATAACGACGGGCGTTTCCCAGCGTTTGCGTTCGCTCGAGGGCACCAGATTGAAAGAAGGTGAGTCGACAGACGACATCGCAAAAGTCCCCCGAATAATGCGCATGACGGTAACGCCATGTTCAGCTGGCATTCTTGCGCTGAATCGGGCCGGCTGGTCAAGTCGGATGACATTCCGGCAAAGAAATTACATGCCATTTTGAACCAATTTTAAGACCGCCGCCGTTCCGGAGGCAATTTTTTTGCTTGGTCAGCTAGAAATCCCCGAAAAAGCCCCCTAATGATCGCAACAGATGCCGCCGGGGGGAAAGAGCATCGACTCACCTGCCCCCCGCGTACCGAATAAAAGCGAGAGGCTGGAACATGTCCGACCAATACCTTGCGGAAATCCGGATCTTCGGATTCAACTTCGCGCCGAAGGGCTGGGCGACGTGCAGCGGTCAGATCGTATCGATTGCGCAGAACACCGCGTTATTCTCGCTTCTCGGCACGACTTATGGTGGCAACGGGCAGACGACCTTCGCCCTTCCCGATCTGCGGGGACGCGCGCCGATCCATTGGGGCACAGGTGTCGGTCTCGCTACCGTTACCCAGGGACAGCTTGGCGGCGAGGAAAACCACCTTCTGCTTCAGACTGAAATGCCGACCCACAATCACACTTTCGCAGCAACCACGGCAGCGGCCACCAAGATCCCAGTCAACAACGGCGTCTTCGCGGACGACGTTGACGCACAGCAGGTCGATTATTTCGCGGCGTTCAACGCGCCCAATTCGTCCTACGTCAATCTCAACCCGCTTAGCATGCCGCCGGCTGGCGGCTCGCAGCCGCACAACAATATGCAGCCCTATCTGGTGCTCAATATCTGTATCGCCATGTCCGGCATTTACCCGTCGCGCAACTGATCGGCTCCACGAACCGTCGCTATTGAGAGGCTAATATGTCGACTCCCTACCTCGGCGAAATCAAGATGTTCGGCGGCAACTTCCAGCCGTTGGGCTTCGCGTTCTGCAACGGACAGTTGATGTCGATCGCGCAGAACAGCGCGCTGTTCGCGCTGCTCGGCACCACCTATGGGGGGGACGGCGTCAACACGTTCGCCCTCCCCAATTTGCAGGGACGCATTCCGATCAACCAGGGCCAGGGGCCGGGATTGACCAGCCGCGTGATCGGCGAGTCGGCGGGCACCAACAACGTGACGTTGACGACCAACACGATGCCGCAGCACCAGCACCTGCCGGTCGCCAATAATGTCGATCCGACCAACGACGCGCCGGCGACGAACACGATGCCGTGCCGGCCAAAGCAGGCCGTAGGCGGCAATTCGGCACAGCTCTATACCGACCCGACCAAGACGCCGGTCGTCGGCGACCTGAAGCCGATGCTCGCGGGTATCATCGGCAACGTGGGCAACAACCTGCCGCACGATAATATGATGCCCTATCTGGTTATAACGTTCATCATCTCGCTGCAGGGGATCTTCCCCTCCCAGAATTGATGCAGAATTTGATTCAGGAAGGATGAGAGATGGCGCAACCCTACCTCGCCGAAATCAAGATGTTCGGTGGCAACTTCGCACCACGCGGTTACGCGTTGTGCAACGGTCAGATCGTAGCGATCTCGCAGAACACGGCGTTGTTCTCCCTGCTCGGCACAACTTATGGCGGCAACGGGCAGACGACCTTCGCGCTTCCCAACATGCAGGGGCGCGCGCCGGTCCACCAGGGCAATGGCGCCGGCATCGACCCGGTCTCGCTGGGTGAGATGGCGGGTGAGACCAATGTCACGCTGACCACGGGCAACCTGCCGGCTCATACCCATCCTATTTCGGGCGCCGTAATCGCGAACTCCAACCCGAGTGAGACGCCGGCGAGCAACGCATTGTTCACCAATTCGGCACCCAACAAGCTTTATGCTGCCGCGCTGGGTAGCGGGGGGCTCAACCTTGCGCCGCAAACGATTACGATGGCCGGCGGGTCGCAGCCGCACAACAACGTGCAACCCTATCTCGCGGTAACCTTCATCATCGCGCTGGAGGGCGTCTTCCCGGCGCGCAACTGATCGAGCCTTCCATGACCGATACCCAAGGGCCTCCGGCATTCGTGTTGCCGGAGGCTTTGCTGTCCCGGGGCCTGACTCTACGTCGCGAGACCGATGCCGACCTGCCCTTCCTGATGCAGGTCTTCGCCGCCAGCCGCGCCGATGAACTCGCCCTCGTGCCATGGACCGAAGATCAGAAGCGCGGCTTTCTGATCCACCAGTTCGGCGCTCAGCGTAAACATTATTACAGTCATTTCCCCGACACCGCGTTCGACATCATCGAGCTCGATGGCAAGCCGATCGGGCGCCTCTATCTCGACGAGCGCGAGACGCGCGTTCACGTCATCGACATTGCACTGATCCCTGGCAGCCGCGATGGCGGCATTGGCACCGCACTGCTCACCGCGATCCAGGATTATGCCCGCGCGCGGGGCAAGGGCGTCGACATCTTCGTCGAGCGCATCAATCCGGCCAAATCGCTCTACGACCGGCTGGGCTTCACGGTGATCCGCGAAGAGGATGTCTATCTGGAGATGGACTGGACGCCTGACGGCGTCAGTTGAACGTCGCGCAATAATCGACGCCCGCGTCGGTGCGGCCGGCCGGCACCAAAAAAATGTCGTGGGCGCCCATCATCGGATGCGTCAGGCGATACACGCCCTGCGGATAGACGTCCTGCGCCACGACCCGGAACATCAGCTGGAACGGTGCGCGGACCTGTCCCGGATAAGTCCGGTTGCTGAGCGCCGTCGCTCCGGTCAGCGTGAAGTCGATCGGTGTCGATTCTTCACTACCCGGGAGCGTGAAGGCGGTGCCGACATGCGGCGCGAAATCCTCGAGAACCAATATTGCGTCCGGCATTGTCACCCCTCCGATACCCGCTTCACTGGCCCAAGCGTGATCGGCGATCAAGCGTGCAGAACGCTGCGGATCGCCACCGCCACCATGGCCAGCGTCGCCACGCTAGCCGTCCAGATCGCCGCCATCCAGGCAAGACGCTTCCATAATGGACCGGCCTCCGCGTCCATCAATGATAGCCCGCCGAGTCGCCGACCTTGCCGCGGAACACCCAATAGGACCAGGCGGTGTAGGTCAGGATCAGTGGCACCATGATCGCGGTACCGATCAACATGAAGGTCTGGCTGATCGCGGGCGACGCCGCCTGGACGATCGACACCGATCCGGGGACGATGTCCGGAAACATGCTGATCCCCAACCCGATGAAGCACAGCAGGTAGAGAGCGAGCGTCAGGAGGAACGGCATCAACTCCTTCTTCCTGAGCAATGCCCACCAGAAAGCGAGCGACAGCACAGCCACCACCAGTGGCACTTGCGCCGCGACCAACACGTTCGGGAACGTGAACCAGCGCTGGTAATAAAGATGATCGAGGAACGGCGTTGCCGCACTTACCGCGATCACCGCCAGCGCCGCCGCGATCCCGGCGATGTTTGCCAGGCGATAAGCATGCGCTTGCGTCCCGCCTTCGGTCTTGAAGATCAGCCAGCAGCTGCCGAGCAACGCATAGGCCGCGACCGTCCCGACGCCGGTCAGCAGCGAGAAAGGCGACAGCCAGTCGAGCCAGCCGCCGCCATAAGCGCGACCCGTGACGTGCACGCCCTGAAGGAGCGCGCCGAGCACGATCCCTTGCGCCAGCGCGGCGGTCACCGATCCGACGGTAAACGCCAAATCCCAGAAGGCGCGGTGCCGCGGATCGCGCCAGCGGAACTCGAACGCGACGCCGCGAAACACCAGGCCGAGCAGCATCGCGATGATCGGCGGATACATTGCCGGCATCAGGATCGCGAACGCGAGCGGGAAGGCCGCCATCAGCCCCCCGCCGCCCAGCACCAGCCAGGTTTCGTTGCCATCCCATACCGGCGCGATCGCGTTCATCGCCTGATCGCGCTCCTCACCTACGCCAAACGCCGGGAACAGGATGCCGATGCCGAGGTCGAACCCGTCCATCACCACGTACATGAATACCGCGAAGGCGATGACGAACGCCCAGATATAAGCAAGCGTGGGATCGACGGTCATGATTCGCCTCCCGTCTGCGCTGCGGGAGTGATTCCGGCGGTCCGGATCGGCGCGTCGGACAATTCGGGTTCGTGCGCTTGGGGGCCCTTCTGCATCAGCTTCAGGATGTACCAGACGCCGATCCCGAACACCGCGAAATAGACGATGACAAACGCCGCAAGCGACGTGGCGACGGCGGGCGCGGCCAGCGGCGACGCCGATTGGTTGGTCCTGAGCAGGCCATAGACCGTCCAGGGCTGGCGCCCGACCTCGGTGGTAATCCACCCCGCGATCACCGCGACGAAGCCCGACGGTCCCATCACCAATGCGGCCCGGTGGAGCCATGTCCAGTCGTACAGCTTACGCCGCAGGCGCGCGACCAGGCTCCACAATCCCAGCCCGAGCATGGCGAGGCCGAGCCCGACCATCACCCGGAACGACCAGAAAACCACCGCCACCGGCGCCCATTGATCGCGTGGAAAGTCCTTCAGGCCCTGAAGCGGCGCATGGGGATCGTGCTTCAGGATCAGCGATCCCGCGTAAGGAATCTCGACCTTGTAATGAACTTTACCGTCGGCGTTGGAGGGCAAGCCGAACAGGACCAGCGGCGCGCCGTTCGGGCTGGGATCGAAATCGCCTTCCATTGCCAGCACCTTGGCAGGCTGGTGCTCGAGCGTGTTGAGGCCCTGCTGATCCCCGGCCAGGATCTGCACCGGCGCAACGAGCGCAGCCATCCACATGGCCATACTAAACATCTTGCGAGCCGCTTGATGCGACGTTGCCGGAACATCAGTCCCATTGCCCTGCGTTCGCTTGGCCCGCAGCAAATGCCACGCCCCGCACGCTCCCACCACCAGCGACGTCGTCAGGTAGGCCGCGATCACCGTATGCACCAGGCGATACGGGAAACTCGGGTTGAAGATCACCGCTGCCCAGGATCCGGCGACGACAAACTGCCCTTGCGCATTCATTGCGAATCCGGTCGGTGTCTGCATCCAGCTGTTGACGCTCAGGATCCAGAAGGCGGAGATGAAGGTGCCGAGCGCGACCATGCATGTCGCGGCGAAATGGAGCTTCCTCCCTACGCGCTTCATCCCGAACAGCATCACGCCCAGGAACCCGGCTTCGAGGAAGAAGGCGGTCAGCACCTCATAGGCCATCAGCGGCCCGATCACCGGCCCGGCCTTGTCGGAGAAGACCGACCAGTTGGTGCCGAACTGATAGGACATGACGATCCCCGACACGACGCCCATAGCGAAGGCGACGGCGAAGATCTTCACCCAGAAGCGGAACAGGTCGAGATAGACCGGCTTCCCCGTGCGCAGCCACAGTCCTTCGAGCACCATCAGGTAACTCGCCAGGCCGATCGAGAAACTCGGGAAAATGAAATGAAAGCTGACGGTGAACCCGAACTGGATCCGGGCAAGCAGCAAGGCAGTCTCAGCGGCAGTCATCGCCACCTCCTTGCCCGCCGCCGATGCGCCCGGATCGACCGTAATGCAAGTGCTTGATATGCAGGCGCGACTGCACGGGACGGCCGAAGGGTAGCAGCGGCGTTCGCCCGGCGGGTCGAGTCTTGGGCTATCGGATAACCTCGCCGCTCGCCCGTTCGCGATAATGGTTGAGCGTATTCGCCAGTCCGTCCCGAGACATCGTCCCCTGCAGCCCCCGCGCCGCACCCGCGGCGGCAGGGATCGCACGCCCGATCATCGCTGCCTCGTGACGCGCGATCGCCGCCCAGCCCTCCCCGGAGGTCAACGCCTCGGCCAGATCGACCGCATCGGCCAGGGCCAGGTTGACGCCCTCGCCACTGAACGGCGACATCAGGTGGGCGGCGTCGCCGAGCAGAGTCAGGCCAGGCCGGCTGTCCCAGCGATGCCCGACCGGCAGCGCGTATAGCGGCCGTACCGCGAGCAGGTCGCCGCGCTCGATCACCTCCAGCAACGTGTCGGCCCAACCCGCAAAGGCCGCTAGCGTATCGGCCCGGACTTGGTCGGCCGGCGCCCCTTGCAGCGTGCGCGCGGTCGTTTCGTCGATGCGCAGTCCGGCATAGCCGCGAATATGCCCCATGCCGTTACGCTGGCCGATCAGGATGCGATCGTCGCCCACCGCGAACATCTTGCCGCTCCCGACCAGCGCGTCGAGTCGCGGGTGCTGCGCGGTTTCGAAACCCAATTCGATCAGGGTGACGCCCTCGTAGATCGGCACCGCATCCGACAATAACGGTCGCACGCGCGACCATGCCCCATCCGCGCCGACAACAAGGTCGAAGCGCTCGGTCCGTCCGTCGACGACAACCTCATATCCGCCGTCCGCCGACGGCCGCACCATCTCCACCTTCGCGCCCCAGCGCACCGTGTGAGGCGCGAGCGCAGTGAGCAAAATGGCCCGGAGTGCGCTGCGATCGATCTCGGGTCGATCGTCGCCTTGCCCGTCGCGGTCGAATAGCAAGCGCCCCGCAGAATCGTATAGCCGGTCGCCCTGATCCTCGGGCCTAGCCTCGGCAAGGAACTCGCGCTTGAGCCCGGCTAGCCGCATCGCACGCTGCCCGGTCTCTGCGTGCAGGTCGAGTGACCCGCCCTGCGGCCGGTCGTCGGCATGGTGATCGCGCTCGAACACGATCGGGGAGAAGCCGCGCACCTGAAGCAGGCGAGCGAGCATCAGTCCGCCCGGTCCGCCACCGATAATCGCGATCCGCGATATTGTTGTCATAATTGGCTCCTTCATTTACATAGGGGCCTATATTATAAACATAGGATACTATGCAATGCTCGATTCCGGGTGGGAGCCAATGAAGACGCCAGGCCATTATTTTAGCCGGATCGCGCGCGGCCTTTCCCGGATCGGCGACGCTCGATTGAAGGAATTGGGGTTCGCCACCGCGCAACTGCCGGTACTCTCAGCGCTCAGGGATGGAGGGGCATTGTCGCAGACCGAACTGGCGCGTTTGGCGAAAGTCGAGCAGCCGACCATGGCCCAAATGCTCACGCGCATGGAACGCGACGGCGTCATCCGCCGCCGCCCCGACCCGCGCGACCGCCGGTCAAGTCTGGTTTCGCTCACCGATGAAGCGCGCGCGCGACTCCCGGCAGGGCGCGCCATACTCGAACAGGGCAATCGCGAGGCGACTGCGGGGCTGTCAGCCGGAGAGCATGATATTCTAATCGACCTGCTGCAGCGCGTACTGGCCAATATCGAACGAATGGAGGGTTAGTGCGAGGACCGGCGTTCAATCAGCCCGGAAACCAAATACCGATGCGCTCGGGACTGGCACTGCGCGCTGCCGGTCATCCGCAAATCAGGATTGCGGTTGGAAGTCCACCAGTTCGATGTCGAACACCAAAGTCGACTTGCCCGGGATGACGACCTTGCCCTGCCCGTCGCGCTGATCCTCTGCGCCATAAGCCAGCCGCGACGGAATCCACACGCGTAGCGTCTCGCCTTTGGCCATCAGCTTCAGCGCTTCGCTGAAGCCCGGCACCACCGCCGAAACCGGCATCGGCGTCGGCTGGGTCGATTTGTCGAAGCTCGTGCCGTCGACCAGCTTGCCCTCGTAATTGACCAACGCGATATCCGTATCGGTCGGATGCGCGCCGGTCGCCGGCTTGATCACACGATATTGCACGCCCGACGCCGTCTGGATCACGCCGCGCAGCTTGCGGTTCTTGGCGAAGAAAGCGTCCTCAGGCGACAGCGGCACCACCGGCGCCTTGGCGGCAGCAGCCCGCTTGGCGGCTGTCGTCCGCTTGGCGACCGGCGCTTTCTTTGCGAGCACCGGCCCGACGCCGATAGCGACCGACACCACGCCGATCAGGCAAGCCGCCGCGATCTTCACGCCCATGACGCCGTCGCCTACTTGCCGGTCGGCGCGGCGGGCGCCGGGGCGTTGCCCGTCGGGGCAGGCTCGCCGCCCGGAACCGCGCCACCAGTCCCCGGAGGACCACCGGCGCCCGGAGGTCCGCCCGCACCACCAGCGCCGCCCATGCTCTGCATCATCTGCTTCTGATATTGCTCGATCACCGCCTGCGGCAGGAAGTCGATCAGCTCGATGTCGAATACCAGGGTCGCATTGGCCGGGATCGGGCCCGCGCCCTTGTCACCATAGCCGAGCTTGGCGGGGATCCAGACGCGGAACTTCGCGCCCTTGCTCATCAGCTTGAGCGCTTCGCTGAAGCCCGGGACGACGCCCTTGATCGGCATCGGAGTCGGTTGCTGCGATTTGTCGAAGGTCGTGCCGTCGAGCAATTTGCCTTCGTAATTGATCAGCGCGACGTCGGTGTCGGTCGGGTTTTTGCCCTTGCCCGGAGTCAGCACTTTGTACTGCAGTCCCGACGCGGTGGTCTTCACGCCCGGCGCCCAGGAATTGAACGTCATCGACAGCGAGTCGCGCGCGCTGCCGCCCCACCACATGAACATGCTGAACAACAGCGCGCCGGCGCCCAGCACGGCGAGCACGATGCCCAGCCACAGGACGCGCTTCGCGCGCGGATCGAGCGGCGCCTTTGCGGGCGCCTTGGGTGCAATCGTGTCAGCCATGTTTATCTTTTCACTGTCCTGGAGGAGGGACGAGGCTCTCGCCGCCGCCCGGGGGCGGACCACCGGCACCGCCAGGCGCACCGCCGGGCCCACCGGGACCGCCCATGCCGCCAGCACCGCCGCCGTTCATCATCTGCATCTGCCGCTGATATTGTTCGACCACCGCTTGCGGCAGGAAATCCTTGAGTTCGATGTCGAACATCAGCGGCGAATTCGCCGGCAGGACGACATTGCCCTGCTGATCCTTCTGGTCCTGCGCGCCATAAGCGAGGCTCGCGGGAATCCACACCCGGATCTTTTCATTCTTGTGCATCAGCTTCAGCGCTTCGCTGAAACCCGGGACGACGCCTTTGACCGGCATCGGCATGGGCTGTTGCGACTTGTCGAAGACCTTACCGTTGCGCAGTCGGCCTTCATACTGGACCAGCGCGACGTCGGTGTCCGTCGGAGAAGCTCCCGTCCCCGCCTTAAGCACTTCGTATTTGAGGCCTGACGATGTCGTCTTGACGCCCCAACCGCGCTGCGACCTGGTGAACAGGTCATCGCCCTGTCGCGCGAGCAGGAACGCGCCGATCACCGTGACGGCGATGCCGATCCACAGCAGCCAGATATAGCTGCGCTTGACGGGCTGAAGGGGAACGGCGGTCACGGACATGGGAGCAAGCCTCGACGGGAAGGCCGCGTACGACCGCGGCCGGGACACGCTGTTCTCGGTAGGTCGGAGGGCCGCGGCTCGCAAGCCCTCACGAAAACGACGTGAAGACCTTACTTGGCCCCGTCGCGTTCCATCCGCTTGCGCTCGAGCTTACGCGCGCGGCGGACGGCGGCGGCACGCTCGCGCGCGCGCTTCTCGCTGGGCTTCTCGTAATGGCGGCGCAGCTTCATCTCGCGATACACGCCTTCGCGCTGGAGCTTCTTCTTGAGAGCCCGAAGCGCCTGATCGACATTGTTATCGCGCACGATGATTTGCATAAAACCCGTCAACTCCAGATCAAATGATTATGGCCGCCGCAGACAAAGTCCGGGCGTGAAGGCGCGGCTCCTAACAGCGGGTCGGGCAAAACGCAAGTGAGTCGGCTGTTGCACGTTCGCTACAGCCGCAAGGCGCGAAACGAGAGGGGTGACCTCAATTCCGGCGGTGCTTCCCGCCATAGCGCCGTCCGATATAATCCCCGATCTTGCCCATCTCGTTCGCGGCTGCCAGTGCACTCGCGTCGCAGCATGGCACCGGGTTTTGCGCGTGATCGGCGGCACTTGCCTGCACCTTGTCGCACAAATTCTCGATATCCGCGCGAGTCAGCAGGTTCTTTTCACGCAACACGCACAGCAGACTTTGCAGAATCAGCATGGTCTTGTCACTGCTGTCTCCAGCAACAAACTCCACGTCTTTCATCGTCACTCTCTCCTTATCTTTGGAGAGAGGTTATGCTTATTGCGTCAAAAGGCAAGCGGGCGATCTAATCGATCACTGGAGGCCTCCGCCGAGTGCCCGATATAACTCGATCAGGTTGCTCGACCGGGTCGTACGGGTGGTAACCAACTGCTGTTCCGCCGCGTAAGCGGTGCGTTGCGCGTCGAGCGCGACCAAGAAGCTGTCGACGCCCGCGCGATAGCGTGCGTCGGACAATTTGGCCGCCACTTGTGCGGCATTGGCTCGCGCGGTCTGGGCGGAAACCTGTTCGTCGATCGTGCCACGCTGCGCGAGCGCGTCGGCGACTTCGCGGAAGGCGGTCTGGATGGTCTTCTCGTAGGTCGCCACCGCCGCCTTCTGCGATGCCTTGGCGTAGTCGAGGTTGCCCTTGTTGCGGCCACCATCGAACAGTGGCAGCGCGATCGACGGGCTGGCATTGTAGGTGCCGGTCCCCGAGCCGAACAGGCCGCCCAATGCGGGGCTGATCGTCCCCAAGGTCGCCGTCAGCGAAAGCCGCGGAAAGAACGCCGCGCGCGCCGCACCGATATTGGCATTCTGCGCGATCAGCTGATGTTCGGCCTGGAGCACGTCGGGGCGGCGCAGCAGCACCTCGGACGACAGGTTCGCGGGCAAGGCGTCGCGAGTCACGCGCCCGTCGCCGAGCGCCGCCGGCAACAGATCGGCGCCAACGGTCGTCCCGGCGAGCAGGTTGAGCGCGTTCTGGTCCTGCGCGATCCTGGTTTGGAGCGTGGCAATGTCGTTGCGCGCCGCCTGGTAATTGGTCTCCGCCTGCCGCGATTCGAGTTCGGAGGCGACGCCGATACGGAATTGCGCACGCGTGAGCTCGAGCGTCTGTTCGAAGGTCTTGAGCGTGCCCTGCGACAGCCGCAATTGATCCTGGTCAGAGGCTAGCGTCAGCCAGGCCGTGGCGATTTCCGCGATCAGACTGATGCGCGTCGTGCGCTGCGCTTCCTCGGTCGCGAAATATTGTTCGAGCGCGGCCTTGGAAAGATTGCGCAGCCGCCCGAACAGGTCGAGCTCGAACGCCGAGAAGCCGACATTGGCCTGGAAATACTGGATGTCCGTCGACGAACCGCCGCCGGTGGCACCGCCGGTGTTCGCGGCCGCGCCGGCGCTGTTCGTATAGGTGGCCGATCCGTTGGCGTTGATGCTCGGAAGGATGTCGGCACGCTGGACGCGATATTGCGCACGCGCCTGGAGCACGTTCGCCGCCGCCACCCGCAAGTCGCGATTATTGTCGAGCCCGAGCTGGATCACCTGGCGCAGGCGGTCGTCGGTGAAGAAGTCGCGCCAGCCGATCGCACTCACATCGGGCGCGTCGGTCGCGGCACGCGGATAGACGCCCCCTTCCGGCAACGCAGCAGGCACCGCGCCCGAGGGCCGGACATATTTGGGGGCGAGGTTGCAGGCCGACAGCGCGCTGCCGGCAAGCAAGAGGGCGAGGACAGAACGAACGGTCACGGATCAGGCTCCCTGCGGCGCGGCCGCGCCGCTATCGCGGTCGGTCGCCGCGTCACGTTCGCCGTGCCGGCCGAACAGGCGCAGCACGACCACGAAGAACATCGGCACGAAGAAGATGGCGAGGATGGTGGCCGACAACATGCCGCCCACGACCGCGCGGCCGATGGCGTGTTGTCCGCCTGCCCCCGCGCCGGACGCGATCGCCAGCGGGAACACGCCGAAGATGAAGGCGAAGCTGGTCATCAGGATCGGACGCAAGCGTAGCTTGGCCGCCTCGATCGCTGCCTCGAACGCGTTCAACCCTTCGCGCATCCTCTCCTCGGCGAATTCGACGATCAGGATCGCGTTCTTCGCCGACACGCCAATCGTCGTGATCAGCCCGACTTGAAGATAGATGTCGTTGTTGAGCCCGGTCATCGTCGCCGCCAGTAAGGCGCCGAGCACGCCGAGCGGCACGACCAGCAGGACCGAGATCGGCACCGACCAGCTTTCGTAGAGAGCGGCGAGGCACAGGAACACGATCAGCAGCGACAGCGCGTAGAGCGCGGGCGCCTGCCCGCCGGACAGCCGCTCCTCATAGGACAGACCGGTCCATTCGAGCGCGGTGCCGGGCGGCAACTTGGCATGGATATCCTCCATCGCCTTCATCGCGGCCCCGGACGCCACGCCCGGCGCGGGCGCGCCCTGGATTTCGATCGCCGGCTGACCGTTATACCGGGTCAGCTGCACCGGTGCCTGCATCCAGCTCAGCGTCGAAAAGGCGGTATAAGGCGCCATCTGGCCATCGCTCGATCGCACGTAGAAGCTGCCGATATCATCGGGTTTGAGCCGGTACGGTTCGTCGGCCTGCACGTAGACGCGCTTGACGCGGCCACGGTCGATGAAATCGTTGACATACGAGCCACCCCACGCGGCGGAGATAGTGGAGTTCACGTCGCCGAGATCGAGCCCGAGCGCGCGCGCTTTGTCCTGATCGATATCGACCTTGAGCTGCGGTGCGTCCTCCAGCGAGTTTGGCCGCACGCCGACCAGACGCTTGTCCTGCGACGCCATGCCCAGCATCATGTTGCGAGCCTGGATCAGCCGATCATGTCCGATCGCGCCGGTATCGACCAATTGCAGATCGAAGCCGGTCGCGTTGCCGAGTTCGGAGACCGCGGGCGGCACGATCGCGAAGATCAGACCGTCCTTATATTGCGAAAAAGTCCCCATTGCCCGGCCGGAGATCGCCATCGCACTGTTCTGACCACCCTTGCGTTCCGACCAGGGCTTGAGCGGAACCCAGGCGATGCCGCTATTCTGGCCGGCGCCCGCGAAGCTGAATCCATTGACGGTGAAGACGCCGTCGACGTTCGCCTTCTCGTTCTGCAGGAAATGGTCTCGGACAAGATCCAGCCCCTTGGCGGTGCGGCTGGCGGTCGCGCCCGACGGTCCCTGGACGATCGCAATCACATAGCCCTGGTCTTCATCGGGCAGGAAGCCGGTCGGCAAGCGCCAGAACAGCAGTCCCATGCCGACCAGCACGAAGGCGTAGATCAGCATCGAGCGCTTCCAGCTGCGCGCGGTCGACCGCACGCCTTTTTCATACCGGACCTGGCCGCGTTCGAACTTGTCGTTGAACCAGCGGAAGAAGCGCGCCAGCAGGCCATTGCCCTTGTTCTTGTTCGGGTCGTGCGGTTTCAGGATGGTGGCGCATAAAGCGGGCGTCAGGATCAAGGCGACCATCACCGACAGCGCCATCGCCGACACGATAGTCAGCGAGAACTGACGATAGATCACCCCGGTCGATCCGCCGAAGAACGCCATCGGCAGGAACACCGCCGACAGGACCAGGCCGATGCCGACCAGCGCGCTGCTGATCTCATCCATCGATTTGCGCGCGGCGTCCTTGGGACTCAGCCCCTCGGTAGTGATCAGGCGCTCGACATTCTCGACCACGACGATCGCGTCGTCGACCAGCAGGCCGATCGCCAGCACCATGCCGAACAGGGTCAGCGTATTGATGCTGAACCCGGCCAGCGCCATCACCCCGAACGTCCCCAGCAGCACGATCGGCACGGCGATCGTCGGGATCAGCGTGGCACGGAAATTCTGGAGGAACAGGAACATCACCAGGAAGACGAGGACGACCGCCTCGATCAGCGTCTCGACGACATGTTCCACCGACAGCCGCACGAACGGCGTGGTGTCATAGGGGTAGATGACCTTCACGTCGGACGGGAATTGCTTGGCGACTTCGTCGACCTTCGCCTTCACCGCCTCGACCGTGCTCAGCGCATTGGCGCCCGGCGCCAGCTTGATGCCGATGCCGGTCGCCGGCTTGCCGTTATATTCCGCGTTGAAGCCGTAATTCTCCGCACCCAACTCGACCCGCGCGACGTCGCCCAGCCGCACAACCGAGCCGTCGGCGCCGCTCTTCAGCCGGATCTGCGCGAATTGCTGGGGCGTGTTCAGGCGCGACTGCACCGAAACGGTCGCGTTGAGCATCTGCTCCTTGGGGGCCGGCAGCCCGCCGACCTGACCGGCCGAGATCTGCGCGTTCTGCGCGCGGACCGCGGTCATCACATCGGTCATCGTCAGCGCGTAATTGTTGAGCTTGAGCGGATCGACCCAGATGCGCATCGCATATTGCGAGCCGAACAATTGCGTATCGCCGACGCCGTCAACCCGGCTAAGCGGATCCTGCACCTTCGAGGCGACGATATCGGCAAGATCCTTGCCGTCATGCGCGCCACTTTCCGAATAGAGGCCGATGAACATCAGGAAGTTCTGGGTCGCCTTGGCGACCTGCAGGCCTTGCTGCTGAACTTCCTGCGGAAGGAGCGGCGTTGCCGCCTGCAGCTTGTTCTGGACCTGGACCTGCGCGATGTCCGGATTGGTACCCTGTTCGAAGGTCAGCGTGATGGTGACGGTGCCGGCCGACGAGGACGAGGACGAGAAGTAGCGAAGGTGGTCCAACCCCTTCATCTGCTGCTCGATGATCTGGGTCGTCGTATTCTCGAGCGTCTGCGCGTCGGCGCCCGGATAGGTCGCGGTGATCGAGATCGACGGCGGCGCGATCGACGGGAATTGCGCGATCGGCAGAAAGCGGATCGCGATCAGGCCCCCCAACATTAGGACGATCGCGATCACCCAGGCGAAGATCGGCCGGTCGATGAAGAAACGTGACATGGACAGTTACTTCGCCTGAGCCTGACCCGGCTGCTGCGGCGCAGCGGGCTTGGCGTTGGGATTCCACGGCTGCGGCGTGACCGGCATGCCGGGACGCAGCATCATCGCACCTTCGACGATCACCTTGTCGCCGGGCTTGAGCCCGCCGGTGACCAGCCAGGCATCGCCGATGACGCGCTCGGTCTGAATCACGCGCGGCTCGACCTTGTTGCCCTGACCGACGACCAGCACGGTCGCATTGCCGCGCTCGTCCCGGCTGACCCCGCGTTGCGGCACCAGCATGCCCTGTCGCTGCGTTCCCTGTGCCAGTTGCGCGCGGGCATACATGCCCGGCTGCAACAGCCCGTTGGGATTGGCGAATTGCGCGCGGATCGTCTGCGATCCGGTATTGGGATCCACCGTCACGTCGGCAAAGCGCAGCGTACCTTCGGGGCCATAGGTCGACCCGTCCTCCAGCTTCAATTTGACGCGCGCCTGTCCTTCGCTCGCAACCTGGCCCGACAGGATCTGCTGCCTGAGCTTGAGCAGGTCGGCGCTCGATTGCTGGATGTCGACATAGATCGGATCAAGCCGCTGGATCGTGGCCAGCGCATTCGCCTGCGACGCGGTGACCAGCGCACCAGTGGTGTAGACCGACCGGCCGATCCGCCCGCTGATCGGCGCGCGAACGGTGGTACGGCCGAGATCGATCGTGGCGCTATGCAACGCCGCCTGCTGCGCGGCGACATCGGCGCGCGCCTGTTCGGCGCTGGTCAGCGCATTCTCGTAATCCTGGCGCGAAATCGCATTGATCTTGACGAGTTCGCCATAACGGCGCGCGAGCGCCGCGCTCGACGCGATCGCTGCCTGGGCCCGGGCCAACGCCGCCCGCGCATTCGCCACTTGCGCCTGATAGGGCGCGGGATCGATCCGGTAGAGCGCCTGGCCCTTGGCGACCACATCGCCTTCCTGGAACAACCGGGCGAGGATGATTCCGTTGACCTGCGGCCGCACGTCCGAGGTTTCGTAGGCCGTGGTGCGACCGGGGAGCTCGGTGGTCAGCGTCACCGGCTCCTCCTTCACGATCACATATCCGACCGGCGGCGCGCCCTGACCCGGCGGCTGTTGCTGTCCCTGCCCGCAGGCGGCAAGCGATACGAGGGCGATCGCGGGGAGCGCGTTACGGATAAGTGACATACGAATTCCGTTGGGCTATGATGTGTGAGTGAACGTTCACTCACAAAAAATGCTGCTACTGCGAACAACTGATGCAAGTCAAGCCAAGGATTGAAGAATGTCGACGATGTTAGACTGTTGGGGATTGTTGCCCGCCGCCCCCGCCGGACGGGCGGCGGAGCGCCGGCAGCTCATTCTCGACACGTCGCGCCGGCTGTTCATCCAGAACGGATTCCACGGAACGGGCGTGGCCCAGATCGCCGTCGCCTCGGGCATCAAGGTCGGTCAGATCTATCGCGATTTCTCCTCCAAGGAGGATATCATCGCGGCGATCGCCTTTCGCGACCTTTCGCAATTCCTCGACGAAGCCACGCTGCAACGCGCGATCGATGCCGGCGACATGGCGGCGATCCGCCAGTGGATCCTGGCGTTCGTGACCTATGACGAGGACGTCGAAGGCTATCGGCTGATGCCCGAAATCATGGCCGAATCGTCGCGCAACCCCCGCGTCGCGCGGCTGCAGGAAGACATCAGCGCGAGCGTGAAGAGCGCATTGACGGCGGCGCTGGCGGCCTGGGCGCCGGGTGCGGACCGCGAAACCGCCCGCGCCGAACTGGCCGATCTTATCCTGACGCTCGGCGGCGGGCTGTGCCAGTCGATCGTGATGGAGGCGCTGCGCGGGCGCGACTATCTTCCCCTGTGCGAACGGCTGCAGGCGATCGTCAGCCGCGAACTCGATCTGATCCGCGACTCGGAAAGCTGGCCGCGCCTGTCGGTCTAGCAGCGTCCCAGCCTAGTCGGGCCAATACGAAGATTCCTGCGCACACTTGGCCGCCGACAAAAAAATTTCGGCTCCGATGTCGATTTTCGACGCCTTCGCTCGTCGTTCGAATGCCGCTCCCCAGGAGACGGCTTCAACGAGGAGGCAGGACGATGCGTGCAAAGAGGTTCCCGAAAACGGCGGGCGACGAGGAAAGCGGCGCCTTCAATGCGGCATGGAAAAGGACGGCGAGGTCGCTGGCCAAGCTGGCGGTCAGGACGATGGTCACCGCGCCGGCCTTGTTCGCCGTATCCGCCGGCAGCGCGGCGGATCAGGCCGCACCCTATCCCCGCATGGCGCCTGTCGACGCCTATCTGATGGACCGCGACGAGGAAATCGCGCTGGCGAAAAGCGCCGCGCCCGAATCGATTTCCAAGCACGCCACCATCCTGGTGCTGACCCGCACCGGCTATGAAGCCGCCGCCACGGGCACCAACGGCTTTGTCTGCATGGTGTCCCGCAGTTTCAGCGGTGCGCCGGATTGGCCCGAACGTTGGAATCCGAAGATCCGCGCCGCCGAATGCCAGAATCCGCAAGCAGCGCGGTCGATAGCGCCGCTCGCCAAACTGCGCACCGCCATGACCCTTGCCGGCCGGAGCGATGCGGAAATAACCGAGCGCATCAAGACAGCGCTGCGCACCAAGGAAATCCCGCCGCTGGCACCAGGCGCGATGTCGTACATGATGTCGAAATCCTCTTATCTCTCCGATGATGGCGACCATGACATGGCGCACGTCATGTTCTTCATTCCGTTCAAGGATGGCGCAAATTGGGGCGCCAACGCGCCGGGATCGCCGGTTTTTGGCGGCAATTACTGGTTCGCGACGCCGGATCATGCGGCTGAAACCGCTACCCTTCCGCCCTTGTCGGTGCTCCTGCTGGGAGTCTGCAGCTGGTCCGACGGCACGCCCGCGCCGACACACCAAATGTAGATGCGCCTCGACCGACGCCGCTGCGCGCTAGGCAGCCAACGGCGCCGGTTGGCCTTCGTCGCCCAATTGGTCGCCTCAGCCCGATGTCCCTCCGGTTGCGGCCCCCAGCCCGCGCCGCTAAGCCCCGCGCATGTCGCATGGCGCTCCACTCACGCTCTACAACAGCCTGTCGCGCTCGCTCGAGCGTTTCGAGCCGATCGACCCGGCGAATGTGCGCGTCTATTCGTGCGGGCCGACGGTCTATAATTACGCGCATATCGGCAATCTGCGCGCTTATGTCTTCACCGACACGCTGAGCCGCGTGCTGACGTGGAAAGGCTATCCGCTCACCCATGTCATCAACATCACCGATGTCGGCCATCTGACCAGCGACGCGGATGCCGGCGACGACAAGATGGAAGCCGCCGCGCGCAAGAACGCGACGAGCATCTGGGATATCGCCGCGCACTACACCGCCGCGTTCAAGCAGAACCTCAAGAACCTCAATATCCGCGAGCCGTCGCGCTGGTCGGTCGCCACCGATCACATTCAGGAGATGATCGCGTTCGGCGAGAAGATCGCCCTCAACCATTGCTATCAGCTCGATAGCGGCCTCTATTTCGACGTCTCGACCGTGCCCGATTACGGCCGGCTGGCGGGCGCGCAGGACGATGTCCGCGAAGGCCGGATCGATACGGTCGAGGGCAAGCGCCACCCGCAGGACTTCGCCATCTGGCGCGCGTCGGCGCCCGGCGAGAACCGTCAGATGGAATGGGATTCGCCCTGGGGCCGCGGCGCACCCGGTTGGCATCTCGAGTGCTCGGTGATGAGCGAGAAATATTTGGGCTCGCCGTTCGACATCCATACCGGCGGGATCGATCACCGAGAGATCCATCACCCCAACGAGATCGCGCAGAACCAGGCATTCTGCGACTGTGACGATACCGGCGCACGCTGGTGGATGCACAACAATTTCCTGGTCGAGCGTGCGGGCAAGATGTCCAAATCGTCGGGCGACTTCCGCACGTTGCAAAAGCTGATCGACGCCGGCGTCCACCCGCTTGCCTATCGCCTGATGTGCCTGTCAGCGCATTACCGGTCGGAGCTCGAATTCAGCGAGGAGAATCTCGCCGCCGCGCTCACCCGCTTGAAGCGGCTGGCGATCACCGTCGGCCAGCTTCGCGACCGCCCGCCAGCACCTTCGGCGGGGTCGGCGTTGGCTTATCGCGAGCGGCTCGACGAGGCAGTGTCGGATGACCTAAACACGCCCAAGGCTTTGGTCGTGCTCGACGAATTGCTCGGTGACAAGAAAGTCGCACCCGCCGATCGCCTCACAGCGCTCGGCGATTTCGACGCCGTGCTGGGGCTCGATCTTGTCAGCCTCAGGCGCGAGGATCTGCGCGTGCGCCCAGCGACGGCGACCTTGACCGACGCCGATATCGCCGCGCGGCTCGCCGAGCGGCGCGACGCGCGCGCGGCCAAGGACTTTGCCCGTTCCGACGCGATCCGCGACGAGCTCGCCGCGCTAGGGGTCGAGGTGATGGACGGCGACCCGCTCGGTTGGGACTGGCGATCGACGCTCGCTTGAAAGCCCGCGTCAGGTGGCTAAGCTTGCTCTAACGACAAGAATCGGGGGTAAGTGATGCGCGGACGCGTATTGGGTTGGGATAACACGGCCAGCCAGGGTCAGATTTCCGGTGACGATGGCCAACGCTATACCTTCAAGCGTCCCGACTGGCGCGAGACCTATTGGCCGGCGCGCGGACAATTGGTCGATTTCGAGGCCAATATGGACACCGCCAGCAACATCTATGTGCTCCAGGGTGCGGCCGGCGGCAGCGCGGTCAGCGGCGCACCAATGCACAAGGACAAGATCGCCGCCGCGTTACTCGCCTTCTTCCTCGGCATGTTCGGTGCGCACAAATTCTACCTCAACAAGACCGGCGCGGGGGTGACGATGCTGCTGCTTTCGACTGTCGGTGCCATCCTGTTGTTCATCCCGCCGATGATCATGGCGCTGATCGCATTCATCGAGTTCATCATCTACCTCGTGACCGACGACGCCGACTTCCAGCGCAAGTACGTCCAGGGCAATCAATCGTGGTTCTGATGGCGTGGGCGTGAAGGCCGTCTTGCCCGCCCTGGCACGCCCGCTGCTCGATCCGCACTTGCCGGCCGGGCTGGACGTGGCCTGGTTCGCATCGCCGGCCGAAGCCAATACGATGATCGTCGATGCCGACATTGCCTGGGTCGACATGCAGCCGACCAGCCTGACCGCCGAAGCGATCCACCATGGCAAGCGGCTGAAATGGGTATCGACCATCTATGCCGGGCTCGACGCCTTCCCGCTCGATTTGATGCGCGAGCGCGGCACGATGCTGACCAACGGCGTCGGCATCAATGCGCTCGCGGTCGCCGAATATGCCGTGATGGGTGTACTCGCCGCCGCCAAGCGCTTCGACGAGGTAGTCCGTGCGCATGATCGCCACGAATGGCCGAAGGACGCCCCGGGCAAGGTCGAATTGTTCGAAACCACCGCGCTGATCGTCGGCATGGGCGCGATCGGCAAATTGATCGCGACGCGGCTGGAGGCGTTCGGCGTCGAGATCACCGGCGTTACGCGATCGGGTCGCGACGGCACGCTGACGCCCGACCAATGGCAGGAAAGACTCGGCGATTTCGACTGGGTGATCCTCGCCGCGCCCTCGACCGACGAGACCAAGGCGATGGTCGGCGCCGCTGAACTCGCGCGGATGAAACCATCGGCCTGGCTGATCAATATCGCGCGCGGCGACATGATCGACGAGGAGGCCCTGCTCGCCGCGCTCCACGACCGAAAGATCGCCGGAGCGTTCCTCGATCCCACGCATCCCGAGCCGCTGCCCGCCGATCACCCTTTATGGTCGGCGCCCAATTGCATGGTCACCATGCATTTGTCGGGCCGCAGCCAGACCAAGATGTTCCCGCGCGCCGCCGCCTTGTTCCTGCGCAACCTCGACGCGTTCGTGAACGATCGGCCGATGGAGAATGTGGTCGATCTGCTGCTGGGCTATTGAGCGTTTAGCGTCGCGCCGCCTCGCTCATGAAGAGGTCGTAGTCGCGGATGTAATCTTCGGCATCATAGAGGTGCGATGCCGCGACCAGCAGCACGCCGTCAGCGCTGAAAGCGTATTGCGTACCCCACGTCATCGGCGCGAGGTACAAGCCGATGGTCGGGTCCTTGAGACGGATGGCAGCACGGGTCGCGCCGTCGTCGATCGACACCGACAGCGCGCCGTGCACGGCGATGAGGAATTGCTCGCACACATGGTGCGCATGCTCGCCGCGGACACCATCCGCGGGGACATTCTGAACCAGGAATATCCGCTGCGGGACGAATGGCACGCCGTTGCCCGCCTCGATCGGTACCAGACTACCGCGCGGATCGACGAAATGCGGCAGCCGTTCGATGAAGCAGCCCTTTACCGGAAGATTGAGCCGCGACCCGGCCGCCTGACCGAGCGTCTCACCACCGATCGCTTGGCCGCCTGTCGCGTTCTGCGCTGATGTCGTCAATTGCCCGGCTCGCGATCGACCGGTTCGAGAATCCGTGCGACGATGCGCAACGGCCGGCGCTTGGTGTTCTCGAACGTTCGCCACAGATAGGATCCGATGATCCCCTGCACTGCCAGGATGGCCGACCCGAAGAACGTGATCAACAGCGCCAGCGTGGTATATCCCGGCTCCGTGATCTGGCCGGTCAGCCGCGCGACCGCGACACCGATGCCGAAGATCAGGCTGATGATCACGCCGATCACGCCAATCCACAACACCAGGATGATCGGCAGGTCGGTGAACGAGAAGATGCTGTCCATCATGTAACGCAGGCGCCGGCCGACGCCCCAGGCGCTGGTGCCGATCTCACGCGGACGGCGCTCATAAGTGACGAAGGACCGGCGGAACCCGATCCAGAACAATTGGGCGATCAGCGAGCTGTTCGGCTCTTCGATCGCGAGCAATTCGCGGCGAGCGGCGTCGTTGCACGCAAAGATGTCCACGCCGCCGCGGGGCACACCCGAGATCACCAGCTTGCGGTAGAGCCACCAGAAGGTGTGCGACAAGGCATCGCGGATAGGTGCGTCGTTCCGCTTCATGCGCTGGCCGAACACGATGTCGCATTCGTCCTTGTCCAGTGCCGCGAAGAACCGCGCGATTAGTTCGGGCGGTTCCTGCAGATCGGCCGCCATGACCGCGAACGTGCGTCCCGATGCATGTTCGAGCCCGGTGCGGACCGCGGTGAACGATCCGAAATTGCGGCTGTGGAAGATGATGCGGGCGGGAAAGGGCATGCTCGCCTGCGCGCGGGCGAGCACTTCGCCCGATGCGTCGGGCGAACCATCGACGACGAAGACGACTTCGAGATCGCCGTCGAGCGCTCGGTGCAAGTCGGTCAGCGCCGTCAGCAAAGGCGGAATGTTGCCCTCGTTGAGATAGACCGGGATCACCAGCGAGCGCGATGGAGCCGTAACGAGCGCTCCTGGTTTGGGCTGCGTACTCATGCCGAACAGGATCCCAATGCGTCGCAGACCTGCGCGATCTCGTCGTCGGTCAGTTCCGGAAAACACGGCACGCTGAGGATGCGCTTGACCGACCTGCGGCTGATATCGAGCCCCGCTGGGCCAACGCGCTGGTCCGCGCTCGCCCATCCCGTCTGATCGCAATCGAGGATCGGGAAGTGAATGTCAGTCGCCACCCCCCGCTCGTTCAGATGTCTGGCCAGGCGATCGCGATCGTCGGTGAGGACGACGGCGAGATGGCCGACGCTGCCGTGCGGGCTCGACACCAGATCGATGCCGCCGGCTGCCGCCGCGGCATAAGCATCGATGATCGCCCGGCGCCGCTCGTTATCGGCATCGACATAGGGCAGCAACGCCGACAGGAAAGCCGCCTGCAACTCGTCGAGCCGCGAGTTGCGACCACCGGGCGTCACGACGTCATATTTGCCATCCCAGCCGTACATCCGCAGACGGGCGACTTGTGCGGCAAGCGCGGCGTCATTGGTAACGATCGCCCCGCCATCGCCGAGCGCCCCGAGATTCTTGGTCGGATAGAAGCTGAATGTCGCCAGATCGCCAAACGCGCCCGCCCCGGCCCCGCAGCCGCGCAGACCGTGCGCCTGCGCGCAATCCTCGATGATCGGCACGTCGCCAAATCCCGCGGCATGCAGTGCGGCGCGCAAGGCCCGGACGTCGACCAGTCCGCCATACAGGTGGGTGACGACAACGGCCCCCGTCGCGGGACCGACCGCCGCGACGGCGTGATCGATCGCGATCAATTGCGACGCCTCGTCGATATCGACGTAGACCGGCGTCAATCCGATCAGCCGACACGCCGTCGTCGTATAGCCGCCGGCATTGGCGACCGTCACCACCTCGCGCCGCGCCGGGTCGGTGACCAGGCATCGCAACGCGATTTCCAGCGCGTCGCTGCCATTGGCGACGCCGACGCAATGCGCGACGCCGGTCGCGGCGGCGAAATCACGGCAGAAGACTTTATTGTACGGCCCGTTGATCCAATAGCCGGACGCCAATACGTCCTGCGCAATCCGCGACAGCTCGGTCTCGTGACGCCCATAGCGCCGGCGTAGATCGTTCATCGGAATCGTCATCGAACAGTTCCCAGCGGGCCAAGCACCCCGCGTTCGGCAGGCCGCTGCGATTGCGTTGCGGCGGTACGGGTAAACCTCGCCATTGTCGCGCGATAGCCGAACGCGGCCAGCACCATCAGGCACGGCCATATCTCGATTACGTAGCGCGATTCCATCACCGCGCTGCCATAGATCAGATTGAGCGCCCACATTTCCGCGACGCGGCCAAGAAAAGCCGCCAACGACAGAATGCCGAACCCGCGCGGCCATTCGAGGATAGCATCGAACGCGAAGCGCGATGCGATGACTGGTCGGACGACGACCCACGCCCCGATCAGCGCGAAGATACCGATGAGCACCTTGAGCAGTGACACCGTGGCTGCCACCCCCCGCGATACGATAGTCGGCGGCGTCAGGCCGAACATCGACGAGAACGCGGCACCGCCATCGGGGTTGACCCACAATTGTAGGGTACGCACGGTCGGCGCGGTGACAAAGGCCTGGAGTGGTCGCGCCGTGCGCAGCCGGGTACTGGCAGCCGACAGCCGAGCATCCACCGCGGGCGTGTAACCGTCGGCCTGCCACGCACGAAGTGCCGCGGCGACATCGGCGCGATCGGCGGCATCGACGAAAGCACGCGCCGGATAATTCTCGATCGCGAATCCCCGCCAGCCGGGCATGGCCTCGGCAAAGGCGAAATCGTGAAACTCGCGCGGTGTAATCAGCCAGGCGCGGGTCCAGGCGAAATAACCGGGCTTGGCGTTGTTCGGATTGTCCTTCGCGCCCGAATTCACATAGCGCGCATCGCCCTGGCTGGCATATTGCAGCGCCATCATTCCCAGCATTGGAGCGGCGAATAACGCGAGCGCGAGCGCCGTTCCGGCCAGCGCTTTGCGGCCCCGGCGAAGCACCAGCAGCAAACACCAGGGCACGAGCAACAGCGCAATCAGCGGCACAAGGTCGATCCGCAAAAAGGCGGCGACTCCCGTCAGCAGCCCGCCCAAGGCGAGGCGCCACACCGTCCCACCGACCGCCGCCATCGCCAGCAGGTACAAGCCAACGAACAGCCCGAACGTCGCCAGCGAGTCCGGGACAACGAAATTGGTCCAGGACGCGGTGATCGGCTGAAGAGCGATCACCACCAGACCAATGAGGTAGGCCCAGCGATTGCGTGGACCGACCTGGCGATAGAAGTGCATCAGCAACGCCACGAGCGCCAAGTCGAACACGACCTGCACGACGTGCATCGCTTCGGCGATCGGCTGCCCCAGCCGCCTGAAGGGCACCGGATTCCAGATCGCGTCGTGCCCAAGCAGCGCGATCACCGGCGCCAGGACGACCGAAAAGGATCGCGACTGCGCAGTGGCCGGCGGCATCTGGCCGTGTTGCAGGAGGTGCTGTGCGGCGCCCACATACAGGAAACCGTCGCCGTTCAGGATGCCGGGACCGAGCAACAGGATCACCGCGCGCAGCGCGAGCAACGCCAGGATCAGCCAGCCGCCCGCGAACCACGCTTGCCGCACGGAATCGGGCGCAGTGGCGATGCGAACGCCGCTCACCGAAACACCAGGAAACGCATCAGCACGAAGGTCAGGCTGACCGTCACGGGCAGGCAGGCGAGCTGCGCCAACAGCGGATCGACGCCAGCCCCTTCCCACAGCCTGAGCAGCATCAAATTCACGACATAGGTTAGCGCGTACACGCCCACGAAACGCGGCAGGCGTGTCGGATCGCGGCTGTCGAATACCAGGCGGCCCAAGGTGAAGAAATTGAAGATCACGCCGATCACCATCGCGATTGCCAGCGCGATTCCGCTCGGCAGGCCCGCGAGTATTCCGGCCGCGAAAATCACATATCCGAACGCCGTGTTGAGCACGCCGACCGCCAGGAAGCGGACGACCTGCCAGAGATCGGCCTTTCGCAGCTGCAGGCCGGGCGCGCCGACATCGCCTTTATCTTGTGACATGCTACCTGGCTCTGCGAGAAATGCGGGTTCCGGAACGAACGCCGGCTGGTGGATTCACCAATCGACAGTCACGGGGCCGTTCAGCCGACCCTCGTAACGGGCGAACAGCGCCTCGATCGCCGGCTCGGAGATAGTGTACAGATATTCTTCCCCCGTCTCGCCGACCCTCTCGGCGCCGCAACGTTCGTGATATTGCCAGACTTTGACATTTTCCTTGCGGACTTCAAAGTGTGCGGCGGTAAAACCGAGCGCCCTGCCGGTCGCGTAGACCATCAACGTGCTTTCGACTGCCGACGACTTGGGTGCATCATCGGACAGGATCCACGATCCCCAGCAGAAAGACGATCCGCGCTGATCATAGAGACGCACGGTCCCGACCGGCCGACCTTCCGCTTCGATGATGAAATAGACCTGGTCCGATGGCAGCGCGGCCAGCCATTGCCGCTGGCGTTCGACGTCGGGAGATGTCGCGGACAGATGCTTGTTCTTCGCGTCGTCCAGTCGCAGCGACAGGATGAACGCTGCATCGTCAGGATTAGCGGGACGGAAGGTCAGCCGCGAGCCGGTCACCAGCCGGGGCGCAACGAGCTGCGGGCCGCCACGGCGAGGCACTTCCGGTTTGTCCGCTTCGTCGGTCATCCAGAAAACGGGTAGAGACAATCCTTTCCCCACGCAACGTCGTGTCACCGGGCATCGACCGCCCTTCTCCCGGCGCGCTTGTATCTGCCCGGCTGGCCCGATATCGCGCGGCACATGAAGGGTATCATTCTCGCGGGGGGTTCGGGCTCTCGGCTGTATCCCGCCACATTGGCCGTCTCGAAGCAGATGCTGCCGGTGTTCGACAAGCCGATGATCTATCATCCGATCTCGACGCTGATGATCGGCGGCATCCGCGATATCCTGATCATCTCGACGCCGCGCGATCTGCCCTTGTTCAAACAGTTGCTCGGCGACGGTTCGGCGTTCGGCATCAATCTCGATTATGCCGAGCAGCCGGAGCCGAACGGCCTGGCTGAAGCGTTCATCATCGGGGCCGATTTCGTCGGCGGCGGGCCGGCTGCATTGATCCTGGGCGACAACATCTTCCACGGCTCGGGTCTCGGGGCGTTGTGCAAGTCCGCCAGCGAGCGCGAGCGCGGCGCGACCGTCTTTGCCTATCAGGTCGAGGATCCCGAACGCTATGGCGTGGTCACCTTCGATCCAACGACCAAGCGCGCCACCAGCATCGAGGAAAAGCCGGCCAAGCCGCAATCGCGCTGGGCCGTGACCGGGCTCTATTATTACGACGACGATATCACCGAGATCGCGCGGTCGATCCGGCCATCGGCCCGGGGCGAACTCGAGATCACCGACGTGAACACGATCTATCTCGAGCGCGGCGACCTGTCGGTCGTGCAACTGGGCCGAGGCTATGCTTGGCTCGACACCGGGACGCACGACAGCCTGCACGACGCCGGGTCGTTCGTCAGGACGATCGAGCATCGCCAGGGGATCAAGATCGCCTGTCCTGAAGAGATCGCGTTCGACATGGGCTGGATCGATGCTGACGCAATGCTGAGGCGCGCCGACCTGCTCGGCAAGACCGATTACGCGACCTATCTTCGTCGCCGCGCGAGCACCGATTGGTGACAACCATCCTCGTCACCGGCGGCGCCGGATTTATCGGATCCGCGGTGGCGCGGCTGCTGGTTGGCAGCGGCATGCGCGTCGTCAATCTCGACAAGCTGACCTATGCCGGCAACCTCGCCTCACTGTCGTCGATCGAGCAGGCGCCCAATTATCGCTTCGTCCAAGGCGATATCGCCGATCGCGAACTGGTCGGAGCGCTGCTCCGCGAGGAAAATGTCGATGGCGTCATGCACCTCGCCGCCGAGAGCCATGTCGACCGCTCGATCGACGGGCCCGAGATTTTCGTCACCACCAACGTGCTCGGTACCGTCCGGCTGTTGGCGAGCGTGACCGACTATTGGCAGGGACTGTCCGTCGACCGCCGGGCCGCTTTCCGGTTCCATCACATCTCGACCGACGAGGTATTCGGGGACCTTCCCTTCGACAGCGGCGTGTTCACCGAGACAACGCCTTATGCGCCGTCCTCGCCTTATTCGGCGTCGAAGGCTGCGTCGGATCATTTCGTCCGCGCCTGGCATGAAACTTATGGGCTCCCCGTGGTGCTGTCGAACTGCTCGAACAATTATGGTCCGTTCCACTTCCCCGAGAAATTGATCCCGCTGACGATCCTCAACGCGATCGATCGCAAGCCCCTGCCGGTCTATGGCCGGGGCGAGAATGTGCGCGACTGGCTGCACGTTGAGGATCATGCCCGCGCGCTCGAATTGGTCCTGACCAGGGGGCGCATCGGTGAGAGCTACAATATCGGCGGGCGCGAGGAGCGCACCAACCTGCAAGTGGTCGAGGCGATCTGCGACCTGGTCGACGAGCGGCTGGGCACTGACGGACAGCCGCCGCGGCAATCGCTGATCACGTTCGTCACGGACCGCCCGGGGCACGACCGCCGCTACGCGATCGACCCCGACAAGGCCGAACGCGAGTTGGGCTGGCGCGCGCAGCACGACTTCACCGGCGGGCTCGCACAGACGATCGACTGGTATATCGCCAATAGCTGGTGGTGGGAGCCGATCCGCAGCGGCCGTTATGCCGGCGAGCGGCTGGGGCGAGCCTGACTCCCCTTCCCTGGCTCAGGCTGGCGCGGTCTGCTTCGCCACCTTCTCGAATGCGTCTAGAATGGTGGATATCAGCGCGTCGGGCAAATTGTGGCCCATCCCTGGCACTTCGGTAATCTTCGCGCCCGGGATCGTCGCGGCGGTGTCGCGTCCGCACTCGACCAACACCAGGGGATCGTCGACGCCGTGGATCACCATCGTCGGCGCCGCGATCGTCGCGATCGCCGCGCGGCGGTCGCCGTTCGCCACCACAGCAGCGAGCTGCCGCCCGGGGCCAGCGGGATAATTCATGCGTTCGAAATCGCGTTCGACGCGCACACGGATCGCTGCCTCGTCACTGGGATAGGCGGGGCTGCCGATGACCAGGTCTGTCCGCACGCCATGCGCGATCACCGCGTCGCGCTCGCCGCTGGTCGGGCGCGACATCAGCACCGCCATCGCCTCGGGCCTGGACGGCGGCAGGCCGGGATTGCCGGTCGACGACATGATCGAGGTCAGCGACAACACCCGGTCGGGATATTCTGCCGCGACCAATTGCGCGATCATCCCGCCCATCGATGCGCCCATGACGTGCGCGTGCCTGATGTCGAGCGCGTCGAGCAGCCCGACCGCATCAGCGGCCATATCGTTGAGCGTATAAGGCACGTCGGGCTTCTGTCCGGCCATCAGAGCCCCGACCAGTGCGGGGATTTCGGGCACCGGCGCGCCATCGAACTTGGTCGACAGGCCGACATCGCGATTGTCGTAGCGGATCACGAAATAGCCCCGCGCGGCGAGCTGCTCGACGAACGGCAGCGGCCAACGCGTCAACTGCGCCGCCAGCCCCATGACCAGCAGCACCGCCGGATCGCCCGGCTCGCCGAACGTCTCATACTCGATCTCGATGCCGTTCGCCTGGGCCTTCATCCGGATTTCCTCTCGTCGCTCAGCGCCACCATATGCGCATCGATCACCGCGTCGATCGTCTTGTCGTCGACATGCAGTTGCCCGTCGATGATCAGCATGGCGAGGCCGTGCGCCACCGACCAGGATTGCAGCGCGAAGATGCGCGGCTCCATGCCCGGTGGGGCGAGCTTCGCGGCATTCTCCATCAGGAAGCGCATCGCATTGTTGGGCGAATCGGCGAGCTCGACCACCTTGCCCGTCGGCGGGTTGGCGAAGATCAGGCGGAACAACGCCGTGTGGAGCAGCGCGAAACGGACATAGGCCGCCCCGGTCGCATTGAAGCCCGCAACCCCGCCGCCCGCAGCGTCATAGGCGGTGTGCTGCACCTGGCTCAGCATATCCAGCCCTTGGGCGGCGAGCGCGGCCATCAGCGCCGCCTTGTCGGGGAAATGGCGGTAGACCGCGGTCGCGCTGACTCCGACGCCGCGCGCGACTTCGCGCAGCGACAAATCCTCGGCATCGCGCGCCGCGAGCAGGCGCAATCCCTCGGCGATCAGCGCCGCGCGCAGATCGCCATGATGATAGGAGGTTTTGACCGTCACCCCCCGCCTCGCCAATTCAGGCCCCAAAACATGTTGACACTGTTACCATAGCTTTTATGTTGACACCATAAACATCGAGTCGGAGACCAGTCATGGCGAGCGTGATCGAAAATGCAATCCGCGGCACCGTCACCAAGGGCATCGAGGTGGTGGCCGAGTTCAATCGCAAGCGCATGCCCGATCAGGACCATCCCTTCCTAACCGGCATCCACCGGCCGATGGATAGCGAGATCACGCTGGAGGATCTGGACGTCACCGGGACGATCCCGCCCGAACTCGACGGGCGCTATCTGCGCATCGGGCCCAACCCGGCGAAGCCTGAGGCAAAGGGCTATCACTGGTTCACTGGCGACGGAATGGTCCACGGCATCGCGCTCCGGGACGGCAAGGCGTTATGGTATCGCAACCGCTGGATCCGATCGAAGACGGTCGAGGCGGAGACCGGCATGAAGCACGCACCGGGGCCGCGCCATGGCGGGTTCGACACGGTCAACACCAACGTACTCGGCATCGCCGGCCGCACCTGGGCCCTGGTCGAGGCGGGAAGCTATCCGGTCGAACTCTCCGACACGCTGGACGAACAGACTTATAATCCGTTCGACGACACGCTGGCGGGCAGCTTCACTGCGCATCCGCATCTCGACCCCAAGACGGGCGAACACCATGCCATCTGTTACGAAGCGATGGATCCGGACGCGGTGCGTCACGTGGTGCTGTCGCCCGATGGCAAGGTGACGCGCGAATTGAGCATCAAGGTCAAGCACGGCCCGTCGATCCACGATTGTGCGATCACCGATCGCTATGCGCTGATCCTCGACCTGCCGGTGACCTTCTCGATGAAGTCGCTGATCGGCGGCCACAGCTTTCCCTATCGCTGGAACCCCGAACACCAGGCGCGGGTCGGCTTGCTGCCGCGGGCCGGCCAGGCGGAAGACATCGTCTGGGTCGATTGCCCGCAAACCTACATCTTCCACGTCGCCAATGCGTACGACACGCCCGACGGCAAGGTGGTGATGGACGCGTGCGTCTATGACACGATGTTCGCCGAGGCGACGGGCGGACCATCGGGCAAGTCGCTGGGGTTGGAGCGCTGGATGATCGATCCGGTGGCGAAGACCGTCGAGCGCCGCACGATCGACGCTGCGCCGCAGGAATTTCCCCGTCCCGACGAGCGCTTTTTCGGCCAACCCTATCGCTATGCCTACACGATGGCGTTGCCCGAGGGTGAATTCGCGATCAGCGCCACCAGGCTCTACAAGCACGATCTGGAAAGCGCGACGCGTGAAGTCCACGAGTTCGGCGATGGCCACTATCCCGGCGAGTTCGTGTTCGTGCCGCGCGGCGACGATGCGCCCGAAGGCGATGGCTGGATGGTCGGGCTGGTCATCGACCTGCCGCAGGAGACGACCGATCTGGTGATCCTCGACGCGACGCGCTTCGCGGAGCCGCCGGTTGCCAGCATCCGGATCCCGCACCGCGTGCCGCCAGGTTTCCACGGCAATTGGGTGGCGAACGGGTGAGGTAGCGAGGGCTGGTCGCGAGCCGAGTAGAGGGCCGGCGCGACCTTACGCGCCGGCCAAGGTGCAGACGGGTATCGCGCGTCAGATCTGCGCGAGCCCACCATCGGCGAACACTTCGCTCCCGGTCATGAAGCTGCTGTCCGAGGATGCCAGGAAAGCCGCTACCGCGCCGATTTCCGATGGGTCTCCGACGTGACCAATCGGCGTGCCCGACCCCATTTCGATCATCGCCTCGCGCCCGACCGCCTCTTCGGCAAGTTCGGTCAAGGTCGGTCCGGGCGACAATACGTTCACGCGAATGCCGGTGCCGCGCAAATCCTGCGCCCAGCTACGGGCAAAGTTGCGAACGGCCGCCTTGGTCGCGCTGTAGACGCTGAACGCCGGCGTCCCCATCACGCCGGTGGTCGAACCGGTCAGGATGATCGAGCCGCCCGGCCCCATCAGCGGTAGCCCGGTCTGAACCGTAAACAGGACGCCTTTGACGTTGATGTCGAACGCGGCGTCATATTGGTCTCGGGTGATCTGCCCAAGCGGCACCAACTCACCAAACCCGGCATTGGCCATCAGAATGTCGAGGCCGCCGCGCTCGGCTTTCACGGTCGCGAACAGCCGGTCGAGATCGGCCTGATCAGTGACCGAGCCCTGCACCGCGCGGGCGTTCGGCCCCAGCGCCGCGGCAGCCTTGTCGAGCGGCTCTTGCCGGCGCCCAAAGATGTAGACGAAGGCGCCTTCCTCGATGAAGCGTCGTGCAGCGCCGAATCCGATGCCGGTGCCGCCGCCGGTCACCACCGCCGTCTTGCCATCCAGTCTATTCATGTCTCGTGCCTTTCAGTTTCAACCTGGCACGTAGCTGGCGAAGCACCCACCTATCGACAAGTATGCACCTTTTGGTAAGTATCGATTTATGTCCACCAGTCCATCCTGCGTCCCCGGCTTCTCCTGTGGCCTCGACGCCACGCTTCGTGTGATCGCGGGTAAATGGAAACCGCTGATCATCTATTTCCTGATCCAGGGCCCAAACCGCTATGGCGAGTTGAAGCGCGCCGTGCGCGGCGTCAGCGACAAGATGCTGATCCAGCAGCTGAAGGAACTGGAAGCCGACGGCATCGTCACGCGCAACGATTACCGGGAAGTGCCGCCGCGGGTCGATTATACGCTCACCCCGCTTGGCCACAGCCTGGCCGAGGCGCTGACACCGCTCTGCAATTGGGGTAGCGAAAACATGGCCACGGTCGCGCAGATTTTTGCCGAGCGCGCGAGTTGGAGCGACGAGCAGCGCGCCTGATGGTAATCTCGCGCAAATCAGCCGGATCGGACGGCTCATCCCACTAGCGAACAATGCTTTTGGCGGTAGGATGCCTTATGCGGCCCTGCCTCTCTCGAGCTGTCTTCTGTCGACGAGGCCTTATCGTCGCTCAGGGGCGTGAAGAGTGACCGCCCCGAAGCTTTCCCCGGCCGCACAGCGAGTCGTCACATGGCTAGGCGAAACGGGGTTGCGCTGGGGATTGCCGGCCATTGCCTGCCGAGTTCATGGTTTACTTTATCTGACCGCCCGGCCCATGCCCGCCGCGAGTATCGCCGAAGCGCTGACGCTGGATGACGTAGAAACGGTACAAGCGCTCGGCTGGCTCCGGGAGCAGGACTTGGCCGGGTTGACCGACGCCGGCTGGACAACCGGGATCGATCCCTGGGCGTTGATGGTACAGACACTGGAAAAGCGGCGCACGCTCGAATTGCGCGAAGCTCGGGCGGTCATCGACCAATGGCGCGCCGAGCGCGACGGCGAAGATCCGGTCGTCAGACAACAGGCCAAGCGGCTCTTCGATCTCGTCGAGGACATTGCCGCGATCGATGCACGGGTAAGCAACCTTTCGCCGGTAGCGACTCGACAGTTGATCAGTCTCGGCGGGCGTGCGGCACGGCTGTTCGACAGGACGATCGGAAGGGGTCGACGATGAGCCAGGCGGGCGGCGCTGCGCATGGCAGCTTCAAGGTCAACTCACTGTCCGGGTTGGACAAAGCCGATGCTGTTTCGGGACGGGTTCGCTGGGATGGGCCGCGCTCGATCTGGAACATGACGATGCTGCTCACGGCCCTCATCCTAGGGCCGCTGACGTTCAGTTGGAGCGCCTTGGCGGTTTTCCTCATCACGGCGGGCGTCACGCTGTGCGCGGGTCACTCGGTCGGCTTTCATCGGCGGCTGATCCATCGCAGCTTCGACTGCCCGAAATGGCTCGAGCGCGTCCTGATATGGTTCGGCACGGCGGTCGGCATGGGCGGTCCGATCTGGACGATCCGCCTGCATGACAGCAGGGATTGGGCGCAGCGTCAGCCCGATTGTCACTGGTTCCTGCGTCACGCAAAACCGCTCTTGCTGGACGGATTCTACTATCTGAATTTTCGCCTCGAATTGACGCGCCCGCCCAAGTTCGATCCCGGCCCGGGCATCGCCGACGATCTTTTCTATCGCTTCCTCGATCGCTATTGGATGTGGCAGCAGGCGCCGATCGCGATCCTGCTCTACGCGCTCGGCGGACTTCCGTGGCTGGTCTGGGGCGTGTGCGTGCGGGTGGCGGCCTGCACGACGATGCACTGGTTCATCTCCTATTTCGCGCACACGCGTGGGCCACAGGATTGGACGGTCGATGGCGCGGTGATCCAGGCCTATAACGTGCCGTTGCTGGCCATCCCGACCATGGGAGAGAGTTGGCATAGCAATCATCACGCATTCCCGGCCTCCGCGCGTCACGGTCTTTATCCGGGGCAGATCGATTTGGGGTACCGTTTCATCCAGTTACTGGAATGGGTCGGGCTGGCTCATGACGTGAAGCTGCCGGCGCATCTGCCGCCCCGTCCGGGTATCACGCCCGTAACCGGGCGCGCGCTCAGCATTGCCGCCCCTGGCCAAGCCGATCTGGCCGAAGGCAAGATCGTCGAATGAACGACCCGCTGCCCGACTTTCGCGCGAAACACGGTCTCGCCGATCCGACGGCGTCGCATTGGCATCTGCGCGTCGGACCCACCGACCTTCGGTTGCCCAACTTCGCATGGCGCCAGGCAGCAATCGACGCGCATGACTTGCATCACGTGATGACCGGCTATCCGCTCACGATGCGGGGTGAGATTCAGCTGGCGGCTTGGGAATGGGGCGCCGGGCGGTATCCCGACTGGCGCGCGACGGCGTTCTGCGCGCCCCTCATCGTGATGGGTGTCCTGCTCATGCCCAAGCGGACCTGGAGAGCGTTCCGTCGTGGCAGAACCAGCCGGAGCCTCTATCCGCCAAAGGCCCTGCGGCAGCCAAAGGCGTGACGTAAGGCGAAAGTCCGGTCCTCTGTCCGCCGCCGACGACGAGCACGCGATGTCGCGACGCTGCCTTCCGTCTCGCGGGACGAGCAATAGCGACAGGTCACCCATTCAACCGTCGTGCTATGGACGGTGCATCGGGCCTCGCCAGTCGCCGACCGTAAATTCCTGGCTATACTCGGCGACGCGCGGGAGGGTTCGGTAAAGACTGCTTGGCTCGCTCGACAATTGCGACTTGCCGCGTGGCATCGTCAACGGCATCCTCGTCGCGCGCTTCACCGCGACTGAGCCACCATCTGAGGACGCGATAATAAACGAGGATTCCTAGCACGATGATCGAGGCAAGACCGAACCAGTCGAGCCGGTAATAACGAAACGGGGTGTAGTAGAAGCGCTGGGGATCGAGCGTCACCGCGAGTTCGAGAAAGAGGTGCGGGCCCAGCAAGACCAGCGCCAATAATTGGGTGGCCTGCAGGGCGACGGTTCACCTTTAGGCACTCGCATGAGCCGCGGCCGTGACGATAGACGCGCGTTGGTGCTGAGGCCGGCCCCGATGACTTTCCAGCAATGCCACACCATGAACGAGAGCGGCATGGCCGCGGTGTATAAGAGCATGGCAGCCGTTGGCGATGCCGCCTCAAGTCTGTCGCTCGCCGCATGCAGCACGGGTATATTCCATTCGATCGCCATCAGCACGATGCCGAACGGGATGGTCAGCCACAGTGCCCAACGCAGCATTCGTGCCGAATGCTGCGTAAGGTCGCGATAGAGTTGCTCCTCGCTTGCCCATTCATCCGCGCCTAGCCGAACGGCGCCGCGTCCGCGGATCGGTTGGTAGAACACCGTTCCGTCGCGATCACGCGTGCAACGCTGCTGCAGAAGCAGCACGGTCATCTTATCGATCAGGAATGCATCGATCACGGCATGGTCTCGCCCTTTTACCCGCGATTAGAATGCCTCACGTTAAAATGATGTGTCCGCATCTCTTGGTACGGCTCGGAACAGAATCGCCTACCAGCGCCACGCCAGAGTGAACGCCGCCGCGCCGACGGTTCCCGCACCGCGGGTCCATTGGTTGAGATAGCCGATCTCCACGCCGACCCGCTTGGTCAGCGGCACGCCAAACCCCAGGAAGTTGCGCGCGCGGTCATAGCCGCGACGTTGCCCGGCGCCGCCGGCCAGGTTGACGAAGCTTTCATGGCTGGCGAGCAGGTTGAATTTGCCGGTGACCGGCAGCGCCAACCGGACGAACGGCCTGAGCCGCACGCCCGTCCCGCTCGATCCGTCGCGCCAACGTTCCTCGACCCGCAGCCGTGCGCCGATACCGAATGGACCGATCCTCGCAAGATGATCGACACTAAGATCCTGGCGCGCGCGCTGCTCTATCATCGCGCCGCCGCCATGATAGACGATGTCGCGAACATAGCCCGCGGCGAGGGTCGCCCGGTCGAAACGAAGCCCGAGCATCGCGATATTCTCGCTCTCGTAAAGGCCGCCTTCCCCGTCACGCCCGAACCGCTCGATCGTCTCGACGCCCAGTTCCACCCGACCGGAAACCGGACCACGGGCGTTGGCGCCGAGCCAGATCTGGCCATCATCGGCGTCAGCGGTCGACGGCACGACCACCAGCAGGACGGCGCCGATCGCCACATGACATTTCGATGACATTTTTGTGTCATGGCAGAAGTAGTCGCCGCATGCATCCCTTCACATTGCGCCGGTGAAATCAGGCCGCCGCAGCGATCCTCAAGCCCTGCGCGGAGAACGATCGGAAGGTAATCGACCATCGGACCTGATCGATCGGTGCGATGCTGTGTTCCCAATCGTGCCGGACCTCTCCCGACAAATGGTAGAGGCCGCGCGGCTCGAGCGGGACATTGACGCGACGCCAGCGTTCGCCTTGCTTGCGGCGAAAGCGCATCGTCGCCGGCGCGCCGAGCGAAATGCCGACGACCTGGTCGTAGATCGGGCGGTCGCGATGCCAGCCGATCCCGGCGCCGGGATCGTAGCGCAACAGCAGTGCCTGGACGTGCGCGTCGGGCGCCATTCCCGCCGCGACGGCGGCGCGATCGCGGATCGGCAGCAGCCAGCCGGGCATCGGTTCGCCGCGGCCGAGCTCGCCCGATTGGAAGTCATATTGCCAGCCGAAACTGTGAGTAAGACGCTTGCCGGTCCATTGCTGGAAGCGGAATGGGGCGAGTTCGACGGCGTCGATCGCCGCGATCAGCTCGCCTTCCTCCCCCGGCGTGAGGAAGTCGGGCCGGGTCTGGAGACCGGGAAGCGGCGGCACGTCGAACAGATCTAGGGTCACGGCCAGGATATGTGAACAATCAGGGAACCTGCAAGATATGTCTGGAGACGAGGCCCTTTGCTCTCTCTCACCCTTCCCCACTCCAATGCTCCCAAGGGCCGATGATCGAAGGGTCGCGACAGGTGCAAAGCCGCACGATCAGCGTGATCGACTTTTCCTTTGTTGCGGCTGTGGGCGTTTCGGCGCATGGGACTTGCCCGTTTTACCCGTAAAGTGAAGTGACGATTATGGCCGCCAAATGGGCCCCCGATAGCTGGACCTCTCACGAAGCGCGCCAGTTGCCCAATTATCCCGACGCCGCAGCGCTCGCCGCAGCGACGAAGCAATTGACCAGCTATCCGCCGCTGGTCTTTGCCGGAGAAGCGCGCAATCTGACGACCGATCTCGCGCGCGTCGTCGAGGGCAAGGCGTTCCTGCTCCAGGGCGGCGATTGCGCCGAGAGCTTCGCCGAATTCCACCCCAACAACATCCGCGACACGTTCCGCGTGATCCTGCAGATGGCGGTGGTACTGACCTTCGCGTCGAAGCTGCCGGTGGTGAAGCTTGGCCGCATGGCGGGGCAGTTCGCCAAGCCGCGCTCGGCCGATACCGAGACGATCGATGGCGTCGAGCTGCCGAGCTATCGCGGCGACAATGTCAACGACATCGCCTTCACGCCTGAAAGCCGCATTCCCGATCCGCAGCGGATGATCCAGGGCTATTCGCAATCGGCAGCGACGCTCAACCTGTTGCGCGCGTTCGCGCAGGGCGGCTACGCGAACTTGCACCAGGTGCATCGCTGGACGCACGATTTCCTCGGCTCGAGCCCCTGGGCGAAGAAGTACGCCGAGACCGCCGACCGGATCGGCGAAGCACTGGAATTCATGGAAGCGTGCGGAATCAACCCCGACACGGTGCCGCAGCTCGGCCAGACGCAATTCTACACCAGCCACGAAGCGCTGTTGCTCCAATACGAGCAGGCGATGACGCGTCAGGACAGCCTGACCGGCGACTGGTACGACACCAGCGCGCATTTCCTATGGATCGGCGACCGCACGCGGTTCGACGGGTCAGCGCATGTCGAGTTCCTGCGTGGCATCGGCAACCCGATCGGCCTGAAATGCGGACCGAGCCTGGAGCCGGACGTGCTACTGCGGCTACTCGACACGCTCAACCCGGGCCGCGTGCCCGGCCGCATGACGCTGATCACACGCTATGGCCATGACAAGATCGAGGCCGGCCTGCCGAAGCTGGTCCGCGCGGTGAAGCGCGAGGGGCATCCGGTGATCTGGAGCTGCGACCCGATGCACGGCAACGTCATCAAGGCGGCCAACGGCTACAAGACGCGCCCGTTCGAACGCATCCTGGCCGAGGTCCGCGGCTTCTTCGCCGTGCACCGCGCCGAAGGCACCTTCGCCGGCGGCATCCATGCCGAGATGACCGGGCAAAACGTCACCGAATGCACCGGCGGCGCGGTCGACGTGACCGAGCAGAGCCTGGCCGACCGCTATCACACGCATTGCGATCCGCGATTGAATGCGGGGCAGAGTCTGGAGCTGGCATTCCTGCTGGCAGAGATGCTGAACGACGAGCTCAGGCAGCGGCGGGCGGAGGCGGCTTAAGGGCTGCTATTGGGATCGGACATTCTGACTGGCTGGACTGAGCCGCCAGAGCTCCACGGACTCTGTCGAAACAAGCATATTGGACGTCGCCCCTGGCCACGGTCAGGAAAGGTTGCCGCCCGCGCCAACGAGCCTGCCGGTTCGTTGCGCTGGTTCAACTCACGCAAACCCTTCACGATGGTTTTCCGCTCTTTGCGGGCCACGGCTCGCTCACGATCGACCGCCGCTCAGCCAGGCGGTTGAGCGGCGTGCCGGGCAAGTCTGGTCGTCGACATGGCGAATCTTCTCGTGCGTCGAACGACGGAATGACCTATCGCTACACCCGGCCGGGGTGATAAGTCCCTGCCGCAGTATTCGTGCTGGAGTTGTGTGCGTGCCCGGTACCAGGGCGGCTCCTGATCCGGGCATTTCGCATCCACCAGGATAAGCGAAAGGCAGGTCGATGCCCGAGTTCACGATCAATGGCGAAAAGCGCGACGTCGACGTTCCGCCCGATATGCCGCTCCTTTGGATGTTGCGCGACTTGCTGGGAATGACCGGCACCAAGTTCGGCTGCGGAATCGCCCAATGCGGGGCGTGCACGGTTCATCTCGACGGTGTCGCCGTCCGATCCTGCCAGCTCCCGGTCGGGCGCGTCGGCAACCGTGCGATCACGACGATCGAAGGCGTCGGCAATACCCCCGCAGGCGCGAAGATCCAGAAAGCGTGGATCGATCTGGAGGTCATCCAGTGCGGTTATTGCCAGCCGGGGCAGATCATGTCGGCTGCCGCGTTGCTGACCGGCAATCCCGCGCCCGACGATGCCGATATCGATGCGGCGATGGCCGGCAATCTCTGTCGTTGCGGCACTTATGTGCGCATTCGCGAGGGGATCAAGCATGCCGCCCGCTCCTGACGCCGCCGCCAGGCTGTCGCGCCGCTCGATTCTCTCGGGCGGGGGTGCGTTCGCCGCCGGATTGCTGATCGCGATTGAGCTGCCCTGGGCCGCGGCGCGCGCGGCCACCGCGAGCGCGCCCGAGCCGGTGCCGACCGGCCAGCGCTTCAACGCCTTCATCCATATCGCGCCGGATGACCGTGTGACCTTCACCCTGCCGGCAGTGGAAATGGGCCAAGGGGTCTATACGTCGCAGAGCCAGTGCATCGCCGAGGAACTCGACGTCGCGCTCGACAAGGTGGTCGCCGCGCACGCACCGCCCGATCAGGCCAATTACGGAAGCCCGGTGTTCGTCGTGCAGGCCACCGGCGGATCCACCACGACCATGGCGTGGAGCGAGCCGCTGAGAAAAGCGGGCGCGACCGCACGCGCTCTGCTGGTCGCGGCCGCCGCCGCGCGGTTGCAGGTCGACCCCGCCAGCCTCACTACTGAAAACGGCGTGATCACGCATGCCCCGAGTAGCCGTTCGCTGCGATACGGCGAGGTGGCCGACGCCGCTTCGCGGTTGAAACCGCCGGCCGAGGTCGCGCTCAAGGATCCGGGCCGGTTCCGCCTGATCGGCAAGCCGGTGCATCGCATCGACACGCCGGACAAGGCGATCGGCAAGACGGTCTACGGCATCGACGTGATGCTGCCCGGGATGAAGTTCGCGACCTTGCGGTCGTCGCCCGTTCTCGGCGGCAAGGTCGGCAAGGTCGATCAGGCACCGGCGCTCGCCGTCCCCGGCGTCAAGCAAGTGGTCGTGCTCGACGATCTCGTCGCGGTCGTCGCCGACAACACCTGGTCGGCGATGCAGGGGCTGGACGCGCTAGCGATCGACTGGGCGCCCGGGGCCAATGCCGGGCTCGATCAGGCGAAACTGTGGTCCGATCTGGAAAAGGCGTCGCAGCGCCCCGGGGCCGTTGCCAAGAAGGAAGGCGACGCGCTCGCCAAGCTCAAGGACGGCACCTTGTTCGAAGCGAGCTATGAACTCCCCTATCTCGCGCATGCGCCGATGGAGATGACCAATTGCACCGTGCATGTGCAAGGCGGTGCCTGCGAGATCTGGACAGGGACGCAGGTGCCGGGCTTCGCCCAGGCCGGCGCCGCCACGGCGCTGGGCATCACGCCCGACAAGGTGACGGTCAACAATCACCTGATCGGCGGCGGCTTCGGCCGCCGGCTCGAGGTTGACGGCGTGGTCAAGGCAGTCCGGATTGCCGCGAAGGTCGATGGGCCGGTCAAGGTGATCTGGTCGCGCGAAGAGGATATTCGCCAGCAGCTCTATCGTCCGCTCTATCACGAACATCTGAAGGCCCGGCTGGAAAACGGGCGGATCACGGCCTGGCATCACCGCGTCACCGGCGGATCGGTGATGGCGCACTGGCTGCCGCCGGCGTTCAAGGACGGCATCGATGTCGATGCGGTCGATGGGGCGGCCGAGGTGCCCTATGCGGTGGGCGACCGTCTGGTCGAATTTATCCGCCACGAAAGCGCCGTGCCGGTGGCTTTCTGGCGCGGTGTCGGACCGAATGGCAGCATCTTCGCGATCGAATGCTTCATGGACCTGATGGCACGCAAGACCGGCGTCGATCCGCTCGCCTTTCGACGGACTCTGCTCGAAAAGAACGCGCGCGCGCTCGGCGTGTTGAACCTCGCCGCGGACAAGGCCGGCTGGGGTACGCCGGCGCCATCCCTTACATCCGGGGCACGCCGGGGCCGCGGAATCGCGCTGATGAACGCCTTTGGCAGCTATCTCGCCGCGATCGCGGACGTGGCGGTGAGCGACGAGGGAGATGTGAGCGTCACGCGCCTGGTGATTGCCGCTGACGTCGGCAAGGTCATCAACCCCGATATCCTCGAAGCGCAGATCCAGGGCGGGGCAACCTTTGGCTTGTCGGCGGTGCTGTTCGGCAAGATCACTTTTGCCGGGGGCGCCGTCGAACAGGGTAATTTCAACGACTATCGCATCATCCGCATCGACGAGATGCCAGTGATCGAGGTGCATGTCGTGCCGAGCAACGAGAATTCGGGCGGGATAGGCGAGCCGGGAACCGTGGTTACGCAGCCGGCCGTCGCCAACGCCGTCTACGCGGCCACCGGGGTGCAACTCACGCGCATGCCGATCGATCGCGCGCTGATCGCAAAGGGGGCTTGAGGATGCGGCGGAACCTGTTGCTTCTGGCGGGCGCGATCGTCGTGCTCGTGGCGGCGATCGTCGGCCGCATGGTCTTTCAGCCCGGTCCCTACAGCTTTGCGGGGGGCACGCAGGTGGAGCTCGCCAGCTATCCGGACAAGACGGTGACCGGCGTGCCGGCCGAGCTCGCCACCGCCGATCCACGCAGCCGCGCCGACTATGTCACCCGGATGGCCGATTGCGAGGCATGCCATACGGCCAAAGGCGGGAAGCCGTTCGCCGGCGGACGGCCGTTCGTCCTCCCGTTCGGGACGATCTATACGCCGAACATCACGCCGGATCCGGAAACCGGGATCGGCAAATGGACCGACGCGCAATTCCTGGACGCCGTGCACAAGGGGATCGCGCCCGACGGATCACGCCTTTATCCAGCCTTTCCCTACGCGTCCTACACGATGCTGACCGACGCCGACGTGCTGGCGATCAAGGCCTATCTGTTCTCGCTTCCTCCGGTGAAGCAGCCGAACAAACCCAATACGTTCGGCTTTCCGTTCAATCAGCGCTGGCTGATGGGAATCTGGTCGGCCTTCTTCAACAGCGACAAACGCTTCCGCCCGGTCAGCGAGCGCAGCGCGGCGTGGAATCGCGGCGCCTATCTCGTCGAAGCCGCCGGTCATTGCGGCGAATGCCATACGCCGCGAAACCTGATGCAGGCGCTCGACCAGCGCAACAAATTCGCGGGCGGCGTGGCCGAAGGCTGGAATGCCTATAACATCACCGGCGACCGCGTCAGCGGCATTGGCGGCTGGAGCGATGCCGAGCTTGCATCCTATCTATCGACCGGTCACGCACAGGGACGCGGAGGCGCATCCGGCCCGATGGGCGAAGCGGTAGCGCTGAGCCTGTCGAAACTGACCCCGTCCGATCTCGCCGCGATCATCACCTATCTGAAGACGGTGCCTGCCATTCGCAGCGATCGCTCGCCGCAACCCGCCGGCCCAGCTCAGGCCTCGCCCAAGCTTGCATCGATCGACAACCCGGTCGGCAAACGGGTGTTCGAGGGCAGTTGTGCCAGTTGCCATGCCTGGACTGGTGCCGGGGCGATCGTCGAGGAGGCCCGGCTGACCGGCGTGCGCGCGGTCAACGATCCGACGGCGGCAAACGTAGCGGCGATGATCCTCAACGGCGCCGGGAAACCCGGTTCCGGCCGTCCCTATATGCCGGCCTTCGCCGCATCCTATTCCGACACAGAAATCGCGTCCGTCGCGAACTATGTGACGGCTCGTTTCGGCGCCGCAAAGTCGAACATTACGCCAAAGGAAGTCGCTCGTTTGCGGCAGCAAAACTGAACGACGACGGGACGCTTCCTCTAGAATTTCGGTGACAGGTGGAATCGCGATGGCGGCGCCGGCAGAGGCGGCAACCGATTGTTACCGGCAGATTGCTACTGGCGATTATTGCTGGTTCCAGCCGGCGACGTCGGTTAGGCTGTTCGCGAACAAGGTCTTGAAGACGCTGCGCGAGGTGGCCCAGGTTTCCCGACCGCTGCCCGCCGTGTCGAAGGTCGATAAGGGGGGTTCTGAACATGCCTGACACCAAGCCTGGCGCAGATGTCGACGTCACCAAGGACTGGCAAGCGTCCCAAGGCCAGCAATCCGCTGCCAAGCGACTTCGCCTGTTCGCCGCGCTCGCCTGGGTTGTTGCCATCGGCACCGAGATCGCCGGTATCGTCATGCTCAAGCAGCACAAGTTTGACCATGGCAACCTTGCGCTGCTGATCGGCCTTCTGGTGGTGATCGCAGTGTTCGCGATTGCGGGCAGCCTGATGTGGAAAGCGGCCAACAAGCACGATCCGGCCACTAGAGCGGACGCATTCCGGTTCTTCGTCCAGAACCAGCTCGGCGCGATCATTACGGTGATCGCCTTCCTCCCGCTGATTGCCCTGATCTTCCTGGACAAGGACATGGATCCGAAGAACAAGAAGATCGCCGGCGGCATCGGGGTCGTTCTGGCGCTGCTCGCCACCGTGATCGGGGTGGACTTCAAGCCGCCGTCGACCGAGCAATATACCCAGGACATGAACAAGTGCGCGGCCCAGATCAAAGCCAGTGAGCCCACCACGGCCTGTTCGCCCGAGGTCGCCGAGCAGGCCAAGGATATCGCCAGAGACACCAGCGCGGTGGCTGAGGCGACCAAGGATCCCGCCCACCCGGCCGGCCAGGACCTCGTCTATTGGATCGCCCCTGAGAACGGCGCCAAGAAGTCCGCGACGCCGCACGTCTTCCACCTCTGCCAAGGCGTGAGCCCGCTGCGTGGCAAGACCGTCAACAGCGGTTCGGTGACCGAAGCCTATGCCGAGAACGCCACCCGCATCACCAAGCAGATTCCGATGGAACAGAAGCAGTGCGGGGTCAGCACCGCGAAATAAGCATGAAGCGCGCGGCGGCCCGGTTCCCTCACGGCAACCGAGCCGCCGATCGCGTCGATAACGTAGCCGCGGATCAGCCGAGCCGGATTGTAAACTCCACCTCGTCGCTGAACGGCATCGACATATAGCCATTGGCGATGTTGCCGACCCGATCGAGATATTCGGGGCAATAATCCGCATTGTCGGCGATCAGGATCGCACCCGGCCGCAACCGGCTCTCCACCCGGTCGAGAATATCCGAGTACAGCGCCTTGGCGCCGTCCAGCAGCACGAGGTCGATCGTCTCGGGCAGGTCGACCGCCAGCGTCTCCAGCGCATCGCCTTCGCGAAACTCGACCAGGTCGACCAACCCGCCCTCGGCCAGATTAGCCTTGGCCGTCGCCAGCTTGCCGGGCTCGAACTCGCTGGTGATCAGCCGCCCGCCGCCATTGTCGCGCAGCGCCGCCGCCAAATGGAGCGTCGACAGGCCGAACGAGGTACCGAACTCGACGATCGAACGGGCATTGGTGGCGCGCGCCAGCATGTAGAGCAGGCCGCCGACTTCGCGCGATACCGGCAACGCGAAGTCACTGAGCTGGGCGTAGAAATCGCGATAATCGGTCTTGCTGCGCATCATCCGGCCGCGGTCTTCGCTGGTCACGCCGGCAAAGGCCGGGCTTTGTGCCGGCGGGTTGGCGTCGGCGTCGGCGAACAGGCGCGCGAGAAGAGGCGCCACGGGGGCGCTTGAAAGCGTGGTCATTTGGGTTTTCTCCAGGTGCGAACTTGGCTGTGCGAGCAGGGCTTGCCTGCCGGGCTGGAAAATACGACTGGTTCGTCAGCTTTGACTATTCGCATTGGCAGGACGCCCGCATGGCCGCCGCTCGCAGCACGTTTATTACCTCGCGCAAACAGCCCCAGCAGGCACGCTCGAACCAGTTGGTCGAGGCCGTGCTCGACGCGGCTGTTCAGGTTTTGATGAGGGAAGGCGCGCAGCGTTTCACCACCGCGCGAGTCGCCGAGCGCGCCGGCGTGAGTGTCGGCTCGCTGTACCAATATTTCCCGAACAAGGCCGCGATATTGTTCCGCCTGCAGAGCGACGAGTGGCAGCGAACCTCGACGCTGTTGCGGAGCATCCTCGAGGACGGGGCCACCTTGCCGCACGCCCGCGTCCGCCGGCTGGTCCACGCCTTTATCCGGTCCGAATGCGAGGAAGCGGCGATCCGTACCGCCCTGAGCGACGCGGCACCGCTCTACCGCGATGCGCCGGAAGCGATCGACGCGAAGAAGGAAAACGCCAAGATCTTCCGGACTTTCTTGCAAGAGGCGCTGCCGGACGGGCCCGACGACAAGCGGATGCTTGCCGGGGATCTCGTCAAGATGACGCTCAGCGGCGTAGGCAGCAGCTTTTCCGAGACGCCGCGGACGGAGACCGAGATTGTCGACTGGTCGGAGGCGCTGGCCGACATGCTATGTGCCTATCTCGAGCGATTGACGGCCCAGCCTTCCGCTTGGCCGACGTAACGACGACGGCCGCCAGAGCGACGATCAGTGCGAACCGCCGCTCGCGACCGCCTGCCCCAGCAAGAGCGGAAAGACCGCCTCAAGCGGCTTGGTGTCGGGCAGGATATAGACATAGCCGCCCTGCTTCCGGAACAAGGGTTGCACGCTCTTGCTGTAGAAGGCCGAGGGTACGTTGATGCAGCCGAACGTGATGCGGTTGTCGTCGGAGGTCGGCGAGGCCATGCGCTGGCGACGGCGTTCCTTGGGGTTGTACCCTGTCGGAATCGGATGGAGTGCGACCGACGTGGCGTAATCGACCCACAGCACCTTTTGCCTGCCCGCGGCCAGTCCGTATCTGGCGAGGAAACGCCCCGCCGGTGTGGTCTTCTCAGCGGGGCCGATCTCGGCCAGCTTTTTGCTGCCGATGCCCGGCGTCGCTTCGTCGCCGACGGCCACCCCGATCAGCACGGGCGCCTTGCCGAGCAGTTGCCCCTTCGCGTCGAACAGGAACAAGGCGGCATTGTTCTTGTCGATGACGATATAGGGCAGCGCGCCATTGTCGCCCGACGCGGCAATCCAGTCGAAAACGCGCGTCGCCGCCGCCGACTGGGTCACCTCGATTTTGGCCGTATCGCCCGCCCGCGGCGCCGGCTTGGTTGCCGGCGGCCGAGCGTGCTTCGCCGCTGGGGCGGACGCGGGAACGGTGAGCGCAAGACCAGCGAGCGCCAGCAGGATACCGATCATCGCTGGATGTGTTCAACACGAAACGGGCGTCGCCCCGAAGAAAGGAGCGACGCTCGACATTGCGATCCGATCGGAATTCGGCCGATCAGCACTGGGCCGATCGGCATGCGCGGCCGTGCGGCATCAGTTGCGCGGTTTCTTCTTCTGGCTCTCGGCCATCCGCTGTTCGATGCCATCGACCCGGGCATTGAGCTGGTCGAGACGCTGGCCATTGTTCTGCGCCTGGCCGGACGCGGCCTGCGCCTGCGACAATGCCGATTTCGCGGTGCCGTCGGTTTCGTTCAACTTCGCCTCGAGCGCGTCGACCCGCTGGCTCACCGGAGCGATCTGCTCGCGGACATAGCTCTTGGTGGCGCAGCCGCCCAACCCCATCGCACCAAGCAAAATCACGGCCGCAGGGACCATTTTCGTTACAGACGCCGACATCACACACTCTTCCCAATGGTTAACGAGCCCAAAAACCCAAGCCGAGCATTGCTGCTCCAACAATCCCGATTCTGTCCGGCTGTGCGTCGGGCGGGATGAGTGGATCGGTAGCGTCGAGGCGAAAGGCCGCGTGTCGTCGTCGCCCTCACCTCGTCCTGCGGCAACAAGATCCGCGCGGGAAAATGAAGCAAAACCTGTCCAATTACCCGCTTTTCGCCGAAATACCGGAACTGCCACCCCGATCAAAACGTTGCGCGCCCGTATAGTAGTGATGACGAAGGGAGTGGATTAACATGGGTAAAGGTATTCTGCTGTGGCTGTTGGGCATTCCACTGCCCATCATCATCCTACTCCTCTTGTTCTGGCATTGATCATGGCGACGAATATTCCACCATCGGTCAGTCCTGACCTTTATCCGTCGGGCATCGCTAGTGCCTCCAGCACTTCCGCGGTGTCTTGGTCGGCGATTTTCGCCGGCACCGTCGCGGCGGTGGCCATGACGCTCATCCTTATAGCGATCGGATCGGCGTTTGGTTTCGCGTCGGTCTCGCCATGGCCTGGTGTCGGTGCCGCTCCCACCACCTTCACGATCGCGGCCGGCGTGTGGTTGATCGTCACGCAATGGCTGTCTTCTGCCGTCGGTGGCTATCTGGCCGGGCGGTTGCGGGTACGGTGGCATGGCCTGCATACCGATGAAGTATTCTTTCGCGACACCGCGCATGGCCTGCTCACCTGGGCAACCGCCACGGTGCTGGTGGCGATGGTCGCCGTAGCGGCATCGGCCCTGTCCAATATCGCCGCGACGCCGGTCGACGTCGAGATGAGCAAGGACGCGGTCGACGCCGCGCGCAAGGCCGCGATGTCGGTCGCCGGGTTCACCGGTCTGTCGCTGCTGGTCGGGGCGTTCATCGGAGCCGTCGCCGGCGCGATCGGCGGCAGGCTGCGCGACATGCATCCCTGATCCGTTCTTCGTCACGGCGGCGATCGTGAGTCATCGCTGCCGTGACGACGTTCTGTTGCGGGCGTGGAACTTTCAACGCCCGTCGACTGTCCATCTATTGCGGCCCGAGTCCGCACTGAAAGGATTCCACATGAAATCTCTGTTGATTGCCGCCAGCATGGCGACGGCGATGCTCTGCATCGCGGCCCCCGCCGCTGCGCAGGACAGGAGCGGCAGCACAAGCCGGACGACCACCACCGATCGGGTTCGCGGAGACCGTCAGGTCGATCGCCACATCGAAACCACCCGCACGACCAGCCGTAGCGTTCGCCACACCGGCTGGGGCGCCCGTCGCTGCCACAATGTGAAGCGGCATCATCGCTGGGTGCGCGTCTGCCATCGCCGCTGACTGTAACGGAGGGGATGGCTCTTGATGGGCCATCCCTTCCTTTCCCCGCCGGTCAGCGCAGGGCGACCCGATCAAGCTGTAGCCAATTGGCCATCGCATCGAGCTCGACCCGGAGTCTATCGCCACTATCCGGCGGCGCGTCCGGTTCGAAATGCGTCTTCGCCAGCAACCTTCCGTGCTGTCGATCCGCCTTCAGATCCACCCGTGCGACCAGTCGTTCGTCCATCAGGAACGGCAGCACATAATAGCCATGCACGCGGCTCGCCGCCGGCGTGTAGATTTCGATACGATAGCGCAGGCCGAACAATCGCTCGGTGCGGTCGCGGTGCCAGATCAGCGGATCGAACGGCGCCAGGAGCGCGCTGGCGGCGATGCGGCGCGGCGATCGCGCATCGCGGTGCAGGAAAGCAGGCTGGCTCCACCCTTCCACGCGGACGGGGCGCAACGCGCCCGCATCGACCAGGTCGGCGATCGCATTGTCCTTCTCGACCGGCTTGAGCCGGAAGTAATCGCGAAGCTCCGCCGCGGTCGCCACGCCCAGCGCGCGCGCCGCGCGGTCGATCAGCTGGCGCCGGGCATCGCGCTCGTCGGGAGCTGGCACCGCGAGGACGGCCGCGGGGATGACGCGATCGGTCAGATCATAGACGCGCTCGAAGCTCCGCCGCCGGGTCGCGGTGGTGAGGTGGCCGGCATAGAACAGCCATTCGAGCGCGCGCTTGGTGTCGCCCCATTCCCACCATCCCGACCGACTCTTGCCATGGGGAAAGTCGGAGGCTGCGAGCGGCCCTTCCGCCGCGATCCGGGCGAGGATGGCGTCGGCTTGCGGGCGCTGCTCGGTCGCGAAGCGGCGTAGTGCGCCATAACCCGCCTCCCCGCGGTCCGCGCGCGCCATACGCCAACGCATCAATGGAAACAAATCGAGCGGAAGCAGCGAGGCTTCGTGCGCCCAATATTCGAACAATCGGCGGTCGCGCTTGCCGCCCCAGGCGGCCTTGTCGAGCAGGTCCCGGTCATAGCATCCCAGACGCGAGAAGGCCGGCAGATAATGCGCTCGGGCGACCACATTGACGCTGTCGATCTGATGGAGGTTCAGCCGATCGATCAGGCGCGCGAGTTGCGCGCGGCCGACCGAAGAACCCGGGCGTGCGCCGAAGCCCTGAGCGGCGAGAACGATGCGTCGCGCCTGGGCGAGGGAAATGTCGGACATGCGGATCTAATAATGCCCGATCCATCCAATGCCGAGCGCGAACGACCGCATCGGCATTCGGGTCAATGCGCGTCAACCGGCGGAATGTCCGACCCCTGGACCTCGAACAGCCCCGTCACCCCGCCATTCGCAGCGAAGATGGCCAGGCTGATGACGACGACCAATGCGGCCGATGCGATGATGATCTTGCGCCGCCTGATCTTCGCCGAATGCGATCGACGCCGTCCCCCTGATCTGCCACCCATCGTGATTCTGCGCTCCCCTGGCGATCATTGTTGAGCCCGGTATCTTCATCGCGACAAGCGACCCGATGATCAATGGCTTGATCGCTCGCTCTTTCACGACACAATCAAGGTCGCGAGGGCGCGAGAGCCCCCCGCCCGCTTCTGCACTTTCCCCAGCCGTATATCTACGGAGGGCATGCTGAACCTCGGTGCAATGGCGGCTTCCCCATAGAACGGGGACCGGCAAGGAGGGCCAAGGTGATCGATTTCCGTGTCTTCTCGTCCCCTCTGCTCCTTGCCGGGCAATCGGTCCTGACCGCGACCGTCTTGGCGGCGACTGTCGTGCTGCCCCGCGTCGGTGACCCCGTCCTCATGCTTCCCGTCACGCGCCAGGCGGCGCGCAATCTCTCCGGTCGGTTGTTCGACGGGAAGACGCTTGTTCTGGGAGCGGGGCCGGTCAGTGGGTCGTTGGTCATCATGCCGACCGGCGACCGGGCGTGGAGGGCATTCATCGCGATGGGTGTCCTCCCGCTTGCTTATCCCGAATCGCTATGCGGCGAGCCGGACGATGGCTGATCCCCATCCCACCATCGAACTCGACCGGATCCGCGCAAGGGGAGTGCGGATGCTCGCCTCGTGCTCGTGGGGCTGGATCATATTGTTGGGTGCGATCGCGGCGACGCAGCACCCCGCCGATGTCTGGCTCGCTCCGGCGCTGGCCGCCATCGTGTCGCTGCCGACGTCGATTGTCGTGCTTGGCGGGCGACGCGATCCGGCCGTACGGTTGGCATTGGCGCTGAGCTACGCCGCCTATCCGGCAATAGCGGTGCTCGTGTTGGGCGGTCATGCGTGGCAGATGGACACGCACTTGTACTTCCTCGTCGCGCTCGCCGCGATCAGCCTCTTGTACGATGTATGGGCGATGCGCGCGGCGGCGGGAGTGATGGCGATACATCACGTACTCGCCTGGGCGATCATGCCGCGCCTGGCATTCGAGGGCGGCACCGATCTGTTCCGGCTGATGCTTCACATCGGTGCAGTTGTGGTCGAGCTCGTGTTCCTGACGATGCTGGTGCGGCGGTCCAAGCTGATGATCGGCGAACTGGCCGCGGCACGGGTGGCCAGCGAGGCGATCGCTGCGGACGCCCAAGTGAATCGCATAGCGGCCGAAGCGGCGCTCGATTCCGCTGCCAAGGCGGAGCAGCGCGCAAACGGCGAGCGCAGCCGCCGCGAGGAAGCCGAAGAAGTCTCCCGCCGCCGCGAACGCGAACAGCTGATCGCCGTTGCCGATGCGTTCGAAGCGGGGATCACCAACCTCGCGCAATCGCTCGGCGGCGCAACGGACGCCTTGTCGCGATCGGCGGAAAGTTTGAACGGGTTGGCCCAGGAAACCGACATCCGCGCCGACAGCGTTGCCGACGTTGCGACCCAGGCATCAGACGCGGCGCGTGCCGTGGCCGATCATGTCGCCGCGTTATCCGGCATCATCGCCGATATGGACGACCGTACCGGTCAACAGGCGGACCATGCCCGTCACGCGCGCGTTGCATCGGCGACCGGACAGCAAGCGGTGCTGTCGCTGATCGACCGTGCGACGCAGGTCGAGCAGTTTGCGCGGACGATCGGTGACCTGTCCACCAGCACGAATTTGATCGCGATCAACGCCTCCATCGAGGCTGCTCAGGTCGGCGATGCTGGGAAGGGTTTCGCCGTTGTAGCGGGTGAAGTGAAGATGCTGGCGCAGCAGGCCCGCGGCGAAAGTCACAAGATCGAAGAACTAGTCGCGCTGATACGCGTCGGCGCGGCCGAGGCCGAGGATGCGCTGAAGGAAGCGGGCATCGTGTTGCACGGCGCATCGGGCACCGCCGACGATCTGCGCGACGCGATACGATCGCAGCGCGCCGATGCCGAAGCGGCGCGATCGCGATCGACCGATCTGGCGGCAACCGCCGATGCACTGGTCGAGGATACCGACGCGCTGACCGGATGGGCAGAGGCGACGCGGCGACTATCGGCCGAAGTGCGCAGCGCGGCGACCTCCTTGAGCAGCGATGTCAGCGCGCTACTTCACTCCACCCGGGCGTTCGTCGCCCAACTTCGTGCTGCCTGAGGAGCCCTGATCCATGGCATTCAATATTCTGGTTATCGACGATTCGCTGACGGTCAGGGCGATCATCGAGGAGTTGCTGGCGGCGGAAAAGGACATGCGCGTGGTCGGATCGGCGGCCAGCGTGCCGGCGGCGCGCGATCTGATCGAACAATTCGTGCCGAGCCTCATCATTCTAGACCTGGCGATGCCGGGAATCGACGGTTTCGCTTTTCTGGACGAACTCGCGGGACGGCCACACGCCCCAGTGCTGGTCGTGTCGTCGCATACTGTAGCGGGGTCGCCGAGTGAGGCAGAAGCGATAGAACGTGGCGCCTATGCGTGTTTCGATAAGGCGCAACTGTTGCGGCAGGGCGGCCGCTTCACGAAACTGGCGCGTCAAGCGCTTGCCAGTGCGACCGCGCTGACCCCGATCGATCGGGCGGCCGCCTGATATCAGGCCTGGGCGGCGGAGGAGGAAGCAGCCCTCCGCCGCCCGAACCGACTACTTCTTGGCGTCGTCGATCGCGTCGGCCTTGTTCTCGCCAGCCGCGCGGACCGCATCCGCCTTGTTGTTCAGCGCGTCCGCCTTGTTGTCCATCGTCGCCTCGACATTGTCGGCGATGTTGCCGCCCTGGTCGCGCACGGCGTCGGCATTGGCGTCGATTGCGTCGGCGGTGTTGTCGGCCGCGGCCTGGACATTTTCGGCGGCGTCGGTCTTGTGACCGCAAGCGCCGAGCGGCAACAGCGTGAGAGCCGCGGCGGCGGCGAGTAACTTCTTGGTCATGCGCATCCCCTTCTTGGAACGGTTCGTATCGGCCAGGCACACCGTTCCGCAGGAACGATGACCATTACCGATCGGGGTCGAAACACCCATGTCGCCCGGTAGTTTCATGCGAACGTCATTTTTCCGGTACGACGGGCGTTGTGGAAACACTCTTCGAGGGCCGATCTGGGCCTTCGCACTGTCGCGCGCGCACCCGCGCGACGTCAGAGATCGGACGTCGCCAGAGGAAGACCCCTCAGCCTAAATAACGCGGCGCCCCTGGATCAGGCGAACCACCACCACGACGAGCGCAATCACCAGCAACAGGTGGATGAGGCTGCCGACGTGGAGCACGGTGAAACCGAGCAGCCAGAGCACCAGCAGAATGACGACGATTGTCCAGAGCATTTCTTGTCCTTCCTGTTTTGGCCGGGCGGAAAGGCTCGTACCGACCCGTCCTTCCCCGCAGGGTGAAAGACGTTCGTTACGGCTTCGGGTTCCCTTGAGCCGAGCCGGTCAATTTCGAAGGTACGGTCGCGCCCGATGGGGGTCGGATATGGTCGAACCCGCAACTGCCCTTGGCCGGCCCGTTCAATCGCCTTGACGCAACCGGGCAACGCCCCTAGAGGCGCCGCTTCGCGCCACCGCCGGCCCCTTCGTCTAGCGGTCTAGGACGTCGCCCTCTCACGGCGAAAACACGGGTTCGAGTCCCGTAGGGGTCACCAGCGATTTCAATGACTTAACGGCAGATCCATTGTTTCGCTGACGAAATCGTCTAATTTTCGTCTCATATAATTTTTGCGATTTACCGGATACGTTGATCGTCCTTTAAGACAGTCGTGACCGAGCGAAGACAAGGCATCACGGTCACATGTTTGACCGCGCGGGGTGAGCGCTGGGATGATTTTGGTGGGTACCTCAGACATCGGGCGATGAGGTGCGCAGAGGGCCCGATCCACAAGCTCTTCATCAGTGAGAGGCTCTAAACACTCAACTATTAGCCAGCGAGCTTCAAGAGGGTCAGGACATCCGGCGCAGAAGTCGATGAGCACTCCATCGACTTCGTTTTGAGTAAGGCCGCTCGCCTTTGGGTTCATGGGCGTCCCAAGGAGGTTCAACAACTCAGCCCTATCAAGTGCTCTTTACAATGAAGCGCCTGGTTTTCATCGCGAACCGTTATCGCCTGAGAACTGCGTCCGCAATTAGGCGCATGGAGGGATGCATTTAATGGCGACAAATGGGTCGGGAGCGGTCGCTAGCCCGTCCTGGTCCCGTAGTGACGGCAAACGCCCTTATTCTGTTGAAGAAGTCGCTCTCGGCGATGATCGATCTGTGGCTCGGATGGCAGGCGAGCGGCCCCCGCTCTCGGGTTAGGCGAGTGCGAGCCTCC
>Ga0207709_10000077_pt1 | contig 169923 bp, 153 predicted proteins | sample KBSM34metaG_FD_184397 | JGI IMG/M metagenome (GOLD analysis project Ga0207709, IMG submission 184397) | Miscanthus rhizosphere microbial communities from Kellogg Biological Station, Michigan, USA - KBS M3-4 metaG (SPAdes) (version 2) | ecosystem: Host-associated > Plants > Roots > Rhizosphere... | reverse complement strand
GCTGTGCATCTCCTTGCGAATGGTCCTGTCGATCACACCGCTCATGTATTCGACATGCGACGTGAGGTCGATGAAACGCCAGGCCGGCATCGCCTCGTCGTAGGCCGCGAATTCGAAGTTGGAAAGCACCCCGTCAGGTTGTGCAACGGGCTCGCGCCGAAACGAGCTCGCGTCGGCGAAGCGGGCCATGAGCGGCCTGGAGAAGGCCTCTAGAGCGCTTTCGTAGTTCGCGCGCTCGAGGGTGCTGTCCGTGATCAGCGCCGACACAGGCAGGATGAACGGCGCGTGGACCGCGCCGTCCCTGCGAAGGATGTCGTTGATCAGGAAACGATGGACGCGTCCGTTCCCATCGGACAGGGGATGGATGTAGACGAATCCAAAGGACGCCACCGCGGCACGCATGACGCTGGGCGCACCCTGTGTGCGGATCAGGAACTGGCGCAGCGCGTCAATCATCTGCGGCACGGCCTCCCATGGCGGCGCGACGTAGTGCACGACGTTCTCGTAGCGCATGGTCTGCCCCACGTACGCGGGTGACTGGCGAAGCCCATAAGCAGGCAGGGTGGTTGTCTTGCCCAGGATGGCCTCCTGCAGCTGCGCCAGGCCCTCGGCAGCCAGCGGGACCGGGCCCTGGCCGGTTCGCGCTTCGAGCACGGCAGCGAAGCGCTGGATCCGCTTGGCCTGGTCCTGCTCTCCCTCGATGACGAAACTCGATCGACTTTCGCGCAACGTCAACCAGACCGCGCTTCGGCGCAGCAGTTCCGCACCGAACTCGGCTTCCTGCTCGGCGAAGGCGGCCGCGATGTCGAGCTGTGCCGCCTTGCGGGCAGCGGGCGTGAGTCGCACGACCGGGCAGAAGTCGCGTGTGCCTGGCAGGTTGTCGCGCACTCGCCAACGCGTCGATGGTGTCCCGACGGTCGCGACAACCATCTCCTGCCCGGGCAGCGCATCGACGTAGTTGCCGCCGGCGACGCCATCGGCAACCGCAAGCATGCGCCCGGTGATCCACTCGAAGAGGAAGCACGCTCTTTTCGCGTACTGGCCCGTCGGTTCGGCACCGATCCATCCGGACAGGTCTTCGGGATCCAAGCGATCGAACACGCGGGCCAGCAGCTCGAGCGGGACCCCCTCGTGCTTGAGCATGAAATTGATGTGCGCTGCCGGGCTGGGATCAAGCCTGGCCGAAGCCGGGTAGGTCTCGACCCGTTGGTCGTTCAGTGTCAGAGTGGAACGGCGCCCACCAATTTCGCTACGAACGGCGAGCGGCTGGACAGGACGGATATCGAAGTGTTCGGCAAGCCAGGCACTCCCCAGCAGATCGGGATCAGCCATGTTCGGGAATCCTTTCAGAACTGCAATTGTCTATGGAAACAATTAGGGACGCGAAATTATCGTTATAAACGATCGATTGTGGATTTTTTTGATTACGAACGGCGACGCCACCCCTTCCACCCCATCGGCCAGCGCTTCGAATCGGCAGGCCACTGGTGGCCTCGTCGCTGCGCCGCGGCCCTCACTCGCGAGGCGTCAACACCACCCACAAGCAAAGTGCCCCTAGGTGCAGCGATCGGCTGCAACTGTTCGATCACGCCGGGTTCGACGAAGACGCAGCACTGATCGGCCGCGAGCGGGACATCGAACACCCTGGCGAACGCTTCGCGCTTCAGGTGGACCAGCCGCCCCGTGCGCCAAGCCTGCTGCGGCTTCAGGCGGGCCTTGCCCGCCGGCGCGCCGCTGCGCTGAGGATCGCACTCGATCAGCGCCACGAAGCCCTCGTCGAACAGCTTGCGATGCGCGGCGCACAGGTCCCAGCCTGTCGTGGTGTGGCGCTTCATGCTCGCGCGCAGGCGCCTGTCCAGCAGGATGGCGCCGGTATCGAAGCCCACGCCGCATACCAAGCAGACATGTTGTTCCAGCGAAACGTGCGATTTCTCGTCCATGATGATCTCCGGTCGCTCGGGCGGAATTGCCCGCCGCCGGGACCGCACGGCGCAGCGCAGCGGTCAGGGGTCGACGACGGCCGCCAGGCCGCAAGCGCCGCACCGTGGCGCGCTGCCCCTTGACGGCGAGAACGCCGTGCTACGGTGAGGGCCCCAGCAAGACCGCCTGCCCCCGTTCCCGGCAACGGCATCCCGGGCAGGCACGTACGCACGCACAGACACGCGCATCGCACGGCCCGCCCGCATCGCAAACGGCGCAGGGGCGCCCAGGCGCCCCGCAGCCGCGGTCAGATGAGACCGCGCTCGGCCATCGAGAGCACCCGGTTGCCTCCCACCACGATGTGGTCGAGCACCCGCACGTCAATCAGCGCCAGCGCCTCCTTCAGAGCCTGCGTCACGGCCAGATCCGCAGGCGACGGCTCCACCGCCCCTGACGGGTGGTTGTGCGCCAGGATCACGGCCGAGGCGTTGTGCCGCAGCGCACGCTTGAGCACCTCGCGCGGATAGACCTCCGTCTGTGTCAGCGTGCCGCGAAACAGGTCCTCGAAGCCCAGCAGCGTGTGGCGCGCATCGAGGAACAGAACCGCGAAGCTCTCGTGCACCTGACCTGCGAAGTGCAGCTTGAGGTAGTCCGAGACGGCATACAGAGACCGCAGCGTCTCACCCGGACGCAGCTCCTCGGCGAGCAGCTCCCGCGCCAGACGCAGCCCGCGCAGCAGCTGCGCGCACCCTGGCAACGAGGAGTCCCGTGCGAAGCACACCAGCTTGTACAGCGAACGGTCCTGCGCCGCGTACAGCACCTCGGCATCGGCGCCGAGAAACGCGCGCAAGGTATCGAGCACGCCCAGTTCGCGTGCGGTGAAAGAAGGCGCCGCACAAGGAGGCAGCGGCGACGACGACGGATCGGAGTCAACGGGGAAAGAGGATGCGTTCATGACGAACTCCTGTGGATGACACAGGCGGGATTGCCTGCGAGACCACGCCACCCCGTCGCAGCGCAGCGCTCAGGGCCGCCGCAGGCGCGCGGCACGCGCCGAGCACGCACGCATGCGTGCGCGCGCAGGGCCTTGAACGCGAGAACGAGGGGGTAGCCTCGGGGATCACAGGCAGGCCCTCCCCCACCCTGTACAGTGGTCATGGAGGTGCCCCTCTGCGTGCGTTGTTCAGCTTCGGCTGAAACCGGGCCAGCACGCCAGCCCCGCGGGCGCGCGCAAACCCTGACGGCAAGAACGGCATGCCACGCCGAAGGCCGCGGTCAGCCAGCAGCCGCCCTCCGCGTTCCGCCCCCTCGTTCTCGCTGGTCCCAAAGCCCGCACGAGGCGAAGCGAGACCGGGCGGCGCATCCCAAGGGGCGACTGCTCTTGGTGGTTTTTCTTCTTCCCCGGCCTGTCCGGCCGGCTCGAACCCCTCGACGTCGCTGAGAGAAATTCACAGGCCTGCGCCGGGCTGTCGCACCGCCCGATGCTGCACGCGCCGCCCCCACCCTGTTCGACGACCCTCGCCGTGGATTGCCACGCACGTTCGACCCGCTGTCCCAGCGGGTGCTGACCTGCATCTGCGTACCCATGCACTGGGCCGCAGGTATGCGCTCCGAGTGGTGGGCAGGATCAGGCGCCGACGGAAAGGTGGGTCGCGTCTGCGCGGAAATCAAACTCACTGGCAATGACGCCCACCCACGCGCAGCAGCGTTTCATTATTTAGTCATTTATTGACAAATACCTAATAAATACAACATACTTCAAGAATGACTCCGAGCTCGGACTCCACGCTCGAACAAGCCGTCCTCGCACTCGCCGAGCGCCAGCCGCTGCTGCGCGCGCGCGATTTGACCAGGCAGGCACTGCCGACAGTGGTGCTCAGCCGGCTGGTCGCGGTGGGCAAGCTCGATCGCGTCGCCCGCGGCGTCTACAGCCTGCCGGGACGCGCGCTCAGCGAGCACCGGTCGCTGGCCGAGGTCGTGCTGCGCGTACCGCGTGGCGTGGTATGCCTGCTGTCAGCGCTGCGCGTCCACGGCATTGGCACACAGGCGCCGTTTGAGGTCTGGATGGCAATCCCCCAACACTCGCCTACCCCCCGCCTGGACCAGCCGGCGCTGCGCGTAGTGCGCATGTCGGGGGCGGCCCTGACCGAAGGCATCGAATCGATCGTGATCGATGGCGTGACGGTCCCGGTGTTCAACGCGGCCAAGACGGTGACCGACTGCTTCAAGTACCGCAACAAGATCGGCCTGGACGTGGCGCTGGAAGCGCTGCGCGATGGTTGGTCGCAGCGCAAGCTGACGATCGATGCGCTGTGGCACTACGCCTCCGTGGATCGCGTGGCTAACGTCATGCGCCCTTATCTGGAAAGCGTCACAACATGAGCCGCAACCTCGCTGCCTCCGTCCGTGCCCGCTTGAAGCAGCGCGCCGACGCCACGAAACAGGACTTCAACCTGACGCTCACCCACTATGGGCTGGAGCGGCTGCTGTATCGGCTGTCGGTCTCGCCGCATGCCCCGGGCTACCTGCTCAAGGGCGCCCTGCTGTTTTCACTGTGGTATGACCAGCCGCATCGGCCAACGCGCGATGCAGACCTGCTGGGGTTCGGTCCGAGCGATATCGACACCGCTGTTTCGGCCTTCCGCGAGATCTGCCGGATCGAAGTAGAGGATGGCATCGCGTTCGACCCGGACTCGGTCAAGGGCTCGGTGATCCGCAAGGTAGCGGGCTATGGCGGCGTACGAATCGACTTGCTGGCCAAGTTGGACGGCGCGCGCATCGCGCTGCAGGTGGATATCGGTTTTGGCGATGCGGTCACGCCAGCACCGGAATCGGTGAGCTACCCAGTACTGCTCGAAGACCTGCCCGTCCCGCAACTACGCACCTATCCGAAATACACGGTGGTGGCCGAGAAGTTTCATGCGGTGTGCCTGCTGGGCATGGCCAATACCCGCATGAAGGACTATTTCGATCTCTGGGTGTTGCTGACCGAGGGAGCCTTGGAACCCGCCCAACTGCGCCGCGCGGTCGCGGCCACATTCGCTCGGCGGCAACTGACGATGCCCAGCAGCCTCCCCTCGGGCTTGAGCGATGCATTTGTGCAGGATGCTGCAAAACAAAGGCAATGGGCCGCCTTCCTGAAAAAGAATCGACTGGAGGCCATGGACCTGGCCGAAGTCGTCGCCCTGTTGCGCCGCGAGTTCCAGAAATTGGAGGCCACCTGAAGAAGCGAGCCTCTTCCATAGACTGAACAGATGACCTTTTCCGCAGCACAGCTTCAGCAGGTTCTCGACGACCACATGCAGCAAGGGCTGTACCTGAAGTTCGAGCGCGGTGCCGCACTGGTGCCATCAAATGGGTCCAAACAGGAGTTGGTAAAGGACTGCACTGGTTTCGCGAATACCGGTGGCGGGACGATCCTGTATGGGATTGCCGAAGAAGAAATCGACGGAATCCCCGCTGCGACGTCGCTCTCCCTCGCCACCGCCCCAGGTGTTGGCGGCGACCGGCTCAGCCACACGTTGGTGGCATAGCCCTGCGCGGCCAGGGCATCCAGCAGCAACAACACGTTGACCCCACGGTACGGCACACCCGTGCGTCCGTTGCACGGCATCCCGCGCGCCGCCGCGCGTGTCCACCGGTCGCGGAACACGGACTCGCCCTGCGCGAGCATCGCGGCGATCCGGTCGGTGACGACCCGCCGCATATCGATGCGCCCCCCTGCGGCGCAGCCTCCCGGCGGGCGGGCTCTTGCCTTCGCCCATACCTGCTGGTGGTGAGCCCTCGGGGGCACGGGGGAACGCCCGCGGCAGTCCCGTTGTCCACCTGGCGCGGAAGCCGGATCGATCATGAGGATGAAGGAGTGGCATGCATGGCTGGTCCTTTCTGCGGGCGTGCCGCGGCGCGTGAACAGCTCGTCTGCTTTCGGAGCCGCCTCGACGCAGGACCCGCGCGCGAACGGACCGATGTCCAGGGACCGCCCGGAAGCCGCAGCCGAGCAGCGCGAGGACCGGGTGAGGACGGTGGCGCAGCCCTGGACATCGACCCCGAACGCGCGATGCGTCGGTCAGAAGGCGGCCCTGGAAGCAGATGCCCGTGCCCGGCCCGTGCAGCGCAGAACAGATCAACCGCATGCCACCGCCTTCTGCCCGCCTGGCGCCATGCCCCACGCCAGCCCTGCCCGAGCCGTGTCGCCCGGCTCGTTCCCATATCAAGGGTTTTCCCTGTTTGCATACGAATGCAAGGTTTCGACATTGCATTCGTATGCAACGCCAGACCATTTGGAAGAACCCATGATCAGATACCTCAAGCGAGGCAAGGACGTGCAAGTCCGTGCCGATGACGATGCCAAGGTGCGCGCCACCGTCGAAGGCATCATCAAGGACGTCGAAGCACGCGGCGATGCCGCGGTGCGCGGCTACAGCAAACAGTTCGACAACTGGGACCCGGCCGACTTCCGGCTCAGCGCCGACGCCGTCGAGAAGGCGCGCAGGAGCCTGTCGGCCCGCGAGATCGAGGACATCGCGTTCGCGCAGAAGCAGGTGCGCAACTTCGCCCAGATCCAGCGCGATTCGATGAAGGACGTCGAGGTCGAGACCTACCCGGGCGTGATCCTCGGCCACCGGAACATTCCGATGGATGCCGTGGGCTGCTACATCCCCGGCGGCAAATACCCTCTGCTGGCTTCAGCCCACATGAGCGTGCTGACCGCCAAAGTGGCCGGTGTCAAGCGCGTTGTCGCGACCGCGCCGCCCTACCAGGGCGCACCACACCCGGCGATCGTCACGGCCATGTCAATGGCCGGTGCTGACGAGATCCTGGTGCTGGGCGGCGTGCAGGCCGTGGTGGCCATGGCGGTGGGCACCGAGACCATCGCGCCAGTCGACATGCTGGTCGGCCCGGGCAATATGTACGTGGCCGAGGCCAAGCGCCAGCTCTACGGCCGCGTGGGCATCGACCTGTTCGCCGGTCCGACGGAAACGCTCGTGATCGCCGACGAGACGGCCGACGGCGAGATGTGCGCCGTCGACCTGCTGGGACAGGCCGAGCACGGCCCGACCTCGCCTGCGATCCTGCTGACCACGAGCGAACGGTTGGCGCAGGAAACGATGGCCCAGATCGAACGCCAGCTGAAGATCCTGCCCACCGCGGCCATCGCTGCGGTGAGTTGGGCCGAATACGGCGAGGTGATCGTCTGTGACACGCAGGAAGAGATGCTCAAGAAGGCCAATGAACTGGCGTTCGAGCATGTGCAGGTGCTCACGCGCGATCCCGACTACTTCCTGGCGCACATGACCAACTACGGCGCCCTGTTCCTCGGCCCGCGCACCAATGTGAGCTTCGGCGACAAGGTCATCGGCACGAACCACACGCTGCCCACCAACCGCAACGCGCGTTACACCGGCGGCCTGTGGGTCGGCAAGTTCCTCAAGACCTGCACCTATCAGAAGGTGTTGACCGACGAGGCCAGCGCGCTCATGGGCGAGTACTGTTCGCGGCTGTGCCACATGGAGAACTTCGCAGGCCATGGCGAACAGGCCAACCTGCGCGTTCGGCGTTACGGCACGCGCGCCGAGGTGCCGTGGTACCAGCCGGTGCCGGCGCTGTCGTGACGAGCATGCTTGCCCGCTCGCCGGGCTTTCGGGTCGATGGCCAGCGCGCGCTGGTCACCGGCGCCGGGCGCGGCATCGGCTTGGCCGCGGCGGCCGCTTTGGCGCGCGCCGGCGCGCATGTCACCCTCGTGGCGCGCTCGCAGAACGCGCTGCAGCAAGCCTGCGATCTGATCCGGGCCGAAGGCGGCGTGTGCGAACACCTGGTGCTCGACGTGACCGACTCGGCCGCCGTGAGCGCCACGCTCGGGGCGGCTGCGCCGTTCCAGATCCTCGTGAACAACGCCGGCCTTAACCGGCCCAAGCTGCTGGTCGACGTGCAGGATGAGGACATCGATGCGGTCTTCGACCTCAACGTCAAGGCCACGCTCTTTGTCACGCGCACCGTGGCGCGCGGGCTGCTCGCTGCGAAGTTGCCGGGCTCCATCGTCACGATCTCGTCCCAGATGGGCGTGGTCGGCAGCCCTCGCCGCACGCTGTATTGCGCGAGCAAGCATGCCGTCGAAGGCATGACCAAGGCACTGGCCTGGGAACTGGGCCCGGCGAACATCCGCGTCAACACGATCTGCCCGACCTTCATCGAAACCGCGATGACGGCGGACATGTTCGCCGACCCCGCATTCCGCGGCTGGGTCACCGAACGCATCGCGCTGGGGCGCCTGGGCAGGACCGAGGAGATCATGGGCGCGGTGGTGTTCCTGGCGAGCGAGGCTTCGAGCCTCATGACCGGCAGCGCGCTGATGCTCGACGGCGGCTGGAGCGCGGCATGAGGTCGAACGCCACCGCACAGGACGTGGCACGCCTCGCCAACGTGTCGCAGTCGGCCGTCAGCCGCACCTTCACGCCCGGCGCGAGCGTCTCGGAAGACACCCGCGCCCGCGTCATGATCGCGGCCAAGTCGCTGGGCTACCGGCCCAATGCCATGGCACGCAGCCTCATCACGCGGCGCAGCCGCATCATCGCGCTGGTCATGGGTTACCTGGAGAACCAGTTCTACCCGCTGGTGATCGAGAAGCTGTCCCAGAAGCTGCAAAAGCAGGGCTATCACGTGCTGATGTTCATCAGCGACGGCGACGAGACCGACGGCGTGCTCGACGAAATCCTGCAGTACCAGATCGACGGCATCGTCATGGCCTCGGCCATGCTGTCGCCCGCCCTCGCGCGCCAGTGCGCCGATTCGGGCGTGCCGGTGGTGCTGTTCAACCGCGTGCCCGACACCAGCGCCTTCGCGCGCCACACCACCAGTTCGGTCACCTCCGACAACCGCGAAGGCGGGCGGATGGTGGCCGAACTGCTGCTCTCGCGCGGCCACCGGCGCATCGCCTTCCTCGCAGGCCTGGAAAAGTCATCGACCAACCTCGAGCGCGAGCGCGGCTTCAGCGATGCGCTCGCACAGGCGGGGGCGACGGTCTTCCGGCGCGAGGTGGGGCACTACAGCTTCGAGCGCGCCGCCGATGCCGCACGCGCCATGTTCGCCGGGGTCCCTGCCACCCAGCGCCCCGATGCCGTGTTCGTCGCCAACGACCACATGGCCATCGCCGTCATGGACGTGCTGCGCCATGAACTGGGCCTGCGCGTGCCCGAGGACGTGAGCGTGATCGGCTTCGACGACGTGCCGCAAGCTGCCTGGGGCGCTTACCGACTCACGACCGTCGTGCAGGGCGTCGAGCCGATGGTGGAGGCCACTGTCGAGCTGCTGCACGAGCAGATGCAGGCCGATGCGCAGCCGCGCAACGTGGTGATTCCCTGCCGCGTGGTCGAGCGCGACTCGGTGCGCGCCGCGCGCCCGGCGACTGGCCGGACCCGCAGGGTTCCTAGCAAGCCCACGACCCCGAAGCCCGTCTGAGCGGGACGAACGATTCATCAGTCATTTCCAGGAGACAGTTTTCATGAGCCCCCGAATCCGCCCCGCCCTGCTGGCCGCGCTGGCCCTCTCCGCGCTCGGCGCCCTCCCCGGCGCCGCGCACGCACAGGCGCCCGCCTGGCCGTCCAAACCGATCAAGTACGTCGTGCCCTTCTCACCGGGCGGCGTGTCCGACGGCGTGGCCCGCCTCGTGGCCCAGCACCTGGCCGAGCGGCTCGGCCAGCCGGTGATTGTCGACAGCCGACCCGGCGTGTCGGGCATCGTCGGCACGCAGGCCGTCGCGCGCGCGCCGGCCGACGGCTACACCCTGATGGGCGGCACCATCACCACCCACGCGGTCAACCCGTTCTTCAACCGGAACCTCGGCTACGAGCCGGTGAAGGACTTTGCGCCTGTCAATCTCGTGGGCATGGTGAGCAACGTGCTGGTGGTGCCCGAAGGCAGCCGCTTCAATTCCGTGGCGCAGGTCATCGCGGAGCTCAAGACCAAGCCCGACAGCCTCACCTATGGCACGGCAGGCCCGGGCACCTCCCAGCATCTGTCGGGACAGTTGTTCGAGAGCATCACGCACACACGCATGCGCCAGATCGCCTACAAGGGCGGCTCGCAGGCGATCGTCGACCTGGTCGGCGGGCAGATCGACATGGTGTTCGAGACCGTCGCGGCGGCGCGGCCGATGATCGATGGCAAGCGCGTGAAAGTGCTCGGCGTCACAGCGGCGAAGCGGCTGGCCAGCTTGCCGGGCGTGCCGACGCTGGCCGAAGCAGGTGCGCCGAACTTCGAGATGCAGTCATGGCAAGGCGTGTTTGCACCGGCGGGCACGCCCAAGGCGGTGATCGAGCGTCTCGCGCGCGAGATCGCTGCCATCGTCGCGATGCCCGATGTGCAGGAGAAGCTGCGCGGCATGGGCGTCGAGCCCGACGGCCGCACCGCGGATGCGTTCAGCGCGTTCCAGCGCGCGGAGATCGTCAAGTGGGGCAAGGTCATCAAGGACGCCGGCATCCAGGCCGAATGAGGACGAAACCATGAAGCACATTTCCTTTCTCCGTCGCATCTTCGTGCTCGCGGCCCTCGGCGGCATCACCGGCCTCGCCTCGGCGCAGAATGCCGCGGGTCCCGGCGGCTACCCGGCCACCGGCCGCGTCACCATCGTCGTGCCCTTTGCGCCTGGCGGCGCCACCGACATCGTCGCGCGCCTCGTGGCCGACGAGCTTGGCAAGCGCTGGGGCACCGCCGTGGTGGTCGACAACAAGGCCGGCGCGGGCGGGGGCATCGGCACCGAGTTCGTCGCACGCGCCAAGCCCGACGGCTACACCCTGCTGCTGGGCACCCAGACGGCGCTGTCCGTCAATCCCACCCTGCTCAAAAAGATCGGCTACAACGTTGACAAGGACTTCGCACCGGTGACTCAGCTCGCGAGCACGCCGCTCGTGCTGCTGGCCGGTAACAAATCGAGTGCGACCGACGTGAAGTCGCTCGTCGCCGTGGTCAAGGCCAAGCCCGATGCCGTGTCCTACGGCTCGAGCGGCAACGGCACCTCACAGCACCTGACCGCCCTGATGTTCCTCAATCGCATCGGCGGCAAGGCGGTGCATGTGCCCTACAAGGGCAGCAGCCAGTCGCTGGTCGATCTGGCAGGCGGCCAGATCGACATGCAGTTCGACAACATGACGACCGCGCTGGCCTTTGCCAGGAACAACCAGGCCAAGGCGCTGGCTGTCACCAGCGCCGCGCGCTCGCCGCTGGCCCCCGACCTGCCGACGGTGGCCGAATCGGGTGTTGCGGGCTTCGAGGCCGCGACCTGGCTCGGACTGCTGGCGCCTGCCGCGACGCCCACGCCGGTGGTCGCCTGGCTCAACGCCGAAGTGGTGGCCGTGTTGCGCTCGCCCGCTGTGACCGAACGCCTCGCCGCGCAGGGCTTCACGCCCCGGCCGATGACGCCGCAGGCCTTTCGCCAATTCATCCAGGACGAAACATTGAAGTTCGCCGAGATCATCAAGGCGAACCAGGTGCACATCGAATGACTGCGCACCTGCTGAGCACCGAACTCGCGCGCAAACTGCGCGCCGTCGACACGCCCACCCTCTGCAACGCCCTCGAATTGGCAATGGGCGGGCGCAGTGCGCAGGGATTCACCTATGGCACCCTGGTGGCCGCGCCATCGCCGATGCCGCCGATGCTCGGCTTCGCGCGCACCGCCTGTATCCGTGCCGCGCGGCCCGCGTCGCGGCCGGCCGACCAGCTCCGCCAGTTGCGCCTGGACTACTACCGGCATGTGACACCGATCGACGGCATCCCCACCATCGTCGTGATGCAGGATCTGGACGATCATCCGGGGACCGGCTCGTTCTGGGGCGAGGTCAACTCGGCCGTGCACGAGGGACTCGGGGTCTCGGGCGTGCTGACGAACGGCTCCGTGCGGGACTTGGGTGACCTGTCAGCGCGTTTTCCGATCCTCGCCGGCAGCATCGGCCCCTCGCATGCCTTCGTGCACATCGAAAGCATCGGCGATCCCGTGGAGGTGTTCGGCCTGCGCGTGGCCCATGACGACCTGCTCCACGCCGACCGGCACGGCGCGGTGCGCATTGCGCCGCAATACCTGTCGGCCCTGCCCGACTGCATCGATCTCGTGCAACGGCGGGAGGCACCACTGCTGGCCGCCGCGCGCGCTCCGGGATTCGGTCTGGCGAAGATCGAGGTAGCGATGCGGCAAGCCGAAGACATCCATTGAAGGACGCACAACACACCATGGACACCACCCACCATCCCCTGGACACACGCCTGCCCGCCCTTCTCAGGAGCGGCCAGCGACTGCGCGGCCTGTTCAATTCGCTGCCAAGCCCGGCCATCGTCGAGATGTGCGGCTACGCCGGGTTCGACTTCGTCATCCTCGACAACGAGCACGGCAGCGCCAACCTGGAGAGCACTGAGCACATGCTGCGAGCCGCGCGCGCGAGCGGCATCGCGCCCGTGGTGCGCTGCCTGCGCCACGACATCTCCCGCGTGCTCGACATGGGCGCCAGCGGTGTTCAGATACCCATGGTCGGCAGCGCCGAGGAAGCGCGTGACCTGGTGCAGCAGGTGCGCTATCCGCGTGTCGGTCGGCGCGGCAGCGCGTTCAGTCCGCGCGCGGCCGGCTACGGGGCTTTTCCCGGGGTAGCGCACACCGAGCGCAGCAATTCGGGCGTGGCGCTGATCGTGATGATCGAGACCCCCGAGGCAGTCGAGCAGGCCGCCACGATCGCGGCCGTGCCCGGCGTCGATGCCGTCTTCGTCGGCCCCAACGATCTGTCGCACGCCATGGGGTTCGACAACAACTGGAAGGCCCCCGAAGTCGAAGCCGCGATCCAGCGCGCACTGTGTGCGATCCGCGATGCGGGCAACTGCGGCGGCGTGATCGCGCTCACGCCTGAAGACGAAGACAAGTACGGCCAGTGGGGCGCACGCTATTTCGCGAGCACCACGACCGGCCTGATCACGCAGGCCTTCCAGCAGGCCGCGAATGCAGGCGGACGGCGCCCCGCAGCGGCGAAGCTCGGCTACTGACGAATGCCGGGTGCCTCGGGGCGCGGGACGACTCCGGCGATGGCCTTAACCGCCCCTGAGCCGGCCGACGCCGGGGCTGCTCCCTCAGCGTGCTAGCGCCGCGCCGAGCCTTCAATACCGTCGAGGATAGGAATCCAGAAGCCGGAACCGAGACGGCTTTTTCATAGGCACTCGACCTTACATAATTAATACGTTAGACTTAATTTAGCGATCCCCTTTTCTGTATCCTCCCTCCTCCGGGGATCGCCTTGCCCGCCTTCGTGCGGGCTTTTTCTTGGTTGCTCGATCAACCGAGCGCAGCAAGAGCTGGGCCGAAACCAGGTGCTGCTGGTGGAAGAGTTAGGCAAACATCGGAGGCAGTGCCCGAGCGCGAGTTCGTGTCCATCGCAAAGGCGTTTCGGGTCTCGCCAGATCGGCTGGAGACAGCTAAGGGGCCCACCGACACGCGTGGCGCATGCCCACATCAAAGATCGACGACGTCTAAAGCGGATTTCCGGTGCGGATCGCACGCCACGGCCTAAGCTCACTAAGGCCTCGGCCACTCTGCTCGTGCTCATGAGTCGTTACATCCAGGGTCTGCTGGAGCCATTCGTCACCCAGCTTGAGGCGCAAAAGCTCATGTACTTCATGCAGGAGGCGGGACAAGAACTGAAGTTGACCTTCCAAGCCGACCGATACGGCCCCTATGCGCCCAATCTGGGCCACGTACTCAAGCGACTGGATAGTCACTACCTCACCGGCATGGGCGATGGGGACAGCTCGCCAGGTCGACCACTCATGACCATTCCTGAAGGCGTGGATGAAGCGCGCGACCTTCTGGCGCGCGATGACACCACCAACAAGCGCATCGAGCGCGTGGCGCGGCTGATCGACGGCTTCGAGGACCCTCATGGTATGGAACTGCTGAGTACGATGCTGTGGGTGATGGTCCACCACGAAGAAGCCCGTGAATCCCCCTCAGCGGCGATCGAACATGTGCACGCTTGGAGCGAGCGCAAACGCAAGCTACTGCCGGCGGATCACCTTGAAAAGGCGTGGGAGCGTCTGCGCGCGCAGGAATGGCACTTCATGGCTCGCAGCATTCACGCGGAACCGATGACACACTAGCGCCCCTCGAAACTATACAAGTAAGGTAAGGCCCGCCCCGTGCGGGCTTTTTCATGGGCGCTATATCGCCCGGACACAACGAACGCAACAGATTGCTGTTGGGTCAGAGATCGGTGGAATCCAACAACCAGCCTTTCATCTGCAATGCCAATGGTCGAAACGGCGTTCTTTCGCCCACATGGGCCGGACGCGCTCGAGATATGGCACGTAGTAGGGCCGCTTGAGCTGCACCTGCTCGAAATAGTCGCGACTGCTCCATGCCTCAATCAACAGTATTGAGCCCGGATGGTCTGCATGCTGCAGGACTTCAAATCGCACGCAGTCTGGCTCTGCCTCCAGCAGAACGCGAAACGCGCCCAATTCATGCAGGAAAGTGTCGATGCAGTCGGGCCGAAGAGTCAACTGTACCGTGACGACATGCATGCTGCCTCCTACAGCGCATCGGTCATGCCACCGTCGGTCAGGATGGTTCGTCCCGTGATCCAACGCGAATCCTCCGAAGTCAGGAAGACGACGACGTCAGCAATATCTGCCGGCTCCCCAATGCGGCCGGCAGGCGTGGCCGCGATGACCGCCTGACGACGGGCTTCTGGCGTGGCAGCGGTCATGTCCGTGCTGGTCATGGACGGCGCCACGGCATTGACAGTGATACCGCGTGCGCCAAGTTCCTTGGCAAAGGCGTTGGTCAAAACGGAAACGGCGGCTTTGCTTGCCGAATAGATCGCTGTTCCCGGACGTGGCGTGTAGATGAGGTTGCTGGAAACGTTGACGATGCGCCCGCCTGCAGCGGGGAAATGAGGTACAGCAATCTGGGTCATATTCAGGACACCGCCGATGTTGACGCTGAACACGCGACTGACGTGCTCGGCGTCGATGGCGCCAAAGGTGCGTGCTTCAAACATACCGGCGTTGTTGACCAGAATGTCGATATGGCCGAATTGGGTCACGATCGCATTGATGGCGCTCTGCGCCGCTGCGTGATCGGCCACATCCGCCGCGAACGCTGCGGCCGTGCCGCCTGCAGCTGTGATGGCGTCGACGACCGATTGCGCCTGCGTGTGATCGCCGCGGTACACAATGGCAACGTGCGTGCCTTGCGCAGCAAGTTTCTTGGCAATCGCTGCGCCGATTCCTCGTGAGCCGCCAGTAACAACGGCAATTTTTTTCTTGGTCATGATTCGCACTTCATTTGGTGGGGGTTAGGGACCCGATGCCCTGACACGAGCGGGGCATCGGGGTGGATTTGGTGCGACCGCCACCACCAGGCTAGGCCTGCTTCAAGGCAGGCGGGGACGCCACCGATCCAAACTTTCCTGCGCGAAAGTCGCGCACTGCCTCATCAAGTGACGCCTCGCTTTCGAAGACAAACGGCCCGCGAGCAATGACGGGCTCATCGATCCGCTCGCCCGCCAGCACGACGCAATGCGCCCCCTCGCTACCGCGCAGACCGATGATGCCGCCACTGCCGTCGGCACTGGCACAGATGGCCTGACCAGCCAGCAGTTCGGCGCCGCCGTCCACGACGACGCACCCCTGGACCACATGCACCCATGCATTCCATTCGCCTGGCAAAGGCACATCGATGGACGCGTTGGGTTTCTCCAACCGCGCATCGAGCATCAGGATGGGACGGGGCGCGCGGGTCGGCGAGGTCCGCCCTTGAAAATCCCCGGCAACGACGCGCACACGCGCTCCCTCCACGGTCTCGACGACGGACATCTTGTCGCAGCCAACATGAAACGAATCCGGCGGCAGATGCTTCAGGGATGCCGGCAGATTCACGAAAATCTGCAGCGCATGGATGTGCGCCGATTCCGCCGGGAGTTGAGTGTGCAGAATCCCGCGACCCGCCATCGTCCAATGCAGGTCACCTGCGCCGAACGTCGCATTGTTGCCAATCGAGTCCCGGCTCAGCATGGAACCCTTCGTATCTTCGAATACGAGCGTGACCGCAGAAAATCCCGCGTGAGGGTGGACGTCGAAGGTGGGTTGCCACATGTGAAAGTGATCCACCATCACGAAGGGCGACATCGCCGTGCCCCCGAACGCGTCGTGGCGGAACTGGGCGATGGTGCACCCGGTTCCGACCGGCTGGGCCGTCGCATTCACCACTTTTGAAAACCGAATGCCCATGGCTGGCCTCACTGGTTCTTGGATTGCGGAGTGTTCTTCAACTGCCAGACCAGCGTCGCGAAAGGAATGTCCAGCGCGTCATAGACGTCGTGGGCCTTCGGGTCCGCGTTGTCCGCAAGCAGTTCGACACCTGCGGTGGCGTAGTCCGTCACCGGCACTCCCGCGAGTGTGAGCCGCTGCAGGCCGCTCACCCGCTTGGCTTCGTTGAACGTCCCGGAAGCATCGAGCACCACACGGGCGTCGTAGCCGGCCGCCTTGGCGGACAAGGCAGGGAACGCTGCGCAGACCTCCAGCGAGACGCCAGCAACCAGGATCTGCTTGCGGCCAGTTTTTTCAATGGCGGCCCGCACCTTCGGGTCGTCCCAGGCATTGATGACCGTACGGCTGATGACCGGCACACCGGGTAGGGCCGCAACCAGTTCGGGGATGATCGGGCCCCACAGGCCATCGGGCATGGTGGCCGTCAGCACAACCGGGATGCCCAGCACCTTGGCGGCCTTGGCCAACGCGACAACGTTGTGCTTGAGCTCTGCCACCGGGATGTCGCGCACGCCGGTGTACAACCCAATCTGTTGATCGACCAGAAGCAGCACCGTGTTCTGGCGCGACAGCATTTTCAGTTGCTGCGGCACATTCTGGGCCGCGACAGCCGCGGCGGTTGGGCCAGTTTGCATCGCCTTGGTGTCGGCCGCCATGGCGCCGGTTCCAAATGCCACGAGCAGTGCACTGGCGGCCAGTTGAACGACTGCCGTCTTAGGGAAAAACTTCGACATCTGCGACTCCATAAGTGAGAACTGAACTCTATGGAATCACTCATCGTTCGAGAAGCCCGAGGATTTCTGACACATCGTCTTAGGAAATGGGATGATTCTGGGATGTTGAACCTGACAGATGTCTTCTATTTCGTGCAGGTGGTGAACCATGGCGGATTTACCGCTGCCGCGCGGGTGCTGCGCGCGTCTAAGTCGACATTGAGCCTGCGTGTTCAACAGCTTGAGGCCGATCTCGGGGTTCAGTTGCTCAATCGGAGTTCCCGAAAACTTGGATTGACGAACGTGGGCGGCGAGTTCTACCGCCATGCGCAATCTTTGCTTCGGGCGGCCGAGGGCGCAGAAAATGTCGGTCGCCAGCGGCAGAGCGAACCGAGCGGCACGCTCCGTATCACGTCGTCCGTGACAGTTGCTCAGTTTGCATTACGGGAAATCCTTCCCGCCTTCATGCGCATGTATCCGAAGGTCAGTATTGAACAGCACGCATCCGACGTGATGACGGACATTGTTGGAGAAGGATACGATCTGGCCATTCGCGCACACGCCAGCCCTCTTCCTGATTCGTCACTCGTGCAGCGTAGGTTGGCAGCGGTTCCCTGGCTTTTGTTCGCCTCTGCGACGTATCTCGATGACAAAGGCGTTCCGCATCGTCCCGATGATCTTGTGACCCACAGCGCCATCGCGCACGGCCGCGGGACAACGAAAAGTTGGTCTCTGCGATTCGAGGAAGAGCCCGCTGCCATGGTGCCAATTACCGCCCGCTTCGTAAGCAACGACATGGTTGCATTGAAGCAGGCTGCCTGTGCCGGCCTGGGCATTGTTGTGCTTCCAGGCTACGTGTGCCGAGAGGAGGTGGCAGCGGGAACGCTGGTCCGGGTGTTGCCGCAATGGCGCGCAGCCGACTCGAGTCTGACGGCCGTGCTGCCCGCTCGACAGGGTTGGCTGCCCTCGGTGCGGGTCTTCTTGGATTACCTGGTAGACGAACTGCCCCGAGCGGTCGAGTGACCCCAGTGCGATGGCCAGGGTGTTGTGACGAGCAACCCGTCCCGTGGTCGGTGTGACGGTGGTGGCCAGAGTGCCGGTAGGGTCGAAGTTGGGCGTCAAGGATGCGACATAACCCCCGGCACGGCTGATGCGCCGTGACGGATTGCAGGAGTCTGGAAACGAAAAGCCGCCTGGAGGCGGCTTGGAATGAAAAGAAATGTCGATCTGGATGATCGGCATGTTCTTGAAGACCGCGGTCACGGTCTTCTGGCATACGATCTCCTCACGCAAGCAGCGGCCTGATGCTGGTCGCACTCGTTGCCCTGCTGAATCTGCAATGCAACGAAAGAAGAAAGTTCTGAAGACCCCCCAAGCCCCACACGCAAGACTTCATGCAAGGACCGACCTCTTCTGCGTGTTCCCTTCAGCCATGCTGGTCTGAAAATATCTGGAATCCACGCTTCACACATGATCTCGTCGGTAGGCGTCTGAGCATGTCATCTTGACCCGAGGTCAACACGACAGCTGGCAACAGAATCTCGCTTCTGTGCCGACGCAGCAGGTTGGACGTACGACATAGACCAGTTAAATTCATGTCCGCACCCCCACAGACAGGGTCCATTCAAGCCCGTAAGGCTTTGTCGAGGATGGTGTGATCGAAGTAGTCATGCATGCGACTCGGATGGTCATTCCCTGCGCCTCGCGTGGCATATTTTTTCCGCAGGTTCAGCACCGTTTGCAGGCCACGCGGATCGATGCGCATGTCGAGCGCTAGTCCGTCGTCGGGGGACAGGAGTTGATCTGCCGCAGCGACAACACAGGAAGGGACAAGGTCCTTCATGTTGCTCAGTAGCAGCGACTCGACCATAGATCGATTTCTGCTGTCAAAGCACCACGTCAGGCCCTTTCGATAGGCCCGAAGGAACGCCTCCAGGACGTCGCCATGGGCCTCAGCCCAACTGCGTAGCGCCGCACCGACCGTCCCTTGGTACGGCCCCAACTCGCGACCATAGGCCAGGCAATGGCATCCACGCTCGACCGCCAACAGGTCGAAGGGAGTGCGAAGCAGCGTCGCGTCAAACTTACCGTCCATCAGCGCGGCATAGCGTTGGCTCGTACCACCGGCACGCTCGAAACGCACATCCGATTCGAGAACGCCTCCGCGTGCGAGCAGTTCTCGCAGGACGAAAGCAAAGCCAGTGGTCATGGCATCGACCGCCACGCCGCAACCGCGCAGAGCTGCCAGTTCAGTGATGCCAGGCGCGGCGACGAGGCTCAGAAAACCACTGTCGCCGCCCATGAACATAAATAGGTCGGGTTCGGCCACTGCGGTGCCTTCGCCCGCTCCGTCGCGATAGGCGACGAAGTTGTCCGCACCGGCAAAAGCGATGTCGTGTTGTCCAGCCAGCAGTCCTGTGACCAGTTCGCCGGAGTTAGCGGTGTACGCCAGGGCGATGGCAAGGCCCTCGGCTTCGAAATACCCAAGGCGCTGTGCCGCCCATATCGGCAGGTTCCAGCCGCCGTCGAAAGCAATCACGCGCAAAGAGTTCAGAGATGTCGGCATGTGTGACCTGTCTTCATTCGAGCTTGGCGCCGGATGCCTTGACGACATTGCCCCAACGGACGATTTCGCTCTTGATGAAGGCGCTGAACTCCGTCGGTGTGTCCGACACGACCTCCATGCCCTGGTCTTGCAACTTGCTCTTGATGGCTGGCAGGCCCAGCACCTTGTGCGCGGACGTGGCGAGTCGCTCGATCACTGCGGGTGGCGTGCCCGCTGGCGCGGCGAGCCCGAACCAAGCGGAAACATTGAAGCCCGGCAGACCCTGACTGGCGATGGTCGGCAGTTCCGGCCACGTCGAGACCGCTTCGAGCGAGGTGACTCCCAGCGCCTTCACCGATCTTGACTTTGCCTGCGCGAGCGCCACCGGCACGCTCACGAACGACATGTTCACCTCACCGGCCAGCACGGCGTTCATGCTCTGCGGTGCGCTCTTGTAGGGCACGTGCAGGAGCTTGGTTCCCGTTGCGGCCGCGAACATTTCGCCGGCCAGATGCTGCGAGGTGCCGCTGCCTCCCGACGAATAGCTGAGCTCGCCGGGCTTGCTCTTCGCAATAGCCACGAGGTCCTTGATCGATTGCGCGGGAGAGGCCGCGGGCACGACCAACACGTTCGGGCTCGAGGCGAGCCGCGAAATCGGTGCGAAGTCCTTCACCGGATCGAAGCGCATCGACGCATACAGCGACGGGTTGATGCCGTGGGTGCTGGTGCTCGCGAGCAGCACCGTGTAGCCATCGGGCTTGGCCCTTGCAACGAGCTCGGCCGCGATATTGCCGCCGGCGCCCGGACGGTTGTCTACCAGAACCGGTTGGCCAAGTTGCCGCCCCCACTCGTCACCGAAGATGCGCGCGAGGATGTCGGCCGACGAGCCCGGCGCCGCGGTGACGACGATCTGGATCGGCCGGCTCGGGTACGGCTGCTGGGCCAGCGCGGCACACGCCGCGCCCAAGGCCCACGTCAAGAACAGATACTTTTTCATCTTCAAAAAATCAGCTGCCATTTCTTTGCTCCGTAGGCCGGTGGATGAAACTAAAGGCGCTAGACGACGCCAAGCCCCTGGATCTCGATCACGATGCCGGGACGGGCGAAGTGGGACACCGTGATCAGCGCGCTGGCCGGAAAGCGCCCATGGTTGAAGATCTCTTGGCGGATGCGCACGAACTCGTCGCCGTAGCGTGGGTCGTTGATGAATACGGTCATCCACACGAGGTTGTCGAGCGACCCGCCAGCGCGCTCCAGCGTCTGTCCGATCAACGCGAAACAAGTCCGGGCCTGCGCCTGCAGATTGCCGGAGATGTCGCGCCCCTCTAGGTCAGTCGTGGCCGTCTGCCCGGCCAGCCAGACCGTGCGGCCGCCTTCGGTGATCACGGCGGGAGAGAAGGCACGACTCTTTTGGAAGTCGGTTCCTTCGAGGTGGGTGATGGTCAGGCTCATGCGATCTCCGTTGAAAGCGACAATGCAGAATGAATTGACAATGTAGACGTCGATTCTCTTAACGTCAAGATAATTAATGTGAAGCTATGCCGAAGAATTCCGACTCAGTCGCAGCGTTGATCGAAGACTGGCACAGGGAGCGCCCCGACCTGGATCCCTCTTCGCTGGGCATCGTCGGGCGCATGGCGCGCCTGTCCGCGCACATCACGCGACGCGCCGAGCAATGGCTCGCGCCATTGGGGCTCTCATGGGAGTCGTTCAGCTTGATCGTGACGCTGCGCCGGGCCGGCGCGCCCTATCAGTTGCGTCCAGGGGAGTTGCTTCAGGTATCACTGCTGACGTCGGGCGCGATCACGAACCGTATCGATCGTGTCGAACAGCAGGCGCTGGTGGTGCGCCTGCGTGACCCCAATGATCGGCGCGGAGTAATCGTGCAGTTGACGCCCGAAGGCCTCGAACTCGCCGATCGCGCCATTGCGCTGCACTTCGCGCAGCTCGAGGCCTTGCTCGCGCCGCTCAGCAAGAATGAAAATGAGATTGCCGCCCGGGTTCTGGGAAAGCTGTTGTCCAGCCTGGAGCAAGGGGCGCCTGGAGATCGTTGACTCCGCCTCAGCGCACTGGTCCGACGGGCTACGCGACGCCGCCTGCCCTCAGTTCTCATGGGGAATTGACTATCTCGTGAGGCAACGAAAGCGCCTCTTGATAGAGGCCATCAATTGACCTCCCCAGGGTTGGTGGCAAGGCGATCCATGTTGCGACTCGACGCGTGGCCGGTGCGCCCGTCGACTTGCGAACCACCAGCTCCGGTCGCAGCACCACGGTGGAGGCGGACAGCGCCTGTCCGTCGATCTCCTCGAACAGCATCTCTCGCGGTGCGGCAGGCGGATGGTGGTGAGCGGCGGATCGACCATGTCCACCAGCGGCATGTCGTTGTGGCCCGTGACCGAGATGTCCTTCGGCACGCGCAGGCCGGCCTCGCGCAGCACCGCCCGTGCGAGCGCCGGATCGACCACGTTGGTGACGAACACGAAGTAGCCGCGCGCAGCCGCGCTGGCCTCGATGCCTTGCAGGATCGGCGGGAACACCGCGTTGGTGATGTCGAGCACCAGCACGCCGATGGTGTGGGTGCGGCCCGTGCGCAGCGCCGAGGCCGCGCGGTTGGGCCGGTAGCCCAGGCGCTGCGCGGCCTCCTCGACCACGCGCAGCACCTCGTCGCTGATCAGCGAACGCTTCTCGGGGCTGAGCGCGCGCGACACGGTCGACACGTGCCACGCCGGCGGTGCGGGCAACGTCGCTTACTGCGCCTTCCTGCGCCGCCCGTTGCCGCGGGAGCGCTGGGTCGGCTCCGCGCGACCGCGCATCTCCGCGGAATGGCGCTTCTTCCGAGGACCGCTGGCGCCGCGCCATGGCCTACGCGCTGTCCGTGATCGGCGCCTTATCCTGCCGGCTGATCGAGCAGCGCTATGTGCTGGCCAACCCGTTCGCATGCGCGGAGCGAGCCGCGGCGCCGCTTTCGATGGATCCCGGGTGTTCACGGAGCACGAATGGACGCTGACCCGCTCCACCGCCGATGGCGTTCCGCCCGATCTGTGCAATGAGCCAGTGCAGACATTCCAGGCTTTCACCGGCGACATTGGGCGAATGGCAGACTGATCGGTGTCAATGGGAATTCGAACGGCCGCCATGGAATTCACCGGCGTTTACTGGGTTTCTGTCTACGAGGTTCTGGAAGAGCGCGGCCGGGAGCCGCATGCTGTCACCAGCGCTCATGGCGCGATACCAGACACAGCTGCCCGACAAACAGCGGCTCGCCGCCAAGCGGTGCGAGTTCTACGGCCTCACAACCTCGGCGGCGACCGAAGGCAACACTTCGCGGCGCGTCTGCCTCGAGGAGGCGGGGAACCCGGTTCAACGCTGTGCGCGCCTTCCGATGCGGTTCCATTCGGGGCCAATCATTCCGGTGGCGCAGGTCACATGAGGCGAATGGGCGCGGCGAAACGCTGCGGGACGGCCCTCTTGCGCCGACATGCCGATCAGTCGCCCCTCCCGGTCCAGCTGGACAAGAGTCGCACGACACCGGACCACGGGTATCGTTTCACGGAACTTCTGCACGGACTTCACTGCGACTTCACCTGGGTCACGCACACTGCCTCTCGACAGTGGTTCGGCGCTGGTAGAGGCCAGGGAGAAAAAATCCGCTCAGGGGAACCGCCTCGATGCCGGCCGCTGTCACTCTTTGGCAAGACGATGACCTGCGCAAACTGCGACTGCGGCACTGTCGGGCTACGGTCACCGACACCTCGGGCCTTGTTCGAGGCAAGGCTCAAGAGCTCATCGGCGCCCCAGTGATTGTCCGCATGCACGCCGTACTTGAGCGCCACGCGACGCTCTCCCGAATCGATAAGAAAGCAGGAGCGGCTGCCGATGTCTCAGCGAGTTGGCTCTCATTAGAGCGCGGCACTCGATCAGCTGCGTGGGTCGGGCAGCCCCTGTCTGCGCCTCCATGCAGACTTCAGTATCTTCGAGGATAGGAGCCGAGAAGCCGGAACTCCGCATGGTCCACCAGCAGCCTGGCGATCTCCGGCTGCGAGGCATGGCCCACGACGTCGACGACATACCGGTGGCCGTCCAGCGATCGCTTGCCCGGGCGTTCGTAGAGGGCCAGGACCTGGGCCGATCGCGCGAGCGTCTGCAGCGAGCGCTGAAAGCCCGCTTCGTCCACGGTCAACAGCAGCGTGGTCTTGTCGTTGCCGCTGGGTGCGGGCAGCGCACGCCCCAGCACCCACCAGCGCGTCGTGTTGTGGGGTCCCTCCTCGATGCCGTTGACGATCGGCGCGAGGCCATAGAGCCGCGCGGCGCCGGGCGGCCCCATCGCTGCGATGTCCGAGGCCGTCCCCTCCGCCACCGATCGCGCGGCAGCGCCACCGCTGGCTGCAGGCTGGCGCTTGACATCCGGCATCTCCAGGTCGAGCCAGGGCTTGACCTCCTCCAGCGCCACCGGATGCGCAAGGACCGTGCGGATGTCCTCCTTGCGGGTGCCGGGCTTGGCCAGCAGGCTGTAGCCCAGTGCCTTCGGATACTCGCCTACCACATGCACGCCATCGAGCGCCAGCACGTCATCGAGATAAGGCGTAGTCCCGACCACCGACGTCGTGACGGGCACGCAGGCCTTGGCCACGGCTTTCTCGCTCAGGGCCTTGAAGAGCGCCTGCCTGTCCAGCGCAACCAGGTCCGTGTCGCCGAACAGGTCCATGCAGGCTTGGTGGGTCCAGCTGCCCGCCGGCCCCAGGTAGGCGATCTGGGCGCTGGTGACGAAGGAGACGCCCATGGCAAGCGTGGCGATCGTGACGGCGTAAAGGGAAAGGGGTTTCATGAGTTTGACGGACCGGACAGCAACAACAACGGTGGAGCGAAACGCGCCCACCTCCACCGCGCACCACGTCGCATCGCGATCCCGGCGCTGGAAGTCCGCACGTCTTCACAACGGAAGGCGCGATGATCCGGACAGCGAGCGCGCCCGGCAACGCTTGCGCGGCATGCACTTTCCCGAAGGCCGCCATGCCCGGATTCCAGGCGCTGGCAGCCATCGCGTTGCATGGCGCGAAACGAACCTGCACCACGGCCGAACGCGCGCCGGCCTGCGGCGGCCTTCATGCGCCCCCCGCGCTCGCCGCGGACTCTGCAAGGGCCGGCATTTCCCGCGCGACGATGAACGCGAAGGCCTCCTGCGCAAGACGCGCCGCCGTGAAGATCGCCATGCGGTCGCCGCGCAGCACCTGCAACCAGGCGCCGATGTAGGCCGCGTGCCCCTCGACCGTGGCATCAACCAGCCCGCAGTGGCCCATCACGAAGGCGCTGCCCAGTTCGGCCACCAGTTCCTCGAAGGCATAGGCCGCGTCGCCGAAACGCCGCCCGAAGCACCGGTTCAACCGATCGGGATGCCCCGTCCAGTGCACCAGCTCGTGCAGCGCCGTCGCGCACTGCGCCTCGGCACTCGTGAACTGCCGCGGCCAGGGCAGCCGGATTTCATCGAGACCTGGCAGATACGCCGCCTGATCGAAGCCATGCCGGATCGTCGCGTTGCAGCCTCCCAGCAGCCGTATCGCCCGCTCCACCGGAACCTGCACGCTCGCCGTCGGCGCAGCGACACCCAGGTCCACCACCTCGAGCGGCAGCCCGTCGATCTGCGCCGCGTTGAACAGCCAGAACGGCAGGCACATCAGCACACCCGCGCGGGCACCGGAGTCCGCAGCCACAGCCTCTTCGCCGGCCCCGCCTACCGGGAGGACACCATCGACATCGCCGCGACCGTCACGCGCCCTGCGCTCGAAGTGCGCACACAGCACGCCGCGCTCGCCCTTGCGCACCTGGGCACCGAGACTTTGCGCCTGCCTGTAGGTCAGCCACACATTGGACGCATAGCCCTCTTCGATCGCCGCCTCCCAGAGCAGCAGCACGTTCGCACCGCGGTACGGCACCCCGGTCTTGCCGTTGCGCGGCACCCCGCGCGCCGCCGCCCGCGTCCAGCGTTCGCGGAACACATGGCCGCCCTTCTCCAGCATCGCGACGATCCGGTCCGTCACGACCTGGCGCATGTCCATGCGGTTGCGGCCCCGCGCAGCGGTGCCCGGGGATCCGGCGGTACCTCCACCTGCTTTGGGAGAGTCCTCGGGGGGTCCGGGGGGAACGCCCGTGGCTGCCCGGTTGCCAGGGCGATTCGGGCTGCCCGCAGCGCGCGGGCTGGAACTGGAAATCGAATGAGCGTGCATGGCTGGGCCTTTCTGCGGCGTGTGCCGCGGTGGTTGAACATCTGCTTTCGGAGCCGCCTCGACGCATGAACAGCGCGCAACAAGGACCGATGTCCAGGGACCGCGCAAGCCGCAGCCGAGCGCAGCGAGGACCGGGTGAGGACGGAGGCAAAGCCCGCAGCCCTGGACAGTGGCCCGAGCGCGCTATGCGTCGGTCAAGAGGCGTCTTCGAACGCAGCGGCAACGCGCACAGACAGGCCGTGAAGCCCTGCACGCGACGCCCGCGCCGCCGAAGGCGGCACGCCATCGAGGCCCTGCGAAGCACACGCCCCACCTCAACGTCAGGAATCGCCGAACGTTCAGGCGGACGGCTGTCCAGTGACTGCCGTGCATGCACGGCCACTTGACGCACCGCGCCAGCTCTCGCAGCCGGCCGCTCCATCACCAGCCATCGAGCGCGTCGGGATGCACGCACCAGCGCGGTCCGCGCTCCGCGCGGATCACGAAGACGCAAGACATGGCCCGGGACCGTCGCCGGCAGACCGCGGCGCAGCCGTCAGGGGTTCGAAGACGGCCGCAGGCCGCAGCGCGCTGTTTGGCGCGCAGACCTGGCCGGCAAGAACGGTGTGCCACGTCCCACGTCGCGGCAAGCCCTACGCTCCAGTTTCACTTTTCTTCGGGCCGACGCGAGGCGAAGCGAGACGGGACGGCACGCTTGAAACTCGCCGTCTCTCGGACGCTGCACCGGATGGTGACTGCGCATGTGGGGAACTGGTGCTCAATGCCTGATGGCACGGACGACCTCACGGCCAGTGACAGTCGTCCTCCCGCTGATACCGGATGGCAGACACCACGGTCTCTCGTTCACTGACGATATGGAACAAGTCAACATAGCCCGAGGCACCAAATGGAATGACGAGTTCTCGCTCCAATCGGTCGTCGAAGGCGACGCGACAAGTGAAAGGATTGGACAAGATGCGGAACTCTCTCCGGATCGCCAGTAGTGCGCGATCCGGTAGTTCTCAGTCGCCGTGCTTGAGAACCGCCTCGAGGAGAAAGGCTTCAAGACGCAGCAGATCTTGCAACGCCTCGCGCGTCAAGTGCACGACATAAGTCACGCGCGCCGTTTGGAGCCGCCACCACGCCCATTCTCGACAGCCTTGCGCGCGATGTCGATCCGAGACTTCATCGCAGCGAACACCTCGTCTGCCACATAGAACTCGCCCGCACGGGCAAGCGAGGCGCGTCCACGCGCCACGAAATCTTGCTGTGCCTTGCGGCGACGAGCAGCATCAGTCGCCCCCTGCTCGACAAAATGCGACAGTGTTTCGCCTTCGAGCAACACGCCCTCGATCTGTTCTCGAACGGCAGCCATCACACGAACCAGTGGAGGTTGTGATCTTGCCCCCGTATTTCAGGACACGGGCTATTCGCAATGTAGCGTCTGCTCGATCTGAGCAAGGCGCTGGTGGGCATGCGCTACGACCCCGAGTGGCGTCTACACGTCCCAAACGGGTTCTAGACGCTCGATCAGACCCAGGACGTAGTCGAAACCCCCTCAGGTCGAAACTGGGCTCCAGGGTTGCCTGGACGGCAGGAAAGCCGGCGAGGTGAAATTCATACGCATCGGGCACTTTTGCGAGGAAACCGAGCGGCACCTTCTTCACGGCGAACATCGAACGGAGGATGGCAAGGGCCTTCTGCGAACCCAGATCCAGGTTCAGCCTCTCCATCAGCACGAAGATGTTCACGAAATCGCGCGGCCGCGCGGAGCCGGGCCGGGCTCTCTTGATGATGGGGCCGTACTCGGGCATCTGCTGGCAGATGGCCCGCAGCTTTTCTGCAGACGATCATCACGGGCGAGTACACGTAGATGGTGTAGCCCTCGAGGTCGGCGGGCTCCTTGTCCTCCACGTACTCGAAACGGCTGATGTCGATGGAGAACCGCGTGCCCTGGCCCAGATTCAACGCCATCCTTCGCAAGGCGTTCAGGTCCTTGCCGTGCGCCGCATGGACGTCTGCCGTCGCGAGTTTGAACACCACGTCATAGCCACCCCAGAAATGCCGCATGTCTTCCGAGATGGCCTTGGGCTTTTCAAGCATCTCGAAATCGAACAGGTGGAAACCGTCGACGGCGAAGGTCTCTTGCAACAACTTCTCGATCCGCTCCCGAACGGCAGCCGCTTCATCGCCGCAATCCTGTGCGAGCGCAGATCCACCGAGGCGCGTGTGCCTCCTGTACCGCATCCGGTCAGGCGCGCCCACGATCCTCCTGGCCCGCAGTCCGCGCCCGCGCATCAGTCCTGTGCGACAGAAGAATTTCGATGCAACTCGTCGAGGATGTCGAGAAATAGCTCAACACGAATAGTCATCGGCCGGGAGGCTTCGGTGATTGCACTGATCGTGTTGCTGAACACCGGGCCCTTCGGAAGTTCGGCCAGTGGATGTCGCCTCGCAACCAGCCCCGCATAGTGCTCCGGAAGAAGTCCCGCGTAGTTTCCGGTGGCGACAAGCACACCGATGGCCTCCAGCCCGCCGGCATCTGGTCCGCGCTCGAAACCGTGCTCGGCCAACGCCTGTTCGACAAATGGATGCGGCCGATACACAAGCGGAAGCTTGGGATCACGCCTGCGAGCCGTTTCTTTCGAAGCGTAAATGCGGTGCTTCTCGACAAAGAGCTTGCGATAGTCGAACAACCGCTCCTTCTTGTACGTTCCACGGATCGCCACTTCGACGCGTCGCTCCCGCAGCGCCTCGCTGAGCTGCGAAAACGTCATGACAGTGAGTTCGGGCTTGACGTCTGGTGCGCGCCGTCGAAGTTCGGCCAACGCCTCGGGAATGCGGCAATCCGTGTGGGTGATCACATGCTCGACCATGCCGATCGACAGCGTGCCTGACAAAACGCCGCGCACAGCGTCGATCTCGGGGCGTATCAGTTCCAGTGATTTGAGGGCCCGCGAGGCGAGTTCCACTGCGACCACGCCCGCGGTGCTCAACTTGAATCCTGCCGGACCGCGTTCGCACAGACGCACGCCAAGGCGCTCTTCGACCTCTCGAATGTGACGACTGATCGAAGCCTTCGACATGTTGAGCCGCTGTTCCGCCGCGGTGAAGCCACCCGCCTCGGCCACAGTGCAGAAGATTCGCAGGGAGCGAAGGTCGCGTTCGGTGAAGTCGAGTCGGTTCATGGGCTGGAAGGTATCGAATTTCGGAACCTTACTACCAAAAGAATCATTTTTCATCTCTCGGAGCGATGGATAAATTCAGCCTCACAACACCCCACCCACCTACCTGGAGACAAGATCATGCGTCACACAAGTCGACGGAATGTTTGCAAGGTCCTCGCGGCCGCCGCAGTGCTCGCCTGCCTCTCAGGAGCTGCGCTGGCCGAAGGCGGCAGCCTGGCTGACATCAAAGCGCGCGGCCAATTGACCGTTGGCACCGAGGCCGCCTACGAGCCCTACGAATTTGTCGAAAACGGCGTCGTGGTTGGCTACGGCCGGGACGTACTGGAGCACATGGCCGCCAAGTTGGGTGTCAAGCTCGTGCAGCTGAATCTGCCATTCCAAGGTCTACTGCCAGGCTTGATGTCGCGCCGCTTCGATTTCGTTGCCACCAGTGTCGGCATGACGGAAGAGCGTGCCAGGCGTTTCGCCTTCAGTCGCCCGGTTGGCATCGTGCGCTCGATGCTTGTCGTGAACGCGACCAACAAGGCACTGAACCGCCCGGAGGACTTGGCAGGAAAGATCGTCGGTACCCAGATGGGGTCACAAGCACAGCCAGTGACCCAAGAGTTCGATCGACAACTGAAAGAAAAGCACGGAAAGGGCTTCGCCGAGCTCAAATTATTCCAGACCTATCCGGACGTCAGTGTGGCGTTGAGTAACGGGACACTCGATGCGGGCGTTCTACCTTCCAACGTTCTGGGCGTGCAGATGCGACGTCAGCCAAGCTCGTTCAGGACGATCGGTGAGATCGGCTCGCCTCGGTTGTTGGGATGGGTAGCGAATCCGAAGGACGAAGAGATCCGAGGCTTCATCAACACCACACTGGAGGAGATGCGCGCCAGCGGAAAGTTGGCCGAGCTACAGAAAAAGTGGTTTGGCGAGACGATGTCGCTGCCGACGGCGGACTACCTGCCGAAGGGCGCGCTCTGAGCGCGAGCCGAAGAAAATGATCGACTGGCTGACCGTACACGGTGCCCTGCGGCCGTTCTACGACGACGTCCTCCTGGGCGCAGGCGTCACGCTCTATACCAGCGCGATCGCTTTTGGCGTAGGGCTCGTTTTTGGCCTGGTCCTGCTGATGCTCCGTGTCGCGGCAGGACCGGTTGCTCGAGGGCTGGTCGCAATCTACGTCAGCGCCATTCGCGGCACTCCACTGCTGATTCAGTTGCTCATCGCCTACTACGTGATTCCGTCGCTGCTTGACGTCACCGTCTCGCCGATCACAGCCGGGATCTTGGCGCTGGCACTCAATACTGCGGCGTACGGCAGCGAGATCATGCGTGCGGCGCTGTCGACCATTGCGCCAGGGCAGGCTGCCGCGGCGAAAGCGCTGGGCATGCGATCCCGGCATGTCTGGTTTCAGGTTCTGATGCCTCAGATGCTGCAGCGTTCCATTCCGCCCTTGACCAATGAGTTCACGGTGCTGCTTAAAGCTTCCTCGTTGCTCTCGATCATTGCTGTCAACGACTTGGCGACCGTTGCTCGCAATGCCACTTTGCAGAGCGATCTGCCACTGCAGGTGTTTACGGCAACCGCCGCGGTGTATTTCGTCATGTTGCTGGGTGCCTCATCGCTCTCGCGCGTCATGGAGCGGCGCTTTGCCAGGATGCTTCCCAATGCTCATTGATCTCGAAATCGTTCGCGAGGCTTTGCCCGCGCTATGGCAAGGGCTCAAGGTCACCACGCAAGTCAGTGGCTTGGGCATCCCGCTGGGCATTGCGCTCGGCGTCATCGCTGCCTATTCGGCAGATTCGGGCAGCCGAGCTCTGCGTACGGTAGCGCTGGCGTACGTCGAGTTGGTACGCAATCTCCCGTTCCTAATCTTGGTGTATCTGTCCTTCTTCGGGTTGCCCAAACTAGGCCTCCTAGCCTCCGCCTTTTACATTGCGATCGGCACTACAGCCTTCTACACCGGGGGCTACTTCTGCGAAATCCTTCGTGCCGCATTTCGCAGCGTCCCGGCAGGGCAACTGCGAGCGGCGAAGGCACTTGGCATGAGCACCTGGCATGTACAGCGCTTCGTCGTCGTGCCTCAGATCTTTGGCTTTCTGATTCCCCCAACCGTAAGCCTCACGATCATGATGTTCAAAGACTCGGCCGTGTTCTCGGTGATGAGCCTGCCCGAGCTGACCTACCAAAGCAACCTCAAAACGGCGGATACCTTCGCTTATCTTGAAGTACTCGGAATCACCGCCCTGATCTATTGGGGCAGCAGTGTCCTTATGGAGGCGCTCGGACACGCCATGGAGATGCGCGTGCGCCGCCGGAGCCATCACTGACGGCACACCTAGCCTTCACTCACACCCTGAAAAATGGAAATACCCATGGAAAAACTCACAATCGCCCCACGCACTGGACATGCGACGCTGCTTTACTCCGAGCTGGTGACCGACCTGGACAACTTGACGGCCGACATCGCGATCATCGGCATGCCCTTTGGTTCGGCCTATAGTGCCCGGTCATTCACGAATGATCAAACCAACGCGCCGCAAGCCATACGCGATGTGACCGACCGCATCGTCCGCGCGCCGGATCATTTTGATTTCGATATCGATGGCCCCTTGCTGCAAGGACGCTCTGATATCCGGTTTGTGGACTGCGGCGACGTCATTCCTGATCTCAACAAACCCGGAGACCACTATCGACGCGTCGAGCTGGCTATCCGTCAGATCTTGAACGGCGGCGGCTTGCCTATCGTGCTCGGCGGCGATCATGGCATCACCACACCTGTGCTTCGCGCATTCGACAAAGTCGGACCGATTACGTTGGTGCACGTGGATGCACACCTGGATTGGCGCGAAGAGGTCAACGGCGTGAAGGAGGGTCTGTCCAGCCCAATTCGCCGCGCTTCGGAGATGAAACACGTCGTGCGCATTGTGCAGATCGGCTTGCGTGCGCAGGGCAGTGCCAGACAGGAAGACTACGAGACGGCGCGCCGCTACGGGGCTGAGCTGATCAGTGCATATGAGCTGCACGACATTGGAATGGACGCCGTACTGGCGCGAATTCCCGATGGTGGAAACTACTATTTGTCGATCGACGCCGATGGGATGGACCCCACGATCATGCCCGCAGTCGATGGCCCGGCCCCCGGTGGAATGAGCTTCATACAGGCACGCAAGCTGATTCACGGCTTGGTCAAGAAGGGGCGGGTTGTAGGCATGGACATCGTGGAAATCCAGCCGTCTAAAGACAACGCCAGCAAGCTGACCTGCGTGACCGCTGGCCGCTTGATCGTCAATCTCATCGGGTCGACCATCAAGGCCGGCTACTTCGACAAGTGATCGAAATCCGTAACGTCTCCAAATGGTACGGCAGCTTCCAGGTCCTGACTGACTGCAGCGCAAGCATTCGCACGGGCGAAGTGGTCGTGGTCTGCGGGCCATCTGGCTCGGGCAAAAGCACGTTGATCAAAACAATTAATGCGCTCGAGCCCTTTCAGCAAGGCGAGGTGATTGTGGACGGCGTGTCGATCACAGATCCAAAGACGCGGCTGCCCAAGCTGCGCTCACGCGTAGGCATGGTGTTCCAGCACTTCGAGTTGTTCCCTCACCTCTCGGTGACCGAGAACCTCACGTTGGCTCAGATCAAGGTGTTGGGACGCAGCTGCGAAGACGCAACGACCCGAGGGCTGAAAGTGCTCGAACGCGTCGGCCTGCTCGCCCACAAGAACAAGTTTCCGGGACAGTTGTCAGGTGGCCAGCAGCAACGCGTGGCTATCGCGCGGGCTCTGGCCATGGACCCGATCGTGATGCTTTTCGACGAACCAACCTCAGCGCTGGACCCGGAGATGGTGGGAGAGGTCCTGGACGTGATGGTTCAGCTCGCCGAGGAAGGTATGACCATGATGTGTGTGACGCACGAGATGGGATTTGCGAGGAAGGTAAGCAACCGGGTCATCTTCATGGACCACGGAAAAATTGTTGAAGACTGCGACAAAGAGCATTTTTTTGGAGATCCCGATGCACGATCACCTCGTGCGAGGGAGTTCTTGTCGAAGATCCTGCAGCAGAACTAGGGAACGTCTTATGTGGGCGGGCGTTGGTGCATAACCCTGTGGGAGTGACCTCCGAGCTCGAGCGGGTCCGAAGCGGGTATACCGGCGCCTCCGAAGAGGCTGTTCAGAGACGACCCGCAGGGAAGTCGTCCGTGGCCTGGGTAGCTCCGGCGCGCGGTCCATGCGAACACCCGCACCCATGAGTGAATTCCATTTCGGTATTGATTGCTTCTGCCGGCCGCCTCGGCCGCGGCCGCGAATTCGGCGTTCTCGCTCAGGAAGCCGTATCCGGGATGACCGCCTCGCATTGCTCCCCAAGTGCAAGGTCGTGGTGCAAATGGTGTAACTGCCGCATGCCTGCACCAGCGTCTTCGATCAGGCCCTTGCCCCCGCCTGCTCAGGCCATCGCATGGCCGACGCGCAAGCCTCCGGTGGCCTTGGCGTTCTGTACCCGCTCTGCATGACCAGGAGATCGACCTTGAGTTCATACACAACCCCCAGCATTGGCAAGCGCGCACTGGTGACGGCGCATCCAGCGCCATGGGCGCGGCCATCGCGCGTGAGCTCGCGGCGCTCGGCATTGATCTCGTGCTGACGGTGCGGCGACGGAGATTCATCACAAACAGGACTTCCGCGTCGGCCAGCGTGTGAGCTTCTGCGACCAAGGCCTGAAGCGGCACGTCGGAGAAATCGCTCGGATCAACCAGCGCACCGCCACCGTTCACTGCGAGGGCCGTGCATCGCGCGTGGCGTTCGCCCTGCTTCAACAATTCTCCGACGTCACGCCCTCAACCACCCAGCCGTCAACAACAGCCTCGAACGGACTATTGCCTTAAATTCAACGACGGCTTTTGATCCTCTATGGCTTGGTGTGTTCGAACGCAGGCACGCGCTGCGCGAAGTCGTTCAACCATTGTGCGAGCGGCAGGTGCGTGAAGCGCCACCTGCCCTCGAACCTAAAATCCAGATAACCGAGCGCCGCCGCCAGTGCGATCTCGCCAATATGTGGACCCACGTCGCGACGCGCAGGCAACTGCACCGAAAAAGCATCCAACGCCCGCTCGACCTTGCTGTGCTGATTTTCGACCCACGACTCCGTCTGTTGGGTCTCCGAGCGAAAGCGTCGCTCGTACACCTGTAGCAGTGCAGCGTCGAGCAGGCCGTCGGCCAGTGCCTGCTGGCGCAGCACGCCAATGCGTTCGAGCGTGCCCGCAGGAACGAGAATGCCGCGACCATCGATCGCATCCAGGTACTCGACAATCACGCGCGAATCGAACAGCGCCTGGCCATCCTCGAGCAGCAGTGTCGGAATCTTGCCCAGCGGATTCTGCTGCCGCAGGCTGTCCGTCGGGTCGCTGGTGTCTGCATTGACGACGCGCACGTCCGCCGTGAGGCCCACCACGTCGATCGCCATGCGCACCTTGCGCCCGAAAGGCGAGGCGGGCGAAGTGCGAAGCACGCGCATGCCGTTCACACGTTTGCCAGCAGGCCGCCGTCCACGCGAAGGACCGAGCCGGTCACATACGACGCATTGCGGCTGGCCAGGAAGGCCACGACGTCAGCGTACTCCTGCGGATCGCCATAGCGCCCGACCGGAATGCTGGCGGTGCTTTCGTTTGTCACGTCTCCCACCGGGCGGTTCTCGCGCTTGGCCTTCTGCTCGTCGAGGAACTTGATGCGGCCCGTGGCCACCCGGCCCGGTAGCACGATATTGCAGGTGATGCCATCCTTGCCGACTTCGCGCGCAAGTGTCTTCGACCAGCCCAGCAGCGTCATGCGCAGCGCGTTCGACAGGCCCAGGTTGGCGATGGGCGCGACCACGCCCGACGAGGTGCTCGTGACGATGCGGCCGAACTTGCGCTCGCGCATGCCGGGCAGCACGCGATCGGTGATGGCGATGACTGACATCACCATGCTCTGGAAGTGTTGACTCCACAGCTCGGTGGTCTGACCCGACACGGGCGTGGGCGGCGGGCCGCCGGTGTTGTTGACAAGCACGTCCACCGGACCCAGTTGGCTTTCGACGCGGGCGATGTTCGCGTCAATCACCGACAGGTCGCCGAGGTCCCAGGCCAGAGCGATGGCCTGGCCGCCGGCTTTCGAAATCTGCTCGGCCACGGCGCTCGCTGCCGCGAGGTCGATGTCGGCCAACGCGACGCGCACGCCCTCGCGAGCCAGCGTGCGCGCGATCGCGCCGCCCAGGCCGCCGCCGGCGCCGAGCACTAGCGCTGTTTTTCCTGAGAGTCCGAGGTCCATGGATGTGTCCTTGTCGTTGTGCAGAGAGAGAAAGAGAGAGAGAGTGCGCGCGCGCTTGGCGCGCTCAGATCAACTTACCTGGATTCATGATCTGGTTCGGGTCGAGCGTCTGCTTGATCCGCATCATCAGGTCGAACTCGACCTCCGACTTGTAGTGCCGCAACTCGTCACGCCGCAACTGGCCAACGCCGTGTTCGGCACTGATGCTGCCGTTGGCGGCCGAAACGATGTCGTGCACGATGCGGTTCATGCGCGCCGTCGTAGAAGACAGTTCCTCAGGCGAGGTACCGAGCGGAAGGAGCACGTTGTAGTGCAGGTTGCCGTCACCCAAGTGCCCGAAGTTGATGATGCGCACGCCCGGAAATTCGGCTTGCAGTGCGGCGTCGGCCTCCTGCGCAAACGTGGCGATGGCCGAGATGGGCAATGCGATGTCGTGCTTCACGGCCTTGCCCGCGCGCATCTGCGCCTGCGAGATGCCTTCGCGGATCTTCCAGAAGGCCTGGGTCTGGACACCGCTCACGCTCACCGCAACATCGTCGATCAGTTCCTGCTCCAGCGCTTCGCCGAGGCCGTTTTCGAGCAGCTCGGCCAGGCCTTTGTCCTGTGTGTCGGCCAGTTCGATGAGCGCATGGAATGCGTGGGCGGAGCCCAACGGCGCGCGCACGTCCGCCACGTGCGCGAGGATGAGTGAAAGCGCCTCGGCCGAGAGTATCTCGAAGGCCACCAGCCGCTCGCCGCAGGCCGCGCGCAATTGCGCGAGCAGCTGCACCAGCGCGTCGATGTCTTTCGCGCCGACCCAGGCGGTTGCGCGCGCCACGGGGCGCGGGTGCAGCTTGAGCACTGCCGCAGTGATCACGCCCAGGGTGCCTTCGGAGCCGATGAACAGGTCGCGCAGGTCGTAGCCGGTATTGTCCTTGCGCAGCGCGCGCAGGCCATTCCAGACGCGCCCGTCGGGCAGCACCACCTCCAACCCCAGCGCCAGTTCGCGTGCATTGCCGTAGCGCAGCACCGCGATGCCGCCGGCGTTGGTGGCCAGGTTGCCGCCGATGGTGCAGCTGCCCTCGGCGCCCAGGCTCAGCGGAAAGAAGCGGTCCACCTCCTGCGCGGCCGCCTGAATGTTCGCGAGAAGCACGCCGGCCTCGACCGTCAGCGTGTTGTTGAGTGGATCGACCGCGCGGATCGTGTTCATGCGCACCGTGCTCAGCACCACCTGCGCCCCGCTGCCGTCGGGCGTGGCGCCGCCGCTCATGCCGGTGTTGCCGCCTTGAGTGACCACAGGGGTGTGAGTCTCGTGGCATATGCGCATGACCTCGGCCGTCTGAGCGGTGTCAACCGGGCGCACGACGATGCTACTGCGGCCGGTCCACTTCTTGAGCCAGTCGGTCTCGTAGGGGGCCTTGGCGTCTTCGTCGCTGACCAGTCCGGCGTCGCCGACAGCGGCGTGCAGGCGTATGAGGAGTTCGGGGTGCATGTTGCTCATGTGGTGTTACCAGCCCAGTTGAATGCGGCCGAGGGCCATGGAGACTGCCGCCTGCGTGGGCTCGACCACCGGCAGGCCGGTGGCTTCCTGCAGCGGCGCGCGAAAGGGGGCCATGCCGGCGCAGCCCATGACCAGCACGTTGGCGCCGTTTTCGTCGCGCAGGCGCTTGCCCGCGTCGACCATGGCGGCCAGCGTGGCCTGCTGGTCCGACAGTTCAGACACGGTGCGGCCGATGGCCGCCTCGCCCGCCACGCGCTGCGCGATGCCCATGGCGCCCCAGGTGCGCCAGTGGCGGCCGATGGAGCCCTGCAGGATGGCGATGACGCCGAAGCGCTGGCCCAGCGTGAGCGCAGTGAGTGCGGCGCACTCGCTGATGCCAAAAGAAAGCACCCCCTTCATCTCGCGCAGCATGTGCAGCCCGGGGTCGCTGAAGCAGGCGGTGACGAAGCCGGCGGCGTCGCCCAGATGCTCCTGTGCGAAGCGGTGCACCGACAGCGCGGCACGGTCGACGTCGTGCTGCGTCTGCACGCCGCTCGGACCGTCGGCCAGCGTCACGCATTCGATGCGCGGGCCATTCGGCCGGCGCAGCGGCGCCATGGCGGCGTCGATGCCAGCGGTGACGGCCTGGCTGCTGTTGGGGTTGATGACGTAGAGAGTTTTCTGCATGGCAGCCTCGTAACCCTTGAACACGTTGGTATTGCTCGGCAAGGGAGACGCCGAGGGCTCGCAGTTTAGAAGTGCATGGGCGCGTCGACACTTGCCAATTCATGCGTCATCATTAACACCTTGTTATCTCACCTCCCCGCCATGTCATTCAATCTGAGGCAGATCGAGGTCTTTCGGGCCGTCATGATCACGGGCTCCATCCGCGGGGCCTCGCAGTTGCTCTTTGTGTCGCAGCCGGCGGTGAGTCGGCTGCTGTCGCACACCGAGGCCCGTGTTGGATTTCCGCTGTTCGAGCGCATCAGGGGGCGACTTCACGCCACGCCCGAGGCCAAGAAGCTGTTCCACGAGGTCGAACAGGTCTATGCGGGCGTCAAGCGGGTGAACGAACTGGCGCGCGAACTCAGCGAGCATCAGGAAGGCATCCTGAACCTGGTGGCCAGCCCGAGCGTGGGGCAGATGGTCATCCCCATGGCCATGGCCGAATACCGGCACAACAACCCGCAGGTGAAGCTCACCTTCCATTACCTGGGCCACACCCCGCTGATGGAGCGGCTGCTCAACCGACAGGCCGACCTGGCGGTATCGATCCTCCCGGTGAACCATCCGAACCTGGAGATGGAGGAGATCGGCAGCGGCCGGCTGGTGTGCATCTGCCCCTACAACCATCCGTTGGCCCGGCGCGCCACGCTGGCGGTGACCGACCTCCTCCCGTTTCCGCTCATCTCGTACGACCGGGCCTCGCCCTTCGGCGCCATGGTGGGCGCGCTGTTCGAAGCCAGCGGCGAGGCCGTGCGCGCCGCCATCGAAGCCGGCTCGCCGCAGAACGCCTGCGCCCTGGTGCAGGCCGGCGCGGGCATTGCGCTGGTCGACGAGTTCTCGGCGCGCAGCTGGGCGGCCAGCAAGTTCGTGGTGCGACCCGTGGTGAACGCGCCGGTGCTGAAAGCCACGCTGGTGCGGCTGCGCACCGAGCCCATGTCGCAGCTCGCGCAGGCCTTTGTCGAGGTGCTGCAGGGCGTGATGGCGCGGGAGGGCTTCCGGGTTTCTACCCAAGAGACTTAACAGCATGTTAAGCATGGCACTCAAACTGTCACGCGACAGCGCAGGTCCGCGTCGGAATAATCGCCGCAACAAAACGCCGATCTGGAGTGCTTTCCATGCCTGCCACCGCCCTCTGTGCCGTCCGAAATGAATGCCTATTTCTGACTGATGCGTGCCAGCCTGTCCGGGGCCCGAAAGCAGTGCGGGGAGCCGGTCGGTGAAACTCGGGCTCCAGGGCCGGCACGCGCTGGTTTGCGCATCGAGCCGCGGCCTCGGACGCGCCTGCGCGGTGTCGCTGGCTGGCGAAGGTGTGAGCCTGACGCTGGTGGCACGGGGCCGCGAAGCCCTCGAAGAGACGGCGGCACACATTCGCCGCACGAGTGGCGTGACGGTGCATGCCGTGGCGGCCGACATCACCACGCCGGCCGGACGCGAAGCCGCGCTGGCCGCGCACCCGGCGCCCGACATCCTCGTGAACAACGCGGGTGGCCCCAAGCCCGGCCACTTCAGGGACTGGGGCCGCGATATCTGGATCGCCGCGCTCGACGCCAACATGCTCGCACCCATCGAGATGATCCGCGCCACGCTCGACGGCATGGTGGCGCGCCGCTTCGGCCGCATCGTGAACATCACCTCGGCCGCCGTGAAGGCGCCGATCGACATCCTTGGCCTGTCCAACGGCGCACGCTCCGGCCTGACCGGTTTCGTGGCCGGCCTGGCCCGCCAGAACGTGGCGCACAACGTCACCCTCAACAACCTTTTGCCTGGCCCCTTCGAAACCGACCGGCTGTTGGAAACCGCGCGCCAGTGGGCGCAGGACCACGGCCTGGACGAAGACGAAGTGCTCGCCCGCCGCCGCGCGGCCAACCCGGCCGGGCGCTTCGGCCTGCCGCACGAATTCGGCGACGCCTGCACCTTCCTATGCAGCGCACAGGCCGGTTTCATCACGGGACAGAACCTGCTGCTCGACGGCGGTTCGTACCCGGGCACCTTCTAGCCATGACCGTCATGAACGCGACCCCAGACAAACCCTTCGACCTCACGATCCGCAACGGCCGCATCTCCAATGCGGACGGCAGCTTCCACGCCGACATCGGCATCACCGGCGGCGTGATCGTGCAGATTGCGCCGAACTTGCGGCCCGGCCTGCGCGACGTCGACGCCGCAGGCCACTGGGTACTGCCCGGCGGCATCGACAGCCACTGCCACATCGAGCAGCTCTCAGGCATGGGCGTGATGTGCGCGGACGACTTCTATTCGGGCACCGTGTCGGCCGCGTTCGGCGGCACCACCACCATCCTGTCGTTCGCGGCTCAGCACCGCGCCGACAGTATTCCCGAGGTGGTGGCCGCCTACGGCAGGCTGGCGCGCGATAAGGCGGTGATCGACTACGGATTCCACCTGATCCTGACCAATCCCGACGAGACCGCGCTGCGCGAGCATTTGCCCAAGGTGATCCGCGACGGCATCACCTCGCTGAAGGTCTACATGACCTACGACAAGCTCAAGCTTGACGACTATCAACTGCTGGAAGTGATGTCGGTAGCGAGCGAAGAAGGCGCGCTCGTGATGATGCACGCCGAGAACCACGACATGATCCGCTGGATTGCGCATCGGCTGCTTGAGCGTGGCCACGTGGCGCCGAAGTTCCATGCGGTGGCACACGACGCGCTGGCCGAGTCGGAGGCGACGAATCGCGCCATCGCGCTCGCACGGCTGGCCGACGTGCCCGTGCTCATTGTGCATGTGGCGGGCCGTGAGACAGTGGACGTGATCCGCAATGCGCGTCGCTTGGGCGCAGCCGTGTACGCAGAAAGCTGCCCGCAGTATCTGTTTCTGGAAGCCGACGACAGCGACAAGCCCGGCATGGAAGGTGCCAAGTTCTGCTGCAGCCCGCCGCCGCGCGATGCCGACTCTCAGGAGGCGGTATGGGCGGGCCTGAAGGACGGCACGCTCGGCGTGTACTCGTCCGACCATGCGCCGTACCGTTTCGACGCCTCGGGCAAGCTACCCAAGGGTGACGCCACCACCTTCAAGGAAATGGCCAACGGCGTGCCGGGCATCGAGCTTCGCCTGCCGCTGCTGTTCTCCGAAGGCGTGATGAAGGGGCGGCTGAGCATCGAGGAATTTGTCGCGCTCACGTCCACCAACCATGCCCGCATGTACGGCCTTGCGCCGCGCAAGGGCGCCATCTGCGTGGGCGCCGATGCCGACGTCGTGCTGTGGAACCCCGAGCGCATCGTCGAGGTCAGCGCCGCGATGCTGCACGACAACGTGGGCTACACGCCCTACGAGGGCCGCGTGTTGCAGGGCTGGCCCGAGCAGGTGTTCAGCCGCGGGCGCTGCGTGGTGCGCGACAACGCGCTGCAGGTTGAACGCGGAACGGGTGAGTACATCGCGCGCGGGCGCCCCGACCCGCTGGCCAGCCGGACCGCCGCATCGCTGGAGCGTGGGCGCTTCAGCGAACTCTTGGGCCTGATGCGCACGAGCGAAACGAACTGATTTCCGTCCTCTGGCCGGGCATCCTCCGGCCGTCTTTAGATAACCCCCCAGGAGTTGAACCATGAAGTCCCCGTCCCTTTCTTCGTGCCTTCGCGCCGTTCCCTTTGCGCTGCTGTGCTGCTTCGGCGCGACCACCGCCCTGGCTCAGGCGCCGCTGCGCACCGCGGTCGACGCCACCTTCGCGCCGCATGCGATGGCCAAGCTCGGCGGCGGAGTGCAGGGTTTCAACGTCGACCTCGGTGAGGAACTGGCTAAACGGCTGGGCCGCAAGATCGAGATCGAGGGCGCGGAGTTCTCGGGCCTCGTGCCGGGCCTGAACAGCCGTCGGTACGACTTCCTGATCGCGCCCGTCACGGTGACGCCCGAGCGCGCGAAGTCGCTTCTGTTCACCGAGGGCTACCTGGACACCGACTACACATTCCTCGGCACCAAGGCGGCGCCGGCTATCGAGAAGCTCGAAGACCTCAAGGGCAAGACCGTGGCGGTCAACAAGGGCTCCAACTACGAAGGCTGGGCCCGCGACAACGCCGCGAAATACGGATTCAAGTTCGACGTGTACGGCGCCAACGCCGACGCGGTGCAGGCCGTGCAGTCTGGACGCGCCGACTACAACCTGGCGGGCACCACGGTGGTGGCCTGGGTCGCCAAGCAGAACCCGAGCCTGAAGACCAGCTACACCATCAAGACCGGGCTGGTGTGGGCGCTGCCGTTTCGCGTGGACGACAAGGCCGGTCGCGACGCCATGTCGAACGCGCTCAAGTGCATGAAGAAGGACGGCACCGTCGCCAAGCTGGCGGTGAAGTGGTTCGGCTTCCAACCCGCAGCCGACGACGCCGCCGTGAAGATCGCCCCCGGCACCGGCGTGCCCGGCACCGACGGCTACGACCCGACCCCCGTCACCCCCAAGTGCGCCTGATGCCCATCCTGGAAGTTTCCGGACTGCGCAAGTCCTACGGCAGCACCGAGGTGCTGCGCGGCGTTGACCTGCATGTGGATGCGGGCGAGCTGGTGTGCGTGATCGGGCCTTCGGGCTCGGGCAAGAGCACCATGCTGCGTTGCTGCAACCTGCTGGAGACGCCCACTGGCGGGCGCATCCTCGCCAACGGGCATGAGGTGACGTCGGCCACGGTCGACATCAACCGCCTGCGCCAGGACATCGGCATGGTGTTCCAGCAGTTCAACCTGTACCCGCACCTCACGGCGCTGGACAACGTGTCGCTCGCGCTGCGCAAGGTGCAGCGGCGCTCGAAGGCAGAGGCCGAGGCGATGGCGCAGACAGCACTTGAACAGGTCGGCCTGGGTGCCAAGGCCGGGTCGTTTCCCGCCGAGCTCTCGGGCGGCCAGCAGCAGCGCGTGGGCATAGCGCGCGCAGTGGCACTCAAGCCGCACGTGATTCTTTTCGATGAACCCACGAGCGCGCTCGATCCCGAGTTGGTGGAGGACGTGCTCAACGTCATGCGGGACTTGCGCCATCGCGGCATGACGATGCTGGTGGTCACGCACGAGATGTCCTTCGCCCATGCGGCCGCCGACCGGGTGGTATTCATGGATGGCGGCGTGGTGGTCGAGCAAGGCAGCGCGGCCGATGTGTTCGAGCGCCCGCGCGAGACGCGCACGCAAAGCTTCCTGGCTCGTTATGGAAGCCGGCGGTCATGACGGGCGGCGACAGCGGATTCTTCTTCACCTTCTTCAACCTCGCGGTTGCGAAGCAGTACTGGCCCAACATTGCGGCCGGCATGCTGGTGACGGTCGGGGTGGGTATTGCTGTGGTCGTCACAGGCACGGTGCTCGGGCTGTGGCTGGCGGTGGTTCGTGCGCTCGGACGCCGCGCCCTGGCGCTGCCCATCGTGGCGTTCGCAGACATCATGCGATCGCTGCCTCCGCTCGTGGTGCTCATCGTCCTGTACTTTGGGCTGCCCGCGCTCGGCATGCCGCTGTCGGCCTTTGCGGTGACCTGGCTGTCGCTGTCGCTGGTGCTTGCCGCCTATGCGGAAGAAAGCATCTGGGCCGGCATCTGTGCCGTCCCGTCAGGGCAGCTCGAGGCGGCGCGCTCCACCGGCATGCGCTGGTGGCAGGCGATGCGCTGGGTAGTGCTGCCGCAGGCGCTGCGGCGCGCGGTGCCGCCACTGACCAACCGCGTGATCTCCATCACCAAGAACACCGCGCTGGGGTCGGTCGTGGCACTCAACGAAATCTTGAACAACGCGCAGGGCGCGAGCAGCTACGCCGGCAACCCCACGCCCTTGATGATGGCTGCGTTCGCGTACCTGGTGGTGTTTCTGCCGCTGGTCGTGTTCTCGCGGTGGATCGAACAGCGCTGGCAGCGCAGGTAGGAACGCCATGGAAAGTCTGATCCAGAACTTCTTCAACCTCGAGATCTACGCCACAGTATTCCCGCACCTGCTGCGCGGCCTGTGGACGACCGTGTGGCTCTCCGCGCTGGTCATCCCGCTCGGCGCAGCCGTGGGGCTGGCGCTGGCGCTCGGCTTCACGCAGTCGGGCAGCCGTGCGGTGCGCTGGAGCATCGTCGGCTACATCGACTTCTTCCGTGCGTTTCCGCCGCTGGTGTTGCTCATCCTGATCTATTTCGGCGGTCCATTCCTGGGCATCGAACTCGGCAAGGTCACTGCCGTGGCGCTCGCCTTCGTGCTGAACAATGCGAGCTACTACGCCGAGGTGTTCCGCGCAGGGCTAGAAGGCGTGGTCAAGGGCCAGATGGAGGCCGCACGCTCCACCGGACTCACCCGCGCCCAGGCGCTGCGCCATGTGGTGGTGCCGCAAGCCGTGAAGAACGTGCTGCCCGACCTCGTGGGAAACAGCATCGAGATCGTGAAGCTCACCAGCATCGCAAGCGTAGTAGCCATGCCCGAGCTGCTGCGTGCTGCGCGCGATGCGCAGTCGCTGGTGTTCAACCCGTCACCGGTGATGCTGGCCGCGTTCATGTACCTGGCGTTGCTGTGGCCGCTCACGCGCTGGCTCGGCCGCCTCGAGCACCGCCGTGCGCGCCGCTGAGCCGGCGGCTTCGACCGCAGACAACAAAGAAAACATTCTTCATCCTAAGGAATCCTCGTGACCCCAACCAAGATCAGCGAGACGTCGAAAGGCGTCTACATCATTGCCGCGACGCCCTTCACCGACAGTGGCGAACTGGACCTGGAAAGCACCGACAGCCTGACCGACTTCTACCTGGAGAAGGGCGTCACGGGCTTCACCATCCTCGGCATGATGGGCGAGGCGCCCAAGCTCACCGAAGCGGAAACGCTGACCGTGATGGACCGCGTGTTGAGGCGCGTCGGCACGCGCGCGCCGGTGGTGGTGGGTGTGAGCCACGCGTCGAACCGGCACGTGGAGCGCTTGTCGAAAACCGCCATGGACCAGGGCGCCGCCGGCGTCATGCTGGCGCCCGTGGCCAACCTGAAGACAGACGAACAGGTCTACAACTACTACGCCACTGTGGCGAAGCTGCTCGGCCCCGACATCCCGATCTGCCTGCAGGACTTTCCGCAGGCGACCGGCGTGCACATGTCGGTTTCGGTGATTCACAAGCTGATCGACGACTTCTCCCAGGTCGTGATGCTCAAGCACGAGGACTTTCCGGGCATGCGCAAACTCAGCGAAGTGCGCGAGCAGAGCGCGACCGCGGGCCGCCGCCGCATCAGCGTACTGGTGGGCAACGGCGGGCTCTTCTTGCCGCAGGAAATGCTGCGCGGCGCGGACGGTGCGATGACGGGCTTTGCCTACCCCGAGATGCTGGTGCAGGTGTGCAAGCTGTTCGACGAAGGCCGCAACGATGAGGCAGAGGATCTCTTCAACGTCTACCTGCCGCTGCTGCGCCACGAGTTCCAGTACGGTATTGGCCTGGCGCTGCGCAAGGAAACGTTGAAGCGTCGCGGTGCGATCCGCTCTGCGTATGTGCGGCGGCCGGGGCCGGTGTTGAATGGGACGGATTTGGCTGAACTCGGTCGCTTGATTCAACGCCTGGAGGAGAGCAAGGCCGTGCGCGGCTGAGAACCGCATGACCTCGCCATTGAGTTGATTGGGTTGCCCGGCATGCGCGGCCGCCGCGGCGGCGCTGATCGGGCCCTTGCGTGAAAAGCTCGACGACCAGCACGTTTTTGTTGGCACTGAGCGGAATGCTCGGCTTGCCATCGAAAACATGCCGTTTCGCCACATCGCCAAGCTGGCGTATCAGGATCGAGTGACCAGTGGTGGCCTCATAAAAGGCGATTCGCCTTTGCAAGAACGTGAAGGCCGATGCCATCGAGGACGGTAAACGCATCGTGTTCTCTAGCTTCGACATCGCAGGAGCGATGCATCACGCAAGCAGCTCTGCACGGTGTTTCGGCAGGAGCGGTTGTCGGAGCGGCTCAAACCGAAGGCCGGCGCCGATTGCAAGAAGATCAAAGTCTGAACTCCAAGAGCTGGAGTACTACGTAGGTCAGCCAAGGCTTTCGTTCCGATGAGTTTCGAGCTGGGCACAGCCTTCCAGTTCGATTGGAGCGATGAAGCCATGGTCGTCGGTGGCGTGTTCTACAACGTAGAAAGTGGCGCACCTGGAGCTGTGCGCGAGCCATGGCCAAGGTCTGTTGCTTCATGCTCCGATCAACAGATCACCAGGGAGGGTCGTAAATCTTTTCAGTGTGGCCTTCAGTCTCTGCAACATGCAATTTCAGCAGTTTCAGGAAATTTGCGGCGGCGGTCGACGGACTGCGGCCCGCTCTGGTGACCACTCCTAGTCTTCGCTGAAGGCTGGGGCCGTCCAGCTTCAGGATTGCGAGCCCTGAGGTATCGGTATGGCTGAGCGCCAAGCGAGGCAGCGCGGTGATGCCCAAGTTCGCGGCCACGAGCTTGCCACTCAGAGAAAGACTGTCGCAGTCATAGGCCATGTGAACGACCAGCCCCTGCGCATCGAACACGGCTTCGGTCAACATGCGGATGCTGGTCCCGGCTGCCTGCGCGATATAGGGGTAGCGGGTGAAGACGTCCCAGCCCCACGAAGGTTGCTGCACAAGCTCATGGCTCGGATGACAAACGAGCACGAATGCGTCTTCCACAAGATGGGTATAGCGGAAGTTGTTGTCCAAGCTGGGCTCCATACAGATACCGAAGTCGGCATCTCCGGAGTCCACTGCCGCCAGCACTGGCTTGGTCGTCATGACTCGGATCACGAAATCGACGCCTGGGTACAGCGCGGCGAACTTGGTCATGACGGGTGGGAGAAACGAGGCGCCAACCGACGGCAGCGTCGCCATGACTACGCGCCCGCGGCGCCCTTCGAGGAACTGGCTTAGCTCTCCCAGGGAGGATTCGAACTCCGCCAGGATCCGTCGGGCGATCGGGGCCAGCTCATCGCCCGCGGCCGTCGGACGGACATTGCGGGTATTGCGGTCGAACAAACGGGTGCCCAGCGCCGCCTCGGCGCCAGAGATGGTGCGGCTGAGGGCTGGCTGGGAGATGTGCAAAACCTCGGCAGCCTTGCGGAAACTGCGCAATTCGGCCACTCGCGAAAAGGCCTCGAGTTGGTGCAGCGTCAACGGCACGCGCATGAAGGGCTCTCCTTGATCATTCCACTATTGGCATCAAACAAATACCATTTTTGCACTTCCTTGTTCAATCCCCTTTTCCCATACTCAGGCCCTTGTCAGCGGAGACGGTCGTGTGCCGCGATACAACCCCAGGAGACAAACGTGATTGAAAAGAGGAAGCAGGCTTGGTTGAGCGCGGCCGGCGTGATCGCGCTGACGGCTGGCCTGACGCTTGCCGCGCATGCCGCGGAAAGTTATCCGAACAAGCCCATCCGCGTGGTGGTGCCCTTTCCGGCGGGCAGCGGCGCCGATGCGACGGCGCGTGTCATCGGCGCCGAGATCGCGAAGCTGGCGCACCAAGGCGTCATCGTCGAGAACAAGGGCGGCGCCAATGGTTTTATCGGTACCGAGCAGGTTGCCAAGGCCGCGCCGGATGGCTACACCCTGCTGCTGACAAGCAACACGCATATTGCCAATAAGTTTCTTTTCAAGAAACTGCCCTACGACCCAATTGGAGATTTCAAAGCGATCTCGCTTTACAAGAAACCAACCCCGCTTGTGCTCGTCGTTGGGGTCGATTCGCCGTTCAAGAGTCTGGCCGACGTCACGGCCGAGGCCCGGCGTTCACCTGGCAAGCTGAGCTATGCCAGTGGCAATTCATCATCCCGAGTCGGTGCCGAGCTCTACAAGCAGCTGGCGAATGTGGACATGTTGTACGTGCCGTTCAAAGGGAACCCGGAAGGCCTGAACGAGGTGATCGCGGGACGGGTGGACATGATGTTCTCCGACGTCACGGCATGCATGCCGCTGGTCATGGGCGGCAAGCTGCGCGCCCTGGTGGTCACTGGCGGCGAGCGCATGCCCTCGCTGCCCAGCGTGCCGGCGGCACCTGAGGCCGGCCTGCCGAAACTCGAAATTGGTTCTTGGGGCATGTTCCTGGCGCCGGTGCGAACTCCCGACGCCGTGGTCCAGAAGCTCAACGACTGGGTCAACCAGGCGGTGAAAGCGCCTACGGTCCAGCGCTACTTCGCCAACAACAACGGCATCGGTTTCGCAGGCTCGCGCCAAGACCTTGAGCACTTCATGAGCAGTGAAATGGACAAGTGGGGAACGATCGTCAAACGCGCAAACATCCAGCCCGAATGAGCGAACGGACGCTCATCAAAAGAAACGAAATTCAAAAGGTGCGACAGTGCTACTGAACAATTTGCGTGTGGTCGAGGTGGGCCAGGTGCTGTCGGCGCCCTACGCCGGAATGATCTTTTCCGACCTCGGCGCCGAAGTCGTGAAGGTGGAAAAACCGGGTACCGGCGACGATGCCCGCAACATGGGCCCGGCGTTTCGTGACGGCTCTTCCATGACCTTCCACGATGTGAACCGAGGCAAACGCTCGGTGGTGATCGACCTGAAGACTGACGAGGGCCGACAGCAGCTTCTCACGTTGCTGGAGAGTGCAGACGTGTTCGTGCACAACCTGCGACCGGGCGAATCGGAAAAACTGCGCATCGACGCAGCCACCATCACGGCGCGCCTTCCGCGGCTTGTCTACTGCGAGATGAGCGCCTTCGGCCACAAGGGGCCGCGCCGCTTGCAGCCCGGTTACGAACCGCTGCTGCAGGCCTTTGGCGGGCTTGTCAGCATCAATGGCCATGCCGAAAGCCCGCCGTCGCGCATGGGTGCTTCGCTGATCGACCAGGGGACTGCCATGTGGGCCGTGATCGGAATCCTGGCCGCGTTGCAACGACGAGGGAAAGAAGGTGGAGGTTGCGTGGTCAACACCTCGCTGCTGGAGACCGCGATGGGCTGGACGGGGTCGCGCATCCACGAATTCGTCAACCAGGGCCGCACGTCGGAACGCTACGGCACAGGGCATCCCAACCTCGTGCCCTACCAAGCATTCGACGCGCGAGACGGTCAGTTGATGATCTGCGCCGGCAATGATCGACTGTTCACCAAACTGGCCAAGGCGTTGGGCCGTCCCGACTGGTTGGATGATCTGCGCTTTGCCAGCAACCGGCAACGGCTGAAAAATCGCGCGTCCATGGTGGACGAGATCCAGCAAATCGTCCGAGGCCAATGCAGAGACCACTGGATCACGCAACTGGAAGCCGCCGGCGTTCCGGTGGCGTCGGTCAATACCATTCCCGAACTGCTACGCGAGCCGCAGGTGACGGCACTGGACATCATCCGTCCGGTCGGTGATGCGGACTTCGTTCTGACAGGCCTGCCGCTGTCCTTCGACGGCGTGCGTCCCGCCGTCGAGCATGTCGCGCCCCGGCTCGGGGCCGACAGTGCGCATTACTTGAGCACCGAGCATACGGAGGCGAGCGAGCCATGAGCATTGACTTTCACATGCCTGAAGAAGGCATCGCCGTCATCACCATCAACAGGCCGGACAAGCGCAACGCCATGGATGCGGAGCATTACAAGGGCCTTTCGCAGGCTTGGGAGCGTGTGCGCGATGACGCTGCGATCCGGGTGGCCGTCGTCACCGGTGCCGGCGACAAGTCCTTTAGCGCAGGGGCCGACTTGAAGAGCTACATAGGCCGCAAGGTCTCGCTCGACGAGTTCTGGCAGACACAGAAGGACCAGCTTCTCAATCGCGGCCTAGAGATATGGAAACCGGTGATCGCAGCAGTGAACGGTTACTGCTTGGCCGGAGGTATGACGTTGCTGCTGGCAACCGATATCCGTGTCGCCGTGCCACATGCGACCTTCAGCCTGGCCGAGGTGCGACGCGGGATCATCGCCGGCAACGGTGGCACGCAGCGCACCATTGCCCAGCTACCGCGGGCCATTGCCATGGAGATGCTCCTGACAGGTGCGGCCATGGATGCCGACGCGGCCCTTCGCTGGGGTTTGGTCAATCGCGTCGTGCCTCCAGAGCAGTTGATGGAAACCGCTCTTAGCTATGCCCGCACGATTGCGGCCAACGCGCCTCTGGCCGTACAAGCAGCGAAGGAGCTTGCGCTGCGGGCGCCGGAGATGGGACTCTCCAGCGGTCTGCGCATGGAGCAGACCATGCAGAAAATCCTCATGGCCTCTGCCGACGCCCGCGAGGGTGCCCAGGCGTTCTCCGAGAAGCGCACGCCGATCTTCAAAGGCGACTGAGAGCTTGGTGACCAAGATGCAACTCGACAGAACCATGCGAGGCAAATATGTGATCGCGGGAGTGGGTCACACGGCCTTCGGAAAGCTGGGTCTAGATACGGTAACGCTCAACGTGCAGGCCTGCGCCGCTGCTCTGGCCGACGCCGGCGTGGAGAAAGGCGCGGTGGACGCACTGTTCCTCAAAGTGCCTACCTCCAACCGCGAGATTCTGTACGGCCAAAAAGTGGCCGAAGGCCTGGGCATCCAGCCGCGCTGGGGTGGCGCTTGGGATCAGGGCGGCGCTGCCAACATCACGTTGATCGCGATGGCGATGATGGCCATCGATACCGGGCAGTGCGAGATCGCCTTGGTGAGCTACGCGGACAACCCGCGCAGCGGGAGCGCCGCCGTCTACGGTCGGCCACGTGGCAACGACTCGCTTTACGGATGGTTTTCGACCGCCGCGGGATACGGAATGATCCACCGCCGACACGTCATCGAGCACGCAACGCCGCCCGAGGCTTTTGCTGCAATCGCCATGGCCGCCCGTCGCCATGGAGCAGGCAACCCGCATGCCCAACTGCGGTCGCCGCTGAGTCAGGAGGCGTACATGCAGTCGCCTTTCGTCGTCGATCCGCTGCGACGGGACGACTGTTGTCTGGTCTCGGACGGTGGCGCTGCCGTGGTGGTGATGAGCGCCGAGAGGGCGCGCAGCCTTCGCGTGGACCACGCCGTACCCATCTTGGGGTTGGGCAGCGGCCAGACTTCCTGGGAGCTTGCGGCGCGGGAGACGCTCACGTCCACCGAAGCGGTCCGATCCGGTGCCATTGCCTTCGAAATGGCCGGCATGCAGCCGAGCGACATCGACGTGGCCCAGTTGTACGACTGCTTCACCATCACCCCACTGATGACGCTGGAGGACTATGGCTTTTGCCGCAAGGGTGAGGTGGCCGATTTCGTGGCTGGGGGTCGCATCGAGTATGGCGGCGACCTCCCCATCAACACCAGCGGTGGCTTGCTTTCCGAAACTGGCATGCCGGGCATGCAACTCATTATCGAGGGCGTGCGACAGATCCGAGGCATTGCCCGGCTCCAGGTCCGAGGCGCAAACGCCTGCGTGGTAAGCAACCAGGGCGGCACCATGCACACGCACGCCACCCTTATTCTAGGGAGCTGACATGTCCTCCGATCTGCTCAAAGCCGACATCGACGCGATCAACGCCCCTTACTGGAAAGGCCTGATGGAGGGGCGTCTACTGTTTCAACGTTGTTCCGGCGGCCACGCCTGGTTGCCCGCGCGCGCGCTCTGCCCCACTTGCTTGTCGAAGGAGTGGCAGTGGCAGGCCGCAGCAGGCAATGGCCGCATCCTGAGTTGGGTGATCTATCACCATGCCTACCACCCTGCGTTCAAAGAGCGCCTGCCTTACAACGTTGCCCTCGTGCAGCTGGAAGAGGGTCCGCGGTTGCTGACCAATATCCTCGCGTCCAACGATGCGCTTGCGCCGGACCTCGCCGTGCGTCTGGCCATTGATACGTCGGCAGCGCAGCCGCTGGCCACGTTCGAACTGGAGGACAGCAAGCCCCCAGTTGCAGTCTCTGCCTGATCACCTTCGCTGCGTCGAGCACCATCGCCCCGGAGCGGCTGCGGATGCGCACTTCCGCAAGTCGCCCTGACCGTCGTGGTGCCGACGCCTGGCACTTTCACAGCACTCGTTTCTCGGTTGCTGCTGCCATGTTCCGCGATGGGTGCCGTCGCTGAGCTCGGAGCCGCAAATGTCTAGATTGAGACTGATATCCGACAGCCCGAGCCATCGGAGCAGCTGTTGCACTCACCACCCGGACTCCGTCTGCCCGGCAAATCCCAAAGTCGCAGCCAATCACTGCAGACGTGGTCTCTTGCTCAGAACGCGTGGCGGATACCGAGGTCGTAGCCCGTCGAGGTCTTCGGCGTGAAGCCTCCCGCAGTGACAAATGCGGGCCCACCCACCGTCAGGGCTGCGCCATTCTTGTTGTTCAACCGAGCGATCGTGGCGTACAGCGCGGTTCGTTTCGACAGGTTGTGCACGTAGCCGATGGTCAGCTTGTTGGCCTTGGGGTCCGCGACGCGCGGTGTGAACGGGGTGTGGGGCTGATTCGCATCAAACCTGACGCCGGCATAGGACGCGCGGATCAGGCCGACACCCACCGGCACGGTCACGCCCAGCAGGTACCCGGTGAGGTCGATGTCGGGGCGACCGCCCGCGACCGGCGTGACTGCGTAGTCGATCTTGTTCGTGGCGCGAGACAACTCACCGAACAACTTCACGGGACCGAAGTCGTAGGAACCGCCCAGGTTCACCGTGTCGACCTTGGTCGTCGTGCCGGCGTAGAACTGGTCCCCGATGGTGCTGCTGCCATAGGACAGCGCAACGTCCAGAGGACCGTTGGCGTAGCCGAAGCGTCCACCAACGTAGCGCCCCTGCCGCTGGGTGTTGGCCACGTCGGGCGTTGCCAGGCCAGGGCTGTACTTGGTCTTCTCGGCGAAGCCGTACATCACCTGGCCATAGAAACCACCCAGGTTCGGCGGCAGGAAGTAGCCGACGGTGTTGCTGGCGCGAATGTAGTTGTTGGTGCCGACGTTGGTGAACGGTGCGGTAGAGGGCGCGGGCGTCCCGAAGTTTCCGAAGCTGGCATTCGCCGACAAGATCAGGTTCATCCCCACGCCGTTGGTGGTGAACGGATCGAACACGACTTCATTCCAGACGGTCGGGGTGAGATCGCGACCGAGACGGATTTCACCGAAGCTGCCCGACAGGCTGACGGTCGAGCGGCGTGCGAACGTCGCAACGCCCTGCTGCCCGTCATCGTTCGAAATCGGCGCCTCGAGCCAGAAGCTCGCCGCCAGGCCGCCGCCCAGGTCTTCCGTGCCTCGGAAGCCCATGCGACTGGTGTTGTAGGCGGAGTGGGCGAGTTCACTTCGGCTTGTCGTGACACTGCCCTTGTTCACGTAGAACGGCTTGAGGACCGTGGCGCCGTTCAGGTCACGTGACTTGTTCGAGTAACTGCTGACCGACGCATCGACCACACCGAACACGGAGACGGACGACTGGGCCGAGGCCACACCGGCGACAGTCAGAACAGCCAGGGCAACGAGAGTTTTTTTCATTGTGAGGTTTCCAGGGTTGGGCAAGAAGCGCCGATGCGAAGGGTTCGCCATGAGGGGCACTGGTGTGCTTTCATGGGAGCCCGGGCCCACCTTCTTTTGGAAGTTTTCACCGTGGCGCCGGCGTTGATTCACGTGGGCAAAGCAAAGTGCGTGAGGCTGCGTGCGCAATCGCTCTTTCTTTGCATGACCCGAGGGGTGTTCGAGTCAACGGGACTCTAGGCCGCCCCCCTGAAACGAACCATCGTCTGATCAGACGTATCACCCGGCTCGAACGCAAGGGCCCAAAACCGTCGCATCCGACGACAGGGATTCCATGGGCGACAAAGCGCCCGGCATCGATGAATTCGAGCCGCCCGTCCTCCCCGGTTCTTTCGTTTCATCTGCCATTGGTCATTCGAGGGTTCGCAAATATACTTAGTCGACTTATAATTTATCAGACCTTCGCATCACGAGCTGTCCATGCCGTCGCCATCGCTTCCTTCGCCTGCCTCTTCCGTCCGGGCACCTCCCCGGGCGTTGATGCATGCCAGCAAGTTCGATCTCCCGGGCGACAGCGCGTCACGGATCCAGCGCCGCGTGGTCATCGAGCGCGTCGACCGCGCCCCCAACGCCAAGCTGGTGTTGGCGCGCGCACCTGCCGGCTTCGGCAAGACCACGTCCCTGCGCCAGATCCATGACCATCTGCAGGCGCGCGGCGTCTCGACGGCGTGGATCACGCTGGATGCGGCCGACAACGACACGCCGCGCTTCGTCCACGTCATCGCCGAGGCCGTTGCCCGGCTGCAGATCGCCGAGGAAGGGCACCACCACGCGTGCGACACCGATGCCGTCGCGCTGCTCGCGCGGGAAGGCCCGCCGTTTGCACTCTTCCTGGACGAATTCGAAGTCTTGCAGTCCCCCGCCGCGCTGGCGCTGTTGCGCGAGATCGTGGGTCGCCTGCCGAACAACGGCCGGCTCGTGATCGGCTCGCGCAACCTACCCGACCTGGACCTGGGCCGTCTGCGCGTGCGCGGCCTGCTCCTGGAAATCGACGTCGAAGCACTGCGCTTCAGTGTGGAGGAAACGCGCGACTTCCTGAAGACGCGCGGCCTGCCAGCGCTGCCAACCGACGTGCTCGCCATGCTGCACGCGCGCACCGAAGGCTGGATCGCGGCGCTCATGCTCGCGGCAATGGCGCTCGAACGGAATGAAGAGCCGGCCGTGCTGGTGCAGCGGCTGACAGGCTCCGGTGGAGCCATCGCCGAGTACCTGGCCGTGGATGTGCTCGATCGACAGACACCGGTCGTGCGCGAGTTCCTGCTGCGCACCAGCATCCTGCGCGAGCTGAGCCCATCGCTGTGCCAGGCGCTGTATCCGCATGCCGACTGCGCCGCCATGCTCGCGCATCTGCACGCGTCCAGCCTGTTCCTTCTGCCCGTCGAGACCGCGGGGCTGGAGCCGCACTACCGGTTCCACAGCCTGTTTGCAGCATTCTTGCGGGCACAACTGGAGCGTGACCATCCGGGTGAAGTGCTGCGGCTGCACCTGGCCGCTTCTTCATGGTACGAATCGGTGGAACGCCCCGTGCCGGCCATCGACCATGCGATCGAAGGCGGGGACTTCCCGCACGCGCTGACCCTGCTCACGCAACACGCGCAGCGCTTTCTGGAGGACGGCCGCATGCGGCTGCTCGCGCGCTGGTTCTCCGTCATCCCGCGCCACAGGTTGCGCGAGCACCCGTTGACGCAGGCCATCGAGGTCTGGGCCGTGCTGTTCACGCAAGGAGCGAACGAGGGACAGGCCTTGCTGGCCGACTGCGGGATCGCGACCAGCGACGACACCGTCATCGGCGCCCATGTGAACGCCTTGCGGCCCCTGCTGCTGGCCATGCAGGACCGCTATTGCGAGGCCCACCAGATCGGGTGCGAGGGCATGGCACGACTCCCCACCGGCGTGACCTTCGCCGATACCGTGTTGACGAACTGCATGGCGCATGTCACCGCCGTCCTGGGGAAGACGCACGAAGCACAGCGGCTGCTCGACTCGGCCCGCAATGCGCAATACGGCAGCGTTTTCAACCGCATGTACACGGAGTCGACCGAGGGCATGCTGGACTTCGATCGGGGGCTGTTCAGGCAGGCCGTGGCGCGTTTTCGGATCGCGCTCGGCTGCACGCGCTCCGGCGCCAACCGCTATACCGGCGGCAATGCCTGGGCCGGCGTGCTGTACGCGAGCGCGATGTACGAGGCCAATGAACTGAAGGCGGTCGAGCGCCTGTTGAACGTCTACCTGCCGCTGGCCCGCGATGCCGGGTTGCCGGACCACATGATCGAATGCCACGCGATCCAGTCACGGCTGCTGTTCGGGCGCGGTGACGTCGACGGCGCGCTGCGCATGCTCACCGAACTGGAGACGCTCGGGCACCTTCGCAGGCTGCCACGGGTGGTGGCTTCAGCCAGGCTGGAACGTGCCTGCCTGCTGATCCGGCAGGGCAACGCGTTCGGCGCGCGCCTCGAATTGGACCGCAGCAACGACCGCGCGGTATGGGACCGCGTGGCGTGCCAGCGGCTGCCCGCCCATGAGCTGCTGGACATCGAGATCAGCCGCTTGAGCTGGGAAGTCAACTTCGGCGATCCGGCCGAAGCAGCGCGGTGCATCGAGACCATGTTGCCGCAAGCGCAGGCCGAGTCGCGCATCCGTCGGGCACACAAGCTGCGGGTGCTCCTGGCCATGGCGCTGTGGCGCCAGGACGGCACGCAGGCCGCGGCGGTCGAGGTGTTGGGCGACGTACTCCTGGAAGGCAGCCGCGAGGGCTTCATGCGCCTGATCCTCGACGAGGGCCAGGCTGTCGCGGGCCCATTGAACGCCGTGTTCCAGGCCCGAAGCCGGGCACCGAAGCTGAACGAAGATCCGATCCTGCTGGAGTACTTGCAACGCCTGCTCGCTGCGCTGGGAGGGGACGAACAGGCCGACGGGCCGGACCCGACACCGTCGGTCGAAACACCCTGGAAGGGAGACGCGCTCACCAACAAGGAGGTGCGGGTTCTCAAGCTGCTGGCCGAGGGCTACTCGAACGGCGCCATGGCCGACAAGTTGTTCGTGGCCGAAAGCACGGTGCGCACACACCTTCGCAGCATCAACACGAAGTTGTCCGCCCACAACCGCACGCAGGCGGTGTCGATCGCTCGTCGATTCGGCCTGGTTTGCTGAAACGACAACGTGCTCAGGCGGTGGCCGGCGCGAGCTGTTGCACAGCCCAGCCGTCCAGCGCCCCGGCCAGATCCAAGCGGCTTCCGGCGCGCGGCCGCGCCGCCGCAGAGCGCGAGAAGCGGGGTGCCGGCGCCGGCTGTACCACGCCGTCGAGCGTGACGAAAGTGCTGCGCGCGCGGTTGTGCGGATGAGCCGGCGCCTCGTCCCAGTCGAGCACCGGCGCAAAGCACGCATCGGTACCCTCCAGAAGCACGCGCCACTCGTCGCGGGTGCGCGTTCGAAAGACATCGGTCAGTCGCAGCTTCATGAGCGGCCACTGCACGCGGTCCATCTGCTGCGCCGCGAACGATTCGTCGAGCCCGCACAACTCGCACAAGCGGCAAAAAGACGCCGACTCGATGGCACCGATGGCCACGAACCTGCCGTCGGCGCACGCGTAGGTGTCGTAGAAGTGCGCGCCGCTGTCCAGCAGGTTGCCACCGCGCTCGCCGGACAAGCCCCCCGCCGCATTCATGCCGTAGAACAGCGAGGACAGCAGCGCGACGCCGTCCGTCTTCGCTGCATCGACGACCTGGCCACGGCCCGAGGCACGCGCCTCGTGCAACGCAGCGAGCAGCCCCACGGCGAGCAGCATCGCCCCTCCGGCGTAGTCACCCAGGTAGGTCAGCGGGGGCGGCGGCGCTTCCCCCGGCCGGCCCATGGCGTGCAACGCGCCCGTCAGGGCGATGTGGTTGATGTCGTGGCCGGCAGTGCCGGCCAGCGGCCCGGTCTGTCCCCAGCCGGTGATGCGGCCATAGACCAGGCGCGGGTTGCGGGCGTGGCATTCAGCGGGCCCCAATCCGAGCCGCTCCATCGTGCCGGGTCGAAACCCCTCGACGAGCAGGTCTGCCCGCGCCATCAGTTGCAGTGCCGCGTCGCGGGACTCGGGCAACGACACGTCGAGCGACAACCGGCGCTTGCCGCGCTCGGTGACATCGCACGCGCCATGCGCACTCCCCGGCGGCTCGATGGCAATGACGTCGGCACCAAGATCGGCAAAGAGCATCGCGCAGAAGGACCCGCTCTGCGCGCCGGCCATCTCGATCATCCGCAATCCGTTCAATGGTCCGGCCATTCATTCCTCGCATGGGTTCGCTACGTCTGGTGTGCCCCGCACATCCGCATTGCCAGAGCGGATCTTCGTCAGGCACAGGCGCCTGCGCACCGTCGGATGCGACGGATATGACAACGCTTTTGAGGACGTTCGAATACGTCTGATCAGACGATGGGGCTGCACAAAGCCCCTCCCTACACTCGATTGAGCAACCCGCTTGTAGAAGGAGACAACGTGAAGAAACGCGCTTTCGTCAAATGGTTGGGGGCCGCCGCCTTGCCCTCGCTGACGTCGCTCACCTACGGCCAGGAACCCTGGCCCGCCCGACCGATCAAGATCATCGTCCCCGTGACACCCGGGGGCACCGCCGATGTCATGGCCCGCGAGTTCGGCCGCCGCCTGGGCGAACGTGTCGGACAACCGATCGTGGTGGAGAACCGCCCCGGGGCCAATGGCATTCCGGGCACCGTGTCCGTGGCGCGCGCGCCGGCCGATGGCTACACCCTGCTGCTGACTTTCACGCAGCACATCCAGAACCCGGTGCAATTCAAGGATGTCGGATACGACCCCATCGCCGACTTCACGCCGCTGTCTCGCATCGGTGCGGCGGCGACGGTGCTGGCCACGCGCGCCAGTCTGGGGGCCAACACGGCGAAGGAACTGGTGCACTTCGCGCCAGGCAAGGGACTGACGTTCGGCACCACGGGACTCGGTCCTCAGGTCATCCTCGAGGTATTCAACAAGTCGCAGAAGCTGGGGATGCTCAACGTGCCCTACAAGGGCGAATCGCAGGCACTGACCGACTTGCTGGGTGGCCAGATCGACCTGGCGCTGCTGACGGTGGCCACGGCGCGCGCGCACATCCAGCGCGGCACGCTCAAGGGCCTGGCGGTGATCGCCCCCGGACGCGCGCCTTCGCTGCCCGACGTTTCCACATTCCTCGAGCAGGGCTTCAAGGAGATCAACTGGACAGGCGGCTGGTACGCCTTCATGGCGCCTGCCAAGTTGCCGCCCGAGATCGCGGCCCGGCTGGTGAAGGAGCTTCGTGCCATCAGCGAGGATGCCTCCATGCGCAAGACGCTGGACGACCTGAACATCACGATGAACTGGCTGGACGGCCCGGCGTTTCTACCGGCCATGAAGCGCGATATGGAGATCTGGCGGACGCTGGTCCAGAGCTCGGGCGTGGTGATCGAGCGATGAGCGCCGAACTGCAGGGCCGGACGGCCTTCGTCACGGGCGCTGGCGCCGGCATCGGCCGGGCCACGGCGCTTGCCTTCGCCCAGGCCGGCGCCTGGGTGCTGCTGGCCGACCGCGACGAGCGCGCGCTTGCCGACACCCTGGCGGCGCTGCGGCAAGCCGGAGGCGAAGGGGCATCGATGGTCTGCGACGTGCGCCGCGGCGAGATGGTCGACGCCGCCGTCGCGCACGCAGCCGCACAACGCGGCACTCTCGACTTCGCCGTGAACGCAGCGGGTGTCGAGGGTGCGGCGAAGGCACTGCTGGACGAAGACGACGACCTGTTCGACCAGGTGATGGACGTCAACCTGCGCGGCGTGTGGCATTGCATGCGCTCCCAGATCCGGCAAATGCTGGCGCAGGGAACAGGCGGGGCCATCGTGAACATCGCCTCGGCCGCGGGGCTGGTCGGCTCTAAGCGTTGTGCCGCCTACTCGGCGTCCAAGCACGGTGTCCTGGGCCTGACACGCAGCGCGGCGCTCCAATACGGCCGCCAGCAGATTCGCGTCAACGCGATCTGTCCAGCCGGCGTGAGCACCGAGATGGCGGGGCGTATCGTTTCCTCGATCGGACAGGAGATCGCATCCGGCGGCGGCAGCAACTATCCGCTGGGCCGCTACAGCACGCCCGAAGAAATTGCCTCCGGCGCCTTGTGGCTCTGCTCGAAGGGCGCGGCCTCCACCCTCGGCGCCGCGCTGACGATGGACTCCGGATTGACCGCGGCATAGACACCACCGAACACACACTTGGACGAGAACCGAATGACCGCTTCCCGATTGCTTTCCGCGACCTACTGGCGCGCCAGCTGGATTCGCTTTCGCGAACCCGTGAACGAATTCGCCGAGTGCATGCCCCTGCTCCTGAACACGCACGACGGCGTGCAGGTCAGGGGGCTGCACTGGACGCCCCGCTCCAATCCCAGGCCCAAGGTGGCCGTGATCGCGGCCCACCCCCGCGTGGACTTTTCTCAGCACTACGCCTTTCCAGCCTTGCTGCGCGCCGGCTACGCTTGCGTCGGCGCCAACCTGCGGTCCATCAACAACGACCTGAACTGCGTCCACGAGCAGCTGCTGTTGGACCTGGCGGCCTACGTCAACTGGCTGCGCGACGAATGCGGTGTCGAGAAGGTGGTGTGGCTCGGCAATTCGGGCGGGGGCACGCTGGGCTGCTTCTACCAGCAGCAAGCCAAGGCCAAGCCCTCCGAGCGGCTGCGCCAGACGCCAGCCGGACGGCCGATCCCCCTGGCCGATGTCTCGATGCCGCCGTTCGACGCCATGATCATCACGGCCGCCCACATCGGCCAGGGGCTGGTGCTCAACGAGACCATCGACCCGTCGGTGATCGACGAGCACAACCCGATGCTCACCGATGCATCGCTGGACATGTACGACCCGGCCAATGGATTCCAGCCGGCCCCGCAGTGGACCCGCTATGACCCCGACTTCCTGGCTCGCTATCGCCGCAAGCAACTGGAGCGCGTCGCGCGCATCGACGCGCTGGCACATTCGCTGATTGCCGAGCGTGGCCACGGCGAGGCCCTGTGCAACTGGCCGGGCTTCGAGAACGCCCCGCCGTACCTGCAGCGCGCGGCCATCCAGCAAGCCACTTTCACGCCGGTGATCACCACCTACCGGACCATGGCCAATCCGCACTACGTGGACAACAGCATCGACCCGAGCGAGCGCGGCTACGGCAGCCTCCTGAGCGACCGGCCGGACATCATGAACTTCCAGCTTCTGGGCTTCGGGCGACTGCAGACGCCCGATGCCTGGCTGTCGACCTGGTCGGGCCTGAGCAGCAATGCCAACATCCCGAAAACGGCCGCCGCGGTGACCGAACCCGTGGTCGTCGTGCACACCGGCCGCGACCTCGACGTGTACCCGTTGACCCACACGAAGACCATCATGGATTCGCTGGGCAGCAGCGACAAGACCCTGTTCGAGTTTCCCCACCGGCTGCACTATTTCGAACCGGAAGGCGACGAGCCGCAGAACGCCGGCGCGCTCGAGCAGATGGGCAATTTGCTGCCCTGGCTGCAGGCGCGCTGCCCGCTGTGAGTCGCGCTGGCGCGCGCTCCTGGCACAGGGAGCGCCCTCTCGGACCGCACGTCGCATGACCGGACCGGGCCGTGCACGGGGCGGCTCTGAGAAAATGGAGGACATGTCGAAACTCACAGCGGCGCGCGAAGCCGAAATTTCCGCCCGGTTGCTCAAGCACTGGCACGAAGCGGTGCCGAACGACCGGATGGCACATCTGGTCAAGGACAGCGCTCGCAGCTTCCTGCGCTCGCTGCAGGCACGGCTGGCCACACACGGGGTGTCGCTGGGGCACTGGACCTTCCTTCGGATCCTCTGGGAGCATGACGGCCTGACGCAGCGCGAGCTCAGCCAGGAAGCCGGCGTCATGGAACCGACGACGCTCATCGCGCTGCGCGCGATGGAGTCGCAGGGCTACATCACGCGGGAGCGGATGGAAGGCAACCGGAAGAACCTGTATGTCTTCCTCACCCCGGCCGGCAAGGCCTTGAAGAAAAAGCTCGTACCGCTGGCCGAGGAAGTCAACGGCCTTGCGATGCGCGGCCTCGACGAGGCGGCCGTCGCCAGCACCCGCCGCAGCCTGCTGGTCATGCTGGACAACCTGGCCAGCGACGAGATGCTGTCAGGGTCAGAGACCGACAACAGCGCGCTGTAGACGGCTCCACCGCCCTCAGATCGGCGACGCAGGCAGGTCGATATCGCGGCCTTCGCGCGCGGACGCCAGGAGGGCCAGGCACACCTCGAGCGTGGACCTCGCCCACGGCCCGTCATGCAAGGCCGACACACCGTGCTGAACTGCGGCGCAGAGCTCATCGATGACCTCGTGGCGAGGCACGGCAGGTGCGGGAAGCCGAACGAATTCGCGGCGCGCGTTGGCGTAGACCCAGACACCGTCAGGCATCGGCCGCAAATCGGCCTGGTCGCAAGACACCACGACCGACCCGAAGTGCTGGTAGCGTGCCGGGGCCGCCATCGGCGCCGGCCGGTAGGCAGGTCCACCGTAGGTGCTTGCCGCCTTCGCGCTCGCCTCCTGCGCCGCATCGTGGATGTCGGCCAGCCGCCTGCGTGCAAGGCCGTAGTCCTGGGGGTCCTTGCTGGAGCCCATCTCGCCCGTCCAATCGCACCACTCGTCCGAGTCGAAGTGACCGTAGCCGCTGTAGGCCAGGCTGGCGAAGGCACCGCCCTCGAACCACAGCAAGGCGGTGTAGGCGCCTTCGGTCGGCCGCTTCGGATCCCAGGCCCCGGTGATCGCACGCACCTTGACCACGGGACTGCCCGCCAGCAACCGGACGATGTCGACCTGGTGCGCAGCCTGGCTGAAGACAACGCCACCGCCGGCATCGGTCTGGAGTTCCTCAGGACGGCGGGGGCGGTAGAGAAAGTCGGTGTAGTTCAACGCCTGGATCATTCGGACGCGGCCGACATCGCCTTCGGCAATGAGGTCGCGCGCCTTGGCGTAGGGGGCGTCGAAGCTATGGCAATGCCCGACGATCAGCCGCACGCCGGCTGCGCGACAGGCCTCGATCATCTGGTCGCACTCGTCCAGCGCGAGCGCCATGGGTTTCTCGACCAGCACGTGCTTACCGTGCGAGGCAGCGATGCACGCATGCAACACATGAAACTGATGGGGACTCGCGATGTAGACGACCTCGACAGACGGATCGGCGGCGAGGCCTTCCATGTCCGGGTAGACCGACGCGCCGAAGTCGCTGGCGAACTGCGCCCGTGCCGACTCGCGCGGATCGCAGGCAGCCACGAGCTGCACGCGCCGGTCCTGAAGGAAGGTCGGCAGCATCAGCGTGAACGCACGGCCCAGGCCGGCAACGCCCAGGCGGATCGGACGGTGCGCGCTCACAGGTCGAGCACCAGCGAGGGCGACTTCGCGCGCGAAACGCAGATCATGATCTGGCCGGACATCTCTTCGGGCATCAGCACCATGTCGCGGTGATCCGCCTCTCCCGCAAGAAGGCTCGTGCGGCAGGTGCCGCAGGTCCCGCTTTCGCAGGACGATGGTGCGCGGTGGCCATGCGCCCGCAGCGCGGCCAGGATCGACTGGCCCACCGGGACCTCGAGTTCGACCTGCGAGCGAGCGAGCACGACCTTGAACGGTCGGTCGTCGGGCTTGACCCCGCCGCCTTCGCTGAAGCTCTCGAAGTGCACATTCTGGGGCGACCAATGCCCGGTCATGTCGCGCACCGACTCCATGAGCGGGCGCGGGCCGCAGCAGTAGACGTGTGCGCTGTTGGGTTTCTCGAGCGCCGGCCAGAGATCGAAAGACCTCGACGGATCCCCGTGGTCATGATGGATGCTCACGTTGCGACGCCACTGCGAGCAGGTCAACTCTTGCGCAAAGGCAGTCGTCTCGGGCGAACGTGTCAGGTAGTGGAGCTTCCAGGGCACCGGAGCAAGCTCACCGAAGGACCGAATCATCGACAGAATGGGCGTGATGCCGATGCCGCCTGCGATGAAGAGATAGGCCTTGGCGTTGCCCGTCAGCGGAAAGGCGTTGTCAGGCGAGGAGGCCGGCAGCATGTCGCCATCTCGTGTGCCGTCGTGCATGCTGGCCGAGCCACCCTGGCCATTGGCGTCGCGCTTGACCGTGATGACATAGTGCGTCCGGTCCGCGGGGTCGTTGCACAGCGAATACTTGCGCACGGCGCCGCTGGGCGTTTGCACCTTGATGTGCGATCCGGGCGTGAACGCCGGCAGCAGGGCCCCTTCGGGATGCGCGAGTTCGAAACTCCGGATGCCCTGTGCAACGTCGCAGATGCGAACGATGCGAAGCGGCATCGGCGTTTCGGCGCTGGTTTCGATGGTCATCGTCTGTGCCTCATTCAGGCTTGAGGTTCGCGAGCTTCGCCGCGGCGGCGATGCGCTCGGCCTCCGCGCGCAAGGCCTTGGCGAGCTGGCCCGGGCCTTCGCCGATGGGGTCGACACCGGCCTTCTGCAGCTTGTCCACGACGTCGGGCTGCTTGACGATCCTGGCGATCTCGGCGCTGATCCTGTCGATGGGTTCGTGCGGCGTTCCGGTCTTGGCAAGCACGGCGACCGTGAATGCGAAATCGAAGCCGGGGATCTGCTCGGCCAGGGCGGGTACGTCGGGCGCCAACGGCGAACGTTTGGACGAGTTGATCGCCAGCAACTTCGCCTGGCCGGCCTTCACAAACCCCATAAGCGACGGTGGAGATGCGAAGACCAGGTCGACATCGCCACCAATCATGGCGGGCACGGAGTTGCCGCTTCCGCGAAACGGCACGTGCATCGCCTGGATTCCCAGGCCCGCCTTCATTGCTTCGGCCGTGAGGTGGTGGATGCTGCCGATGCCCGACGATCCATAGTTGAAGGCCGCGGGATTGGCCTTGGCCTGTGCTACCAGTTCGTCGAGCGTGTTGGCCTTGACCCGCGGGTTCGCTGCCAGGAAGAGCGGAGCGATGCCCACGAGGGACACCGGCGCGAAATCTCTCTCAGCGTTGTAGGCAGGCTTTTGCGTCATCAGCGGCGTGATCGCCAGCATGGCGCCGTCGCTGACCAGCAAGGTGTAGCCGTCGGCCGGCGACTGCGCGATCGTGACGGCCGCAACGGCGCCACCGGCACCAGGCTTGTTCTCCACGACCACCGGCTGGCCAAAGGCCGTCTGCAAGCGGTGCGCGAGCACGCGCGCCACCGTATCGGGCAGGCCGCCCGGCGAGTAGGGGACGACGAGCCTGATCGGCTTCGACGGATAGGGCTCGGCGTGCACGTACATGGCCGTTCCGAGAACGAGGCTCGCCACGGCCACTCTGAGCAAGGGTACGCAGTTCAAGACGTGTCTCCTAGATGCTGTAGGTCTCGTACGTGGCGGGATGAAAGAGCTCTTCGACTGGGACCAGGCGCGAGGACAGGCCTTGCGAATGGTGATGACGCACGAAAGTTTCGAGCGTCTTGCGGGCAGGCGCGACACCGTAGGACCAGTAGTCCTCGCCCATGGTTTCTCGCGCGGCCTTCAGTTGCTCTTCCACGAACGGCAGGGTGACCTTGGTCGCCGAGGTGTCAGCCAGCAACCCCAGGGCCGCGGCCTTGGCCTGCGTGAAGGCCTTCTGCACCGTTGCCGGCAACCAGCGATGCTGCTCGGCCAGCTCCTTGCGAATGCCCACGACATGCATGATCGGGAACACGCCGGTGCGCTGGTAGTAGTCCTTGGCGACAGCCGTCGGATCGTCGAAGAGCCATCCGACGTTCGGGTTGTCCAGCGCCTGCCTGCCCGGCGGGCGCGGGGCGATGAAGCCGTCGATCTCCCCTCGGTCGAGCAGCTCGGAGATGGTCGTCCCCGCGGGAGCCTCTTCGACACGCACGTCTGCAGGCAGTTGCAGCCTGACCTTTTCCGGACGCCCGGGTGTGTCGATGCCGCCGCGCACCCAGGTCACGTCTTGCGGGCGCACACCATGGTCGTCGTGCAGGATCGCGCGCGCCCATACGTTGGCCGTCAGCTGGTACTCGGGCAGTCCGATGCGCTTGCCTTTCAGATCCTCCGGGCGCTTGATGCGGTCCTTGCGCACATAGATCGATGTATGGCGGAACGCGCGCGACAGAAACACCGGCACGGCGATGTACGGGCACTCCCCTCTTGAGTGCTTGACCAGGTAGCTGGAGAACGACAACTCGGTGATGTCGAAGTCCTGGCTGCGCATCGCCCTGAAGAACATTTCCTCGGGGTTCAGCAGGGAGCAGACCGGCGTGACGCCGTCGATCTGCACACGGCCGTCGAACAGCGCGCGGGTTCGGTCGTAGTCGCCCATGGCGATGGACAGTTGAAGCTTGGTCATGGTGTCAGCGGCTCACAAGATAGGAAGGTTCGAACTCGGGATGTTCCTGGCCGTCGATCCAGGTGAAGCGCGCTTCGTAGTCGCGCCAGTCCGTGGTCTTGGGAACCACGGCCTGGAAAGCGCACACACTGGGCGGAACTGCGTCCTCACCAGTGCCGATGGCGGGCGCCCCGTTCTCAAACGCTCGCACCGCGTCGATCATCTGCCGGCGAAATTCGACGATTGCCAGGTCGCTGGCTCCCAGGCGCTCCTTGCTCCGATCGGCGATCGGCCCCATCGTCACCCACATGGCCACGTCCTGATTGGGAAAGCCGGTGATGCCCGTGAAGTTGCCGGCTTTCATTGCCTGGCGGTCTTGCCAGAATTGGTTGTCTTCATTTCGTAGCGGCCGGTAGCGATCGTCCAGGTCGACGCCCACTGTCTGGCGCAGGAACTTGCGCCATGTGTCGGTCTCGGGCGTCTGCGCGGGATGGCCCCAGGCGATGAAATAGAACGCGGTGTTCGTGTCGTCGATCGGGACGTTCACGTTCGCGACGTTGTAGAGATTGTTCGGCGGAATCAACGCCGTGCCCGGCGCGACGAACACCGTGGAGCGCACGTAGTCGTTGACGTTGGCGTTCTGAATGGGGCGACGCAGCGCGGCGTAGCGAAAGCCGTAGCTCCCGCGCTCCACCTGCATGCGCGGCGCCTTGTCGGTCGATGGTCGCAGCCAGGTCTTCTGCGTGGCCTTGGCGCTGTCCACACGCGCCGGAACCATGTCCGACGAATGCAGGCTCGAGCTGTGCGCGGAATCGATCGCACCTTCGAGAACCTGGGCCCAGTTGCAAGGCAGCAATGCCTTGGCGATGCTCACACGAACGTCTGCCGACGGGGCCCACGAGGGCGCGCGAAACTCGGGCACGTCGTCCTGCGCACCGAACCAACTCCACACCATGCCACCCCATTCCTTTGCGGGGTAGGCCTTGTGCCGGGTCTTTTCCGCCATGCCGCTGGCAGCCGGCTCGGAGGCCATCTCCAGCACATTGCCGTCCACATCCATCTTCCAGCCGTGGTACAGGCAGCGCAGACCGCCCTCCTCGTTGCGGCCCAGCACCAGCGATGGACCGCGGTGCGGGCAGGCCTCGGCCAACACGCCGACACGGCCATCGCTGTCACGGAACACGACGAGATCTTCACCCAGCACACGCGCCTTCACGGGGGCACCGTCGGGCTCGCCAACCTCCTCGATGAGGCAGACGGGCGTCCAGTGGCTGCGCATCAATCGCCCCATCGGTGCGTCGCCTTCCACGCGGCACAGCAGTTCGTTCTCTTCTTTTGTCAGCATTGGAATCTCTATCGGGAAAGGGAAATGAGGTCAGTGGGCGGCGGCCGCAATGAACGGCTTGATGTGGCGGTGCACGACGATCGGTACACCGCCCAGGCGACGCTTGCACATCCAGTGCGCCAGCGCCGAATCGAGATAGTCCGCATGACCGGGAAACCACGCGATGAGTTCGTTCGCAAGACGGCGAGCGGCTTCGAAATCTCCACACGCCACACGGCGTTGAACGCCAGCGATCGACCGCATGACCGCCGCATGCTCATCGACATGGCACTCCCGTGCGGGAAAGTCCGTCTCGTGCATCCATCTGTCTTCGGCGCCAAAGTGCTCTTTGGCATTCGATGCCAATGCATCGAGTGCATCGGCGACCACATGGTCCCCGGCCTCGGCCAACGCGTTCACGAGGACGATGAACTCGTCATGGAGGCGATCCATGGGTGCGTAGCCCAGCGGCAACGCCCCTTGGTCGACGAGAGGTATCGATCTTGAACTGGACATGGTTTTTGACTCGATCAGCTGAGTAATTTTGTTAGTCATCTAACTATATTCAGAGATGTCAGTTCCGTCAATATCATTAGTCGACTAACAAAATAGCTTTCAATCCTGCCCGAATTGACATCCCTTGCGAACCAAGGAGGGACTCGCTCAATTCGCGGTTTCGGTCTGTCTTTCACCGAGTAAGCGGACGAACCTTCGGCATCGAACGACGATGCCTATCGGAGACTTGCGGGAGCGGAAGTCCGCGAGTGGCGAGTAGCAGGCTGACGCACTGCGAGTCTCTCAACGTGCGTGCCCTCACTCTCTGCTCGCTACACCTTGGCGAACGTATCGAAGGCATTCCTATCGAATGGGGAGAGCCCTCGGATGTAGCAGTGCACAGTGCTTTCGGAGCGATAGCCCGGCTATCGCTGGATGGCCCAAGTCGGAACACCGGCTTTGGCGGTATCAAGCGACATCAGGAGCTGCCCCCGGGCATGCGGACAAAAACTTGGACTACCAGGAGATGTAATGGATGCCTCCCTGCCTGCGGGCAGCACAAATGCCGCAGGAGTACAGAGATGAACAGCGTGACCTTTGTGGAAGTGTGGCTTGTCTTCTAGACAAGCTGGATCCTCGACTGGATACCGCATCAAAGCGCCCATGGCGTGATAGACCAAGGTCTTCACAAACACCAGCGAGGATGGGGATCAGAGAGCCCAGGGCGACGTCAGCTTCGCTCTTGTAGAACCGGGTCCTGGCATCGTGGTATCAGAAGTGCGCTTGGCGGTCATGCATCGCACGCCCTCGTGATTTTCGTGATGGAGCGCTGGCTGGGCACGATGCGGAGTGTTTGAACCGCCTGCGGCCATTGCTATTGGGCCAGCAGGCCAGTGACTCAGGCGTGCGACGCGACGGGCTCGGCAGGCGCAACCGACAAGCGCATGCCGACCGCATGCAGCACGGCCAGCAAGGTCTTGAGCGTCGGATTGCCGGTCGGCGACAGTGCCCGATAGAGCGCTTCACGGGTGATGCCTGCTTCCTGGGCCACCGTCGCCAGTCCGCCGTAGGCCTCGGCCACGTCGCGCAGCGCCAGCAGACCGACCGCTCGATGCTCCGGGTTGTCCAGTTCTTCCAGTGCGGATTTCAAGTACTCGACCGCAAAGCCTCGATCGGCAGGCAGTTCTGCAATGGTGGCCTCGCTATGGGAGACCGAGGTGGCATGTTTGCGATTGCTCATCCATTCCTTCGTTTCCAGTCCAGCCAGTATTCCTTGGCCCGTTGAACGTCCGCATCCTGCAAGCGCTTGTCGCCGCCACACAGCAGGATGACCAGCGCCGCACCGTGCCGGCCGATGTACACGCGATAGCCGGGGCCGATGTCCTCGCGCAGTTCCAGGACACCGTCACCGACCGGCTGGATGTCGCCAAACATGCCCAGAGACACCCGTCGGGAACGGATTTCCAGCGTGGCCCGAGCTCGCGCGTCGCGCAGATCAGCCAACCAGACGGTCAGCGGCACCGCACCATCCGCCCGCTGCTATCGCCGGACTTCAATCATGGCTTGGCCTTCATTGCAACTTATAAATCACAGACACGAAGGTGGCCACCTTCATGACGCAAGCTCGGCCGACGCATCGGTCGCGCGCTTGCTGCAGGCGGGACTGCACGAGTGCCGTCCTTGCGATGCCGAAATGGCTTGTAGACCGCGACCGGGCTCTTGGGCTCCTGTGTCACCGGAGCTGGAGGGCGGTGCGCTTCCTCGCTCATGGGCTTTGACATGTCCCCCTGTCATAGAGGGTGCGGTCATTTTTCTTTTGAGCACCCGGGGGCCGCTCCTGAGCTGGGTGACGCTACGATTCCTCGCCGGTCAACAGAGCCTGCGGTGGCGCGATGCATTCAGCGCACGCGCATGACATGCCTTCATCGACCTTCGGCATATGGTCTCCCCGGCCATCCCGCGCATCCCGGCAGTCGCAAAGAAGCAAGCAGATGGCCTGCACGTGATCGACACGATCTGGTTTGGGATTGCCTTCCAGGCATCCCTTCACGTCTGCGACAGGCAACTCGCGCGAGGCTCGTCGCGCGACGGCCGATGGCGTTACCTTGAGGCAGTGGCGAAGACGTACTCTGAATCCGTCATCAGCCGAACTCTGACGATCGCTCGATCCGTGCCCGGAACTGCCGTGCGGCCGGACTGTCGTCCCAGACGACGGCTCTGCCTTCGTCGACGGGCTGGCGCCCATAGACGATCCATGCATCGCAGACGGTGCCGATGGACTCGACCACTTCGAAGCGATCCGCGCGCGCCGCCGCGAAGGACGTGAAGACGATGCCCGCGTTGTAGCGTCCTTCTGTCAGGCCGGCCTGGACCGCGAGCACCGTGGGCTCGTGGACGACGGTCGGCCAGGCGGAAAGGTCGGCATAGGTCTGCGTCGCAGGCTGCACGCCCACCCTGCCGGCGCCCTCCCCGCTTCCCATGGACCGCACCAGCGCCATGGGCTGACTGGGAGAAATGAAGGCATCGACCACCACCATGGCCGTGCGGTAGGTGCCTGTGATCTCGGCAGCCGCGGGATGCACGGCGCACTGAAGCACATAGTCCGCCTCGCCGGCGATCAGCACGCGCGCACCGCTGTGGAAGTCGTCGAACAGCACGATGCGGGAGGCCTGCGCGATCCCATGCGCGGCCAGGTACTGCTGCAGAACGAAGTGGTGGTTGCTGCCCTCAGGGCCCAGCGTGGAAAAGATCAGCATGTGTTCACCCTGGCGGTGGAGCAAGGACCGCTGACAGCGTTCCGCCGCGACAGCCGCCCTTGCGATGTTCGCGACATGCGCGAGCCCTCACAAGTCCGGCACCGGCACTTGTGCATGCGCAAGACGCCCGGCTTCATGCAGACGTCGAAGGCACGCCGATGATCTCATCCTCCAGCCGGCAGGTCTCCGTGATGATCAGTTCGTAGAGGGCCCGCAGGAACACCGGGCTTACACCGTGCTCGGCGGCAAAGGCGGCCGCGCGCTCCTGCACCACGCCGATGCGATGGGGCTGCATCATCGGAATGGCATGGTCGCGCTTGTGCAGTCCGATCCGGCAGCAGCAGTCGAGCCTGCGCCTCACGGTCTCGAGCAGCGTTCTGTCCAGGCCGTCGAGCTCGTCGCGCAGCAGTTGCAGGATCCGGTGGGCCTCCTCGCCGGTGCCAGGGAGCGTCGAAGGCACGTTACGCGCCACGGCCTCGGCCTCCTGGCCACCGCTCGGGCGGCGCTGTTCTGAATTCATAGAGGTCTCCTTATTCAAGCTTGATGCCCTGGCTCTCGATGATTTGCGTGAGCGCGGCGGTGTCGGCCTTCACCCGGCGCGACAGCGTCTCGCCCGAGATGCCAGCCGCCTCGTAGCCATGCTGGAAGAGCTTCTGCCGCACCTCGGGCAAGCGGATGACATCCGCCAGGACCTGGGCCAGGCGCTGCGCGATGGGAGCGGGCAGGCTGGCGGGCGCCGCCGCAGCGGTCCAGATCTCGAGTTCGAAATCCTTGAGGCCTGCTTCCTGCAAGCTCGGATAGTCCGGCACGAGGGTGGATCGGCGCGCCGAGGTCACGCCGATCGCGCGCAGCTTTCCGGCCTTGACCTGTTCCTGTGCAAGGCCCGGCGGAAGGAGCGCCAGTTGCAGTTGTGCGCCGATCAGACCCGTGATGACCTGCGGATTGCCCTGGTAGGGCACATGCACAGCGCCGATGCCTGTGCGCGCCTTCAGGAGTTCCATGCCGAGGTGGCCGATGGTGCCGATGCCCGGCGTGCCATAGCTCCACTGGGTGCCGCCCGCCCGGGCCACCTCGATGAAAGCGCGGCCGTCCGCCTTCGAGACCTCCGGCGTCGTGGCAAGCACCAGCGGCGCGGTGCAGATGATGCTCAGCGGCACCAGGTCCTTCTGGGGATCGTAGGACGTCGCCGGGTTCAGGATCTTGGCGATCGTCATGTTGCCGTTGATGAGGATGCCGACCGTGTGCCTGTCGGTCGACTTGGCCACGATGTCCGCCGCTATGTTGCCGCTCGCGCCGGGATGGTTCTCGACGATCACCGGTTGTCCCAGGAGCTTCGCCATGGGCGCGGCGAGCACGCGCGCCACGAAATCCGGCGAGGAGCCGCCGCCGAAGCCGACGACCAGACGCACCGGCTTCGTCGGCCAGCCTAGCGCTGCCGCTGGCGCCGCGGCAGACGGGGAGGCATCGGAGCGAGCCGCGCCGGACGATTGAGCACAGGCGATGCTGACGCAGGCAAGCAGGCCGGCACCCCGCAACAGACGTGCGGCCAGCGATCGAAAAGGAAGGAAGTGCATGGCAGAAGAAGTTGGAGATCGGAGAGCGAAGTTTTTCTGCGCCAGCGCGCCGAATCAACTGCTGCTTCAGACGCAAAACACCCGCACGTCGCCCCTCCCTTGCGGCTGGGCATCTGCAGGGCCGAAACGCACATAGCGGCAGTTCCCCGTTGCCTGCGATGCAATTTCAATGGTTGGCGTCAGTGACCTGCGGACGCGTGGCGCCGCCGCTACGGCTGTGCCTGATTTGTGCCTTGCTGCTGCAGCGTGTGCTGCAGTCCGGCACGGGCATGCAAACAAGAGCCTGCCTGCGCCCGAGAAAATCAGCATCGCGCGATAACCCCCACCAGGGCGGCGGGCGGCACTCGCACGCATTGGGGGATCGGGGAATATGTGTCTTGCGCCGCGTTCGTGATCGACAGCCGTACCAGAGGAAGCGCGGCTGCAGATCACCGGCCGAGGTTGCAACGACAACCTGACGGCATCTTCAGGACGATCTCGAGGTTCGTGGCGATGCAGTGGTGCGCGTTTGCAGGCGCATGCTGCCCTGCAGCTGCCGCGCAGTGGGCAGCTTGCCCTTCATCTCTGCCGGCAGCTTGTCCTGGAGCTGATACTCGGCAACGCCGATCGGGTTGGACTTGCTCTTGAGCGTGAACGCCACTTCCAGGTTGTCCTTCTACGCGCACAGGATGATGCCGATCGACGGCGCATCGTCGGGGGCGCGCTCCTTCTCGTTGAGCAGGTTCAGGTAGAAATCCATCTTGCCTGCGTACTCGGGCTCGAACTTCCCGATTTTCGGTTCGACGGTCACCAGCGATTTCAGGAAGCGGTGATAGAACAGAAGATCGATGGAGTATTCGTTGCGTCCCAGGGTTAGGCGATGCTGGCGGCCTATGAAACAGAAGCCGTAGCCCAGCTCGAGGATGAAGTCGCGCAATTTTTCGATCAACTGGTTCTCGAGCTCCCGCTCCTTGACCGCTTGGCGGATCCCCAGGAACTCCAGGTTGTAGCCGCTCTTGAGTGCCTCCTCGGCCTGTTCGGCCAAGTTGGCGGGCAATGCCAGCGGGAAGTTGTGACTCTTGCCCTCGGACTGCGAGCGGCCATGGGCATCGGCCTTGATCTGATTCAGCAAGACGTTGCGGCTCCAGTCGAAGGCGGCGCATGCGCGCAGATAGAAAATCCGCTGCGCAGGCTCATCCCGCTTGCTGAGGATCAGCAGGTGGTGCCCCCGGGTTCTGCGACAAGCTGTCGCAGAACTTCCGGGCGCGCCGGGGGGTGAATCCTCAAATCCGCAGGATGAGCTTCTGCAAGAGTAGACGGGCTGAACCGTCGAGCTAAACCGGCTTAACTCCCCCGCCCAGCGGACGAACATGCGCGCCGCGCCTCTGCGCCTGCTTGTAGGTCATCCAGGTGTTGCAACAAGCCCTTGTCCATGGCGTTGCCCCATAGCAAGAGGACATTGATCCCGCGATAGGGCATGCCGTTGCCGCGCAAAGACGGCAGCGGTCGCCGTTCATCTTTCGTCACGCTCCACGGCTTGAACCATGGGCGCGTCCCAGCCTCCAGCGATTGAATGATGCAGTCGGCAACACGGGCATAGATATCGGTCTTCGGGACTTGGGTCTTCATGGTTTCTCTCCCCGTCGGGTTTGGAGTTGATGCTGCGAAATGCGCATCACCCCTGCCCGCTGGCGAAACCGCAGATGCCAGCAGAACCGCAGGCCGCCCGGGGGGAGATCACCCACCCCGCAAGGGGCGCCATCATCCAACCTTCTTCATCGCGTCAACGATCTACGATTTTCGTGATCTGCGCTCGGCATTACTGGCTCTGCCACGGATTGACGAGCACCGCGCCCGTTTTGGCGTATCCCCCAGCGTCCCGCGACACGATGGTGAGCCCGTGATGCAGGGCAGTGGCCGCGATGATCGGGTCGGGTTGGGGGAAGGTGTGGCCGCTCTTGCGTCCTTCTTCGACTACCAACCGCCACTTGAACATGATGTCTTCGCTGACGGGGAGCACGCGGTTCTCGAACATTGGGCGCAGTCGCAGATTCAGCCAGTCATTGAAGGATGCGCGTTTGTGAATGTCTTCGATCCGTTCGATACCAAAGCGGATTTCGACAAAGGTGACAGCGCTTACGAACAGGTTGTCCAGCGGCTGGGCACTGATGAACGAGACGACCTTCGGTTCTGGCCGTACCCGTCGCAGCTCGGACAGGATATTGGTGTCGAGCAGGAAGCCCTTCACAATTGAACGTCCCGGACCAGGGAGGCTTCAGAGGGCGCAAGAACCAAATCGATCTCGCGATGCGGTGAAGCTTGCAGCGCATCTACCAAAGCTTTGCCTGTCTGTGCTCCCTGCAAGCGTCTGAACTCCTCTGCGGCGATGACCACGACCTCATCGCGGCCATGAACGGTCACGTGTTGCGGCCCGTCGCTACGGACGCGCCGTACCAACTCGCTAAAACGCGCCTTGGCATCTTGCAGCAACCAGTACCCCGGTGGCGGGGCTGGGCGCTTGGATGGAGGGTTACTCGCCCCCGTAAATCTAGTCATACCGACCAGATTATCATTGCCCTTTGAGCGTTGCAAGAAAAATCCGACACAGCCACTCCCAAGGTGGTTCAGGGCTGGGGCGTACCCGTGTCTAGCGCTATGCCAGCGAACGCGTTGAGGCGCATGATGCGTCACAGCCATCATGGCTCTGGCGAACGGTTCCGCGAGCCTGTCCCGCAGCCAGACGCGCTGCGCCTGATGAATCCGAAGTGTGTCCTGAGCTCGAAGCCTTCTTCGCTGTTTGTCCAGCCGGGTGTCGCCGTCGATGCCAACTCGTCACCATCGAGCAGATGGACATTGCTGCCTTGACGATTTGAAGGACGGTCGACGAATAGAAGCGAGCGCTTACATCAATAAGTCTCGCAAGGCGCGTCGCGCTGAGAACCCCTCCTCTGCCCCCGCGTCAGTTTTGTCGCATGGACACGCACGATCGGGCGAGTCCTCACATAGCGCTCTCTTTCCCACCTTGCATGATGCACCTCATCGGGTCGCCCTGAATGAAGCGAGCACTCACATATAAAATGAAAAGCGCGTGCTCTGAATCCGCCCAAGTTACTCAACATGGGCACGTCCCAGAGAGAAGCATCGCATAGAGAACGGCGTGCATCCATTAAGAGTGAGCACATACCCACTAATGGCTTCAGGCAGTCGATGCGCCGAGGCTGGTGACGGTACGCGTCGCACCAGCGGCGCGACAGCCGGCGCTCAGGCGGCTTGTGACAGCACCGGCGCCGCGTTCCAGTCGGCGCCATAGGTCGCAGTGGCATAGGTCTGAACCACCACCGAGCCCAGCAAGCCGTGCATCACATCGCCCTGCGCAGCGCGGCGACTGATGACGGCAGTGAGCAAGCCGCGGGAGGCCAGCGACTGCAACGCCAGTTCCACCCAGTGCTGCCGCACGGCGCTGTCGAGCGCCTCGACCTCGCGTCGCATGGCCCGGATCCGTTCCCCCGCAGCAGCGTCGTCGCCCTTGCTGATCGAGGGCAGGGTCACCGCAGCGGGTGGCGGTGCATTGGACACACCAGAAGCAGGCGATGCGACCGGTTCCGCCTCGGCGGCCTCTGGCACGTCCGATGCGCCGCCCTGACGCAGCAGGGAGCGCAGATAGGAATAGGCGTTGTCGACCGCGCGCAGGGACGTGTTCGCTGCGCGGCGCTCCAGCATGTCGAGCTTGGCGCGCACGGCCACATCCCCGAATTCCTTGATCAGCCCGTCCAGCTTGATCTCCCGGATGCCGAGGGTCTCGGCCCGCATCACGAGGTTCGCGTCCACCGGTTGCGGTGCGTTCGTGGGCGTCCCGCTGCGCGGGCGCCGGCGCACGGCGAACTGCACTTCGTCGACCACCCTGCCCTGGCGATGCTCGACCAGCTCGATCTCCAGGTCGGTCTCCTGGTTGATCTCGGCGACCGCTTCCTTGATGCGCTCGTTCTTGAACTTGCGCCACTCGCGGCGGTCGCCACCCGGCATGTTGCTCAGCGCATCGGTCCACCAGCTCACCGGCTTGCGACTGGTCACGCCGCCAGGGTTGTCGCGATAGCGCACGCAGATCTCGTACAGGGCGATGGCCGCGTAGGTGCTCAGGCGCGCCAGCACGTCCAGGTCGATGCGCGCCCAACGGGCGGGCTCGCGCAAGGCCGACATGATCGACGGCGGAAAGGACCAGCTGACCCAGGTCTCACCGCGGCGCACCTCGAGCGCGACTTCCGACAGCATGGAAAAGCCGCGCCATTTCACGCCGTCGCCCGGCGCCGTCGACTCCCAGTCGACCTCCAGGCTGCGCATCTCGCCCAGGTAGCGCTTGGCGGCCGTACGGTCGGTCCCGTCCGAGCCCGTGGTGCGCAGCACGGCCGCCAGCGGCGCCTCGAACAGGAAGTCCGCCAATGGCATGCTGGGCATGGCCCCCAGCCGGGCCTGGGAGACCTGCAGCAGCACCGTATAGATACGGCGTGCCGTCAAGGTCACGCGTGCCGAACGCGGCACCATCACGATCATCTCGTGCGGCTTGCGCAACTCCCTTTGCTCGCCACCCGTGCGGCCTGGGGCGGCGGGAGGCAGGGCGACGTCGGGAATATCCATGGGGCACGATCATATGTCCGCGCAGCTTTGGACACAAACCCACCGCACACCATCGACCGCACCGACGCTCAGACCGCGCAATCCGAGTAAATCACGGACGTTTGGCGCTCAAGGCAAGTTGCCAGACGAGTAAATCACGGACAGATGGGCGACGGTGGGCAGCGAGGGCCCGAGTAAAACGCGGACACGGGTGCTGCAAAGGCCGGATTTCGGGGCAAGCGGGCCGAGTAAATCACAGACGCAGGAGCTGAACGCCCCACAATCGGCCTTCAGCCCAGGCTCCCATAGCGTCCTGTGGATAAATCCTCCGGGCCGAGCAGCGCACGGACAGGAGGCGAGCAGAACACGGACGCTTGCGAGTAATCTACGGACGCTTGCGAGCAAAGCACGGACACTTGAGAGTGGTCAATGCATCCAACCCCTTGTGCCCATTGAGGATTTTGGAAGAAACCGGGACCAGTAATTATCTGAATCCTTAGAAGTTCTATTTGAACTCGGGATCTGTAGAGTCGATGACCCCCTCAAGGGGCCCTTCTGAGAACAATCGGACAGGCAAGTAGTCGCAGATTCTTCGATTTTTCAAGGGTGATGGGCATAATCGCGCGACAGTCAAACTTCTAAGGTTTCTTCGCGTGGATATCAAACAAACGATCCGTCGTCAGTCGCTCGAAGATATCGAGCTTCAAGCCCAGCGCATCGCCGGCATGATGGACCATATCCGTAAGGCCATGCTGGCGCCGTCCGCCGTCAAGATCGCCCCCTCGCTCACCAGCGCACAGTTGGCCGACCTGTGCGGCGTCGACAAATCGAAGATCGCCTACCGCTTGACGCGGGGCGATCTGCCGGGCGGCGCCATTCACGGCAATCGCCGGGAGTGGACGATGGCCGAGGCCCAGACCTGGTCGCGTGACTTGCGCGAAAGCCACATGCGGCCCGAAGGCGCAGCCGGTATCACCATCACGGTGGCCAACTTCAAGGGTGGCGTGGCCAAGACGACCTCTGCCGTCACCCTGGCCCAAGGCCTGTCCATGCGTGGCCACAAGGTGCTGCTGCTCGACCTGGATCCCCAGGGTTCGGCCACCACCCTCTTCGGTGTCCTGCCCGACGCAGAAGTGGAGACGGAACACACGGCCATGTTGCTGTTCGGTGGCGAGGAAGAGGACCTGAGCTACGCGGTGCGTCCCACCTACTGGCCGAACATCGACCTGGTCTGCGCGGCCCCGCTGCTCTACGGGGCCGAGTTCATCCTGCCGGCACGCCAAGCCAAGGATCCCGGCTTCGAGTTTTGGCGGGTGCTCGATCGCGGGCTCGATGCGATGCGCGAGAGCTACGACGTGATCGTCATCGACACGCCGCCGTCGCTGAGCTACGTCACGATCAACGCGCTCATGGCGGCCGACGGTGTGATCATGCCGCTGCCGCCTTCGGCGCTGGACTTCGCCAGTTCCGCCCAGTTCTGGGACCTGTTCTCCGACCTGTGCAATCAGCTCATCCGCAGCCGGGGCAAGAACAAGAGCTTCGAGTTCATCGACGTGTTGCTGTCCCGCGTCGAAGCCTCGGACGCGGCCAGCTCGGTGGTTCGCCAGTGGGTGCTGGAAGGCTACGGCGACAAGGTGCTGCCGATCGAAATCCCCAAGACGGCGGTCGCTGCCACGGCGAGCGCTGAGTTCGGCACGGTCTATGACCTGCCGCGCGGTTCCGTGAATTCCAGAACCTTCGCCCGGGCGCGCGACGCCTACGATCGCCTGTGCGAACTGGTGGAACAACAGGTGGAGGCCGTGTGGGCCCGCCAACTGGCCGAACAGTCTGAACTGGAAGCAGGAGTTTGAAATGAGCCTGAAGTCCAAAGCCTCGAAGATCGATTTCGCCTCGATGGTCAATGCCCATGCACAGGTGCCCGACGCGCGGCAACCCAAGACTGCACCGGGCGCCATGATGGCTTTCGCCAACGACCAGCGTTCGGACTTGCTTCGCGAAAATGAGGACCTGCGCCAACGCGCAGAGCGCGCGGGCGAGCTGGAATCCAAGCTCGGCGAGGCGCTCGAGGACCTGCGGGGCTGGGAGGAGGCCAAGCCCACCCGCCTGCTCGATGCGAGTCAGGTGCTGCGCAGCCGCTATGCCAACCGCCACGACAGCAGCTTCCTGAACGACGACTTCACGCGCCTCAAGCGTGAGATCCAGGAAGCCGGCGGCAACGTGCAACCGATCAAAGTGCGCGCGCTGCCGGCCGGAGAGGGCTCGCCGCGCTATGAGATCGTGTTCGGGCACCGGCGTCATCAGGCTTGCCTGGAGCTGGGCCTGCCGGTGCTGGCGATGGTGGACAACCTGGATGACCGCTCGCTCTTCGTGGAAATGGAGCGCGAGAACCGTGAACGCCAGGACCTCTCGCCTTGGGAGCAGGGTGTCATGTATGCACGCGCGCTGGATACCGGGCTGTTCAGCTCGAACCGGCAGCTGGCGGCGCAGCTGGGTCTGGACCACAGCAACATCGGCAAGTCGCTCGCGCTGGCCCGCCTGCCCGAAGAGGTTGTGACTGCTTTCAGCAGCCCGCTGGAGATCCAGCTGCGTTGGGCGCCGCTGCTGAACCAGGCGCTCGAAGTGGACCCCGACGGCCTGAAAAGCCGGGCGCAGGAGATGACCGCGGGGCGGGGCAATCGCTCGTCCAAGGCCGTGCTCGCCTACCTAGTCAATCAACCTTCCTCTGAAGACCTGGGTGCGCCCCGGCATTTCGAGACCAACGGCAGGCGCGTAGCGACCGTCGTCTATGACGCAGTCGGGCGCGGGTCCGTGCGGTTCAACGTGGCGCTGTCGACCGAGCGCCGTTCGGAGCTGGAGCGCTTTGTCGAGGATTTCGTGCAACGCTTGAGTTGATGCCAGTTTCCGGCGGCGTAAGAAAGGGGGGTGTGGTTCCGAACCACACCCCCCTTTTTTCATGTCCGTCTCGACCTCAAGTTCAGCTGCAAAGGCCAGACTGCACCGCGAATATCTCAAGGAAACGGCGGATTTCAGGCTGCCGGCACGAAGGGCTCGGGCCCTGATTTCGACCTGTGCACAAACAGGCGCCGCTTGAGAGGCGAGCCCGGATTCCAGGATCCGGCCCAAGACGGCGGGGCCGCACGACGCAGACCCGCGAATGCATGCAGCTCTCGAACACTCCTTGCGTGCGTGGGCACAAGAACGAGAACACGCAGAGGACGCTGCACAACGAATTCACATCGACGCTGCATGGCGACGTGCAACGAAGGGGCCCAAAATCTGGCGCACGATCCTTGGCCAGCCCACGCAGTTCGTGGCGTGCGGGCGCTCGGTCGTCTTGCACGCCCGAGCTCCGTTGTGAGGGCAGATGACTGCCTCACCAGGTTCATTGCGTGCAACGAGGGATGGTCGATGGGCGTTCCGCCCCGCAGTTGAATGCGTTTGGGCCCTATTCATGTGTTGGGCCTCTTTGGCTCCAAGAGGCACCCGTTGGCTGCTTCTCGACGCCCTGTGACAGGGGCGCAGAAGCTGCAGTCCCCCTTGCCTCGGTGCGCGTTGACGCTGGGCACAGGTGCCGCAATCTGAACGATGCGGCATCGTGCACGCTGTTCGAACGCCTACTTTTTCTCAAGGCCGCATTTCCGATTGTTGGGGCGCACCTTGGAGTGCCTCCCGGCGCCTGTCTGTGGTTCACAGAACTGGGGTGCGCGGCATGAATTGCCCGGCAGCACGCAAAGACCTGCTCACTCACTCATTTCCTGTGATCGAGAGCGCCGGGCGGGTACGAGACGAAGAGGTACACCTGCGTGTGGGCAGGGGGTGTGGTTCGGAACCACACCCCCATGCTTCAAGCGATGACCGTCAACCGAATGGCGGCCGGGCCACTGGGCCACTACAAAGGACCGCAACCGCGTGCCGCAGCGGTTGGATACAGGAGCTGACGATGAGCGCTCTTCCGTATCGGTGCCGCTGCGCAGGAACAGGGTTGTATTTTTCGGAGGTCGGGTCATCAAAGATGCACATCCGAATGCGCGGCGCATTTCCCTGCTGCCTGCCCCGCTATATATTTTTGGTGCGCGCCGGCCACCAGGCATCCTTGGGCGCTGACGCCCACACGCCGGTGCAGGTAGCACTACAGCGCGTCGCCCGTCGACACAGTCGCGCCATTCCAACGGGCACCCCAGATCGTACCGAGACGCGCACTGCTCCATAGCGCAGCGACATGACACAAGCTGCGTGGCTCCGTTCGACTCGGTGCCTGCCGCACCTTCAGAACATCTTTCATGGCTCCTTAGGGCCTGTATTTGAAGTGAAATCGAACTTCGAAGAGTGACGCTAAGTCCTTGTCGTGCAAGGATTAATTTCTCATCACCCTGCGGAGGTAGTGGTTTGCAGTCATTAAATGATAGGGATGATTAATGTACACTCCCGTCATGGCTTCTCGCCCACCCATCAACCGTGCCGTCGACCCTCGAGGGGAGGCGGCCTTGTCGTTGCGCCGCCTGCATCCTGGGCATTTCGCGTTCATGCGTGCTGTGGTGCAGGGGATGGACGAGCGAGCCAGCTGGGAGCGCTACCTGCGTCTGGCCGACGAGCCCACCGACTTGCGTACGATTCGGCGCACGGTGGCCTGGATCCGGGATGCCTTCGCGGCGGCCGCGCATCGGGAGCAGCGGCCGGGCACGGCGCGCCTGATCCTGATCAACCCGGAGACCGTCTCCACCGCGCTCCCTGCGTCGGCCGAGTCGGGCGGGGCGGATGGGGCACATGCGCCGACCCTCGAGGAGTTCGCGCTTTCTCGAGGGTTGGAGGACTTCTCCGAGGAGGAGCAGATCGAGGCCTACAAGGAGGCCTACCCGCCGCGCACGGCCTCGGCCTCGGCATCGGCATCGGCCACGGCTGTTTCCGCGAGACGGGCGCAGTCCCGGCGTGCCCGCCTCATTGCACGCCAGCTCGAGGCGTTGCGCTGGCTTGAACAACGCGTCGCACAGGCCCCGCGCGCGACCGATTCGGTCGAAGCGTGGCTGGCGCCAGCGATGGCCCGGCGGTTGCGGCCCGCGGGCATCGTCGCGCTGGAAGACCTGGTCGCGCGAATCAATGCCAGTGGCGCCCGGTGGTGGCGTGGCATTGCGGGCATTGGCCAAGGCAAGGCCACGCGCATCCAGGACTGGCTGCGCGTGCACCAGCAGGCCATCGGCGTGTGCCAGGGCGAGCATGCATGGCGACCGCGCCGACAACTGAGTGATGCCGACCTGGCCTTGGTCGTTCCGAGGGGCAGTGTGCTGCTGCCCTACGAGAAGTTCGACATCCCCCCCGGTCTGGAGGGGCGGGGGAGGGCTGGTCACTCCGATCGAGAGGCCCTGGATGCCTGGATCGGAAAGCCGGGTGAACGGGGCCGCGCGCCGGCCACGGTGCGTGGCTACCGAAAAGAGGCCGAGCGCCTTTTGTTGTGGGCCGTGCTCGAGCGCCGCAAGCCACTGAGTCAGATGGACGGTGACGACGCGAGGGCCTATCTCGTGTTTCTTGCAGCGCCGCCGCCGAACTGGTGCGGTCCACGCCATCACCAGCGCTGGTCGCCCCTGTGGCGACCGCTCGAGGCGGGCTTGGGTGCGGGGGCGTTGGCCCAGGCGCGTGCCGTGGCCCGTGTGTTGTTCACCCACTGGGTGGCGGTCGGGCATGTCGCGACCAACCCCTTCGACGGGGTCGCAGCGCAGGGGGAGACCGCGCGAAGCTTCGCGCCCCAGCACCCACCGATGCAAGCCCAGCATTGGACCGCGATCGAGACCGCCCTGACTCGACGCGCCGAAGGACCGCGAAAGCAGCGCCTGCACCTCGTGCTGGCCTGGCTGCGTCATGGGGTCTTGCGTCCCACCCAGTTGCTGCGGGCCGTCTGCGGTGACCTGTCGGTCGCCCCGGGGCATGGATGCGACCAGGTATGGCAGGTCCTGGTGCGGTGTCGCGGACGACCGGCCCAGGCGCTGCCATTGGCCTCTGCACTGATCGGACTGCTGCCGCAGCCGCCTGCGGCACCAGAGAAACCGCTGTTGTCAGCAGGGCAGCAGGGGCGCGAGGAGGGCGCCGGATGGCGAACGCCCTCGGGACTCTACAAAGCGGTCAAGGCTTTGTTGATCGAGGCCGCGGCGCTCGTGCCCCCGAGTCATGCCGGCACCCTGCGTGCCATGTCGCCTTCGCGATTGACTGCTCGCACGGCGATCACGTGACGAGGGGTCAAGGGCTTTCTCCGCGGATGCGCGCGGCGGCCGTCTTGGCCTGACCACGTCGCAAGGCCGCATTCGGGGCGTCATCGCCGGGCGGCGGGCATTCGATGCAGCCCAATGCCACGGGGTCTGTTCCGCCGAACTCCGCAAAATGCGTGAGCGAGCCGCCGTGAATGCGTTGGTGGCTGTGCCTGGGCGTGTGCTTCGGGCTCACCCAGACGAAGGCCCTGTCCTGCGACGCAGGATCGTCGTGGCGTCAGGGCTGGAGGACGTGTCGCTTCAGAAAAGGGGGCGCTTCAAAGCTGGGAGTCCATATGTGCCTGCACGCTGTGGCGAGTCAGACCACCTGGAGATGCAAGCTGTCTGTGGCAACGCCAGCGTCGGCAAGACCTGCGCGGGATTTCGCGAAGACACCGTGCCATGACCCGCTGGCATTGATCGAGAAATTCGAAGGTGCCATGGCATTCGTCACGTGTTCTTCCGCAGATCCTGTCGCGACCATGCTTGGATACGAGTGCCGCAATGGCGAGCGGATCCAGTCGCCGTGTTCTCCAGAGCCGCCACCAATGACGCCGTACCGCCGTTCTGAGCTCCAGAGGGCGCATGTCCAGGAAGTCGTAGTTAGGAAATGATGCGCCGACGCGCTGGCGCAACTCGGTCTCGAGCTCATGAGTGTAGACCCCGATGTCGAACTGAGCCACCGCGCCGACGTTAGAATGCGCCGCCTCCACTGTTTGGGCGCTCAACGAACATGCGGGATCGACGCCAATTTACCTGGCTTACCTGACGGTCGGCACAGCCTTGGGGATCGGCTCACTTCGACGTCGGCGCCCATACGTCTGAGGAAATCCGTCGGCACTAAATGCTCCTTTCAAGCAGCAGATGAGTGTATTTTTTGCTTTCCTCCCTGGCCTGTTTACCCCGCCTTTGTGTGGGAGTTTTCTTGCGGCCTACTCGCCAGATTTCGCACAGAGGCCTTGCGCTGGCACAAGCTCGGTGGCGACCGACCTGCCTGCACTTCCCGCGTCCGAACAACCCGCCAACGACGGTGAAACGATCATGACCAGGACCGAGTTTCAAGGTTGGGCCACAGCGGCACGCCTGCGTAATACTAAGTCCCTTGAGGCGGCTCGGTTCGTGCTCATTGGGAACATGCGCCCAAGCGAGGGGCAAAGGCCACGGGCTGCAGCCCTCAGTCGGTGACAAATGCCTTGCGCAAGATTAAGGATGTGATGACGGCACCGAGCGCAGGGGACGCCTCACTCACGGCTCCGATCAGCCATGTTTTCTGGGAATCCGACCGACGAGCGCCAACGTAGCACGCTGGCCCTCTCAACAGCCTTCGCTGGCCGTCACGATTTCGCCGGCGGCGCGCTGAATCGAAGTATGGCCCGACGTTGGCTGCGGTTATTCACCCGCGGCAACAAGCGGCGTCCCATCTGACGGCAATGGCTGCTCGACCATTTCCTTCTAGCCACGTCGCTGCGAGTGGCGGCCTGAAGTCGCGTACGTAAGGATCAGCCGAACCGGCGAGCCAAGCGCGCCCGGCAACCGCAGCGGCGGTGCCGTCAGCAAGAACGTAGAACACCTTTGCTCCTTCGGGGCCTCGAGGCAATCGGTCATCGGCTACGCGCGAGCGGCGCCCGGTCCCAACCCGTTGCGCAGGAAGCGCAGGTACGTCTTGATGACGGACTCCGGGATGCCGTCGGCGCGCTTGGGCTTGGCGAGATGGCTCACGTAGAGGTAGTCCCGTGCTGCGATCAGCAGGTAGGCGAGCGTATCGAGCTCGCTCTCCGCATAACTCGTGATTTCTCCCTCGATACGGGCGCGCTTGAGGAACTTCTTGTAGCGCTGCGTCACCTCGGAGTGGTGGCGCGCCCAGGCTGCCGGGGCCTCGACCTCGGCTTCGTTCAGTACGCGCCAGAACCACGGATTGGCAAAGAGATACTGGAACACGGTGCGCACACCAATCTCCTCTACCTCGAAGAAGCCCTTGGCGCCATGCGCACGCTGCCTGACCTCTTCGAGCATGTGCAAGCCGAAGTGCGGTAGCAACTCGTCGAACAGCGCCTGGCGCGATTCAAAGTAGAGATAGAAGGTGCCTTGCGCGATGCCGGCATGCGATGTGATGCGCTGGATCGACGCGTCGCGATAGCCGAACTCCCCGACCACATGCGCCGCCGAGTGCAGCAGTTGCTCGCGCGTCTTCGCGGCGCGTTCCTCCCGTGACTGGCGGACGACCGCTGACACGGGGCGGGCCTTTCGTGGTGCCGGAGCAGCAGTTTCCGAAGCCATTTCAATCCTTGTTTTCCGAGTGTTGCTCGCTGGGATGGAGCGCGATTTTCAGTCTAGCGGATGACCTTCGACGCGTGCGCATTGGCGTTTTCACCTAGCGCATTGTCGCGTGAACTCAACAAGAATGAACAATGAATCATCGTTCATTTCGATCGATGAATGAGGACAACCCAATCTCACATGAGTTCGAGCCGACCACCATCGCCTGCGCCAGGGACGCCCGAGTCCGCCGCCGCAGAAGAGGAATTCCGCCGCGAGGTCCGCGACTACTGCGAGCGCGAGCTGCCGCGCGACGTTCGCGAGAAAGTTCGCAGCAATCTCTTTCTCGACAAGGAGGACAACCTCGCGTTCCTGCGGTCGCTGGCGCGCCGCGGCTGGGTCGCGGGACATTGGCCGTGCGCGTACGGGGGCGCCGAGTGGACGCCCCTGCAGCGCTTCATCTTCGAGGAAGAAAGCACGCGCGGCGGCGCACCGTGGTTGATCCCCTTCGGCGTGAACTATGTCGGCCCGGTGATCTACACCTTTGGCTCGGCGGCGCAGAAGTCGCGCTTCCTTCCGCCCATCCTGGCGTCGCAGGAGTGGTGGGCGCAGGGCTATTCGGAGCCGGGCGCAGGCTCGGACCTGGCCGGACTCAAGACACGCGCGGTGCGCCGCGGCGACCACTACGTCGTGAGCGGCCAGAAGATCTGGACCAGCTATGTCCAATGGGCCGACTGGATGTTCTGTCTCGTGCGCACCAGCGAAGGATCAAGGCCGCAGCAGGGCATCAGTTTCCTGCTGATCGACATGCGCACGCCGGGCCTGACGGTGCGTCCCATCAAGACCATGGACGGGTGCCACCACGTGAACGAGGTCTTCCTCGACGAGGTGAAGGTGCCGGTGGAGAACCTGGTCGGCGAAGAAGGGAAGGGCTGGAGCTATGCCAAGTTCCTGCTCAGCAACGAACGCATCCTGTCCGCCGAAACCGGCCGCGCGATGCGCCAGCTAGAACACCTCAAGGCGCTGGTGGCGAGCACCCCGAGCGACAGCGTGGTCGACCGTTCGGCCTTCGACCGGCGCATCGCACAGATGGAACTCAAGCTGCACGCATTGCGTGCCTTCTGCCTGGCTTACGCGCGCACCATGGATCCAGGCCAGCCGCCCGGTGTCGAAGCGTCGGTCATGAAGATCCGAGGCTCTGAGCTCCAGCAACTGATCTCCGAGGCGACGCTGGACTGGCTCGGCAGCAGCGCCATCGTCTACGACCCGGCGGACGTCCATGGCAACCATGCCGTATCGCCCGTGGGCCCTCCCGATGCGAGTGGCGCGGTGCGCGAGTACCTGCACGGCCGGGCGTCGACCATCTACGGGGGCTCCAACGAGATTCAACGCAACATCATCAGCAAAGCGGAGCTCGGCCTGTGAAGCACAAGATCTGGCTCGACGAGGTCGACAGCACGCTCGACGACGCGGCGCGGCGCTACACCGCCGAACGCTACCGCCTCGAAGCACGGCAACGAATGGACAGCGCCGAGCGGCGTTTCAGTGCCGGTGTCTGGCGCGATATCGCCGACATGGGATGGCTGAGTGTTTCGACGCCCGAGGAATGCGGCGGGCTCGGACTGCGCGTCGCTTCCATCTGCCTGCTGGCGGAGGTCGCCGGGAGATCGCTGATGACCGAGCCGCTGACGAGCACCGGCGTGCTGGCGCCGCATCTCATCGCGCGCCACGGCAGCGACGCACAGCGAGAAGCACTGCTGCCGCGCCTGCTGCGTGGCGATCTTCGCGTCGCCTGCCTGCTCGACGCGGACGCCTTCCACGTCGAGACCGGCCGGCTGAGCGGCGGCAAGCCGGTCGCCATCGATGCCGACATCGCCGAATGCTTCATCGTCCAGGCGGACCACGGGCTCTGGCTGGTCGACGCCCAGGCGCACGGCGTGATGCGCAAGCCATTTCCTTTGCTGGACGGCCGGGGTGCGGCCTCGGTCACCCTCGAATGCGCCTCGGCCACGCGACTGGGCGGCAGCGACCCTTGCGACGTGCGGCAGGCATTGTTGCTCGCCTCGCTGACCACCGCGGCGGACTCGCACGGCGCAATGACGGCCGCCTTCGAACTCACGCTCGACCATCTGAAGACCCGCCGCCAGTTCGGCATGCCGTTGGGTGCCAACCAGGCGCTGCAGCACCGCGCGGTCGACATGTACATCGCGCTCGCGGAAAGCCGCGCTGTGCTCGACCAGGCAATCGACTCGCTCCAGGCTGGTGCCGCGCAAGCCGCGCGCGATGTGCTCGCGGCCAAGAGCCTGGTCTGCGACAGCGCCCGGCGCGTGACGCAGGAAGCGGTGCAATTGCACGGCGGCATTGGTGTCACGGACGAATACGCGGTCAGCCATTGCCTGCGCCGCGCCCGCGTCAACGAACAGCTGTGGGGCTCTGCCGAGCAGCACTTCCTGGCCTTTGCGGCCACCTCTGTGCCCAGTGAACATCCATAAGGACGTCTATGAATTTCGACGACTACGAGTGCATTGAATTCCGGCGGGAAGGCCGAGTGTTGACGCTGGCACTGAACCGTCCCGCACAGCGCAACGCGGTCAATGCGCGCCTGCATTTCGAGTTGTCGCGCGTTTTCAGCGACGCGCAGCGCGACCCCGATTCGGACGTCGTCATCCTGACTGGCAACGGCGCCGCCTTCTGCGCTGGCGGCGACATCGACTGGATGCAGCAATCGATCGACGTGCCGGCCGAATTCGAGAAGACCGCGCGCGAGGCCAAGGACATCGTCTACTCGCAACTCGACCTGGAGAAGCCTCTTATCTGCAGGCTCAACGGCCACGCCACGGGGCTGGGTGCCAGCCTGGCCTTGCTGTGCGACATCGTCATCGCTTCGGACGAAGCCAAGATTGGCGATCCGCACGTGAGCGTCGGACTGGTCGCCGGCGACGGCGGCGCACTGATCTGGCCGCAACTGGTGGGCTACGCCAAGGCCAAGAAGTACCTGCTGACCGGCGAGCTGATGCTGGCGGCTGAAGCCGAGCGCATCGGCCTGGTGACTGACGTCGTGTCGCGCGCCGAACTTGACGCCGCGGTCAACGCGATGGCGCAACGCCTGGTGTCTGGCGCGACCAAGGCGATCCGCTGGAGCAAGGTCACGACCAACTTGCCGCTGCGCCAGCTGTTCCACAGCTATTTCGACGCCGGCGTTGCCTACGAGTGCATGTCGAACCTCACGCAGGACCATGCGGAGGCCGTCAAGGCCTTCAGGGAGCGCCGCAAGCCGGTGTTCACCGGCCGCTAGTTTTCCATTGCCCAGATCAGCAGCTTGAATTCCCAGGAGACAAAACCATGAATCACATCGATCGCAGAAGCGTCCTCAAGTATTCGGCGGCTGCAGCCGCAGCGGCGACCGGCTTGCCCGGGCTCGTGCGCGCACAGGGCAGCGGTCCGCTGCGCATCGGCCTCATCACGCCGCTGAGCGGGCCGCAGGAGTTCATCGGCTCCTACGTGAAGAACGGGGCGGAGATCGCGGTCGAGCAGATCAACAAGGCCGGCGGCATCCTGGGCCGGCAGGTCGCGCTGGAGATTCGCGACGACAAGGCCAATCCGGCCGCGGCCCTCGCTGCCGCGCGCGAACTGCTGGGCAGCGGGGTCAACCTGCACATCGGAGGCATCTCCAGCGCAGTCGTGCTCGCGCTCGGCCCGGTGATGCAGCAGGAAAATGGCGTGTTCTTCACCTGCGGCGCGGGCACCGAGAAGATGAACCACGAGAACTACTCGCCCAACTTGTTCCGCCCCGGCGATTCGCCGGATGCGCGCACGCGCGCACAGGCCAAGTTGATGGCGCAGAAGTATCCCGACATCACGCGTTGGACCGGCCTGGTCCCCGACCATGAATACGGCCGCACGACCTGGAGCATCTTCGTGGACGGCTTGCTCGAGTTCTACCCGTCGATCGCCAAGAAGAAGCCGGAGATCCTCGACCCCATCCTGATGCCCTACGGCGTGGTCGACTATCGCAACTCGATCACGCAGGCGTTGCGCCAGCAGGCCGACGGCGTCTTCAATTGCACCTATGGCGGTGACGCGATCACCATGTTCCAGCAGGCGCGGGGCTTCGGGCTGATGAATCGCTACAAGGTCATCTGTGATGCCGCCAACGAATTCCTGGTTGCGCGCGGCCTCAAGCAGCAGTTCCCGGCGCAATGGACCGGAATGCACTACTACGCCGAAGCCAACAAGGGCAATCCGCTGAGCGACCGTTTCCTCGCGGACTACCAGGCCAAGACCAAAGATGCCGAGCCGCTCGGCTGGGCCGCCGAAGCGCATGCCAGCATCTACGCACTCAAGCAGGCGATCGAGAAGGGCAAGTCGACCGAGACCGCGGCCGTCATCGCCAACCTGAAGGGCATGACCTGGCAGACAGTGACCGGACCGCGCACGCTGCGCGCCGAGGACAACCAGGCCATCAAGGACGTGGAGATGGTCTACATCGAGCCGGCGGCCACCGAGAAGGGCTACAAGGTCACGCAGTACGTGAAGGTCGACGGCAAGTCGGTCATCTTCCCGCCCGCGCCGGGCAAGAAGCTCACCCTTCGCTCGGCCTGAGCGTCGGGCGAGTCCGAGACGACACCCCGATGCAAGCTGCCGACATCGTCACGCTGCTGGTCAACAGCCTCACCTGGGCCATGGCGACCTTTCTGGTCGCGGCCGGGTTGACGCTGGTGTTCGGAACCCTGCACATCCTGAACTTCTCGCACGGCGGGTTCTTCATGATCGGGGCCTACCTGGCCTATTCGCTGGCCAACGCGATCGGCGGCGCGCCGTCGATCGCGATGTACCTTTTCGGCTCGCTGGTCGCCGGCGTGCTGGTGGCCGTGCTGGGACTGGTGGTCGACCGGCTGGTGTTGCGCCGGCTGGCCGGGGTCGACGATGCCTACGTGCTCATCGCGACCTATGCGCTGCTGCTCGTGTGCGAGGGATCTACCAAGCTCCTCTGGGGGCTGAACTACCATAGCGTGCAACCGCCGGCGTCGCTGGACGGCGCTTGGCTCCTCGGCAACGCGGTGCTGCCCAAGCTGTCGCTGTTCATCATCGGGGCGGGGGTGATCGTGTTCGTCGCGCTCGAGTACTGCCTGAACCAGACCCGGCCCGGTCGCCTGGTCAAGGCCATCGCCGCCGACCCCTGGATGGCGCGCCTGCTCGGCGTCAATGTCCGGCTGGTCTACACGGCCACGGTGGCGCTCGGCTTCGCGCTGGCCGGCCTGGCGGGCGGATTGCTGGTGTCGAATCAGACGCTGTCGCCCACCCTGGCCAGCGCGTTCGTGATCCAGGCGTTCGGCGTCATCATCATCGGCGGGATGGGCAGCATCGCCGGTGCTTTCTTCGGCTCGATCCTGCTGGGCATCATCGATGCCTTCGGCCAATGGGTCCTGCCCGGGCTGCCGGGCTTGCCGTTCTTTCTGGCGATGACCCTGATCCTGCTGTTGCGGCCGCAAGGCCTGATGGGTCGGAGGAACCACTGATGCGCGGCTCAACCTTTCTCGGCGGCGGCGGCCGCCGGCGCGACGCCCTGATCCTTCTGGCGGTCGTGGTGCTGGGCCTGTGCGTGCCGAGCTTCCTGAATCGCGGGCTGGTGTTCATCGCCGGCATGATTTGGATCAACGCGGTGTTCGGCCTGTCCTTCAATCTGCTCTTCGGCTTGTCTGGTGTGCTGAGTTTCGGGCAGGCGATGTTCTTCGCGGCGGGGGCCTACGCCACGGCCGTCTTTACGCAGCAGTTCGCCTTGCCCTTCATCCCCGCGTTGCTGCTGTCGGCCCTGGTCGGCGCATTGCTCGCCGCCGTGGTCGGCTTGGTGGCCTTGCGCCGCAGCGAAGGGGTCTATTTCGCGATCCTCACACTGGCCTTCGCCGAACTGGTGCACCTGTTGATCGCCAACACCGCCGTTTTGGGGCGCAACGACGGGCTCGCCGGCCTACAGCGGCCCGCGCTCGGCCTGGGCGGCTGGCGGATCGACCTGGCGGCAGGCGACAACTTCTACTTCTTCATCGTGGCGATGTGTGCGCTTCTCATCCTGCTGATCCGATGGATCGTCGACACGCCATTCGGACGGGCGCTGCAGGCCGTGAAGCAGGACCCGGAGCGCGCCGAGTTCCTCGGTATTCCGGTGCGCAAGCATCGCCTCGCAATCTTCACGCTGGCTGGCGCCACCACGGCCACCGCCGGGGCGCTGGTGGCGCCCTGGGCCCAGATCGTCACGCCGGAACTGGCCCATTGGGCGAACTCCACCAGTCCGATCCTCTACACGCTGCTCGGTGGGAGTGCCTATTTCTGGGGGCCGGTGCTGGGCGCGGTAGTGCTGTCGGCGGTGTTCTACGTCACGCGCACGCTGGTCGGCATGTCGGACATGGTCACGGGCCTGTTGCTGCTGGTGGTCGTGGTTTCCTTACCCGGCGGCATCCTCGGCCTGCTGACGCGCTTGACGCGAGGGGAGGGCAAGCGATGAGCGAGACCATGCTGCTGCAAGCCAATGCGCTCGACAAATCCTATGGCCCCATCCGGGTGCTGCGCGACGTGAGCCTGACGATCGGCGCGGGCGAGTCCCACGTCGTGATCGGGCCCAACGGAGCGGGCAAGACCACGCTGTTCAAAGTGCTCACGGGCGAGCTCTACGCTGACCGTGGCGCGGTACGTTTTCAGGGCCGCGACGTGACGCGCATGCCGGCGCACCGGCGCGTGCACCTCGGCTTCGGGCGCACCTTTCAGGTGGCGAAGGTGTTTCCCAGGTTCAGCGTACAGGACAACCTGCGTGTAGCGCTGGAGGCACGGGTGCGGCGTGGCAATCCCCTGGGGGGCGTGTCCGCCGCGCAAGCGAAGGCATTCGGCGAAGCGACCGAGAGCCTGCTGGCCGACACCGGCTTCGAGGCCCAGCGCGATGCGATTGCAGGGACGCTGGCTTACGGCGACCGCAAACGGCTGGAGATGGCGATGGTGTTGGCGCTCGAGCCGGCCGTCCTCTTTCTAGACGAACCGACCGCCGGTATGTCGGCGGCGGAGCGCCAGGCGACGGTGCGGCTGCTGAAGACCGTCAAGGGCAAGCGACGTCTGTCGATGCTCATGACCGAGCACGACATGGAGGTGGTGTTCGGCTTGGCCGACCGGATTTCGGTGCTGCACCACGGACAACTCATTGCCTCGGGAACGCCGGACGACATCCGCCGGGACGCCCGCGTCAAGGAGGTGTATCTGGGCGATGGAGAAGATCATGCTTGAGGTGCGCCAACTGCACGCGCGTTACGGTGACAGCCAGGCGCTGTTCGGCATCGACATCGATGTGCCCCAGCGATCGGGCGTGGCCCTGCTGGGGCGCAACGGCGCGGGCAAGTCGACGCTGCTGAAATCGCTCCTCGACGCCGGACCTCAGTCGACCGGGGACATCCGTTTCGACGGCCAGTCGCTTCAGGGCTTGCCGACGGAGGCGAGGGCGCGGCTCGGCCTGGCGTTGGTGCCGGAGGACCGGCGCATCTTCACCACGCTGACGGTGCGACAGAATCTGGAACTGGCCTGGCATGCGGCCAAGCCCGGCGCCACCCCGATGCGCGTGGACCAAGTCTGCACGCTGTTCCCGCTGTTGTCGGACCTGCTCGACCGGCTGGGCTACCAATTGTCCGGCGGACAGCAGCAACTGGTGGCGGTCGCGCGCGGACTCATGGCGTCGCCGCGTCTCCTGCTGCTCGACGAGCCGGCCGAGGGGCTCGCCCCCAAGGTGGCGCACGATCTGGCAATGCAGGTGGGGCAGGCCCGCGACAAGCTCGGGCTCACCGTCCTGGTGGCCGAGCAGAGTATTTCGTATGCGCGGCAATGCACGGAGTACGTCTACCTGCTGGACAGCGGAACGCTGGTCTTCCAGGGCAGTTGGGCTGCATTCGACGCACGACCTGAACTCAAGTCGCGCTATCTCGCGGTGTGAGCCGCGGCCTCAGGAGAATTTTTTGAAGCAGGACATCAGCGGTTGGAACGTCCAGTGGGACGAAGAAAGCGCCGCGCAATGGGTGCGCGAGGGGAAATGGCTCGACCGCACGGTGGCGGGCGCGGCGCGCGCGCTGGCGGCGAGCGAGCCGGGCCGCGTGACCCAGGTGTGCGGCGGGCGGAACGTGACGGCGGGCGAGGTGTGGCAAGGCGCGACCCGGCTGGCCGAGGCACTGCGACAACGGGGCTTCAAGGCAGGGGATGTCCTGGCGTTCCAGACCCCCAACTGGCACGAGGCGGCCTTCATCAACGTGGCCGCCTGCCTGCTGGGTGTGGTGGTTTGCCCGATCGTCTCGATCTATCGTGACCGGGAGGTCGAGCTGATCCTCTCGGACAGTCGGGCCAAGGGGATCTTCGTGGCGCAGAGTTTCCGGGGCTTCGACTTCGCCGCCATGCTGGCGCGAATGCGGCCGGCCTTGCCGCACCTGCAGTCGGTCTGGACCGTGCGCGGCGGCGGTGGCGCGGTAGCCGATGGCGACCTCGCGCGGCTGATCGACAGTGCGCCGACTCTGGCGCTCGACGGCCTGCCACCCGTGTCGCCGGACGCCGTCAAGCTGGTGCTCTACACCTCGGGCACCACGGGCCAGCCCAAGGCGGTGCTGCATTCGCACAATTCCCTGGTCCGGGCCACGCTGATGTGCGCGCGCCATTGGGGCATCCTCTCCGGCGACACCACGCTCATGCCCTCGCCGGTGACGCACGTCACCGGCTTCAGCCATGCCCTGGAAATGCCCTTCTACGGTGGCACGCGCTGCGTGCTGATGGAGAAGTGGGACGCGCGGCAGGCGGCCGACATCATCGATCGCGAAAAAGTGGTCTTCACGATCGGCGCAACGCCTTTTCTGCAGGAGCTGATGGATATCGCCGAGGCCTCGGAGCGTACCCTGCCGTCGCTGCGGCTCTTCCCCTGCGGCGGGGCGGCGGTGGCCCCGGAGATCATCTACCGCGTCGCGCGCGTGCTGCCCAACTGCCGTGCCTTCCGGGTCTACGGCTCAAGCGAGGCGCCAATGATCACTCTGGGCTTCTGTGGCGCAGGGCAGGAGCGCCTGGCAGCGGAGACCGACGGCGAGGTGGTCGACTACGAAGTCAAGGTGATAGACCTTGAGGGCCACACGCTCCCGGTCGGACAGGAGGGCGAACTGTGCGCGCGCGGGCCATCGCTGTTCCTGGGCTATGCGGACCCCGTGCACAGCGCCGAGGCTTTCGACGCCGAGGGCTACTTCAGGACCGGGGATATCGGCTACCTCACGTCGGAGCGGGCGGTGGTGTTCACTGGCCGCATCAAGGACCTGATCAACCGAGGGGGCGAAAAGATCAGTGCGAAGGAAGTGGAAGACCTGCTGCACCAGCACCCGGCGGTGTTGGGCGCGGCAGTGGTTGCGATGCCGCACGCCCGCCTGGGCGAGACGGTCTGCGCCTACGTGATCGCTCGGCCCGGTTGCAGCACGGACGCTGCGGGCATCCATGCACTGCTCGATGCCGCCGGCGTGGCCCGCCAGAAGTACCCCGAACTCATCGTGTTCGTCGAGCAGTTTCCCACCACGGCCTCGGGCAAGGTAAAGAAAGACCTGCTGCGCGTGGACGTGCGCGAGCGGCTCGCTTGGCGATAGCGGGGCCGGCGAACTCGAGGACCAGGTGCTTGCGTTCACGGACAGCGTCGTTCTGTTGGTCAAGGCTCCGGCGGTGCAGTTCGAAGCGCTTCGTGAATCCTTGTCGCCGCGCGCGATCACAGAGTTGCTCATGACCATCGGGACCTACATGATGGTCTCGCGTGTGCTGGAGAACCTGGAGGTCGAGATCGAGCAGGATGGCGTCGACATCGCGAACCGCAACTACTACCCCGCGCCATCGGACGAGCGGAACAGTGGCTGAGGATCAACGTCGAGACGACGCAGGCTGCATCTTTGCACCTAATAGGCAGATGTTAGAGATCGCTGCCATCGCAGGCGACTGACAACGCTATCGGCGAAGTTCCCATGCTGGCGGACTTGCTGGCGCAGATTTCCTGAAATGAGTGGTTTCATTTGACTTGGCGATGGCACGTATGACACCAAGGCATGTCACGAGGCCATCGCAGAGCGCAAGGCGTGCTGCGATCATCCGCGATGGACGGGTGTATGACGGCGGAGAGCCCTTCTGAGGCAGTTGATGGTTTTCAAAGCAGTCATTTGCCGACCAAGTTGTCGACCAAAGAAAAAACAGCCGCAGACCAGCCTGTGCATCTGACTACAACAACGACGGAATCTTGCGCTTCGCCACTGGCCGGATGTTGTAGCGCGCAAGCGTGGCGTCGGACGTGCGACCGGTCTGCTCCCTGATCTGGAATGGCTGGAGTCCGGCTATTGCAGCTTGCGTGCAATAGCCGGCACGCATTGAGTGACCGGACACATCGGCTTCGCGGCCAAGTATTCAGACTGCATTGACCTTTGGTGTGTCCCCAGAATCCACCGCTTGACCAGCGCCGCCACGCGGTGGATGCCGGCCGTGGCACATACGGCGGCACTTCCGAGCCGAGCATCACAGTGCGCTGGTGGTGGTAGCCCAAATCTTTCAGCGGCTTGTTGTAGGCACCCGAACCCTCGGTGCGCACCTGGGCGCCAGGCTCGATGCTCTCCTGTGCCTCTTTTGGCCAAGTCCAGCGCCATGATGAGTTGGCCACCGTTGGCAAGGGCAACGTCCTCTCATTCCCTGGATTTCGCGTCTGGCGCGTTGCCGCACAGCCCAGCGGTCGCGTACCACGAGTTTCTTCGACTGCCTCTTCTTAAGCTTAAGCATGCACATCGTGTTCGGGCAACTCAAGAAATGGGAGAAGGCGCTCGAGAAGACGACTCGCAACTTCCGGGGATTCTCTGGAAGGCTCACTTGCGTTGATTTGATTTCGCCCCCCCTACTCAGGGGGGGTGCAGTCAAATCGCATGTTGTTTAATTAAATGAATGCATTGAATTAATGAATAAGTTTCATGTAATGCTATTTAATTAAATAATATGAACCGTATAAAGCTGAGCGAAATTTCTGAGATCTGCAGGCGCACGCCATCTATTTTGTTTCTTGGTACGAGTCTTACATTGGCTGCATGTGGTGGTGGTGGTGGTGGCGGCGGTGGGAGCAGTGGCGGCGGCATAGCAGGTCTTCCATTGGCAGGAGCACCGGCACCAGCACCAGCACCAGCACCGGCACCAGCACCGGCACCAGCACCAGCACCAGCACCAGCACCAGCACCAGCACCAGCACCAGAACCAGCACCAGCACCAGCACCAGCACCAGCACCAGCACCAGCACCAGCACCAGCACCAGCACCAGCACCAGCACCAGCACCAGCACCAGCACCGGCACCAGCACCAGCACCGGCACCGGCACCAGCACCAGCACCGGCACCGGCACCGGCACCGGCACCGGCACCGGCACCCGGCGTGAGCTATCGAATCGACAAGATGGAGCTTGCACAGTCCATGGTGTTTGCATCAAGCGATGCCGCACTCGTACTAGTCTCTGATCGCGACGTGCTCGTTAAGGTGAACTTGGTTGCAGACAAGGCATCGAATAGCAAGCCGACAGGGAAGCTGCTCGTTATGGATGGTGCCGGCAAGCTTCTGCGCGAGCTGCCGTTGAAAACGCCAACAGCGGCAGTGCCAACTATTGCGCCAACCCGACCAAGCTTTGCGGACAGCTTCAGCGTCACAGTTCCCGCGGAGCTCGTAGGCAGCGGGCTGCAGCTCAAGGCGCAGTTCCAACCTGCAGCCATTACGGAAGCAGTCATCGCACCTCGCGTGGGTGGCGGACGCAAGCTCACGCACGTTTCCGTTCCGATCCGTATTGGTCAAACGGTGGCGGTACCGCCGGTGAGTTCTGCCAGGGAATTGAAGGCCGCGATGCCCGTCGCTGATTTCGCACAGTCCAATCACGCGCCATACCAGTCCCAAAAAGTGCTGACGATGCCGACAACCGACGCTGAATGGAGTACAGCGTATGCCCGCCTGCTGGATGAGATTAATCAGTTGCGTATCTTGGAGGGCGCCGGCACCAATAGCTACTACTACGGATGGATTCCGAAGGAGGTGCTGGGCCTGGCAGGACTGGGTTATAGGCCCGGAAAGGCGGCGGTCGGATTGGACTTTGTACGGAACCCCACCATCGGTCTGGAGACGATGGTGCACGAAGTCGGACACAACCTGAGCCTGCGGCACGCGCCTTGCGGGGGCCCGGCGAGCCCGGACCCGCAGTACCCATACGCCAATGCCGCCCTGGGGGCTGGATCTCGTTTTATCTGGGGCTACAACAGCCTGAAGAATTCATTCATTGATGCCACCGCCCCCAGCGAGCACGACATCATGAGTTACTGCAGTGGGGCGTGGTTTTCAGACTATAACTACCGCCTCATGCAGGTCTATCTGACTCCCGCGGATGCGTTCGTCCTGCAGTCGAGCGACATGCAAACTACAAAGACCAGCTTGCCTCAAGAGCTTCTTCTCGTGAGTGGATCCGTCATGGGCGATCAAGCCACGCTCAACCCGGTGAAGGCCTTTGAAGGTACAAAAAATGAGCCCGACGAAGGGCCCTATCGTCTGCGTATCACGACGGCTCAGGGGAAGACGTTCGAATATCCGTTCGCTACGCAGGAGCTGGACCATGTGCCGGGCGCCGAGCGGTTTGCTATTGCAATCCCCAACCCGGGATTGATCTCGGCGCTGGAGGTTGTTCTCAATGGCCGAGTACTGGCGCGTCAGGCCTCATCTGCTGCTGTTTCGGGCGCTTCCAGTACACAGGAAAAGGCCGTGGTTACGATGCTGACGTTCAGTGAGTCCGGCGGACGTCTGCGCGTGAACTGGGATGCCTCGCGCTATCCGTTCCTCACAGTGACACACGTGGGGACTAAACGCACCACACTCGCTCTTGACGCACAGGGCGGACGCCTGGATCTGGAGCTATTAGGCGTTCCCACCGGAGGGCAATACGAGTTCGGCTTGTCAGACGGCGTCAATACCACCCGGGAAACGCGTTCGCGATAGGTGCGACCGCGTCGGCGTGTCCCTGAGCCGGTTGGTGCGCGTGGGCGTCTCTGCCCACGTTCGCGTCGGTCGTTGCATGCAAGACCGTCACCGGGGGCGGTGGTTTTCATACGGCTTCCTTCTACCTGGCCAAACGGCTGCGTAGCACCCAAGAGTAATTTCGATGAGATCTTTGAATCGACGAACGACCCCTTCGCTTTTATTCGCAATCTGCGCACTGGTCTTGTCCGCATGCGGAGGTGGATCATCCGGAGGCACTTCGGGCGGATTTCCTCCTTCCGTGACGGGCCCTGCCGGGCCAGTAACCTCCATAGATGGGGAGGATTCGCCCACTCCCGTCGTTCCTCCGAAAGAAGCCAGTGCATTGCCTTGGAGTGAGGGCGAACTGGCATACGCCTTGGCCACGCCTCCGGCGCGCTGGTTCTACGACATCACGGCCGCGAGCACGGCGCGGGGGTTGCGCAACGACCTCAGCGGTGCGCTGGTGGGGGAGGTGCAGTTTGTCCAGAGTCACGCCGCTGCGCCTGCAGGCAACGATGCGCGTGAGTTGCCACGGCCGGTAGCGCTGCGTGAAGCGCTTGTGTTGCTGCTGACGGACGGCAAGCCGGCTGGCGCCGACCCGGTCAAGGACAAGATGCTTGTGACAGCTCGCCGCAATGGGGTGGTTCTGGGCACTCAACGGATGCGTCCGCCTGTGCTCTTGCCGCGCAGCGACAACGGCGCCATGGACGGCAGAGGAGACGTTGGCTATTCCAAGCGAGCTTGGTCCTCCGTCCTGCCTTATGAATGGATGCGGCCGGGCCTTGAGCTTGAGTTTTCGTTCGTTGCAGCTTCCGGCGACTCGTCGTCAGGCAAACTTGCCGCCAACAGTATTGAATTCGGCGCGCCCACCGAGTTGGTGGTGCAAAACATTCGCTTGGGCATGCTCACGCCGCCGAATGCCAAGACGGGTTATCTGATGCAGCAACCCGAACGCGCAGGTACAGACTATTTCCAAACGCTGCCGATCTCGCGTCTCACTGTCGCCCAGTATCAAGATGTGCAACTCGACAGGGTCATCGTATCGACCGGAGGCGGCGCCATCTACACAACGAGCAACCCAAGCCCTCAAAACGGCGGCGTCTACGATGGCGACATGCGCGAGGACGTGGCCAAGGTCCAGGTGGCACAAGGCATCAATCTCGCGAACTATGGACTCGTCGACTCGCTGATCAACGAGACCTCTCCAGAGACATTCAGTCAGCGCGTCGTGCATCATGCACGTGGTCTGTACGCCAACGGGGTCGTGGACCATGGCCTGTCGGGTGGCAATGGAATGATCACGCTCTACAACTCCATCGGCAATGAGTTCTCCCATGAAATGGGGCACAGCTACGGGTTGGGGCATTACCCGGGGCTCTCCGCTGACGCCAAGAATCCTGTCCACCATGCTGACAGCGGATGGGGCTATATCGGTTGGCGCCAGCGCCTGCGAGGCAATCTCAAATGGAACAGCGCGTTCGATCCCCGCGGAACTGATAACAGTGGGAGCAGCTACTACAGCGGAAACTTTGATGGCGTCTTCAATTACGGCGCTGATGCGATGTCGGGAGGCTCAACGCAATCGGCCTTTTCGCAATACACCCACCATACGGGATATTCGGCGCGGCGCATCCAGTCCTATCTATCCACCGCGCGATCGGGTGGCGCCCGCGCCATACCGGACCCAACCTACCCGAGCGGATGGCGGGCGTGGGACCCTGCGTCGGGCGAATGGGTGGACAGAAGCAGACTGTCTCCCGCCTTTTCTGCCCCCAAGCCCAGCGCGGCGGGTGTTTCCGTTGTGACGATCCTAGGGGGTTACCAGACAGTCAATCCAGGGCTGAACCTGGTGTATCCAGGCTTCTTTGGAAGCTGGGGCGTTGTATACGACAACTTGGCGCAGCCGGCATCGGAAGAGGGCGCCTGCTGGCTCGAGGTCTCTTTGGCCAGTGGCACTCCCCTGCGCGTTGCGTTAACCCCCAGCAAGTCTGCGTCGGAGCCGCCTCGAAAGTTCCATTTGAACGTGGCGGCAAGCCGACAGCCGCGCGAGGCAGCAATCAAATGTCGCACCGCTGCCGGAGAGACGACCCTCGCTCAACAAGCACTGGGTGCGCCGGTCGCTCCCTTTCCCGCAACGGTCGATGTGGGCATGGAGCGCGGGATGACGGCGCTGCGCGATATGGAGCTCGCACAACTGAACAGTTTTCTCGAAAAGAAGACTGTGGGCAGCGTGCTCGACGCCGATCAGCAGGAAATATTGCTCCAATGGCGCAATCAACTCAATTCGATGTCGGTGGCTTCTCAAGCTTGGATCAAAGACTGGCTGGAGGTACGCGAAAAGACGCTCTTGCTCAATGCCCATGTTCGCACTGAGCGAGGCCTTTTGCAGCCCACTGCGAGCGCAACGGGTGTCGCACAGTTGCGAAAGCAAGCAGTCGCGTTGGGTTTGCTCGACAACCAAGGGACTCTGCTAAAACCGACTTCGGCAGCACTCAGACTGCAGAGTAACGGCTCGTGCCTGTCCATCGACGATCCCGGATCGGACATGCCGAAATTGCTGAGCGAGTCCACACAAACCTGTAAAAGCACCGCACAACAGCAGTGGTGGATGGACGGTCAAGGGCGAATCCACAATGCGGCTCGTCCAGACCTCTGCTTGCGAACTGACGGCGGGTGGTATAGCGCCATCACGCTTGGGGCGTGCCAATTACAAGATCGAGGACAGGCCTTCGTTCAACAAGAAAGTGGGCGCCTTCAGGCAGTCAACTACGACAATCGGTCCATCGAGGCGGGTAGTCCGGTTCACATCATGAATAACGATGAAAGTAGCTCAAAAAGTTGGAGCAAACTGCCATCCGATTCACGCGCACTTTGGACGTTGCTTGAGTCCGATAGCCTGCTCGCGCTATGGCGTCAGTTTGGCGCGGACGCGAAGCCCTAACGCGAAGCTCGCCACCCCTGGACGAGATGCGGGTTGTCGTTGAAAGCCTTCTGGCACGGCAGCTCGCTGCCATCGCTTCGATGGGGGCAATAGAAAGAGGTATTTCTGTTGGTGTTTGGTGCGTCCGAGCTCCGGTCGATGTTGACAGCCCTTGGGGAAACAAGTTGCCGCGGTAATTCTGATACGGCCAAAGACGGTGAATCCGAGTTTGGCGTTGCGGCTCACGCTCCAGGCGCCGGCTCGATTGCACTCGCGTCAGATAGCCATAGCCATAGATGTAGATCTTCAGCAGCACTGCGGGGTGCTACGACGGTCGACCAGTGACAGCCGGCTGTGCACCGTCAAAGCCAGGTTCCTGCAGCCTTATTAGCTCATCGACGAAGACGTCGACGACACGCGCTGGATTTTCCTCGGCAATGTAGTCGTCAAGGCACTCAGGCAGCAGCGCGACCTGGCTGCGACTCTCGCCTTCGATGAATCTCTTCATGAGCTACCCCGCTGAGAACAGGGGTCTCAATTCCATTTTTTGGTGCCGGTTTGCCGACGCGTTCTCACACAGCCTCAGTCTCAAGCTGACGTTTATCTTCGAAGTCACTTTCGGTGAAGAAACTCAGTGATCGCACTCCCAAAGATCTGCATTCCTTCACGGATTTCCACCTCGGTCAGGCTCGCATAACCGACCACGAAACCCGCGGGTCGTGGCGGTCGCTGTTCGCCCTGTGCGAAGAGCGGAGAAATCGGATAGATGCCGACACCGCGCTGCTTCGCAAGCAGCACCAGCGGCGTCTCCTGATCGGGACGCAAGGATGGAATCCAGATCACCACGTGCAGTCCTGCGGCGCTTCCCGTGACAACGGCATCGCCTGGCAAGCAGTGCTCGATCGCCGCGAGGAGCGCGGCCAGTCTGCGCTCGTTGGTACGCCGGATCCTGCGGATGTGCCGTTCGTAGGCACCACTATCGATCAGCGCTGAGAGCACCCGTTGCTCGAGCACGGGCGCGTGGCGATCTGCAAGCCGTTTGGCTTGCCTGAACACCGGCACCAGCGCCCGCGGCAAGATCAGATAGCCCAGCCGAAGCTGTGGCGAGAGCGCCTTGGAGAAGGTGCCGATGTAGATCACCCGGCCCTCGTTGTCGATGGACTGCAGTGCATCGATGGGCCGCTGCCGGTAGCGGAACTCGCCGTCGTAGTCGTCTTCGACGATCCACGCCAGGCACCGTTTCGCCCATGCGAGCAGCTCCAGTCGTCGGCCTGCGGGGAGCACGCCGCCAAGCGGGAACTGATGCGATGGCGTCACGTAGGCAAGGCGTGGCCGGCCCGTCTCGGGCAGGCATGCGGTCTGCAGTCCCTGAGCATCCACGGGCACGAGCAGTGCCTTCGCCCCGGTCGCCTCGAAGCAGCGTCGCGCCATCAGGTAGCCGGGTTCCTCGAAGACGAACGTATCCCCGGCGTCGAGCAGCAACCGGGCGCAAAGGTCGATGCCCTGCTGCGAGCCATGCACGATCACGATCTGGTCGGCGTCGCAGCTGAGGCCGCGTGCACGTTGCAGGTAGCCGCGCAGCGACGTACGCAAGGACTCCTCGCCTTCCGCCGGGATGTAGCGCAGGCTGTGCTGTGGGCGCAGCAGTTCGGCCTGGTATGCACGACGCCATGCCTGCGCAGGGAAGTCGCGTGCAGCGATCGCGCCATAGAGAAAATCGATGCGGGCCGAAAGTGCATCAGGAAGCGCCGGCGCGTCGATGTCGGCGACACGTCTTCCAAACGCAGACAAAGCGATGTCTTTGGTGCCCGCGTCCGGGATCGGGCGACCATGAACCGTCGGCGCCACGTGGCTTGCCACACGCGCTGCTCGCCCGACTGCGGTCACCAGATAGCCCTCGGCAGCAAGCTGCTCGAAGGCCGCGGTCACGGTCGTGCGCGACACGCACAGCTCGGCCGCCAGAGCCCTCGTGGAGGGCAATTTCGCGCCAGCGGGCAGCGATCCGTCGGCCATCTGCCCGCGCAGCGTGCCGTAGACACGACGCCCGCTGCCAGGTGCCTCAGTGGTTTGCTTGGAGCGCAAAGAAAAAAACTGGCCCATCGAAAATTGATCAAACTGGTTCTTCTCATTGTGCCGCTTCGGAACGACAGTAGAGGACCCACCTTTGCTGCCAGACACCGATGTACATCCCTCCGCACTTCGCCGTGATCAGCCAGGAGCCGCTCCACCGGCTCATTCGAGACAACCCGCTCGGCACGCTCGTGACGCACGGGCCTTCGGGCCTGGACGCGGACCATGTGCCCTTCGAACTCGAGCCGGAGGTAGGCCCGCATGGCCTGCTGCTGGCGCATGTGGCGCGCGCGAACCCCGTGTGGCAATGCAACCCGACCGGAAGCCAGGTCATGGTGGTCTTCCGAGGTGCACAGGCATACATCTCGCCCAACTGGTATCCGACAAAACATGAGGCGCACCGTCAGGTGCCGACCTGGAACTACGAGGTGGTCCATGCGCACGGCGTCCTGACCGTTCAGGATAATGAGCGCTTCGTGCGTCGGATGGTTGCGCGATTGACCCGGCGGCACGAGGCGGATGAAGCGAAGCCTTGGAAGATGGGCGACTCGGCTCCCGAATTCCTCGACGTCCTGCTCCAGAGCATCGTGGGCATCGAGATCGCCATCACCTCACTCGTCGGCAAGTTCAAGCTGAGCCAGAACAAGGAGCCGCGCGATCGTGCTGGAGCTTCCGATGCGCTGGAGGCACGAGGGCATGTCGATCTGGCTGCGCTCATGCGGCCGAATCACTCATGAACCGGCCGCGACGAAATGCAAATGTTCTTCCTCGCTTTTCTTTGCACGGCCACGGTGCTCGCCCTCACGCCCGGGCCGGGCACATAGCCTACGCCGTGGCGCGAACCGTCGGCGGTTGACGTGCCGAGGGGCTGGCCTTATGCCTGGGAACAGGCATCGGCCGCCTGTTCCACGTTCTTGCGGCTGCCTTCGGTTTGGCCGTCCTGATCGCGCAGTCGACCGCGGCTTTCGGCATGGTCAAGTACATTGGCATCGCCTACCTTGTCTGTCTTGGAGTCCGCATGCTGACCAGCAAGACGCAGGATTCGAGTGCCGTGTGCGTGAAGTCGAAGGGCGTTCGAAGAGCGCTCGCTGAAGGGATTGCGGTCGAGGCTTTGAATGTGAAGACCACGCCCTTCTTCCTTGCCCTCTTGCCACAGTTGGTCTCACCGTCAGCGCTGTTCACGGCTCAGGTCGTGTTGCTCGGCAGCATCTGTGTTGCACTGAACACACGTGCTCGCCTGACAACACGGCGTGCGAAGGCTTCTTCTGCCGGCTGAAAATGGAACTGTTCGACGCTTGAGACTGGAGGATCGCCCCGGTCGAGCAGTTCATCAAAGAAGTTGATTCCTACATTCACCGCTACAACGAGAAGCGGATCAAGATCTCCCTTGGTTCTCTCTCTCAGCCCGATCGAATACCGACAAAGTCTCGGACTTGCGACATGAAACCAATCCAGGTTCTTATCCGCACTCCCTCAAGAATAGTTCAACAAACTTCCAACTCGCCACACTGGGACCGGAGCTCCTCCATTGCCCCGATGCGGGCCTTCTGGCCTTCCTGGGCTATGCCATCGGCAAGGTGGTCTGCATCGATACCCGTTGGTTGAAGGCGTCAAACCACTTCGCGCTGTTCGGTGCCTGGGCGCGCCAGTCCACCGAGGGAAAGCGGAAGTCCATGTAGCCCAGCGCGCAACCGAAGGCGATGGTGCCGATGTCGACGCGCTCGCCGAACGACGGCGCCGCCGCCTCGAGCCATTCGAGGCCGGTGCGCACCTTGTCGAGCTGGCCATCGGTCCAGTCGCTCCAGCGCAGCGCTTCGGGCCGCAGCATGGTCTCGTAGCGCGCGAGCAGCGCGGCGCCGGTCATGCCGTCGGCCAATGACAGCTCGGTCAGGCGCTCCCAGCGCGCGGGCCCGGTGGCCGGGAACAGGCCACCGCCGTGTGTCGTGTCGAGGTACTCGCAGATCACGCGGCTGTCGAACAGCACCTGGCCGTCATCGGTGAGGAAGGTCGGCACCTGGCCCAGCGGGTTGTTGGGGAGGATGCTGGCGTCACGCTTCACCGGGCCGGCGGCGCTCGGGAGCTTTTCGATGCGATCCGCCACGCCCAACTCGTGGGCCACGACCATGCACTTGCGCACGAAAGGAGACGCGGGGGAGAAGAAGATTTTCATGATGGTGAGAGTTTGTGTCAGGCGCGTGCCACGATAACTAAACCGAAGCCAATGCCCTTTCAGTGGCAGTTTTTTAGCTGCTTTGTGTCGAGACTCCAAATGACAGCGTCACTCGTCGACACTGCCACTGCACCGGCCGCCAGTGCGCCGCGCACGTCGTTTTGCGTGCTCACGAAACCCGAGGCAATGATGGGTGGCAAGGCGTTGCGCTCCTTGATGGCGATGTGCGGGAGCATGGGCGCAGGCATCAGCTGAACCAGATTGGGATCGCTCTGCTCCACTGCCTTCACACTGCGCGGCCAGGTCGAGCGGTCGGTCACGAACACCTTCTGTATGGTCATCAGGCCAGCCCGGTTTGCGCGTTGGATGGTGGCCACGCGGGTAGAAACCAGGCTGGTTGCGCCGATCTCGGCCAGATATTCGACGCCGCCCTTGTCTGGTGAGATGCCCTCGCAACTGTCGATGTTGACGATCACGATCTTGTCGGCGCGCGTGATGATCCCCACCACGGCATGCAGCTTGCGCAGTTCCACGTTCGCGACGATGGCGATCTCGCTTGGGCTGTCGAGGAAGGCGTCAATCTGCTCCGTCCCATAGAGCGTCGCAATGATCGGGTGCCGCGCAAGGCGCGCGCCGAGGGAGCGGTCCATTTGATGAAACTCAGTCTGCTTGGGCGGGCAGCTCGTCACTCAGGCCGAGCTTGCCAGGGTTTAGGATATTTTTCGGGTCCAGCGTGCGCTTGATGGCCTGCAGCACAGCAAAGGCGCTACCCAGAGAATCGGCCATGTAGGGCGCACGCAGCAACCCCACGCCATGATGATGGCTCAGAGCGGCATTGTGGCGTACCAGCACCGCATTGGCCGCATCCCAGGCGGCGCGGTACCAACGCGCGCGGTCCGCTACCTCGACTTCGCCGCGCAGCGAGAAGTACAGGCAGGCACCGTCCACGTAGGCGTGCGACTGGTGGGCCGAGCCGGCCAGCGTGCCTGGCACCGCGTTGATAGCAGCCACCACCTCGTCGTAGATGACGGGCAGGTCGCTCCAGCGGCCGCTCATCTCCAGCGTGTCGGCTACGAAGCCGGGGCTGCGTTTGAAGCCTTCGGCGCTCTTGCCGGTGAGATAGCGCGTGTCGAGCCAGCGCTCGAAGATGACCGGGCCGTCGAGCTCCCGTCCGAGTTCCTTGCACACGCGCTCGCTGATGACCATGACGGCATCCACCATCTCGGGCGCACCTTCGTCGGCAATCAGCAGCACGTGCGTGTCAGTCAGCTCGAACTGCACCTTGCTTTCAAGCGCGTCGTACAGCCTCAGGGCGGCCGGGTTCGCGCCGCGCTGCATGATCTCTCGACAGGCTTGCAGGCCGGTGGCGAAGCTGTCGAACCCGTAGGCGATTGCGCGGCCATGGTCGGGCAGGCGGTGCAGCTTCAGCCGCACACGCACGATCACACCGAGCGTGCCCTCGGAGCCGATGAAAAGCTGCAGCAGATCGGAGCCCACGGCCGCGCGCGAGTAGCCGCCCACGGTCACCAGGCTGCCGTCGGCCAGCACCACGTCCATGCCGAACACCATGTCCTCGATCTTTCCGTAGCGCGTGGACAATTGGCCCGCGCCGCGGCATGCGACCCAGCCGCCGACGGTGCTGATGCCGAAGGATGACGGCCAGTGGCCCATGGTCATCCGGTGGTCGCGCTGGATGATTTCCTCGAATACATCGCCGAACATGCCAGCTTCAACTTCGACGATCTGGCTGTCGGCGTCGAAGCCGATGAACCTGTTGAGTTCGCACACGTCGAGCACGATGCCGCCGCGTACTGGTAGCGCCGCGCCGGTCACGTTGCTGCGGCCGGCCGACACAGTCACTGGGATCGAGGCGGCGTGCGCGATGCGCATCACGGCCTGGATCTGTTCGACGGTGGAGGCACGAACGATCACGGCCTGCGGCGTGGCGGGTCTGCCACCGGTTTCGCTGACCATGGAGCCGGCCCACCAGTCGCGTGTCCATGCCACGACGTCAGCGGTGGCGGTCAGCACCTCGTCGGCCACCTTGCGCAGCGCCTCGATGTGCGCGGCCGGGATAGGCACCGGCGCGCGTTGCAGGCCCGCCGGGCCGTCGGCGTTGGTGATCGTCTTGGCGTAGGCCGGCGGCGTATGTGCGCCCACGATGTAGTTGCGGCGGTTGTAGCCGCGCTGGATGGCGTCTTTGCTGATCATCTACTTCACTCCCATAAGGATGGATTTTTCATGCTCGATGGCGGCGCGGTAGCTGCTGACCTGCTGCGCCGTTTCCGAGGGGGACAGACCGAGTTCGGCCTGGAGGATTTCGCCCACGCGTGCCGCCGCGCGGCCCGAGGCGTCGCGCGCCATCAGGCGCGCGCGGATGCGCCGCGACAGCACGTCGTCAACGGTGCAGGCGAGTTCGTGGCGCACCGCATAGACGATCTCGGCTTCGCTGTGTGGCAGGCCTTCGACGATCGGCCTTTGCAGGCCGGGGTTCGCGTGCAGGATGTCGGTGACGAAGCGCGCTTCGGTGCCGTAGCGCTCGCCCAGGTGTGCCGCCATGCCGCCTGAGGCGGTGATGGCCTGCGCGTCGTAGCCGGCGGCGCCCAGCAGGAAGGCCGATTTGGTCTTGCAGCGGTTGCGCTGGCCCAGCACCTTCTGCGCGGCGTCGATGGTCTGTTCGGCCATGTGGCGCGACGTCGTCAGCTTGCCACCGACGATGGTGAGCAGCCCATCGGAGGCGATGCGGATTTCGTGGTTGCGCTTGATCTCCAACGTCTTGCCGCCCGGTGGCGCTACCAGTGGGCGACAGCCTGCAATGCTGCCGACCACATCTTCGGCCCGTAGATCGGTCTTGAGCGCGGAGCGTGCGCCATCGAGCAAGAAGTCGAGTTCTTCGCGCGTGCAGCACACGTCGTCGAGGTCGCCGGTGTAGTCCTCGTCGGTGGTGCCTAGGTAGGAGACATCGCCCCAGCGCGTGATGGTCGCGCGCCGATTGCGGCCTGGTACCGGGATGGTCACGGTGCAGTCGTTGCGGATTTTGAGCCACGGGATGGCCACGTGCACGCCCTTGGCAGGGCGCACGTTCAGCGCCTTCTCGTCGCCTTTCTTGCGGCCATCCCAGTCCCGCAGCCACACGCCGGTCGCCATGATGACGACACTGGCGCGCGCGCGGATCTCTCGGCCTTCGGCCTGGACGACAGCGCCGTCAACCTTGCCGTGCGCATTGCGCGTGATCTCGACCGCCTTCGCGTGGTTGACGAGCGCCGCGCCATGGAAGGCGGCAGTGCGCGCGATGTTGAGCGTGAGCCGAGCATCATCGACGCGCGCGTCGAAGTACATGAAGCCGCCGGTCAGATGCTCTTCACGAAAGGTCGGGCAATGCGACAGCACCTCGGACTTGGTCAGCTTCTGGTGCAGGATGCCCTCGCGCCAGCCCCCCGCGATGTCGTAGGTCCAGAGCAGGCTTTCGAAAGCCTTGGCCAGGCGCTTGTCGAACACGCCCTCGCGTTCCATGACGGGAAACAAGAAAGGCAGGCGTTGCACCAGGTGGCGGGCATTGCGGCGCAGCCGCTGGCGCTCCAGCAGCGAGTGGCGCACCAGCCCGAGGTTGCCCTGCTCGATGTATCGCAGCCCGCCGTGGACCATCTTGGACGACTTGGACGACGTGCCGAAGGCGAAGTCGTCCTTCTCCACCAGCGCCACGCGGTAGCCGCGCAGGCTGGCGTCGAGCGCAGCGTAGGCGCCGGTGACACCACCGCCGACGATCAGCATGTCGAAGTGCTCGTCGGCCAGGCGCGCGAGCTGATCCTTCCGGTTCAGCCGCAGCGGCTCGGTGGCCGTCATCGCGGCCCGGTCCTTGGACGGTTGCAGGAATGGCAGAACCATCATCGCGGGAGCTCTCCTGTTGAAACGTTCTTGAAGTGGCGCGCCTGCGCGAGCTCGGCTTCGACCCGGGCGTGCCACAGGGCACGCCGCGCCTGACGCTCGGCGGCATCGATTGAGGGCTCGAACACCGCGTCGGTGGTCAGCGTGGCGCGGGCCTGCTGCAGCGAGTCCCATAGCAGCCCGGACGAGCCGGCCAGAAAGGCGATGCCGCGCAGACTGGCGCGGTCGGTTTCCGCCAAGCGTCGCACCGGTATGCCCGTGAGGTCGGCCTGGATCTGCAACAGCGTGGAGCTGCTCGCCAGCCCGCCGCCGACCACCAGCTCGGACACGTGCACGTCCGACACGTCCTCGTTCGCCCGGATGCACGAGGCCACTGAGTGGGCGATACCTTCGAGCACGGCGCGCGCCACCTCGGCGCGTGTGGTGGCCATCGAAATGCCGGTGAGCGACGCGCGTGCGGCTGGCTCCATTGCGGGTACGCGCAAGCCGGTCAACGCGGGAATGAACGTGACGTTGCGCGATGTGCCGGCGGTGGCTGCGAGCTGACTGATCTGCTTCGCGTCGTCGAACCACTGCAGCTTTTCGCAGACCCAGTTCAGCGCCGAGCCGGTGGTGGCGACGAAGGTCTCCACCGCGAAGTGCGAAACGCCCTGCGCGCGGCGCGCCATCATGGTGAGCGTGCCGTCGTGCAGCCCCCCATTGACGGGCTGCACCGGACCGACGATCACGTCGACGAAACTGCCGGTGCCGTGCACGCACATCGCCTGTTCACGGTCGAGGCAACCCAGGCCGATGGCGCCCGCATGCTGGTCGCCCGCGCAGGCCAGGATCGGCACGTCGATGCCCAGCACATCGGTGCGCGTGCGGCCAAACTGGTCGGCGTCCTCGCGCAATACGGGCAACAGCTCGCGCGGGAAACCGAGCGCGTCGATCCAGTCAAGCTGATAGCGGTGCTCTGCCAGCACGTAGGCGCTGCCCGAAGTCACGTTGGTGGGCGTGGTCACGCAGGCGCGCTGGTCCGACAGGTGCCACAGCAGCCAGCTGTCGATGGTCCCGAAAGCCAGGCGACCTTCGTCGAAGGCGCGGGCCGTGGCCGGCGTTTCACGCAGTTGGTGCGCAGCCCAGAGATAGGGCGAGCGCACGCCCACCGGGCGGCCCATCTGCTTCACAAGCACCGGGTCCCATGCGGGTGCGAGCCGGCTCAGTTCGTCGACGTAGCGGGTGTCCTGCCACACCATCACGGGCGCCAACGCGCGGCCGGTCTGGGTGTCCCACAGCACGGCGGAGCAGCGCTGGGTGGCGATGGCCAATGCGGCGATGTGCTTGTGCTCGGCTCGGGCGCGCGCGATGGTCGCGCGGCACACGGCCAAGGTCTTCTCGAGGATCGCGTTCGCGTCCTGCTCGACCACGCCCGGGTACGGCGTGTCGACCTGCAGCGCCGCATACTCAAGGCACGACACGTGCCCGTCGCGACCGACGACGGCCGCCCGGGTTCCGGAGGTGCCTTCATCGATGGAGAGGATCACGTCCTCAGTGGTGGAATTCATCAGTTCATTTTTCCCACGGCTGGATGCGGAGGTTCGGACAGCGCGCGCGTGTCGTCCTTGAACTGCGGCGCGTCGGCTTCGTTGTCGGGGCTGATGGCGGTGCGGGTCGGGTCCCAGCGGATCGCAAAGCAGATCGCGCTCGCAATGAGTGGCACCACCGACAGGATCAGGAAGGTGTGCTCCAGCCCGTACTTCTCGCGGAACAGCGGAAATACCAGCAGCCCCAGCGCTGCGCCGATGGAGCCCAGTGCACCGATGATGCCGTTGGCGCCTGCGCGCAGTTCGCTGCGAAACGACAGCGACGACAGGCTCTTGCCGTTCGCGCCGGGCCCGCCCGAATGGAACAGGATGAACAGCGATGGCACGATCACCGCCAGCCACAGCGGCATGCGGCCGTGGAACAACCCCAGCGTGAGAAGCATGAGGAACACCATCGCGAAGCCGAAGGCCGAGGCGCGGCGCAGCCCGAGCTTGCGACCGATCCACGGCGAGAGAAAGCCGCCGAAGATGCCGAACACGTTGAAGGCCAGCGCGCCCAGAGTGGCCTGCGCGAAGTCCTTGCCGAACAGCGTAGCGCTGATCAGCGGCAGATACCAGCCCACCGCGAAGTACTGAATCGATTGGCCGATCTGCACGGTAGCAGCAAGGATGGTGCGCTGCAGGTACACGCCACGAAAGATAAGCAGCACGTTGGCTGCGCCGCGGCGCGCCTGGTTGAGCACCGGCAGCCGTTCGCGATGGGGTGCTGCCACGAAGCGTTGCCCGTAGATGCGGCTCATGGCGCGGGCGGCTTCGTCGAGCCGCTCCTTGCGGGCCAGCCAGACGGGACTCTCGACCAGCAACGTGAACTGCAGCACGAGGATGGTCACGCCGAAAACTGCGGTGGCCGCCACAGAGTAGCGCCAGATCGCGTCGCCCACGTCCCACGAATAGAACATCAGTGCTAGCAACAGGTTGGTGCACACCGCCGCATACCACATGCCCTGCCAGGTGTTGAGCCGGCTCTTGAGCTTGGTCGGCGTGAACTCAGCGAGCACCGCCATCGCGATGGCGAAGTCGATGCCGTAGGCCGCGCCCACAAAGAAACGGCCGACCAGGATCATCTCGAAGCCGGGCGCAAACACCACCAGTACCGCGCCAATCACGGCCAAGAATTTAGCGAGGACGAGCGGGCGGATGCGGCCCCAGCGGTCGGCCATCCAGCCGCCGATGGGGTTGAACGCAATGGCGACCCACGAGGCCATCGAAGTCATCAGTGCGACTTGCGCGGCGGTGAGTGAGAGGTTGCGCGTCATCGGGCCGAGGCCCGCGCTCAATGCGGAATTGGAAAAAGCGTCGAGGAACAGTCCGCCAAGTGCGAGCCACCAGATGACAGCGGCCCGGCCGACGATGCCCTGGCGTGAATCCAGGTAGGCGATGACATCGTCGATGCCGCGGATCTTGATCGCGTTGGGTTGCACAGTTGTCTCCATTGGAATAATCCGCAAGAGGACGATGCAAACCATGCAGGCGCGACAAAGCCATCTCACAGATGGTCTTTAAATCTGAACCTGTACGCAGATTCTAAGTGCGGGCTTTTTGCAAGGTCAACGGAATCGCGCAGGGTTAGCGTTAACCACTAGGCATCTGCAAGTGGGCTGCTTCCGGTTTCGTGTGTTGGCGTCGACCGGAAAAAGCCGAAGAGACCACCCCCGTCGGCCCATGGGGCGGGCTTTCGCGCGGCGCGAGAAAACTCTCGCGGACGGCCCAGCTCGAGCGCTGTGTACACATCGGTGACCGGGAAAGCGACATCTACGAGTTGTTCTTCACCGCGGCAGAGTTGGGCACGGGATTCCTCGTCAGAACGTGCGTTGACCGTCTGGTGGGCGGTGGTGATCCACAGTCGCCGACGAGATGGCTGATGTCCGAGTGCAAGGGTGTATCGCGTCGAGTTTAGGGATGTGAAGGGCCAAAGTTGTGATGCGCTTCTCGAGATCAGGCATCGTCGCATCAGAGTGCGCCGTCCGATCGGTAAGCGGAAGCAATACCCTGTGCTCGATCTGACGGTCATTCACGCGCAGGAGCGCGACGCGCCATCGGGTCGCGCTGCACTGGAGTGGAGGCTCCTCACGAAGGAAAAGCCAAAATCCTAAAAGTCCTTGAATATCAAGTGCTTGCGAAATCGTGACGGTCAGAAGTGGTACGAATTCGTGACACCAACCGTATCACCTTCGCCGCCAATTTCAACGCTCATCTCCCCCCACAGTTTTTACCGGCCTTCTTCGTCCGCCGCCGAAGGTCCAGGCATCTTCAACGACCCCGTGTCGCGCCAGGCCATCAGCGCCATGACGAACTCGCCCAGCAGTTCCCCAATCGCGGGAAACTGATCCTTCAACGCATGCCGGCACAAGCCCAGCATCAGGTAGTCGGCGATCCAGAAGCTGTCCCGGTACGCCGTTGCAAGCTGGGATAGCGCGATGGTCGCGACAGCCAGTCCGGGTGAAATCATCTTGCCCTTGGCCGACATCGCCGGGTCGTCCGAGCAAGCCCAGAAATAGCTGAGGGCCACGGGGTTCTTGCCGCTGCGCCCCATCAGCAGGTGTCCGACCGGATCGTAGGTCGTCATCAGTTCCGGCGCGATGAGCATGCTTTTGAAATGCTCCAGCTTCGCGCTGACGGACATGCCGAACTCGATCAGATGCGGCTCCTTCGTGTGCATGGCAACCTGTTCGTTCACCGCCGCCGTGCACGCATCGATGTCGCCCCGCAGGATGGCCCAGAGATCCAGCTCGCCCTGCTCATAGATTCGCCGCAGCCCGGGGTAGTGCGTCTCGACCAGATGCAATGTCTTTTCCGAGGGGCGCTGCGAACCCCGGGCATAGGGACGCCAATCGATGTGGCTGAGGTCCTCGGTCTTGGCGCCGAAGCGAAGCCAGTGATTCTCCAGATCGCTCGCCCTGAAGCCATGTACTCCGACCATCTCGCACAGTGCTCGGAACCAGGCGACGGTACGTAACGAGTCAAGAGCTTTGTCCCGCAGGTCTTGCCGCTCGACCGCGTCAAGCATGGCCTGCACCTTGGTGCGCGTTCTGGCTTCCTCGTCCCCGCTGGCACTCGGCGGCTTCTTCTCATGCTTCGTCGATCTTTTCATTTCGCTCCCTCGGCGAGACCTTGGTTTGCGCTGTCAGCGCTTGCGGAGTGAGTTTAGGCGCGCAAGTTACTCCAATTTGGAGTGGGTTTTGCCCATTTGGATGCACCGCAGTTTTTCGCCAGTTTCCCCACCATACACATACCCATTTAACAAGGAGAAAACAAATGAGGAACAACAAACGCAATGAAAAAAACCGGGCTCGCAAGGCCCATCAATCCACCGAGGTCTGCTTCTCGCGCCATGTGTGGTCAACCATGGAGGACGACGATCACGATGATGATGACATCGGGTCCAGCCCTGTCGTCGGCTACTCGTACCAGAGCTTTGGCGGTCACTTCTTCTTTAGCCAGATTCGCCCCAGTGATGTGACCACCATCCTGCGGCAGTTGGAGGCCGGTAGGAAGCTCAGCACCAAGACGGCTCTCCACTTCTCTGACGAGTATGTGGATGTCGTGGCCGTGATCCTGGGCCACGACGACATCGCGATGGCTGAGAAGCAGCGTGGCTTTCACATCGCTGCGGCTGCCTGCATGCACATGCGGATGCAGAACACATTGCTTGCCCTGGCGATCTGCCATCACCTCATCCACCGTGGCATGAGCTGGGACGAATTCTCAGTTCACTGCCGCATCTTCTCCCTTCAAAGCGAACACGACAAGCTGCAGGGGGAGATTCGGACTGTCTGGGACGAGGCCAACAGCCTGGAAGTGATGAGCCGCTTGGAGGAACAGCTCGCGGCGAAAAGCACTAACAACACCAACAACACAACCATCAAAATTTAAGGGAGACGAACATGAAAGAGACGAACAACCAAAAAGCAAAACAGAGCAAGTACAACATCCCAACCGGAAACGGCGCGGCCAGCGGAGCCATGCATGGCATGAGTAACGGCACTGCGAACAACAACGCGAACGGTACCGTGATCACCATGTCGGAATCGGATATTCCTGCGGTCACCGACCTGGCACGGATCATCTCGCGGCACTGCCGCACGCATCGCCTGAGTGTCATGCGGCTCATCCGCACCTTCAGCCCGGGAGTGCTGGAGCTTCAGAAGGTACTTCGCACCTTCCATCGCGAACAGGTGGAAGCGGCCCTCACCTTGCTGTGCGACTGGGAGGAGGGACACAACTCCGTGGTGGACGAGAAGCTCTTCCTGCCCATCGTGATGATTGACGACGGCACCCCTAGGCTGATGGTTATCACCAACATCGGTGAACCCAAGGCGCCGGCAGCGCCTCAGCGAAGCTGAAACCTGCCATCACGACAACAACAGCGGCAACAAGAACAACAACACAGGAGAAAACCATGCCAATCAAGAAGACACCTCATACAGAACGCATCGTGGAAGATGCGATGACCACCGCCAAGCAGGCCGACGACGAACAGGTCAGGAAACCAGCCATTGCCAGCCTGGAGCAGGCGACCCAGCGAATGAAAGCCATGCGTGACACCGGAACGACGATCACTTCACCCGTGCCGTCCACCGCCATGGACACGATCCACAGCATTCAGGCGGCCATCGGTGCCTTACAGCAGTCCATCAATGCTGCCGTCGCTGACATGGCGAACGCGACGAAACCGGACGAAGCGAAGAAGGCTCAGTAGCGGCTTGCGGCGCTCATGGAGCAGATGGCACGGCTGGAGCAGCAGTTGCAGGACGCGAAGGTCAGGCAGATCAATGAGGCGCCGAGCAAGAAGCTGAAGATGTAAAACGGCGGGTGGCGAACGGCCATGTTCAATACAGCGTCACCCATCCGAACTCAACGAGGTCGCCTTCAAGCCAAGCTAAGACTTCCCCAAGTTCTTGGTCATCTCGTACGCTTGCGCTGATGCGACCCTCCGTGCCCAGCGCACAGTCGACGGATATCGACTGTGCTGCGGTGACGGCAAACAACATCGCACTATGTCGCATTCGTAGGCTAGGCCGCGATATACCAGTCGCTGTCGAAGTCGCTGCATTCGGTTGGGGCGAGTGCAGAGGACTGCGGCGTGTCGTCTGGCCGAATCGCCGCGCTCGGTTCAGTTGCGGCCTCCCTGAGCGGCGCGACGAGCGCCAAGGCGACGCAATGCGTGCAGTGGGCCCTGGCCTCTTCGCCTCTTCGCTCGACACCGTGCGTGGAATGAATGTGACCCGAGATGGACGCTGCGAGTTCAGAGCTTGCTCGCACCGAATCCCCGGGCACGGGCAGGAGCGGGCAACCGGACTCGACGTGGGTGCCGAGCCACTCCATCGGCAGAACAGCCGAGCACTGCGGTTGCTGGCGGCGGGAAATCAAAGCCTGCCCTTGCGCAGTTGGGAGGCGAAGACCGACAAACGATCGCAGGCAACGGGGGAGTCCGCCCGAACGGCAAAGACAAGCGCTTCATCCGGAAGCAAACCATATTTTTTAACCGCCTCGGCCGGCATCGACTCACGAGGACTGACTGCCATCGAAACCAGGCCGGCGCTCTTCAATCGCGCGAGAAAGTCATCACCGTAGAGCCGGACGTGATCCGCTTGCCCATAGCGCGCTGTGCGCTCTTCCGCCGTCTGAAGAATCTCTTCATCGGTTGCATGCCGACCTGACAACGGCACCTGCAGCACAGCAACGCCGGTGGTTGGCCGCAACGTTCGTGCAATCTCGGCCATCGCTCTTCGGTCGTCCGGAACGTGCTCAAGGACATGCAGCACCAGCGCGACGTCCACGGTATCCGCGGCCATCGGCAAGTCGGTCAAGGAGGCCACCACATCCACGATCCTGCTGTCCGCCGCAGGGTCGGCGTCAAAGGTTGTGGCCACACCAAACATCTCGCGGAAGGGGCGTGTCGCGTGAGACGGCGAAATTTCGATCATTGCCGTCCTGTGATGCGGTCGCGTCTCCGGGATCCAGAATGACTGGATCATTGGGCCGACGAGTCGAAGAAATCGGTGCCGCTCAAGGGAGCCGCAGTTCGGGCAGGCGGCGTTTGGACGTTGTCGCGGACCTGGAGAGAACTCGCCCGCATAGCCGCAACAGCTACAGGCGTATTGCCCATCCGGAAGTCGCAACGTTTCACCGGTGCGTCGGCAAGCGACGATCTCGGCCAGAGCTGGAGGCCAGTGGCTCACCGTGATTCGGTCTTGTCCTGCGGCCGAGTAAATCGAGGAAATGGCATTGACAGGAGAGATGCGATCGGGCTCCCCTCCTATCAGGTGCAGCACATAGTCCCAATCGACCAGGCGCTTCAGTTCGGGGTCGAAGCGGACATGGGTTGCACGGTGCACGATCTGGTTGAGATCGATGAAATTTTCTTTCTTCAGCCGCTTCAAATCAAAAGATTCAAGGAACCACTGTTTGTCGGCTGTCGACACCGCGACATCCCGAAGCTGGGCGCCGTACACGATGCCTAGCGTGGGATCGCGCTCAAGAAATTGAGTGGCGCGCTCAAGCCATCGGTGCCACATCACGTTGTCATCGTCGAGAAATGCGACGAGTGGAGTCTGGATGGCATTGAGCGCAACGTTCCTGGCTGCAGAAGAACCGCTCCGGGGGGTATGCGTCTTGAGCGCAATGATCTTAAGACGGTGAGAGAAGCGATCGAGGACCGCGCCGATGTCCGCATCGCCATCATTGACGACAACAACGACCTCTGGTCTGCACGTCTGCAACGCGATGGACAGGAGTGCACGCTCCAGTGCTACCGGACGATCGCAGGTCGGCACGATCACCCCGATATTGGCCATCGGGCGGACGTGTCCATCGCCATGGCCGTTGGCTTCAAGGGCGAGATCATGCAAGGCTTGGCGATCCAAGCCTGCGCCATGCTCGAGGGCCGCACTGCGTGCTTCGAGGACCGCACCGTGCGTCTCGATCGCTGCACTGCGCGCTTCCAGCGTCACACCGCGGTCATCGAGCAACGCGGACCGTTCTTCCACCAGTCGCCAGAGGTCATCTGACCTCTGGGCCGTTGCAGCGATGTGCTCCTTCAATCGCTCCATCGCATCCGACTCCGCTTGTCGGGCCTGCGCTTGCAGTCGGGAAAAGCTGTCTTGATGCTCCGATCGGGGCACGAAATACTTCGCAAACAACGCCAGAACGGGCTTGGTGATCGGTCTCAAGAGATGCCGGAATTTCATGGCAATGGTGTGAAGATAAATAAATGTCTGTGTCGGGTGATGAACCCGCGATTTTTGGGCTGAGCGCCTGCCGGTCTTCCGAATCTATGAGTCGTCGCGCTCGATAGTCAGAGAGGCGCGGCCTACGCCGACATACGAAAACCCCGCAGCTCGCACGGCGCTGGCCGGTAAGGCGTTCCTCAGATCGACGAGGGAAGGTGTCCGCACTGCAGCACGCAGCCGGGCGAAGTCCAGTTCGCGGTACTCATCCCAGTCTGTGGCCAGCACCAAGACATCGGCGCCCACGGCACACGCATAAGCGTTCTCGGCGACGTCCAAACCAGGCAGTAGTCGCTGTGTGTTGTGGAGCGCCTGCGGGTCAGTGGCTCGAATGTGGGCGCCTCGTTCGAGTAGCATGGAGATCAAGGCGACGGCCGGGGACTTCCGAACATCGTCGGTTTCCGGCTTGAACGCGAGCCCGAGAAAGCTGATGGTCTTGCCCTCGACATTGCCGCCACAGGCCGCTTCGATTTTCTCGATCATCCGCGCCTGGTGTTCCTCGTTCACACGCTTGACCGCCTCCACCAATTGCAAGTTGATCCCGAACTGCCGGCCTGTGTGCGCCAGTGCGAGGAGGTCCTTGGGCAGGCATGAGCCGCCATGGCCCGGACCAGCTTGCAGATACTGTGAACCGATGCGAGGATCAAGACCCATCCCCTGAGACACGGCTTCGACATCGGTCCCCGCCAATTCGCACAGATCAGCGATCTCATTGATGAACGCCAGCTTGGTTGCTAGGAAGGCGTTGGATGCGTACTTGATGAGTTCTGCAGTGCGCCGGGTCGTCGCGATCAAGGGAACGCCGTTCTCCAGCAGCGGTTCATAGATGCACTTCAACAGCATCTCGGCATGCTCGCTATCGCAACCGATGACCACCCGGGAAGGCGAAAGAAAGTCCTCTACAGCCCGCCCCTCTCGCAGGAACTCGGGGTTGGAGGCCACGGAAATGAATGATTGCGGCGCAGCACTCGCTACCAAGCGCGCAACCGCATCGCCGGTGCCCACCGGCGTAGTAGACTTGATGATCAAGACGGCACGCGATCGCATCTGCCGCGCGGTGTCTTCGGCAGCGGCTGTCAACGCCCGCAGGTCCGCGGATTGACCATCGGGAGAAGTCGGCGTTCCAACGGCTAGAAAGACCACATCGGCCTCGGACAGCGTCGCGACGTCAGGCGTTGAGAAACGCAGCGATGGCGTCCCCGATGAATCGATCAATCTGCACTGCGCAAGCAGTTCCGCCAATCCGGGTTCATAGAACGGCACCTCGCCTCGACGCAACTGCGCGACTCGCTCGGCATCGCGGTCAATGCATTCGACAGTGAGTCCGAGTGATGCGAGGCACGCCCCTGTCACCAGGCCAACATACCCGGTCCCGATGATGGCGATACGCACGGTACGAAAGTCGGGAGGCGAAGTCGGTGATGAGGTGGGAGATCTCTCACTATTTACAGCAGGGAGGTATGACAGCGCGGACATCGTGGGGACTATAAGGCGCTGGCTTTAACCACAGATTGGGCGCTTGCGGAATTCCTCGCCCGTGGATCAGCCACTCGGCGACGCCACGCCGGCTAAAGAACTAATTGTCGCATCGTGACAAATTCCTCAGCCATCGTCGAATGAATCCCGATGGTGCTGTCGAACAGCGCCTTGGTAGCCTCCGCCCGCCCGCCTGCGTTCGACGGGAACACCCGGCAGGGCCAAGACTACCTGTCGGTGAAGATGCCCGGCGCCACGAAGGCGATGCGGCTGCGCGGCCCATTGTTTGAAGCCGGCACCGATTACCGCTCCTTGGCGCCGCCAAAGAGCGGAAAGCCCGGCACCATCATGCTGACCGTGCCTGAGTATCAAAAAGCCCTGGCCAGCTGGACACCCTGGTCAGCGAGCGGCGAGCCTTCAACGTCAGGATGTACCTGATCCTTCGCATGTTCCCGAGATCAACTGGTATGCCATGTGCTGGAAGATCGAGATCTTCCACAAGATTCTGAGATCGGGCTGTCGGTTGGAAGACTCGTGACTACGAACTGCCGACTGTTGACGCCAACTGGGGTTTGCGCCACCGTGGCGACCTTCGGCTGCGCCACGGCGCTCTTCGAAAGTTCAACAGCCGCGCAGGCTTGATTGCGCACAGCCTGGCTCACCTGGGCATCGGCATCCAGCCATAAACCGGCTCACTTGGAGTTCGGCGTCAACGATCCTGGATCGGTATCAGTGCTGAGTGCAGCAGCGCATCGGGTTGGGATGTCGTCCAATCAGCCAAGTTGGCCAAGCGCTGTTCAAGCAAGAGAAGGTGCTGACCGCTGTTCGAGATGAAAAGACGTTGGACCAATTAGCATCGCAGCCTGAACAGGACGGGGATCGTTCACGCAGGCATGCACGATACGGTTTCTGGCTGTCGAAGCCTGCTGCTGAATTCACCATGGCGGTTAATCTTTTGACTAGCTCAAGATTTCTCGCCGCAGGCTCCAGATGCACGCACCTACGCGAAGTAGATTTTCGACATTGGTGTCATGGGATGCATTCTCAGCGTCCTCTTTTTGGACCAAGTCCACAAGATGGGCCAACGCGTCTACCGGTGTGAAACCATGGCCCGCTCGTGCCATGTCCATGACTGCAACCAGTACATCGGTTTTTTTCAAAGTTCAGGGCTCATTGATTTTCGTAAATTGGGCACGGGAAGAGGTCCTTCAGCACTCTCGTTCGAGGTGATCGCCGAGATCATGTAGCAATGAACCGAATGGACTCAATCCAGAGTCAAGGGCGCTTGGCGTGAAGAAAAGTCTTCGCAGTCCTATGGCCCCGCTTTTGCCAGTTCCTTGCATCCAAGGTAGGGGTTCGCGCACTGACAAACTGGCTGGCTCGCAGTTTGACGTGCGCGAGTATGGTCTGCCTTGAAGGGTGCGGCATGATCACTAAAACGCCCATTGAGAGGCCGGAAAGTGCTATCTCTGCGATGCCCGCGTAACGACCGCTGGGCGTTCTTTTGAACTGGAAAAGACACGACCAACCATCATGAAGATCAACTGTGATTTGTGTTGAACTCATGAGTTCGACGAATGCACCCACACGAGAAAATTTCCCGTTTCAGCGCTCTCACTCCGCTGTGTAGCGCACGAACTGGTCGAGCGCCAAGATGAACAACGCAGCCATGCTGAACATCAAGACCCAGCCGGGCAATTGCAGAGCGCTGACGACGGCCAAGCCGGAAGGAATCTTATGGGGGGTCGTGGTGGTGCAGATGAAGCTCGCCGCCGCCATGCCGGTGTAGTGCATTGAACAAACAGCGGCCCCCATCACACCGGCCGCCAACACGCGCATGACCGATGTGCGCGTATTGAACGCCAGCCATAGCGCGACGGTTGCCACTACAACGGCAATGAGCATGGACAGGCCGATGATCGAGTACGACCAGTCGATGAAACCGCCGAAGCGCATGCCGAACATACCCAGATAGTGCATGACGACAACGCCCATGCCGAGCAGAAAACCGGCCAAGCCCAGACGCACGATGCTGCGAGGCGCCGCAGCGACGTAAGCAAGCGCGATGGCCGTCGCCACGGCAGCAGCAATCAGTGAAATCAGCGTTTCAAACATGGAGTACGAAACGCCGACATGAAGTTGGAGAGCGAGCATGCCGATGAAGTGCATGGCCCACACACCAACACCGCCCAAGGCGAGCCCTGCGGTGGCCGCGTGATACCAGTTGATTCGGCCTCCCGGGCCCACGATCCGGTGTGCGGAGAGGAGGGCGATGAAAGAGCCTGCGACTGAAATGAAATAAGACAGCGCGACCAACGACACGCTGTATGAAGGCGTGAGTAGTGTTCCCATATGAATCCCTGAGCGTGCGATAGCAAAATAAGGCTTCAGCCGGCTTGTTGCTCTTTGTTGCGACTGGGAAGGAATCAAGCGGCCAGGACAATGCCCCGCAGCTACCGCTTCGCCCCCGATGCGCGCGACACTGAAGTCCTTGCCATCAAAGCTTTGAATTCGACTGACCCTGCTGATTGCGTGCAAATGTCAGTCGACGAGAAAATTATCGTTTACCCTTACGTACAAAGTACTCAAAATTGAGCAGCCGGTCGCGGAAAGTGAGTGGTATGTCACGAAACACTGCGCGCATTCTTGTTTGGCGTGGTCGTGCTGTGCGGCGTCGCTGAGGTGGACAAACTCATGCAGGAGAACCGCATGGCGGGCGAGAGTCGGGATGTCTGTTTCGTGGGTTTCATCAGCGCTGTTGCATGCTCGAATTCAGGGCGGGCCTCCCCTTACCCCAGACGCAGCTATGCCACGCGCACAGTCTCAGGCGTTCCCAGACCGGTGAACCTGTTGAGGATCGATGCCCGTACCTGCAACTCGGTCACCTGTCTCTGGACATCCCGTGCCATCACGCGCTCGCCCAGTCTCTTGAAGCCTCTGTCGTGGTCAGTACCAGGCTGCGACGGTGATAGCCGCTCCATTTCCTCCAGATTGAGCGACCAAGCTTGCGTGTCGTTCTCGGGATCTCGTTTCTTGCCTGCGCCTCAGCCTTGCATCCGCCCAACGTTTGGCGTTCTTGCTCAGGCATGCAGCCACTGCATGATCGTCAAGGACGAAGACCTCCAGGGCTTGGTCCCTGAGGCCATCACCGCATTCGCGCAGCAGATGCTTCAGCGCCTGCGCCAGCAGGACGGCGAGATCAAGTTCAAGGACACCAAGATCGAGAAGATCGCCTTCCAGCGCACACGGCTGGGTGAATGGGCATTGCCACTATCGTGGCCGGCTTGTCACTCCGGGGCCCATTGATTGTTTGTGGCGCGGATGATTCTTGGAGGCTGCACCAGACTGCGTGCGCTTGGCAGCGTGGTCGTCGGTGCCATCCAGCACCTCGTGCCTGCCGCCGAGTTCATGGCGGTGTTTCCAGACCCAGCGGGCTGTTGCCTTCGCTGTGTCTCGGACCTCCTTGAATGGCAAGGGCTTGATGAACCCAGCATTGATGGCCGCGGCCTGATACTGGGCTATGGTGAGCCAGCGTTCCTCGCTCTCATGGCTTTGTACGGTGTGGTATGCCCAAAGGCGCAGGGGAGCGAACAATTCGTCGATGTGCCCACCGGACAGGCAGTTCATGGGCCGTTGCTTTATCGTGCGCCGGGTTGAGACGTCTGCCGTGTAGCGCACGAACTGATCGAGCGCGAGGAGGAACAGCGCAGCCATGGTGAACATCAAGACCCAACCGTGCAATTGCAGACCGCTGACGATGGTCGGGCCTGAAGGAATTGCCTGAGGTGTCGTAGTTGTGCAGATGAAACTCGCGGCAGCCATGCCGGTGTAGTGCATCGAGCAGACGGCACCGCCCATGACGCAAGCGGCCAACGCGCGAACGGCAAGCGTGCGGGTATTGAATGAGAGCCACAGCGCCACGGTCGCCACAACGACCGCAATGAGCATGGACAGGCCGATGATGAAATACGACCAGCCGATGAAGCCCCCGAAGCGCATGCCGAGCATGCCCAGGTAGTGCATCGCGACAATGCCCATGCCCAGCAGGAAGCCGGCCACGAGCAGGCGCACGATCCTGCGAGGCGCCGCAGCCACATAGGCAAGTGCAATGGCGGTCGTCACGACGGCAGCGACCAGTGAAATCAGCGTTTCAAACATGGAGTACGAAACGCCGACATGTAGTTGGAGCGCGAGCATGCCGATGAAGTGCATGGCCCACACACCAACACCGCCCAAGGCGAGCCCTGCAGTTGCGGCGTGATAGAGGCCGATTCTCCCTCCTGGCCCCACGATTCGACGTGCTGCGAGCAGCGCGATGAAGGAGCCTGCGACTGAAATGCAGTAAGACAGCGCGACCAACGGCACGCTGTATGAAGGCGTGAGCAGTGTTCCCATGCGAATCCCTGAGCGTGAAAGCGAAATAAGGCCTCGGCCGCTTTGGTTCTTCGTTGCGATCAAGAAAGACCGTCGCCGAAATAGGCACTGAGAGGGACTCGATCTCAGTCGTATTGGGGGGCTGCAAGTATCAAAGAAATGAGTAAGTTTGTTTTCAACATTACGCATCTCCAGTCAAAGCGATACATGGGTAGGTTCCCGTAGATGAAGGTGTTACAAGACATTGCGTGCATCTATTCGGCGCGTTCGCGCCGTTCAGCCTCGCGAAGGTCTTCAGCCGCAAGGTGACTTCTGTTGATGATGTAGTTGTGGTTTTTCCGAGCGACATCGATCCCGATCCGGTATCACAGTGCCTTGGGCTGGCACTCGCCGAAGGAATTTGCGCACGCGCGAGAGCAAGGGAGTCGAGCGGGTAGTGCAAGAAAAAGCGGCGGTGGCGCGAGATTCGACTTTCTCGACGACGTGGTCTTGCTGCACAGGCAGGCCGGCCATGCACTTATTCGTGTCTCGGTTGCCGCTGACACCACCAAGAAAAAGCCCGGACAGGCTGTACACGATGGACGGCAGCACCTGCGCACCCGCCGCGTGGAAATGGGCTTCGCCTGACGAACACGCCACCATCTGCGTCCGAGCCTTGCCGCAGGGCCTCGGCAGCATTGCCCCGTATGTCTGTCAGCAGGCCGTCCATGGCAGTGACGCCGATTCACCGTTCAGCAACCCGCATGTCCCGGTCGCTTGCCAGGCCGAACGCAACGACATCGCTGCCCATGCGAGCCAGATCGTGCGCCACCTGACCGAAGGCGAGCCCTTGGACGAGGATATGCTGATGGTCATGATGCAGGTCCTGGACCTGGCCGAAGAGAACCTGAAGCGCATCATCCAGGAGAGCACTCAGCCAGCAGCGGAGGCTGCGTGATCGTCCGTATCTTCAAGTTGGGCACCTCCAATGGCGAGGCCCCGGTGAACTACCTGCTCAGCATGAAGGACCACACGGGCCAGCCCCGCGAGGTCGCTCCCGAGGTTCGAGAAGGCCATCCCGCCACAGCGATTGCCGTCATCAACGGTATCCAACGCAAGCACCGCTATGTGTCCGGCGTGCTGGTCTTCCGGGACAAGATGAGGCAAGCTGCCAGCAGATGCACAGGGGGAACTGTCTCACCCGGACATCTTCCGGTTCCATCTCGAACTTGTACCGATCTCAGTTCTGATTCATGAGCATGCGAGCCATCGCCATTGAGAGAGCAGGCACGGCGACATCTTCCATGCCTTGCTGAGCGAGCTTCCGACTCACAAGTCCGCCGCAATACGTGTTCGCGCGATGATTGGCTCGTCCACGTCCAGAGACATGAATCCCTCAAATGCCACCTGCAACTTTTAGTTCATTCGCTCAAAGCTATGAACGGTAGCGGGCTACTGAGAGTTCATCCCGTAGTCCGCTTAGCGTCCTGAAAATTGCGCCGGCCGTCGCTCGACAAAATGTTTGATCCCCTCAGTGAAGTCCTCGCTGCGGATGCTTTCGACCATCTCCGAATTGGCCAGTGCGACCGCCTCCCCCAACGTCTGATAAGGCGCTTCCCAGAGTTGCGCCTTCATTACGCGCACGGAGCGTGGCGAAACCTCCGTCGAGAGCGATACAGCCAGCTTCTGAGCTTGAGGCAAGAGGTCGTCCGCTGTCACGACACGATTGACGAGGCCCATAGACAAGGCTTCAGCCGCATTGATTTTTCGGGATGTCAGGAGAAGGTCGGTGGCATTCGCGTGACCGACGATGCGTGGCAATACCCATGCGATGCCATGTTCAGCGATCAGGCCCCGTTTCGCGAAGGCGGTGGCGAAGACAGCCTTTTCCGACGCGATACGAAAGTCGCTGTAGAGCGCCATGATGAGGCCGAGTCCAGCTGCTGCGCCGTTGATGGCGCTAATGATGGGCTTGGGTGTAGCCGGAAAGTAGGTGTATCGCGACTGGTAGTCGCTACGTCGGTTCATGTCGTAGGGCCGCATCCACTCTTCCGCTTGGATGTCTTCGGGCGGCAACACTGCAAGCTCTTCCATGTCCATCCCCGCGCAGAAGGCGCGGCCCGCCCCGGTCAGCACGATCGCTCGCACCGCGCGGTCCCGCCCCGCCTGCTCGATAGCTGAACGCAGTTCCGCCTCAAGGACCTTTGTCAGTGCATTCATCTGCTCAGGTCGATTGAATGTGATGGTGGCGACGGATCCGTCAACTTGATAAAGAATTTGCTTGAAGGTCATGAACGACTCGATTTAGATGTTGGTCAGCGCAAGGAAAGCTTGGGGCAACTGAATGGACACGGGCTCGAGAAACTCCTCGATGCCAAAGCGGCCGTTCTCTCGCCCGATGCCGGACTTCTTGAAACCGCCGAAAGGGGCGGCTGGGTTGAAGGGTGCGCCGTTGATGTCGATCTGTCCGGCACGCATGCAACGTGCGACCGCCAAAGTCTGCGCTGTGGCGGGTCCCCACACAGCGCCTGCCAGCCCGTAGTCGGTGCTGTTGGCCAACGCGATTCCGGCCTTCACATCGTCATAGGCAATCAGCACCAAAACAGGGCCGAACACTTCTTCCTGTGCAATGGACATCTGAGACTCCACGTCGGTCAGCACGGTAGGCGGCACGAAGAAGCCGTGTGCAGGCAGATCCGCGGCTGGTCCAAGACGCCGTGCGCCAGCGGCCAATGCATCGTCGATCAGCCCTAGAACTTTCTTCTGCTGTGCCTTCGAGACCAGTGGTCCCAGGCGTGTCGCGCCGTCCGCCGGGTCGCCCATACGGTAGCCGGCGAGAAGTTCTTGCGCGATATCTTCAGCAGCCTTGAGCGATGAGCGCGGCAAGAGCAGGCGTGTAGTGGCCGAACAGGTCTGGCCCGAATTCAGCATGCAGCCAGCCAGCGTCACCTTGACCGCCGACGCGAGATCGGCCTCAGGCAGCACGAGCGCCGCTGACTTGCCACCGAGTTCCAGCGCAATACGCTTGATGTCACTGCCAGCAACGCAGGCAATATGGCTTCCGGCGCGGGTCGATCCAGTAAAGGACACCATGTCAACGCCCGGATGGCGGACCAGCGCCTCCCCCACGTCTGGACCGGTGCCGTGAACGAGGTTGAAGACCCCTGGTGGTAATCCGGCTTGCCGAACGGCATCGGCCAACAAAAAGGCACTGGTGGGGGCCAGCTCGGACGGTTTGAGCACCACTGTGCAACCCGCCAGCAGTGCAGGCGCGACCTTCCCCGTGATCTGATGCAATGGATAGTTCCAGGGCGTGATGCAGGCCACGACGCCGGTGGGTACCTGCTGCACCAGCGAATGGCCAATCCGCGATTCCCACTCGAACTCGGCGGCGAGATCGGCATACATGTCCCAGGCCGCAATCGGCGCTCCCACCTGGATGCGACCGGCGAGCTTGCGAGGCATGCCGACTTCCCGAGAAATGGCGATGGTCAGGGCTTCACTCTGGTCACGCAGCGCACCGGCGATTCGGCGGACGGCGGCAATGCGCTCGGCAATGGGCGTTGCCGCCCAGGCGTCGAAGGCGCGCCGGGCGGCCGTTACCGCGGCGTCGACGTCCGCCGCTGAAGCGCTGCGATAGGACCCGAAGATCGCTTCTGTAAAGCTGTCTACAACGGGTAATTCGTGTTCGCCCCGGGCAGGGGTAAAGGCGCCATCAATAAAAATGTCGGTGGGGCTTGTCATTCGATCAGTCATTGGTGGGTTTCGAGGTCTTGGGCGCGTCGCGCCGGGCGACAAATTCGCGCATTACGCGTTGTGGCTCGCCGGTTGAATAGCATTCGAGCTGATAGCGGATTCCTGCGCTACAAGCTTCTTCAAAGCCCGGCTGCGTGCGTTCGCGGAAACGCTGCTTGGTCGTGCGTAGCGCCGCGCCTGGCAATCCGGCCATCGTGCGAGCGCGCTCCAACGCACGCGCGAGCACCTGTTCGGGCGCAACCATGTCATTGACCAAACCGAGCTCGTAGGCGCGTTGGCCGGTGATGAGATCGCCGGTCAGCGACAACTGCTGATTCAGCGAATGACCAATTTGCAGCGACATCAGGTAAGAACCGACGATGCTCGCGAGTCCAGCCTTCACTTCAGGCTGCCCCATGCGCATCGACGCGTGCGCCACCCGCATGTCACACATCAGTGCCATCTGAAAGCCAGCACCTACGGCCGTGCCGTTGAGCGCTGCCACGATCGGTTTTGTGACGTCACGGAGCGCCTGGTACATCGCATGCTGACGGTTGAGCCAGCCGGCCAGCGTGTTCGTGTCAATGGTCGCGGATTCATCCAGGTCTTGACCGCCGCAGAAGGCACGTTCGCCGCTGCCAGTGAGGACCATGGCTTGAACGTCAGGCTTCGCGTCGAGTGAGTACAGTGCTTCAGTGAGGCCCCGGCGCAGTTCAGGATTCACTGCGTTCATTACGGTAGGGCGGTTGAGCCGAACCACGGCGATGCCGTCTCGCATCTCGATCAGAATGGCGTCATTTGTTGACATGGATACCTCCGGAACGCTCGATCACCGCATCGACGGCCCAGCCGCCTTGGCCTTCGTCGCAGGCGATCAGCGGATTCAGGTCAATCGAAGCGATGGACTTCGGATGCGCAGCGGAAAATGCGCCCAGGGCCACCGCGGCACGGGCCACCACGTTCAAGTCGATCGGCCGCTCACCGCGAACACCCGCCAGGATGGGGGCGACGCGCAGAGTGCGCAACTTGGCGAGAACGTCGGCCTCCGAGAATGGGTGCAGCATCACGACGAAGTCGCGCAGCGCCTCTACATACTTGCCACCGTCGCTCACCATGACGACGGTTCCGAAAAGCGGATCCTGGCGCACGCCAAGTGCGAACTCGCGGCGGCCTCGGACGCGCTGCGCGACGATCACGCCATCCAGCGCTACGCCCATTGCGGCCACACGTTGCAAGCAGGTAGCCCAAGCTTGCGCGACCTGCTCTGCAGTCTGCAGATCCATGAAGACCAAGCCATGTTCACTCTTGTGTGGAATCTGTGCCGAGCATGCCTTGACAACCACTTCCGGGCCCAGGGCGCGCCAAGCGTCCACAGCTTCCTCGGCGCTGCGACACAGGCGGTATGGCACGGTGGGGATGCCCGCATCGGTGAGTAGTTGCAGGCTTTCGGCCTCGCTCAGGAGTGGCGAAATGCCCTCCGGCAACTCGGGCATGGGCACGAAAGTCGATTTCGATGCGCTGCGCGTTGCGGCCTGCAGCAGCAGGGCCCCATGGCGGCTCCACTGGTACAACGCGTCGATGGCATCGGTTTCATGCGAAAACACTGGAACGCCTGCTTCACGAAAAACCTCCCGCACCGACGCCTGCGGTGCCGATACCGCGGTCGGCTTGCTGCGCAAGGTTGCGAAATGCGCCGTATCGCGCGCCATGCCCGGCACGTCGTAGCCTTCACCGGCCACGGGTATGCCCACGAGAAACATATCGGCTTGCGGGTCGCCTGCAAGGACGCCGAGTGTGTCCGCGTACATGCCGCCCTTGGTCATGAGCGACGCGGTAAGGTCGACAGGGTTCTGTGCCGTCGCGAAGCTGGGCATGATGGCTGTCAGCGCCTTCACAACAGGTTCACCCAGATCCGCCAAAGGCAATCCCAACGATTCGGCAGCGTCCGCGCAGAGCACGCCAACTGCGCCGCTGTGACTCATGACGACCAAGCGATCCGCCGGTCGCGGTGGGGCTGCGAGATAGAGTTCGACGGCATTGACCAACCCGTGCACATCGTTGGCGCGCCAGATTCCGTGGCGCTCGAAGAAAGCGTCGACCACGACGTCGTCGTTGACGATGGCGCCAGTGTGCGAGGCGGCGGCCTTCGCACCTTGTGCACTGCGACCCGACTTCAGGGCAATCACCGCCGCGCCGCGCGCAGCGGCAAGGCGCGCCACTTCCGCCAGCATCATCGGGTCGCTCAGCGATTCGATGTACATCAGCACCACACGGATCTCCGGGTCCGCCGCAGCTGCCAGTGCAAGCTCGCACACGGAAGCGTCCGCGTCGTTGCCGGACGCGACCAAATAGCGCACGCCCACGCCGCGCTCGCGCAGCATTGCGTAAGGCATGACACTGGCCGCGCCACTTTGGCTGATGATGGCCACAGGACCGTCCTGCGGCGCGACTTCCATGAACATCGTGCTGAAGTTCATCACCGCGCCTGTGTGAAAGTTGGCGACACCCTGCGCGTTGGGGCCGATCAAACGCACGCCCAGACGTCGAGCCTGCGCGACAAGTGCATCCTGCATCGCCATGCCTGCGCTACCGGTTTCACCGAAGCCGGAACTCATGATGATGGCCGTGGCGACACCACGCGCGGCACATTGGTCGATCACACCGGCAACCGCGTCCTGCCCAACGGCAATGATCACCGCATCGGGTGTTTCAGGGACTGCATCGAGCGACGGGTACGCTTGCAGGCCCTGTACGGTCTCGCGTTTGGGATTGATCGGATATATCGCGCCTTGGAAGCCGAAGCGCTGCAGGTAGTGCAACGGCCGTCCCCCGACCTTGTTGCGGTCTTCGGTGGCGCCAACCACAGCAATACGTTGCGGTGCAAAAGCCTTCTGGAGGCGAGGGTCGAGCAAGGAGTCCATAAGGGTGTCCGGTTCAGTCGAGGCTGGCACCGGAGTTCTTAATCACCGGCGCCCATTTGGCGATATCGCTCTTGATGAGCGCTGCGAATTCGGTCGATGTGGTGCTGCGAGCCTCCGCCCCATCAGCTTCCATGCGCTTTTTCATCTCGTCGGTGGCCATGACCGCAGCGATCTCGCGCTGCAAACGGTCGACCACCGACACCGGCGTGCCCTTGGGCGCCAGCACGCCGTACCAGATCGTCACGTCGTAGCCCTTGAGGCCTGCTTCCTGGGCGGTGGGTACGTTGGGCAAGAGCGGGGAGCGTTTGGCGCCTGTCACTGCCACTGCATGCACCTTGCCGGTGGCGAGGTTCTGCGTCTGCTGCGCGATGGTGTCGAACATCATCGACAGGCGACCGCCCAGTAGGTCGATGAGCGCTGGCGCAGAGCCCTTGTAGGGAATGTGATTGATCTGAATGCCGGCTGTGCTTCGAAACAACTCGCCCGACACGTGGTTGGAGCTTCCATTGCCCGCAGATCCGTAGGTCAGCTCGCCGGGCTTGGCCTTGGCCAGAGCGATCAGTTCAGTCAGGTTCTTCGCCGGAACCTGCGGACTTGTGACAAGAACATTCATCGTCGTCGCCATCAGGCTGATGGGGACGAAGTCTTTCACCGGGTCATAGCGCAGCTTCTTGTACAGGCTGGGGTTGATTGCCATCGTGCCGGTGGTACCGAAAAAAAGCATCTGACCATCGGCCGGTGCACGCGCCACAAGTTCAGCGGCAATACCGCCACCGGCGCCAGCACGGTTGTCGATGATGACTTGCTGGCCCAGCTTGTCGCCGAGCTTCTGTGCGAGCAGGCGTGCCATCGAATCCGTGGGGCCTCCCGCTGGAAACGGCACAACGAGGGTGACGGGGTGTTTGGGATAACCCGCCTCCTGTGCGTGCAGCGGCGGTGAGATCAACAACAAGGGTGTGGCTAGCGCCGTACAGAGCAGGTGCATGAGTTTCATGGATGTCTCCTTTTTGGGTTGCAGGTGCCGAGGTTAGGACTCCTCGTTATTTCCAGAAAGAGGAATTGATGTATTTCTGCTTTCCATTAAAGTGAAAGCATGAACCTGAAGCAACTCGGCACATTCCTGCTCGTGGCCGACATGCAGTCGCTCTCGCGCGCTGCCATCGCGTCGGACACGGCGCAGTCGTTGGTCAGTCGACAAATCACCATGCTGGAAGCGACATGGGGCGGGCGGCTTTTCGATCGAACAGGGCGCGGCATGACGTTGTCTGATTTCGGCAAGCGCATGTATCCCGAAGTCAAGCGTGTGGTTGATCAAGCAACCCAGCTTGATGCTGTGGCGCGCGAGACGGTCGGTGTGTTGACGGGCACGGTGCACGTTGGCGTGCTCCCTTCACTGTCACGTCAATTGCTGCCGATGCTCTTCGCCGATATGCGTGAGAGAGCACCAGCGTTGCGCCTGCACGTGCTGGAGGGCTTCAGTGGCACGCTCGATGAGCAACTCGCGTCGGGTCGACTCGACATGATTGTGGTCAATCGTTACGGCTCGTCCGCTTTGCGCGGTGAGGATGTGCTCGGCAAGGTCGACACCTTTTTGATCGGAAAGTCGGGCCTGATCGAGCTTTCGGCAGAGACCATGCCGTTTCGCGCGCTGAGCGGTCTGCCGCTGGTACTGCCGGCGGTTCCCAACGGGCTGCGTGCAACGCTCGACGTGCTCTCCCGACGGCACAACGTCGCGCTCGACATCGTGATGGAGGTCGATACGGCGACCTCGATGAAGGACGTGGCCGCAAGCGGCTATGCGTTCACGCTGCTACCAATGACTGCGGTCGCACAAGAGGTCGGGGCTGGCGTTCTCAGTGCGTGCCGGGTAACGAGCCCCGGGATCAGGAGGACGATCGCGCTGAGCCTCAGCCGGCAAAGACCGATGTCCGAAGCGGCACGCCTGGTGGCGTCAAGGGTCAGGCTCCTGGCGTCGAAGTTGCTGGCTGACTGATGCATGGCCCCCACCCTCTTGACGATCTCGCGCTCGACGAATGCGCAGCGAATCCACACTGTCCACAGCGCCTCTGCTTTGGAGCCGTTCGGAACGCTGAGATACCGGCGGTGCCAGTGCTCGGGGCGCCGGTGTCTCCTTCGGGCGCTCTGCAAAACTCTCACGTCATCCGGTACGTTTAGCCACTGATTCGGCTTTGGGGAGGCGTCAATGCGCTGCGCGGCATGGGTGCGCTATTTCTCGGGGTTTACCCCTGGAGCGGTGGTTTTTCTTGCGTCCAAAAAACAAAGAACATAAACTTTGATCAATTGAGGGCAAGCAAGGACTCGCAAGGGGGTTCTTGGATGCGGGCGACAAACGCGGCTGCGAACGCCCTTCAAGACAAGAGTTCAATACCCTAACTATCCGAAGGCCATTTCATGCATGACGCTGCACTAGTCTCGTCGATTCCGAGTGTGGAGAAGACTTCCACTCTGAAGCGCGCCATCACTGCCGGGGTAATCGGCCATTTTGTCGAGTGGTATGACTACGGCGTTTATGCCTATGTCGCGACTTATCTCGCCCTTGCATTTTTCAATGGCTCGAGCCTGATGCCGGTGTTCGCTACCTTTGCCGTGGCGTTCTTTGCGCGCCCCTTTGGCGGCCTGATCTTTGGTTACATCGGAGATCGCATCGGGCGACAGCGTTGCCTTGCAGCGGTCGTGGTGCTGATGTCCTTGTCGACTTTCATCATCGGAATCTTGCCGACGTTTGAGCAGGTCGGTCTGCTGGCTCCGGTGCTGCTTCTGCTGTGTCGGGTTCTCCAGGGGCTGTCGGCCGGCGGCGAGATCGCCGGGGCTTCCTCGTTCGTCAATGAATACGCGCCCGATGGCAAGCGGGGCCTGCTGTCCAGCCTGCTGCCCGCCGCTTCCGCGGTCGGACTGCTGTTTGGCTCCGTGCTGATGCTGTATCTGAGCTCGAATTACTCCAAGGAATTCATGAGCACCTGGGGCTGGCGGATTCCATTCTTTATTGCCTTGCCACTGGGGATCGTCGGGTTGTACCTTCGCACCAAAGTGGAGGACACGCCGCTGTTTCGCGAGCTCCTGGAAAAGAAGGGGGCAGATCCGTCGCCGCTCAAGTCGAGCCTGAAAAAGCAGTTCAAATGGATCGCGGTAGCCTTTGGTGCCACTCTGTCGTATGGCGTGGGTTTTTACACGGTGCTGAGCTATATGCCCTCGTACCTGAAGACTGTGGTTGGATTCAAGCCTGACCAAGTCTTCTCCGTGACCGCGGTCATCCTGCTTGCGCACATCGTCGCGTTGCCGATTTGGGGGGCTGTATCGGACCGCGTTGGCCGTCGCCCCGTCATCATCGTCGCGAGCCTCTTGCTGGTCGCTCTGACCTACCCGATCTTCCGCATGATTGCGGGAAGCGGCAGCCTTGGCACGGCCATGGCCAGTGGAGCAGTGCTCTCAGCGATCATTGCAGCGTGCGCCGCGCCGCTGTTCGCTTATATGGCAGAGATGTTCCCGACGACCGTGCGTGCCAGTTCAATCTCCATCGGCTACAACGCCTCTGTGATGATGTTCGGTGGCACGGCGCCCTATATCGCCACCTACCTGATCGACAGTACGGGCAATCCGCTGGCACCCAGCTTCTATCTGATGGCGGCAGCCGCCGGCGCGGCCATCACACTCTTCTTGGCCCCATCCGCCAAAGCTGGCCATCTTTCTGCGTTGCGCCAGGAGTGAGCGGGCCCGGGCAACCTCGCATGGTTGCTGATTCGCAGTCGGTTTTCCGCGCATTCGCGAACCACAAGAGCGCGTATTTCCCGACATGACTTGTCTGCCGCGTGGGTTGGCCGGGATAAAATCATCAAATACATTAATCTTTAATCTATTAGCCATGAACACCAATCAGATCACTGAATACGGTCACTGGATTGCCGGCCAGAGCGTGCAGTCGGGTGCCAGGTTCACGTCCTACAACCCGACCACTGGTGAGGAATGGGCCACGTTTGCCAACGGCGACACCGACGCCGTTGCACAGGCCGTCACTGCCGCCAAGGATGCCTTCGAGGGGAAGGCTTGGCGCAGTCTGTCGCCGACCCGGCGCGGGCGGTTGATGATGCTGTGGGCAGACGCCATCAAGAACAATGCCGAGAAAATCGGGCAGCTTGAGACGGCGCAAAACGGCAAGCTGCTCAACGAAATGGTGCTGCAGGCGCGCATCGTGCCGGACTGGCTGTACTACTACGGCGGGCTCGCTGACAAGATTGAGGGCCGGGTGATCCCCGTTGAGCGCTCTTCCGTCCTCAATTACACCCGGCGCGAGCCGTTGGGTGTGGTCGGGGTGATCATGCCGTGGAACTCCCCGTTGTTCCTCACCATCATGGCCGTCGCCCCGGCCCTTGCTGCGGGCAACTGCGTGGTGATCAAGCCCTCTGAGGTGACATCGGCGTCGATCATCGAGGCGGTCAGGTTGGCCGAAGAGGTCGGCTTCCCGCCGGGCGTGCTCAATGTGATCACCGGCGAGCGCGCCACCGCCGAAGCACTGATCGATCACCCCGACATTGCCAAGATCTCCTTCACTGGTGGGGTGGAGGCCGGGCGTTCGGTCGGCATTCGTGCGGCACAGCGCTTTGCTCATGTCACTCTTGAGCTGGGCGGCAAGTCAGCCAATATCGTCTTCGATGATGCCGACCTGGAGCAGGCCAAGGCAGGCCTTCTGGCCGGCATTTTTGCCGCGGCCGGTCAAACCTGCGTTGCAGGCTCGCGCGCTTTCATCCATCGCAGCCTGCACGACCGGATGCTCAACGAGTTGGCCGAGCGCGCTCGCGGCATTCGCATTGGCAATCCGCTGGAGGCAAGCACGCAAATGGGCCCGGTGGCGACCAAGGCGCAGTTGGAGAAAAACGAGTACATGGTGCGCCGCGCGCTGGATGAAGGCGCTTCCTTGGTTCACGGCGGTTGTCGCGCCTCGGTGCCCGGTTTGCCCGGCGGTTACTTCTACACGCCGACCATCCTGACCGACGTCAAGCCGCAGAGCTTCATTGCGCAAAACGAGGTTTTCGGCCCGGTGCTGTCGGTGATCCCCTTCGACGACGAAGAAGAGGTCATTGCACTGGCCAACGGCACCGGATTTGGCCTCGCCGCCGGCGTGTGGTCGCTGAATATTCGCCGTGCGCACCGCGTCGCTCATCGCCTGGAAGCGGGCACTGTCTGGGTGAACATGTACCGCGCCATGACCTTCAATTCGCCGTTCGGCGGCTACAAGGCGAGCGGCATTGGTCGTCAAAACGGCATCGAAGCGATGGACGCCTATCTGCAGACCAAGAGTGTCTGGTGCGAGCTCTCTGAAGAAGTTCAGGATCCCTTCGTCATGCGCTCGTAGTGGCTGGCGCCGCTTCCTTACAACCTTTGAAAGATCAAGAGTGAACACCCCATGACAACGTCGGCAACCGATTCCCAGCTCAGCTCCCAAGACCGCGCCAAGCATCGCCTTCGGCATTTCTTGGCCGACTTCACCAAGCTGGAGCGCGAATACCCGCACACCTACCCGAAGGCCATCGTCCGCGGCGATGGCGCCTATGTGTATGACGAGGACGGCCACAAGCTGCTGGACGCGGGCACGCATCTGGGCGCCTGCCAGATCGGCCACGGCAGCGCCGAAGTGGCCGAGCGCATTGCCGCGCAGGTCAAGCAGCTCGAGTTCATTTCGCTCGATGCCGGCATCTCGCACCCCTATGCCGTGGCTCTGGCGGAACGACTGGCAGATATGGTCCTGTGCGACGACCCCGTCTTCTCGTTCACCAGCAGCGGCAGCGAATCGAATGAGCTCGCGTTCAAGATCGCGCGTCAGTACCATCGCCGCCGCGGTCAGCCCGAGCGCATGAAGATCCTGTCTCGTGTGGGCTCCTACCATGGCTCCACGTACGCCACGTCGGCCGCGACCGGGGTGGCCGCCTTCAAGGAGGGCTTCGGTCCCCTGCCTGAGGGCTTCATCCAGGGGGCCCAGCCCTCGCCAGGGCGCTGCGGACATTGCGGGGCTGGCGATGCCTGCTCCATGGCCTGCTTCGACGACTTCACCCGCACGGTGGAAGACGAGGGGCCTGACACGGTGGCGGCGATCATCGCCGAGCCGGTGGCCATCCCGCAGGCGGTCAAGGTGCCGCATCCGGAGTACTTCGCAAAGCTGCGCAAGTTCTGCGACCACCACGGCATCCTGCTCATCATCGACGAGGTGGTGTGCGGCTTCGGCCGGACCGGCAAGATGTTCGGCGCCGAGCATTTCGGCGTGCGTGGCGATATCGTCACCTTCGCCAAGGGGCTGACCTCGGGCTATGTGCCCATGGGCGCGGTGGCGGTTTCGCGACGCGTCGAGGAAGTCTTCAAGGATGCACCGCTGCTGCATCTGAACACTTATGCGGGCCATCCGGTGGCTTGCGAATCGGCCATGGCGGTCATCGACATCATGGAGCGCGAGGGCATGGTTGAGCATGCCGCCAACATGGAAGCCGTGCTGCGTCGCGAACTGGAACGGGTGAAGGCCGCCGTGCCGCGCGTGCGCCATGTGTCCGTCATCGGCCTGCTGTCCAGCACGATGACCGACATCGCGGATCAGGTCGACCCCGATGCCACGTTGCGCAAGGTGCGCAAGGTGGCCTACGACCACGGTTTGCTTGCGCGCTTTTCTCGCGATGGCAATCTGCTCGCCGCCCATTTCTACCCAGCGCTCGTCGTGACCGAGGCCGACATCGTCGCCGGGGTCAAGGCGCTGGAACAGGCGTTGAAGGCCATCTAACCGAGAGAGCTCACCACATGCGCATCGTCGAAGTACGTGAGCGGGCCATCCCGCTGCAAGCCAACATCAAGAATTCGGTGGTTAATTTCGCCGAACATACGGTTTCCTTGGTTGCCCTCGTCACTGATGTCATCCGCGATGGCAAGCCGGTGGTCGGCCTTGCGTTTGACTCCATTGGCCGATTTGACCAGAGCGGCCTGCTCAGAAGCCGTTTTATCCCGCGCCTGCAGGCGGCCGATCCCGCCAGCCTGCTGACGGAGGATGGCACCTTGTTTTCTCCCGAGAAGGTGTTGGCGACCATCCTGCGCAACGAGAAACCGGGGGGGCATGGGGATCGGGCGCATGCAGCGGCGGCCATTGAGCTTGCAGTCTGGGATCTCAATGCCAAGCTGCTAGGCATCCCCGCCTGGAAACTGATCGCGCACCATTTCGGCGTGCAGCCAGTGGATGCCATGCCGGTCTACGCGGCTGGCGGCTACTACTACCCCGAAGACAACCTCGGTCGTCTGCAGGACGAGATGCGGCACTACCAGGATCTCGGCTATGTGCGCTTCAAGATGAAGATCGGCGGTGCCGCGCTGAAGGAAGACATCGCCCGCATCGAGGCTGCCCTCAAGGTGGTGGGCGAACCTCAACACCTGGCGGTGGATGCCAACGGTCGCTTCGATACAGAAACGGCCGTTGCCTACGGTCGCGCGATGCAGGATTTCGGATTGCGCTGGTACGAGGAGCCCGGAAATCCGCTCGACTATGCGCTGATGGCCGAGCTCAGCGCTGTCTATCCGCATCGCCTTGCGACGGGAGAAAACCTGTTCTCTGTCGCCGATGTGGAAAACCTGGTGCGCTTCGGTGGCATGCGCAAGGGATTGGATTACTTCCAGATGGATCCAGGCCTGAGTTACGGGGTGACTGAATTTGCCCGAATGATCGCGGTGATGGAAAAGCACGGCTACTCGCGCAAGGAAGTCCATCCACACGGCGGTCACATGCTTGCCCTGCATATCGTCGTCGGACTTGGGTTGGGCGGCTCTGAGGCCTACCCCGGCGTGTTTTCGCCATTCGGCGGCTATACCCCTGGATGCCGAGTTGTCGGCGGGACGGTGTCGCCTACGCAGGCGCCCGGTTTCGGGCTGGAAGAAAAGCCGGACCTGATGCCTCACATTGCCGATCTGCTCGGCGCGTGACGTCCGCAATGCAGGCCAAGAAGGCAGACGCGGCGAACGACAGGCGCTGGTCAGCCGTCAGTGCCCCCATTTCAGCAACCATCGAGAGAAATCCCATGCAGCCTATCAAAGTCAATCGTGCTCGCCTCAAAGAAGCCATGGACAATATTTCCGCAGTGGGCGCGACCCCGCGTGGCGGTCTTCACCGGCTGGCGCTTGGCGACAAGGACAAGGAGGCACGCGATATGCTGCGCGACTGGTGCGAGCAGGCGGGCTACCCGATGCGGGTGGATCGCATCGGCAACATGTACGCTCGCCGCGCTGGCCGTGACGAGAGCGAACTGCCCGTCTTGATCGGTAGCCATCTGGACAGTCAGCCCATGGCGGGGCGTTTTGATGGGCCGGTGGGTGTGATTGCCGCGCTCGAGGTGATGAAGACCCTGGACGATCACGGTATTGCCACGGATCGTCCGATCGACTTGGTCAACTGGACCAATGAAGAGGGCGCACGGTTTCAGCCGCCCTTGCTTGCCTCCGGCGTTTTTGCTGGGGCGTATGAACTCGATTACGCCCTGTCCCGGCAGGACAGCGAGGGTGTGAGTGTCGCGAGCGAACTCGAGCGGATCGGCTATGCCGGGACGCATGCGGCGGGCTTTCCGATCAGCAGCTACATTGAGCTGCACATCGAGCAGGGCGTCGTGCTCGAGCAAGCCAACACCACCATCGGCGTGGTCAGCGGTTTCGTCGGCATTCGCGACACGCGTGTCAGTGTGCTCGGTGAGAATGTGCATGCGGGTCCGCTGCCAATGCACCTGCGCAAGGATGCGCTGGTGGGAGCTGCAAAGATGGTGCTGGCGGCGCAGGAAATTGGCCTTGCACATACTCCCGATGCGCGCGTGACCGTCGGCCGGCTGTCGGTGCCCTCAGATTCGCACAGCATCGTGCCGGGCAGGGTGGACCTGGTGCTCGATGTACGCCATCCCGACGCAGCCAGTCTGGATGCATTGCAAGCGAAACTGGAGGGCCGGTTCCGAGAGATCGCGGCCGAGCATGGGCTGTCGGTGGAGTTCGAGCCGTATTGGAACTACGCGCCCATCGTCTTCGATCCCAAGGTACGTGAGTACATCCGCACGGCCGCCAACTTGCACGGCTATTCCAGCCTGGATCTGCCCAGTCGCGCCGGACATGACGCGCTCAATATCGCCAAGGTGGCTCCAACGGCGATGATTTTCATCCCCTGTCTGAAGGGCATCAGCCACAACGAAAGTGAATTTGCCACGGACGAGGACATTGCCGCCGGTGCTGACATCTTGCTGGCCGCTGCCTTGGCTGCGGCTACGAAGTAGCTCGCAGAGGGGTGGACTCAGGCAGATATGACGTTTGTCTGACGGGATGCGAGGGCCGCAGCCGCTTCTTCAAGCGGCTGCATATGCTCCGCGATAATTTGCCGGATCGCATGCGGCTGGCGGCTGCGGATTGCCGTCAGCGTGCGCTCGTGGAGATCGACAACCAAGTTGGGATCTTCGCCATACAAGAAATAATCCTGCATCAAGATAAACAGCTGCTCAAGAAGCTGATATTGATAGTGAGCCAGCGCGCGGCTGCGGGCCGCACGCCCGATGCTGTAGTGGAACAGGTGGTCGAAGCGCATGCGCAGCATCAGGTCACCGTCGCGGTGCTTGCGTAGATTGTCGATGCACGATTGCATCGCTGCAAAATCGGCGTCCGTCGCGCGTTCGCCAGCCAGCAGCGCGAGTTGCAGTTCAATCGGATGACGCGCCTCGACGATTTCAGTCAAGCTGAGGCGGTTCATCTGTCCGCCTAGGGAGACAAGACTCTCCCTGATCCGGTTGGTCAGGACAAACAGGCCTCCGCTGCTGCCGCGCTGCACGCGAAGCGTCTTGGATTTGGTCAAAACCTTCAGTGCCTCGCCGATGACGGGCTTGCTGACATTCATTGCCTGCGCCAATTGTTCGACGCTCGGCATGCGTTCGCCCACCAAATATGCGCCCGACAGGATGGCGTAGACGAGCTGCTCCACGACTTCCTCGTGAGCGCGGCTGTTGGTGATCGGATGGAAATACCAATGCAACGCAGGCTCGACCTCACTCCCACGATTTGCGTTGCCATTTGTGGCGAGTTCGCCGTCGGCGTCAACCATATTCAGCGCATTCATATCCAAGAACTTGTTCCAAATCTCCAAAATCAAGAGCGCCAAGAAACAGCACGGAACGCCAGCATTGAGTCGGTGTATCCGTTTCTTGCCAGCGTTGGCCCTTGCGCTCGCGGGGCTTACTGCACCCAGCCCATCGCTTGAGAACTACAGTAAAAGTGTGCAGTTCGCCCCACTGGAGATCTACACCATGGTGCCCGGAGCACCCGGCGGCTTCCCGATGAGGGCTGCTTGCCGGTTGGTGATAGACATTTTGCAGCCATTCCAAGCGAGCTGGCCTGCTCTGCAAAAAAGCCGTCGCTTGTCGTTTCCTCCGACGTGTACATCGGAGGTGACTGTCATTGAAGTGTACGGCAGCTCTTCGCGTTCACCCTGATCCTGCTGTAGGTACTTCCAGCGCTACCGTGGGCAACGACGATAGCGGTGCGCTGGTTATCGATGGGCGCGATTTGCACTGTTCGAGCCAGTCTCAACGTCGCTTACGTTCTCGGTCCTCACCGCTTTGGCGCCCACGAAGCGCGCTCAATCAGATCGTAAGGGATTGCGACTGTGCGAGGTGGGTATGCGATCTGCGTGCGTCCGGAGAGACGGTCCAGCAGCAATGTTTTGGCGTGAGCTGCAACAACCTCCGCGTCGGTGCGCAGCACACCGATGGGAGGTTCGTGTGTTTGAGTGAAGTCGCTGTCGCCGATGCTCACGACTGAGAAATCTTGTGGAATTCGGCGCCCCGTTCGTGTCACCGCTCTCAATGCGCTGACGAGAATGTGAGTGCCCTGGGCGATCAGGGCAGTCGGTGGTGCAGGACCTTCGAGCAGGCGCAGCAGGTCTTCGTAGACGGAGCTGGTCGGAGTCGGCTGGCGCAGTATGAGATCTGGAGGCTCCATTCCGGCGGTGCGATATGCTGCCCTGTAGCCTTCGATACGTTTTCGAACCGGCCGGCTTCCCGCATTCCACAACGCCAGCGCGATGCGTTCGTGCCCTAGCTCAAACAACTGAGCACAAGCGCTTTTCATGCCACGAACATGGTCGAACAAGAGCGCGTCCGCGTGCGTGCCGGGCATTTCGCGGTCATACAGGACGATCGGCATCGACATCGAGTTCATCAAGGCCACGAGCTGCGGGTCGCGCTCATGCCCGGGCGCACAAATCACGCCATCCATGCCGCGCATCTGGAAAGTGCGAAGACTCTCGAGTTCACGCTGGACATCGTTCAATCCATGCGCCAGCAACAGCATGTAGCCCTCGGCGCGGAAAGCGTCCTCAAGAGCGCGAAAGGCACGCGCGTAGAGAGGGTTCGTGATGTCGGAGAACATGCATCCGATCGTCCTGCTGCTCTTTGAACGCAAAGCCCGCGCGGTATGGCTCGGCTGATACTGCAGCTGTGCCATCGCGTGCTCGACCTTCTTGCGCACATCTGGCGAGACATTGGGTGTCTGGTTGAGCACCCGCGAAGCGCTGCCCACGGAAACGCCGGCCATTGCGGCGACGTCCTGAATTCGAATTTTCTTGTCATTCATACGAGAAACGGCGCCTTCCTCTTCGCCGGAGTGCCCATTTCAGCACAGGGGGACAGCCCGTCGAGTACGCGATTCCGTGAAAACCCTGATTCGGTGAATCGATTCATATTCTACGATAGCGGCCATGATGAATCGATTCACCAAGCATCCTCTTCCTAACTTGGGTGTCCCCGATCTCTGCGTGGCTTCGCAGTTTTCGCGCCGCTCGCTCCTCCTCGCGGCCTTGGGCTGTGCGCCCGCACTGGCAGCGGCGCGGGGGAATGAATTCCCGCAGCGACCAATACGCTTGGTCCTGGGCTTTCCTCCCGGCGGAGCCACAGACAACTCGGCTCGCATGGTTGCCCAGAAGATGGCCGATGTCTTGGGGCAACCGATCGTTGTTGAGAACCGGCCCGGTGCTTCGGGAAACATTGCTGCGGAAGCAGTCGCACGCAGTGCGCCGGACGGCTACACGCTGTTCTATACGACCAGCACCATTCACGGCATCAACCCCAATGTGTTCGCCAAGCTTCCCTACGATCCAGTGGCGGATTTCGAGCCGGTGCTGAATGTGAGCCGTACGCTCATGGTGTTGCTGGTGCGCAGCGACCTGGGTGTGACGTCCACTCGAGAACTGGTCCAACTGGCCAAATCAAAGCCGGGCAAGCTCACCTATGCATCGGCTGGACTGGGAAGTACGCAGCATCTGGCGGGGGCACTCTTTTGCAGCAAAGCCGGTGTCGACGCATTGCATGTGCCCTACAAGGGAAGCTCGCAGGCATTGACCGACCTCATGTCTGGCCAAGTGGACTTCATGATCGACACCTTGTCGGCCTCCTTGGCCTTCGTTCGCGGCGGAAAGCTGCGCGGGCTTGCCACCAGCGGACTGGAGCGCTCTCCAGTCCTCCCGGACCTGCCGACCATTGATGCTGCGGGTGTGCCAGGCTACAACGTTGCCGCCTGGGGTGGGTTCCTCGTGCCCAAGGACACGCCAGCGTCAATCATCCGCACACTCAACTCCGCCGGGAATCAGGCGATCCGATCTCCCGAAGTCGTCTCGCGCGCGGCCGCAACCGGGAGTGAGTTGAAGGGAGGAACCCCGAAGGAATTTGGCGATTTCATCCGCCAAGAATTGGCGACATGGAAGCTCGCCGTGGCAGCAGCTGGAGTGCCGAAGCAATGAATATCTTTGAAACGACGTCGAAGTCCAATGTTGCAGCGCTGGCTCACGAAGGGGGCAGCATCGGCGAGATGATCATCTCAGCCGTCGGTCGATATCCCAATCGAGTGGCTTTCATCGATGGTGATCGATCCATCAGCTATGCAGAACTGGGTCAGCTCATCGGCAAGGCCATGGCGGCCTTCAGGTCATTGGGCTTGCAGCGCGGCGATGGCGTCATGCAACTGTCCGGCAATCGGGTAGAGGTCTTCATTGTGATGGCTGCAGCGTACCTGCTCGGCCTGCGCTCTGTCACATTGCATGCCATGGGCGGCTTGGACGACCACGTCCACATAGTGCATGACGCCGCCCCATCTGTGTTCATCTCGGAGGAGGCGTACCAGCAGCGCACGGCGGCATTGCGTGCGGGTTGCTCTGGTGTGCTTCACTGGTTCGCGCACGGTGAATGCAAGGGCCTGGACAACTTTTGGGACCTGGCAAACAGCATGGAGCCAGCCCCTCTGATCTCGCATGCAAAAAGCACCGACATCATTCGCTTGGCCTATACAGGCGGTACGACAGGCAAGCCCAAGGGGGTGATGCTCGCCAATCGCTCGGTATGGATGCAGGCGGTGTTGCTCATGGCTGCACGCGGCCTTCGGCCGGGAACGCGCGTCCTGTGTCCCACACCGATTTCGCATGGTGCGGGCGCCATGATCGTGCCGACGCTGTCGCTGGGTGGTACGTTCGTTCTGCAGCGCGGATTCGATCCGGACCGCTTTATCGATGCAGTCGAGACGCATCGGATTGGGTCGGTGTTTCTGGTGCCGACGATGATCTACAAGCTGCTCGATCACCCGCGATGCAGTACGGCCGATTTCTCGTCATTGGAGCTGTTGTCGTATGGCGCATCGCCCATGACGCCGGCGCGCATTCGCGAAGCAATCTCCCGCATCGGACCGGTCTTGGCGCAAAGTTACGGTCAGACGGAGTGCCCGAGCAACATCCTGCACCTGACGAGCGAGGATCATTGTCGAATGGATGTGGATACGCTCGCATCCGCAGGTATGCCTTATCCAGGTGTCACGGTGGCGCTGTTGGACGCAAACGATCAACCTGTCGAACCTGGCGAGGTGGGCGAGCTCTGCGTGCGCAGTCCCTTGGTCATGGACGGCTACTGGCAACAGCCGGAACTGACGGCGGACGCGTTGCGCAATGGCTGGCTGCACACGGGCGACATGGCCCGTCGCGATGCCCACGGCTACTACTACCTTGTAGATCGACGCAAGGACATGGTTATTTCTGGTGGCTTCAACGTCTATCCGAAGGAGGTCGAGGACGTCATCGCCCAGCATCCATCAGTCGCAGCGGTGGCCGTCATTGGCGTACCTGACGAACGCTGGGGTGAAGCTGTCAAAGCCGTCGTCGTCGTGCGGCCCGATGTACGAGTCAGCCCGGAAGAACTCCGCGAGCTCGTGCGCCAGGCAAAAGGTGCCGTGTGCACACCCAAGACCGTGGAGTTTGTGGAGGCCCTGCCGCTGACAACGCTCGGGAAACCCGACAAGAAGGCGCTGCGCGAACGCTACTGGGGCGGCCTGGCCAGATCAATTCACTAAAGACAGTGCCTTTGAGTATTCCAACTTTGAGTATTCCAACTATGCAACCCAATCAACGTTCATTCGACCGCTCCCTCAAGGGACGCGTTGCCATCGTGACCGGCGCGGGATCACGCGCTGAAGGCATTGGAAATGGCCGTGCCGCAGCCATTCTCCTGGCACGTGATGGGGCACGGGTGCTACTCATCGATGCCGTCGAGGCTTGGGCACAAAAAACCCGCGAGATGATCGTCGAAGAGGGCGGCGAAGCGACAGTCTGCGCGTGCGATGTCAGCCGCAACGAGGACTGCCAGGCCGCGGTGGCGCGGGCTGTGGAGCAATGGGGGCGTGTCGATATTCTGGTGAACAACGTGGGCATCGGTGGGCCGCAAGGCACGGCTGTCGATCTCGATCTGGAGGCTTGGGATCAGGCTCTGCGGGTGAACGTCACGTCCATGATGCTGATGGCACGCCATTCGATTCCCCACATGATTTCAGCTGGGAAGGGCTCGATCGTCAACATCGCTTCAGTCGCCGGCTTGATCGGCGGTCACCCCAGTCTTCTGTATCCCACCTCGAAGGGGGCGGTCGTCAACATGACCCGGGCGATGGCCGCGCATCACGGTGCCCAAGGAATCCGCGTCAATTGTGTCGCTCCAGGCATGGTGCATACCCCCATGGTCTATGCCCGCGGCATGAGCGAAGAGACGCGAGAGGTTCGCCGTAAGCGCTCCTTCCTCCAGACGGAGGGCAGTGGTTGGGACGTGGGGCACGCGATTCGATACCTTGCCAGTGACGAATCCGGCTGGGTGACCGGCTCGGTTCTTCCCGTGGACGCAGGTGCCACGGCGGGTCGCCATTCGTACTGAAAATCAAGGAGACCGAATTGCAACGCAGAAATCTTGTCAATTGCGCTGTCGGGTGGGCCGCGGCTCTGACCCTCTGTGTCGGCACGGCGCAGGCACAGCAGTACCCACAGAAGCCGATCATCTTGGTGGTCCCGTTCGGCACAGGCAATATCGCGGACAACCAAGCCCGAATGATCGCTCGCCATCTAGCGACGGTGCTGGGCCAGCCTGTGGTGGTCGAAAACAAGCCGGGGGCGGGAGGAAGCATCGGCACGGAACAGGTGGCGCGAGCCCCCGCAGACGGCTATACGCTCCTGTACGGAACTCACGGAACACAGGCGGCCAACTCTGCTCTTTATCCCAACGGACGCATCAATCCAGCCCAGGATCTGCGGGCGGTTCATTCGCTGTTCCGCCAATCGACGGTGCTGGTGACGCCGGCGAACAAGCCGTGGCGTACGTTGAAGGAAATGGTGGAGGCCGCACGCATCGCCCCGGGGCGCTTGACCTATGCGTCGTCCGGCGTCGGAACGCAGACGCACCTGGCAGCTGCCAAATTCCAGGAGGCCACGAAGGTGAACTTCACCCATGTGCCTTACAACAACCAGTCCTCCATGACCGACCTGCTGGCGGGCAACGTGGATTTGTCCTTCAGCTATGCGGAGAGCGTGCTGCAGCATGTGGAGGGTGGTCGTCTGCGTGCCCTCGCCATCAACGGAAAGACCAGGCTTTCCGCCTTGCCCGAGGTTCCGACCGTCGGAGAGGCTGGCTATCCCGGCGCCGCACTGGAAGGATGGTCCGGCGTGTTTGTTCCTCGCGGTACACCCGACGCCATCGTGTCCCGCTTAGCCAAGGAGATCGCCAAGGCAACCGAAGCGAGCGAGGTGAAGGCGACCATGGCGAAGATCGGAAGCTACCCGATGGGCCTGTCCGATGCCGCGTTTCAGTCCTTCGTCGAGGCCGAAGTGCCGCGCTGGAGGGAGATCGTCAAGAGCGCAGGCGCAGACGCGCGCTGAGTCGATAAGTGAGGTAAACATGCTGAAGAGCTACATCGGCGGCGGCGACGCCGACCATATCCGCGTCCGAGGCTATGACCTCGTTGAGGATCTGCTGGACAAGCACGATTTCGTGGACGTCCTATGCCTGGCGATTCTTGGCGAGTTCCCCGACCAGAAGATGCGACGGGTGATCAACAACTCCCTCGTGACGTCGATCGACCATGGACTGACGCCCAGTGCATTGGCCACGCGACTGACACTGCACGGAGCACCTGAATCGCTTCAGGGCGCGGTGGCTGCGGGTTTGCTGGGCGCCGGTAGCCGTTTTCTCGGGACGGTGGAAATCAGCGCCCGCTTCATGAAGGAGGCCATGAGCGAGTTGGACGGCGCGACCGATCCCAGTGACACGCTGCTTCGCCGGCTGGCGGATACGGTCGTTGCGCGCAGCCGCGCGGCGCAGCGCAAGATTCCAGGTTTTGGGCACCCCATTCATATCCACGGCGATCCCCGCACGCAGCGCGCGCGGCGCATCGCCGAAGAAGAGGGCTACTTTGGCCGACATTTCCGCTTCGCACTGCAACTTGAGCAGTCATTGTCGGCTGATGTCGGCCGGCCCATGCCGCTGAACGCCACCGGTAGCAAGGCTGCCGTGCTCCTGGACTTGGGGCTCAGCCCCGAATTCGGGAAGGCCCTCACACTCATTGGGCGGGTTGCTGGCTTGGTTGCGCATGCGTTCGAGGAGCGTAGCCGCCCCATCGGGCAGGATCTCTGGAATATGGCCAGCGCTGCGTCCGAGAGTGGCGAGCCATGACTGGTTCGGCACAAACTCGCCGCTGGCTTCAAAGACCGCCCCTGTCGAACTGGGGTGACTTTGGCGAAGATGACCAACTGGGTCGGCTCAACCTGATCACGCCCGAGTGTGTGCTCCGAGCGACCCGCGAGGTGCAGACAGGGCAAAGTTTCTGCCTGAGCCTGCCGCTGAATCTTCCTGGGGGCAATATTCTGAATCCGCGCCGCCATCCTCCTCAATTGCAACCGACGCTGCGGGATGGCAGGCCAGTCTTCAACCTGCCGATCGGCGATGCGGCATTGGGGCAGACGGATGTACTGTGCGACGACGCAGTGCTCATTCATACCCAGTATTCAACGCAGTGGGACGCTTTTTCCCATGTGGGCCACCTGTTTGATGTGGATGGAACCGGCCATCCGCAAGCTGCCTACTACAACGGATTCAGGGCGGGTAAGGACGTTATCGGACCGAATGACGCCGAAGGACGCCCTGTGGGAGCCCATCGCCTGGGCATCGAGACGTTCGCCGAGAAGGCAATCCAAAGTCGCGGTGTACTCATCGACCTGAAGGCGATTGCCGGATTTCAACGGGTTCGCGTCGGGTACGATGAGTTCATGCGCGCCATCGAGGCTTGCGGTACGGAGCTTCACAAGGGCGACATCCTCTGCGTCTACACCGGCTTCGCGGATCTGGTGATGGACATGGGAGGATCGCCTGATCCCGCGTTGCGCGACGCGTTGTGCGCGGTGTTGGATGGCCGAGATGAACGGCTGCTGCACTGGATCATCGACAGTGGCATAGCGGCCTTGTGCGCGGACAACTATGGCGTGGAAGAGATTCCTGCAGGAGGACCACATGCGTGTGGCGCTCGCCTCCCTCTGCACGAACTCTGCCTGTTCAAGCAAGGCATCCCTCTGGGGGAGCTGTGGTATTTCAGGGCGTTGCAAAGAGCCCTGAACGAGCAAGAGCGTTCTGCATTCTTGCTCACAGCGCCACCACTGCGATTGCCTGGCGCTGTCGGGTCGCCCGTCACGCCGGTGGCAACGATCTAGGTGGGCCATATCGCGAGGGGCGAAGCGACCCCCGGAAATGCGACGGCACAGTCGGAAGGTGCACGACCGGACGAGTTTCTCAGATGATCTGCTCGAATTGTCGCGTGGAGCGGTGCGTGCCGCGACGGATGCAGCGCAGCGCGATCTGCGTAAATCAGCGGGCGACTCACTAAGCCATGAGGTTTGCAGTCGTGGGTGCACCGCTTTGGATGTTGTTGTGCAGCATCTACTTGTTTTCGGGTATTTCCGTGCGGCATGACGCTGACTAAGCTCGCCGCTTGATTCATGCGCGCCGCACCTGGCGTCATCAGCACAGTGGAAATGAACGACCTCCCCAACATCATGGTTGCCGCCTTCCCGGCCTTTGCGCTGCTGATGGTGGTCGAGGTCGTGTACTCCCTCAGGGTGCGCGGCAAGCTCTACGACACCCGCGACACCGCTGCCAACGTGTTGCTGGCGATGGGCAATCTGGCGATCGCTCTGGTCAGTGCGGGCGTCATGCTGGTATTCCTGAGTTGGCTCTATGCGCACCGCTTCTTCACGATGCCGTCCGCCGCGTGGTGGGCCTGGGTGCTGTGCTTTCTGGCAGACGACTTCAGCTACTACTGGTTCCACCGCTTCAGCCACGAAGTGCGCTGGTTCTGGGCTTCGCATTCGGTGCATCACTCCTCAGAGAAGTACAACTTCTCGGTGGCCTTGCGCCAGACCTGGACTGGCACCATCAGCGGCTCGTTCCTGTTCTGGGCCTGGATGCCATTGCTGGGCTTTCATCCGAAGATGATCCTGTTGATGCAGTCGGCGAGCCTGATCTATCAGTTCTGGATCCACACGCAGGCGATCCAGAAAATGCCCGCCGGTTTCGAGGCCGTGTTCAACACGCCGTCGCACCACAGAGTGCATCACGGCAGCGACTTTGAATACCTCGACAAGAACTATGCCGGCACCTTGATGATCTGGGACCGCCTGTTCGGCTCGTTTGCGCTGGAAACCTTCACACCGCGGTTCGGCCTGACGAAGAACATCGAGACCTTCAACCCGGTGCGGATCGCCTTTCACGAATGGGCCGGCATTGTGAGAGACCTGCGCAAGGCCCGCAGCCTGTCCGACGTTGCCGGCTATCTCTTGCAGCCGCCGGGCTGGAGCCCCGACGGCAGTTCCCTGACCACGCGCCAGGCGCGCAAGGCCGCGGAGTGACGGGCGCACTTTCCGTTCGGACGGGCCCGGCCGATGGAGCCGTTCCAGATCACGACTTCCCTGTCAAAGCTCACGGCGACGCGACCTCCGGCCTCAAGCCTCGTTACGCGATGGCGCAACGGGCGTTTGCAGATTCAATGACTGCAAGACATGCGGTCCGCAAAGGATGGATGGCAGCCGCCCTGGGTCTGGGTGTCGGCCTGGTACTGAGCGGTTGTGCCGGCGGCAGCGATGGCTCGGTGGTGTTGGTGCCGGCGGCCGCCAGCGCCGTGCCGGTCGCGGCGGCGTCGCCCTCGGAGACCTACGCGGTGGCTATACCTCCAGGGCAGATCGATGCCGCCGTGGCCAAGCTCGACCAGCTGGCGGCCGACATCATGCGCCGCTCGAACATTCCGGGCATGTCCGTGGCCGTGGTGAAGGACGGGCGGACGGTGTACGCCAGAGGCTTCGGGTTGCGAACGATCGGCTCGCCCGAACCGGTTGATGCGGACACCGTGTTCCAGCTCGCGTCGCTGTCGAAGTCAATCGGCGCGACCGTGGTGGCGGGGCTGGTGGGCAGGGAGGTGGTGTCCTGGAACACGCCCGTCGCCACGCGCTTGCCTGACTTCAGGCTGTCGGACAACTGGATTGCGCAGCAAGTGACGGTGGGCGATTTCTTCGCCCATCGCTCGGGACTCTCGGAGCACGTCGGCGATCAGCTCGAAGACCTGGGCTATGGTCGCCAGGACATACTGAATCGCCTGCGCTACGTGCCGCTCGATGGCTTCAGAACCCGCTACGCCTATACGAACTTCGGCCTGACGGCCGGGGCCGAAGCGGCGGCCACGGCCGCCGGGCTGGACTGGGCGACGCTGTCCGAGCGTACGCTTTACCAGCCGCTCGGCATGGCGTCGACGAGTTCCCGCTTCACCGATTTCATGCAGCGCGGCAACCGTGCGTCGCCCCATGTGAAGACCGAGGCAAGTTACCAGACACAGTACCAGCGAAACCCCGATGCGCAGTCGCCGGCCGGCGGCGTGAGCGCCAGCGCCAATGACATGGCGCGCTGGATGTCGATGGTCCTGGCGAATGGAACCTTCCAGGGACGTTCGGTGGTCAAGGCCGAGGCTTTGTTGCCCGCGATCAGCGCGCAGATCGTTTCGTCGCCGTCTCGCAATCCAAACGAGCGCGCGGGCTTCTATGGCTATGGCTTCAATGTCGGGACCTCGTCGTCGGGGCGGGTCAAGCTCTCGCATTCGGGCGCTTTCCTGTTGGGGGCGGGCACGGCCTTCTCGATGATTCCGTCGGCAGGTGTCGGCATCGTCACACTCACCAACGCCGCGCCGGTGGGAGCCGCTGAGGCCATGAATGCCGCCTTCGACGACCTGGTCGAGTTCGGTGCGGTCACACGGGATTGGTATGAGGCCTATGCGCAGCTGATGCAGGGCCTGTACACGCCCGAGGGCACGCTGGCCGGCCAGCAGCCGCCAGCACAACCTGTGGCGCCGCTGGGCAGCAACGCCTATACCGGCATCTACGCCAACAACTACTACGGCGATGCCGTGGTGGAAACCGCCGGCAGAGGCCTGATCCTGAAGATGGGGCCGGGCGGCGGCAAGAGCTTCGCGCTACGCCATTGGAGCGGCAACACCTTCGTCATCGACCTGTCGGGCGAAAGTGCCACGCCGGGGTCCGTTTCGAGGATCGATTTCAAGCCCGGCGTCTCGGGCCAGTCGGACAGCGTGCAGATGGAGTTCTACGCCGAGGACATCACGCACGGCGTGTTCACGCGGACGTCCGTCCGGCGATGAGCCGGTGTGGCATCGGAGGCACGAACGCGCGGATCGGCGGCAGTGCGTCGCCGTAGCGGTCGATCTGTACAGCGCTGAGCGGGCCCGCACAGCCTTGCTTTTTCTTGGCTCCAACTCCGTCATCTTCGAGCGCAATCACCGCTGCAATGGCTATTCGTGTGACCCCGGATCGGGGAGCGTGATAAGTCGACAGGATCGATCAGTACGTCGCAGAACGGTTCGCGATTCACGGCGTGCAGCAATCGCTGGAAGCACTTCGTCCTGATCCCACGGATCGCCGCAGAGCTGGTTCGCATGGCGCCAAGTGATGGCACAGCTTGCTAGAACGTACAAGATTGTTGCGCCAGATTTAAAAGGACAAAGATGATTCTGATTGCCTAATGGACGGCATGCGACATGCAGACTCTCGCAAAGCAAGTCCATCATTTGCTTGAAAAGATCGGAATAACCCGATACGTCCTCGTTGCGCACGATGTAGGCGCGTGAATTCTCCGACGTGCAAGGACCAGACTTTCGTCACATTGTTTGGTCTCTCAACTTTCACGCAGTAAACCTGGCACACGTAGGCATTCATGCTGCAATTCGCCTCAAATCTCAAAAATGGTTAAGCGACAAGGCTTCGGCTGCGCACGAGCCATACTGATCCCATTGCCGAGTGATCCCAGTTCCTCACTTTCTTCATTCGCGCAAAAGCGGTACGACTTCTTTTCGGAAAGGGACTTGTGCTGTAACGGCAAATAATGGAGGGTTCTTGTCGCCAAGACCCAACCTTCGCCGCCGCGGCGCAATGCTGCGCCGTCTGCGCAGACGGAGCCTGCCAGGCGATGTTTGTTCTCGATGGCGACCCGGGCTTCCCGCGATCTATATTTCGTTAGGAGCCATTCATGAACTCACTCCGACCACTCATGGTCGAGGCGGGAAAGTACGAAGTCGACGATTTCTTGCGGGAATGGAGTTGGCTCGTCCCACCCGACGGCACCCCTCTTTTCATCTCTGCATTTGGCGATTGGGTGTTCGGCAAGCCTGACGGCAGCCTGTGGGTACTCTCAGTCCTCGAAGGGACCTATCTGCAGGTGGCCCGCAACTCCAACGAATACAACACGTTCAACAAATCCGCCGACTGGCTAGAGAAAACCTTTATCGCGGGCTGGCTCCCCATCGCCGCGGGAAATGGACTTGAGCCTCAGCTAGATGAGTGTCTTGGATGGAAACTTCACCCATTGCTTGGAGGGAAGTTGGAGGTCGCAAATTTGCAGCTCTTTAGCATGCCGCTCTATCAATCGCTGATGGGGCAGCTTCACCGTCAGTTCCAGGCTGTTCCTGAGTCGTCGAGGGAGAGAAAGCCTTGGTACAAAATTTGGTAGCCACTGCTTCCAGCGAGGGCGGCTGGTCATCGGTGCGGAAGAAAGCAGCCCAAGACCGGTCACTGATGGACGTGGGCGAGGCTGTGATGAGATTCACTCCCGTACATAAAAAAGGTGATGTCGATGAATATAGAAATGCGCGATGCGCGTGTCTTGGCGGAACAGTACATCACGGAGCGCATCTCACCTCCTTCAGGAGGGGCCTACACAATCGTTGATGCCGCAATTCGGGCGTCCTACGAAGGATGGCTATTTCCCTACCAGGCCGTTCGCCTTATCGCCACGGGGGATATTGAGTACTCGGTGGTCGGGAATGGACCAATCCTTGTGACAAAAATCGGTACGGTGATCGGGCCGCAGAGACCAGGTAGATGACTGTTTCGGAGCAAGTCATGCAGCCGCTACGGGCCTCGCTCAGTCGGCATAGCTTCGGCTACAGTCGGCCAGGATCCGACGTGCGTGAATGCCGCCCACTTCGGCCGGAATGGTCGATTTGGGTTGTGCTTTCCGCGCCCGAGGCGCGCCGTCTTTCGAGTGCGTCGTCGCTCAGAGACCGGCCCGCCAAGGAAAAATACGGGCGCGGCGAGCACTTGCCGCGACCTATCGGCCACGTAATCTCCACCAGGGATACCCAATGACCAGAAGACTCATCAGTTCAGGCTCGACTTTCGAGCAGGAGATCGGATACTCGCGCGCGGTAGTAGTTGGTGACTGGGTGTTTGTCTCGGGCACTACAGGCTTTGACTACAACACCATGTCCATCTCGGACAGCCTGATTGAACAGACCGAGCAATGTTTGAAGAACATTGAGTCCGCATTGCGAGAAGCGAACGCCAGCTTGCAGGATGTCGTTCGTGTTACGTATGTCTTGCCAGATGGTGCTGAGTTCAGCCGGTGCTGGCCGGTGCTGCGCAAATACTTCGGCGAAGTTCGCCCTGCTGCCATGATGATCTCAGCGGGGTTGGCGGATCCGCGTATGAAGATCGAGATCGAAGTCACCGCGCTACGGTCCTGATACCCCACCGGCTGACGCCTGTCACCGCAGTGAGAGGGGCAGCGCCGGCTGCTGGTCACAAGCGGTCGCCCGTCTGAGCTCCCGACTCAACCCACGAACGAGTAAAGAAATCCTCATGCCGACCCTACTTTCGCACGAACGCCAAGCTCTCAAAAAAAGAGCGGATGTTGTGGAGCTGCTTGCGCTGGCATCAAGCTGCGAAGGGGACGAAAAAGAAGGCTACGTCTATACCTTCAGCTCCCCTTCGATCTCGGCCGAACTTCGCGTTGACTATGGAATGGAGCTTGGGATCAAACTGAGCGTGGCCGCGCAGGCGGCCCCAATAGCAGCGGCGCGGCTGAGCTACTGCGAGGAGGTTCGCACAAGGAACTCGCAGTACCTTAAGTTCATCGAGTTCATCGGGCATCTCGAAAGCAGCCGCGAGGGAGCGATCCGGCTTTCCCGCAAGGCGGGATTTCGGCTTGTACTGGTGCCAGCCGTCTCGCTATCGATGTTCTACGACACGGAGCCTTGGTCTGCCGGCTCTGAGTGACTGGCTCAGAGCAGCCGCTACTTCCGCGTCGGGCCCGAATGCGACATTTTTTTCGGAAGCGGCCACTCGGTGGCGTTGAAGTTGACCTGCCCCCTCCCGGCCGTACCAGCGTAATGGCAGTGAAGCCCGCCTGGGCGAACGTCGGCACATGGGGAGGATTGCCACGACGGTTGTTGCACCCACGACACGACGCTGTTGCTCCTCCACACCGAGCTATCACAGGGCTGTATCTAAGGTGTCTCTCCACGCGCGCCTCGAGGGTTGTCATGAGGCGGAAGTGTCTCTACCGCGGAAAAATCCGGCCAAGGGACTCAATTCCGATCAGACCTTCTGCTCAGACGCAGTGCTGTCAGCGCGAGCGAAAGCTGCGCTTGCGACGACACAAGCTGTGCGTGGACACCGGCTACGTTGAAAACAAGTGCAGCGCGCAAAAAAAATGGACAACCAGGCAGGACCCAGGCTATGGTTTCAACCGTTTTGGACGACGTGCGGCTGACGTGCTCAGTATGCGCAGCGCACTCTCGATATGCAAGCGCATGCATTCCGTTGCGCCTTCTGCATTGCCGTCACCGATCAGCGCTACGAGTTCGGCGTGGCCGTCCTGCACCTTCTGCAAGCTAGCCTCGGTCTTGCGTCGTTCCATGCCCTTGCGGGATTGCACCTCAAGCGAAGCGCGAACTGACTCGATCATTTGAAACAACAGCAGATTGCCGCTGGCGCGCGCGATTTCCAGATGCAATTCGGTATCGAGTGACGCATAGACGGAAGGACGGCGCAGTTGCGTCTGCATCTGAATGATCAGATCAGACATGCGAGTCAGTTGCTCCGGGGTGTGCCGTCGGGCGGCCAGCGAGGCCGCGCGGCCTTCGAGGCTCGCGCGCACGTCCATCAAGTCTTCCGTCGAGTTCTCCAGCACCAGCAACGCGCGCGAGAAATAGATGCCGAGCGCTGACGCGTCCAGGTCGCGTCGGATGATTGGACTCCTGCCATTGGCGATTTCCACGACGCCCAGGCCCTTCAGGGTTCTCAGTGCCTCCCGCACGACCGTCCGACTGACGCCGAGCGACTCGCCCAGCCGCGCTTCTGAAGGCAGCGGCGCACCTGGGCCCAGTTTGGCGTCCTGGATGTGCTGGAGCAGGCTTTGCACCGCCTGCTCGGTCAGCGAGTTCCGCTCAAGGCGGCCGGGGACGAAGGGGTGTGCTGTCATGGCTTGGTCCTCCAGACCTATCATACAGGGTGACAGCTTGTCGTCGCAGGATCTGGCGCGTTCAATCCACCTCTCTCAAGGAGGCAAGAATCCATGTGGAAAGATGATGCCGAGCTGTTCGGTCTTATGCGCACGCGCCTGTTCCCGGCCGTGGTCGGCGACATTCTCGACACGCTCGGGCTGATGCACCAGTTCCTATCGCCGGCGATCAAGCCGGTCGAGCGCTCAATGGTCGTCGTAGGCCGCGCCATGCCGGTGCTGGAGACCAACTGCTTCTCGCGCGCTGAGCCCGAGGGCAAATCCCCGCTGAGCCAGCAGGCCTTCGGCCTGTTGTTCCACGCGCTCGACGACCTTGCGCCCCACGAGGTCTACGTCGCTACCGGATCGGCGCCCCAGTTCGCGCTCTGGGGCGGCCTTATGACGACCCGCGCCATGCACCTGAAGGCCGCCGGCGCGGTGCTGGACGGCTATTCCCGCGACACGACGGAGGTGATTGAGTTGGGCCTGCCCGTGTTCTCGCTCGGCGGCTACTCCCAGGACCAGGGGCCGCGTGGCAAGGTAGTGGACTACCGCGTGCCGGTGGAGATCCAGGGTGTCCGCGTGCGCCCAGGCGACATCGTTTTCGGCGATCAGGACGGCGTGCTGATCATTCCCCGCGAGGCCGAGGTGGAGGCCATCAGCCTCGCGCTGGAAAAGGTCGCCACGGAAAGCAGTGTCCGCACGGCCATCAAGAACGGCATGAGCACCGTTGAGGCATTCAAGACATTCGGCGTGATGTAGCGCGCACCCATGACAAGCAAAGAGACACAGACCATGACCCGTACCTCCAACCGCCGCGTCGTCCTGGCAGCCCTGGGCCTTGGCGCTGCGCTGACCGTGCTCGCGCCTTTCGCCTCGGCCCAAACCGTGGCTGACTTCAAGAAGAAGGGCGAGATCACCATCGGCATGCTGGTCGACTTTCCGCCCTACGGAACCACCGACGCCAAGAATCAACCCGACGGCTACGACGCCGACGTGGCCAAGCTGCTGGCCAAGGACTGGGGCGTCAAGGTCAACATCGTGCCAGTCACGGGCCCGAATCGAATTCCCTTCCTGCTAACCAACAAGGTCGACCTGCTGGTTGCCTCACTGGCCATTACCCCCGAGCGTGCGAAGCAGGTGGATTTCTCGATCCCCTATGCAGCGGCATCCGTGGTGCTCTATGGCGCCAGAAAAGCCGAGATCAAGGCGGCGGCCGACTTCAAGGGCAAGCGCCTGGGGGTGGCCCGCGCCAGCGTGCAGGATGTCACATTGACGGGTATGGCGCCCGAGGGCACCGAAATCCGCCGCTTCGACGACGACGCATCGGCCATGCAGGCGCTGCTGTCCGGCCAGGTCGATGCCATCGGCTGCTCCACCACCGTGGCCGCGCAGATCGCTCAGCGCGCACCGGCCAACACCTACGAGCAGAAGATGCTGTTGCGCCAGCAGGTCATGGGCATCGTGTTGCGACCGGGCCAGCTCGAACTGAAGAAGGCCGTGGATGAGTTCGTGGTGCGAAACAAGGGCAATGGCGAATTGAACAAGCTCTATCGCAAATGGCTGGGCACCGACTTCCCCGCGCTACCGAGCTCCTAGTCTCACTGAGTCAGCAAGACTAGGTCCGAGTCGCTCTTATATCCGTGCCGAAATCGCACTCGGCGCTGTCGAACATCACCAGGGGCTCGGATCAGAACCTGATCAGATCTTCTCCAATGCGTTGCAGGCGCGTGCCAATCGTTCGCATCCGTCGCCAACGGCATAGCCGAGAGCTTCGTGAACACGTTCAAGCGAGGCTACGTTAGCCGGTGGACCTTGCCGATGCGAGAACGGTGATGGCGCAGATGGCCGCCGCCTTCGAGAACTTCAACGAGGTGCACCCGCACTCGGCATTGAAGATGAAATCACCCAGGGAGTTCAGGCAGCATCGCGCTGCACAACAGCGCTTTGCTCAGACCGAGCAGACGCGGCATTGCGAATAGCCCGTGGCCTGAAATACGGGGGAAAGCTGATTTAGCTGTTGCAACCAAGCCGACAGCCAAAGTTTGTCCGGTCGCTCGGGAGCGACTTCTTTCTAGTCATCCGCCCACGCCAAAGAGAGCGAAATATCACCGGTAAAAGGTTGACGGCGATGTCTTGAAATGTCGCCTGAACATCGCTGCAAATGCGCTCGGACTGGAGTACCCACAATCGAAGGCTACCTCGATGAGCTTGTCACCCTCGGCGATCCTCCGAAGTGCGTGTAGCAAGCGCGCTTGCTCACGCCATTGCGCGAAGGTCATCCCGATCTCCTTGGAGAACAGCCGGTGCAGTGTCCGTTCGCCCACGCTGATCGACCGAGCCCAGTCGCCTGCGCTGGATGCGTCCGAGGGGCGATTGGACAAAGCGTCACAAATCGAACGCAGCCGTTGATCGGCGGGCATCGGCAAGTGCAAGGGGATGGTGCTGGAGACCCGTAGTTCACAGACCAGGAGTTCGAGCAGCAAGCCGTTGCGACCTTCAATTTCCTTTGCCAAGGAGATCTTGACCGCCTCGACGAGCAGTTCGCGCAAGAGCGGCGACACGTTAATGACGCAGCTCTCTTCCGGAAGGTTCGTAATCTTCTCTTCGTCGATGTAAGCGGTGCGCATCAGGACATCGCCAGACATCGTGACGTTGTGCCGCAGCCTGGCAACCATCCAGAGGGCCCGGTTCGGAGGCACGACCCACGAGCCGACATCCGAGTGCACCACCATCACACCATCGGTCGCATAGAGGAGTTGTCCTCTTGGGTGAGAGTGCCACCCGGTAGACAAGCCCGTCGGCCACGTGTTCTCCATCACCACCAGCGGGTGGGGCAGATTGTCGAAATGCTTGTGCTTGTTCGGCGGGACGGGGCGCATGGCAGAAACTCTACAGGACATGGCAGAACAGCGCGCGACTGCCTTTCCGGCCCGCCGTACTCTTTGGGCTGGGTGGTGGCTACGACAGCCGTTCGGGCTTGTAGCCAACCTTTTCTCCCCGTTGCCCACGCGGTCTGACGGACCTCCAGTTCGACGACTGTATCGGTGTCGCCGGCCTCGGTGAACTCGCTTACATCATGGGAATCGGCTGGGTCTACGGGGTCGCATCGTTCCTGCCGCTGCTCGGATTTGCCACCGCATTCCTTCCCAATCCCCGTAAAAAAGCCTGACCGCCATGACCATAGCAATCACTTCACCCCTGCCGGAAAACTGGGCAGTCGACACCGCACTTGCGCACCTTGGGCGTGAGTCCAGCAGCTTGACGAATTCGGTGAATCCGCCGCTGGTACGCGCATCAACCACGGTATTCCCGACCTTGGCCGCATTCAAGCAGTCGTACAAGGGCGTCGTGTTCGAGGCTCCACGCTACGGCCGCTCAGGTACATCTACGAACTTCGAGCTGCAACGCGCCATGGCCGCCTTGTGCGGGGCAGAGTCCTGTATTGCTGCGTCGTCAGGACTGAGCGTCATCGCGGCGGTGATTGGTGCCCACGCGCGCATCGGCGGTCACATCCTGATTCAAGAATCCGTCTACGGGCCGACGCAGGCGTTGTGCGAAAAAGTCCTCGAACCACTGCAGTGCCGCTTCGACTATTTCGACTCTGCTGAGACGCTTCAGGAAAAACTAAAGCCCGAAACGTCGCTCGTGTTCCTCGAAGTGCCATCTTCGTTGACCATGCGCATGATTGACGTCACGGCCGTGTGCACCCTCGCTAAGGCGCGCGGCATCCCGGTCGCCTGCGACTCCACATGGGGAACGCCCATCTTCTTCGACGCCCATTCACTGGGCATCGACATCTCCATTCACGCCGCCACGAAGTACATCAATGGACATTCGGACGTGATGCTGGGTCTGATCACGGGGTCCTACAAGGCGCTCGAATCCACGCGCGCCTGGTGCGACCGGACCGGCACGCACGTGTCGGCGGACTCCTGCTGGCTGGCCCTGCGTGGCATGCGCACTCTCAACCTGCGGATGCAGAAGCACGCCTTCAATGCCCTGAAGGTGGCCGCATGGCTAGAAGCGCAGCCGCAAATCCGTCGCGTGCTCTTCCCCGCGCTGCCGTCCGATGCTGGTCATGATCTGTGGAAGAGGCAGTTCTCTGGGGCGCCAGGTCCATTCACCGTGGAGTTGCAGTCATGCAGCGAGCCCGCCTTCGAGGCGTTCATCAATTCGCTGCAGCTGTTCGGTATCGGCACCAGTTGGGGGGGGTATGAGAGTCTCGTGATGCCTGCCGTTGCCCATCATCTACGCGCGCTTGCCGCTCAGCCCGACGAGGGGCGCCTGGTTCGCTTCCATATCGGCTTGGAGAACCCTGGTGACCTGTGTCGTGATATCGGGAAAGCTCTGAACCACATCGCCATCGTCCAAGGGTGATGTGAATCTGCTGCCATTCAAGCGAAGCGAGGTGCGCGGAGCTCGACCAAACTTGCGAGTCGATGTGGGATCTCGTCTTCTATAGCCAGATCGTGGCGGATGCACTTTCCGTCTCTTCAAAGAGCATTGCGTGGAAGTGCGCTTTAAAGCAACGACTGCAGGAGCTCGAATGTCTCTGATGAGGCCGAATGCGAAATTGAGCAAACTCGGGAACGGCCATTTCGGTGGCGCCCAGTTCGCGAGAGCAGGTCTCGCCGTTGGATGATGTAGCGCAATGCTGCGGAAGCGGCGGAAATATGTCGATAATTTCTCATTTGTGATAAGTGAGCCGTTGTGGCAAGCGGCCGGCGCGCGATGGCATGACGTAACTACCTGTTTGCGATGCCGTCTAAAGCAGGCTGGAAATACGTAGCTAATAAAGTCGGCTAGAACCCGTTTGTGCCATTTCGGCAGGGCAATTCAGCGTGGCCACCGGCTGCCAATCTCGAAAACGTCAGCAGGGTGGTTGGGGTGGGGCTGAGCCATTCAAAGAGCACGAAAAAACGAGCATGCATCTCGATGCATCGACGAACGCTGCATCAACCAATCCTTAAGCGCGGGCCAAGTCAGCGGCGAAACATCTTGCTCGCAGCGCTCGAATGCTGCGAGGAGCTTGAACTCGACTGCGAGATCGCGCTGTAGCGTTGGTACGTCTTGCATCAGGTTTGCCGTGAAGGCCGGATAGACAAAGTGTTCCAACACTTCGACGAGGCGCCCGCGTTCTAAGGTGAGGCGGCGATACATGGCCGAACGGCGACCATGTCTTCGATCACGAGATCGCTGGCCAGGTGCTCCACCTGTGCCACGATGGCGATACGCGAATCGTATCTGTGTCCCTCGGAGATTTTTGATGCAGCAGATCGAGCCTTGTCGGAAGGGGCTGGTTGACTGAGCTTCATCCAGTTTTCTTGCCCTTGAGTGGAGATCATCAGGGGTTGGTCGAGTTCATCAAGACGCTGTGTGACGACGCTGGAGGCGAAGGCGCTGCTGCCCGACTAGGTGTCCCCAGCCCTGATCTTTGCGATCTACCGCTACTTGTGCGTTTGGCCACGGAAAAGCGGCCGAGGTCGGATCTGATGCGCGCTAGCTGAGCTAGGCAGCACGCATGCGCACTGGCAGACGGGCGAAACGGAGATCGCAGCCGTCAGTGCGATCCGCCTCGTTCGCTGAAAGACCGCGTCGCGCCTATCTTGATGGCGACCCGGCCCCCAGCGGCGTAAAAAGCATCGCGCGAGGAAGGCCAAGTACAGCCTCCATTTCCGCGGCGATATGTCCTTCCATCGCGGTCCGAGTCAGGCTCTCGACTTCCTTAGGCAGGTTGCCGAGTTCGCCTTCGCGGTAGGAGAGATAAAAAGAACGCCTTAACAATCCATAAGGCTGGCCTTTGATTCGCAAGGACTCGAGCGGCACCATCCGCAGTTGCTGCGCGAAGTGGCGTGATTGCCAGAGGCACATTGGCGTCGTGATGGCAAAGCCGAGTCCCGCGGCGACCAAGCTCAGCAGAGGGTCTGTGGTATCGAATTCACAAGTCCTCTCTAGCTGGTCGCCATGTCGGGCGAGAAATGCATCGATGTCGTCGCCGATCGTTGAGCGGGCACTGTACCGGATAAACGGAAGCTTGCGGCCCAGGTCCGAGATGGACGCGAAAGGCTCGAATTCACTGTCGCGAGGCATCACCAGCACATACTGCTCGGTGAAGATCGGCATATGCCCCACTCCGTTCCCGGCCATGCTCGGCGCGGTCGTGATCATGAGGTCGAGCTGGCGGTTGATGAACTGGGAGGTCAACGAAGGCGTGAGGCCCGACCACAATCTCACCTGTTGCGTGGTGCCCGACAGCGCGCGATAGAGAACAGGCCCCACCGCCGCGGCGAAGGAGTCGATGCATCCTAGCCGCACGACCGACCGCTTAGCCCGACTGATTCCTCGCACGCTCTCGAGCATCTCGTCGGCACCCTTCAGCAAGTTGGTGCTGGTTTCATAGAGCCGTTGGCCTGCCAGCGTCACCTTGGCGGGGCGGGTGCCTCGATCGAGCAGGTCGGTGCCAAGCTTGCCTTCGAGCATCTTGATGCGCATCGATACGGCCGCCTGGGACAGGCCGAGTCGACGGGCCGCATGGGACACGGACTCCGACTCGACCACGGCGACCCACGCGCCCAGAAGCCCCCAGTCTGGGTAGTCGCTCGTTGGCTCATCGTTCATGCAATCACCAAGAAATCAATGATTAATGATCAATTTTATCCCCGGGGCCATCGGCAATGCTGCTGCATTGCATCAAGGGCGCTGATGATCTGCGTTTTGCCTGCCCATGCTTGGAAACTGCTAGTTTCCCTGCGCATCCATCGCATTTACTGCGGCGTAGCCTTGTCCGAACCTCTCCAGCGCACGAGCATTCAATGAACTCTCGCCCTATCTTCCCCCGTCCCGAAAACGAACCCACCTGCAACTACGCGGTAGGCACCGAATCGATGGCCCAGCTTCAGAAGCATCTCGCGGACCGCGCGATCGTGGAAATCCCCGCAGTCATCGGCGGCAAGAAGATCTTTTCGGACGACATCGAGACAATCCACGCCCCGCATGACCGCAGCCGGGTGCTGGCCCGTGTGCATCGTCCGAGCAAGGCCCAGGTGGACGAGGCGATCCGCAGCAACCTCGAGGCGGCACACGATTGGGCGCGCATGGACTTTGCGGATCGCGCGGCCATCATGCACCGTGCCGCTGGCATCGTGCGCGGACGCCTGCGCCACCGAATCAATGCGGCCACCATGCTGGGCCAAAGCAAGACCCTCGACGAAGCCGAGGCCGACAGCGCTTGCGAGCTGATCGACTTCCTTCACTTCAACACATTCAACGCCCAGCAGATCTTCGCGGACCAGCCATTGTCTGTGCAGGGTGCGCAGAACCGATGCGACTGGCGACCACTCGAAGGCTTCGTGTATGCGGTCTCGCCATTCAATTTTACGGCGATCGGCGCCAACCTCACGTGTGCGCCGGCGCTCATGGGCAATACGGTGCTGTGGAAGCCGTCGAACAAATCGACTTGGTCCAACTATTTGTTCTTCGAGGCGCTCGAAGAGGCTGGCCTGCCGCCCGGTGTGATCAATTTCGTGCCCGGCGACGCCCCGCTCGTGACGGACGCTGTCTACGAATCGAAGCATTTTGCTGGGCTGCATTTCACGGGGTCTTCGGAGGTGTTTCGGTCACTGTGGAAACGCGCCGCCGCCGGCATCGACAGGTACCGCACGTTTCCACGCATAGTGGGTGAAACTGGCGGCAAAGATTTCGTTTTGGTCCATCGCTCGGCGGATGCACAGGAGGTTGCGGTCGCTTTGCTCAAGGGATCGTTCGGCTACCAGGGGCAGAAGTGCAGCGCCGCATCTCGCGCCTACGTGCCGAGCAGCCTGTGGCCTAGCGTCAAGTCAATCCTGAGTGACCTGCTGGCGCAGGTGCGCGTCGGAGACGTCGCCGACACGTCCTCCTTCATGGGTGCGGTCATCGATCAGAACTCGTACAAGAGGCTGAGCGACGCGCTCGCAGCCGCAAAGGCCGATTCGCAGGTGAAGCTGGTCGCGGGCGGCACCTGCCAGAACGACGTCGGTTTCTTTGTCCACCCAACGGTTCTTCAGGTCGAGGATCCCAGCCACCGACTCATGAAGGATGAGTTGTTCGGGCCGGTGCTTTCGGTATTCGAGTATCCGGATACGGCATGGGCCGAAGTCCTGGAGGCCGTCGACTCGGTCTCGGACTACGCGTTGACGGGTTCAATCTTCTGCACCGACCGCACCGCGCTGCGGCAAGCACAGGACGCGCTGCTGCACGCAGCCGGCAATCTGTATCTCAACGACAAGCCGACGGGTGCTGTCGTCGGCCAGCAGCCCTTCGGCGGTGGTCGTGCGAGTGGCACCAACGACAAGGCAGGCTCATGGATGAACTTGCTGCGCTGGACATCGCCGCGCGTCGTCAAGGAAACCTATACGCCACCGCGCGACATGTGACGCGATCCTGCTTGATGCATTCCCCTTTAGGCCACTTATCTTCTGACGATGATGCAAACCTAGGGGAAATACGTATGGTGCGCACGCGTAAACGATTGCTCTTTGGGGTGCTTCCGTTCCAATTGGAGTTGGATTGATAAAGACCCCTGATGCAGATGATCATGGCAGCGGATGCTGACAGAACGGTGACATTTGCCGCCTATGTTCGACATGCCAGAGCACCGAACGCCTACGGTCGTCGAATTTAACCATCGAATCGAAATGAACTCCCAGCACAAATACGCCGGAATCCTGACTGCGATCCCCACGCCTCTGACCCAGGACATGGCCGTGGACACCGGGCCGCTGCGCGCCCATGTGCGCCGCATGGCCGAGGCGGGCAGCTGCGGCGTGGTGCCGCTGGGCGGCACCGGGGAGTACACCTCGCTTTCGTTCGACCAGCGCGTTGCGGTGGTCGAGGCATCGCTCGAAGCCGCGCAAAGCGCGATCGCCGTGATTCCCGGCATCCTGTCGCCGGGCATCGGCGATGCGATCGATAACGCCAAGGCCTTCGTGCGGGCTGGCGCGAAGGCGCTGATGGTCGTCACGCCTTATTACTTCCGGCCAACGCAGGACGGCATCGTCGAGTACTTCGAGCGCTTCTCGAACGAGGTCGATGCCGACATCATTCTTTACGAGATCCCTTACCGCACCGGCGTCTCCTTGAACTTCCAGACGGTGGACCGCCTTGCCAGCATGACGCGCGTGGTTGGCATCAAGGCCTGCAATCCCGACCTGGCGCAGCAGATGCGCGCAGCGGAACTCGCGGCCTCGAAGATCGCGATCCTCACAGGTGAAGAAGACGTCATGCCGCTGCATGTCGCGATGGGGGCGGTGGGCGCCATCATCACCAGTTCCAACCTGCTGCCCCGTCAGTGGGACCGTGTGCTCGAACTGGCCTTGGCCGGCCAGCTTCAGGAGTCGATGGCACTGCACGCATCGCTGCGTCCGCTCATCGACACGATCTTCGCAGAACCCAATCCCGCGCCCATCAAAGCCGCCATGGACTTCCTCGGTTGGGGCATGGGCTGCGATGTGATGCAGCCGATGAAACCGGCCAGCGCGCAGCTCAAGGAGCGCATCGCCCAAGTGCTTCCGCCGCTTCTCGAACGCGAACAAACACTCTCCCGTCAACTCTCCTAAGGTGGTCACGATGTCTTCCAATAGTCAATTGAATCCGGGTCGTCGCAGGTTCTTTCAGACCACAGGCGCGGGTGCCGCCGTGGCCGCGACAACGGCAATCGGCCTGCCGATGCTGGCCGTGCCGCGCCGCGCGTCGGCGGCCGAAAGACTGGTCGTCGTGAGCTGGGGCGGTACCTACCGCACCGCGGTCGAAGAGGCGCTCGTGCGCCCGTTCGAGAAGGAGTACGGAATCAGCGTCACGCTGGTAGATACGCCGGACCTCGCGAAGGTCAAGGCGCAGGTCATGACAAAGAACGTCGAATGGGACGTCTTCGATGCCGTGGGCCCGATGGCCATGACTGGCTCGAAGGCCGGCTACTGGGAGCCGCTGGACCCAGCGCTGTTCGATCAGAAGGATCTCATCGCTCCGATGACAAAGGAAGCGGTTCCCTTCTACGGGTTCACCGGAGGTATCTTCTGGGACGCCAAGAAATATCCAGAGGGTAAGGCGCCGCAGACCTTCGCCGAATACTTCGACGTGAAGAAGTTCCCCGGCAAACGTACGCTGCGCAACCGTGCCAGCGAGACGCTCGAAATCGCGCTGCTGGCTGACGGCGTGTCGCCCGACAAGATGTACCCGCTGGACGTGCCGCGCGCCTTCAAGGCCTTGGAGCGTATCAAGCCGCACATCGCCAAGTGGGTCGACCAGACGCCGCAGACCACAACGCTGGTCGAGACCGGTGAGGTCGACTACAGCTACACCTACGCGACCCGCGCCAAGGCCTCGCAGGAGTCCGGCAAGCCCACGCAGTTCTCCTTCAAGCAGAACCTCATCGGCCTCGAATACCTGGTCGTCCTCAAGGGTGCGCCGAACAAGGCCGCTGCGATGAAGTACGTTCAGTTCGCGATGCGCCCGGACCGGCAGGCCGCGTTGATGAACTTGCACGGCAATACGCCGGCGAGCAAGAAGGCCCGCGGCCTAATGAAGCCCGAGATCAGCAAATGGCTGTCGGATCCACAGAACAAGAACAATCTGCTGAGCAACGACGCGTGGTGGGCCGATCACTACGACGAGTTGACGCTCAAGTTCAAAGAATGGGTCCTGAGTTGATATTCCCATGAATGCGCGCAACGAGGGTTGGCTCTATGTCGGGCCGGCGACCCTGTTTCTCTTCCTGGTCATGCTTGTCCCGCTCGCGTACGTGGTGTACACGAGCGTGACGACGGCGAGCGGGGACTTCAGCCTAGCTTCCTATCAAAGGTTGTTGTCCAGTGACCTCTTCAAGCGGACACTGCTGACCACCTTCCAGATCAGCATCGTTGCGTCGCTTGCCAGCCTGGTACTGGGCTACCCTATCGCGCTGCACTTGGCGAAGCAGACTCCCAGGAAGCGCGCGCTCTACATGGTGCTGGTGCTGGTTCCGTTCTGGACCAGTATCCTCGTCAAGAGCTATGCCTTCACGGTGCTGTTGGGCCGTGTCGGACTGGTAAATCAGTTTTTGTCGTTCATGGCCGGAAGCTCCGTCCAACTACCGATGCTCTTCAATCGTTTCGGTGTCATGGTGGGAATGACGAATTACCTCATTCCTTTCATCGTTTTTCCGGTACTCGCCAGCTTGTTGGCGATCGACCAATCACTGTATCGCGCTTCGGAGATCATGGGTGCGAAGCCGCCGCGGATTTTTTTCCGCATCACCTTTCCGTTGAGCCTTCCCGGTGTAGCCGCAGGCGTGTTGAGCACCACTGTCATGTCGATGGGATTTTTCGTGATTCCTGCATTGCTCGGCGGGCGACAGGACGTGATGATGTCGAATCTCGTTGATTTCTACACGCGCGAAACGATGGACTGGAATATGGCATCGGCCATCGGCGTCATCCTCCTGGGAATTGTCACGCTGGTCGCCATTGCGGCTGATCAGGCCAAGCGCTTTGGCAGCCGACCAGGAGTACCTGCATGAGCATCATCGCATCTCGAGGTGTGGTGGACCGCCAAGCCAATTTTTACGGCGGCGTGCGCAACCTGCTGGCCGCAGCCGTCTATGCCTTCATTTTGATCCCGACGCTGATCGTCATCCCGATCTCTCTCGGCGGGCAGGGCGAGCTGTCGTTTCCTCCGCGGGTCTGGACGTTCGAACTGTACGGCCAGCTCTTCTCGTCTACCTCGTGGATGACGTCGATCCTGCAGAGTGTCAAGGTCGCGGTCATCACCACGCTGGCCTCCATGTTGATTGGCATCCCGGCGTCCTACGGGCTGGTGCGTTTCGAATTTCCGGGCAAGAAGTTCGTCATGCTCCTGCTGATGAGCCCGATCCTCGTGCCGGTCATCGTGATCTCGCTCGGTCTGTACCTGTACCTGTCGCGGCTGCAGATCGTGGGGACGACCGCAGGTCTCGTCGCGAGTCACACAGCGTATGTGGTGCCTTTCATGATGATGACGGTGATGGCGGGGGTGAAGAAGCTAGACCCGGCACTGGAGTTCGCGGCAACCATCATGGGCGCCAGCCGCTTGACGGTGTTCTTCAAGGTGGTGCTGCCCCAGTTGCGGCCCTCTCTTCTCGCGGGAGCGTTGTTCGCCTTTCTCGTGTCGTTCGACGAGGTGGTGATCGCGTGGTTCCTCACCAGCCCGGCCACCACGACCTTGCCCGTCAAGATGTACAGCAGCATTCAGTGGGACATCTCGCCGGTGATCGCGGCGGTGTCCGCGTTGCTCACTGTCCTGTCGGTCGTCTTCTGCTTGATCTCGGTCATGTTCCAGCCGCAGGCGGCTACAGACAGCGCGCCCTGACTCCATGAATGCCAGTACAAAAGAACATCGAAGGATGATGATGACGAGCAGTCCGACAAACAACGATGCCATGATCGTCTTCGACGGCGTGAGCAAGTCGTACGGTGCCGCCGTCGCGCTCCACGAGACGGCGCTCAGCGTGCGCCGCGGAGAGTTTCTGAGCTTGCTTGGGCCCAGCGGCTCGGGTAAGAGCACGATTCTCAACATCATTGCCGGCGCGATCGCGCCGAGTTCGGGCAGGATCCTCCTCGACGGCGCCAACGTCTCGACGGTGCCGCCAAGGGAGCGCCAGCTGGGGATGGTGTTCCAGAACTACGCCTTGCTGCCCCATCTCAACGTCTTTGACAACGTCGCCTTTCCGCTTCGCATTCGCGGCGCGAGCAATGCGGAGATCAAACAGAAGGTCGGGAACGCGCTCGAACGCGTGGGCCTCGTGGGTTACGAAAAGCGCAAGCCGCGCGAGATGTCGGGCGGTCAGCAGCAGCGCGTCGGCATCGCACGTTGCATCGTCTACTCGCCTTCGGTCATCCTGATGGACGAGCCACTCGGTGCGCTCGACAAGAAGCTGCGCGATCAGTTGCAGGGCGAGATCAAGAAGCTGCACCGCGACCTCGGCACGACGCTGGTGTACGTGACTCACGACCAGGAAGAGGCGCTGAATCTTTCGGATCGCGTGTGCCTCATGAACGGCGGGAGGATTGCCCAGGTAGGCACGCCGGATGAGCTCTATTTCGAGCCTATCGACGAATTCGTCGCCGATTTCGTCGGCGAGTCCAATCTCTATGCCGGCGTCGTGCGGGACGACCGCCAGGTCGAAATCAACGGCGGATGGATGCTGAAGGTCAGAAGCACCGAGGCATTCCGCATCGGCGAAAACGTGAAGGTGCTCGTGCGGCCGGAGAAGGTGGAGATCGCCCCACCGGGCGACGAGTCGGCGGGGCTGCCGAACCGATGCGTTGGAACAGTTTCGCAGATATCGTTCGTGGGCGGCATGACGCGCTTCGCGGTGGAGCTCCCAGGCGGCGGTACGGTTCTCGTCAAGGGCATCTCGGACCGTGCGGCGGATCGCATCGAAATCGGTGTACCGATGGCGCTGCGCTGGGCTTCCGAAAACACTATCGTGATCAAGGCGAACCGGGCATGAACAACGAACTCTTGCAAGACCTGCGCGCCATCGTTGGCGAAAATGGCGCCACGAAAGCACCTGACGTACTCGCACCGCACCTCGTCGACTGGCGCAAGCGTCACGTGGGGGTGGCCGATTGCGTCGTCTACCCGCGCACAACCGAGCAGGTCGCGGCGGTGCTGAGATACTGCCAAGAGCATCAGATTCGTGTCTTTCCACAGGGCGGAAACACCAGCGTTTGTGGCGGCTCCGTTCCGGCGGAGGAAGGCCGAAATATTGTGCTCGCACTCGGCAAGATGAACCGCATCTTGGAGATCAATCCGCGCAACAACTCGATGACGGTGCAGGCCGGCTGCGTGCTCGCCGACATCCAGGAGGCCGCATCGGAAGTCGATCGACTGTTCCCACTGTCACTCGGCGCAGAAGGCTCGTGCCAGATTGGCGGCAACATCGCCACCAATGCCGGCGGCACCAACGTGGTCCGCTTCGGCAACACGCGCGACTTGATCCTCGGGCTCGAAGTCGTTCTGCCCGATGGCAAGATCTGGAACGGCATCCGCACGCTTCGCAAGAACAATAGCGGCTACGAACTGAAGAACCTGTTCATCGGTGCGGAGGGAACGCTCGGCGTGGTCACGGCCGCGGCGCTCAAGCTCTTTCCCAAGCCGAAGTCCGTGGCTGCGGCGCTGATGGGCTTCGCATCCGTCGATGAGGCGGTCGACGAAGGTATCCGTCTGCAGGGCTTGTTTCCGGGTGAACTGGTCGGACTGGAGCTCATCTCGCGCTCGGAGTTCGAGATTTCATTGCGCCACGGCCACGATCTTCGCAACCCGTTCCCGGACGGCGTGCCGCCCTGGCTAGTACTGGTCGAGCTCGCATCGTCGAGCGCGGGCGATGGGCTGACGGCGACCTTGCAGGTGGCGCTCGAACAAGCCTACGAATCGGGCGCGTGCCAGGACGTAGTGGTCGCGGCGTCGGAGCAGCATCGAAACGAGTTCTGGCGCATTCGCCACAACGTGACCGAGGCGAACGGGCGCGAAGGCATGGGTCTGACGCACGATATCGCAGTGCCGATCTACATGATCCCGACCTTCATGGAACGTGCGGCAGCCACCCTTGCAGCGCACTATCCGCAAGCCACGCAGGTCGTCGTCGGGCACATGGGCGACGGCAACCTGCACTACATTGCCATGTTCTCGCACACGTTCTGGAGCGATACCACGGACAAGGCCGCATTTCAACGCGAGTTGAGCCACAGGCTCTACGACATCGCAGCGGAACTGGGCGGAACCTTCAGTGCCGAGCACGGCATCGGGTCGCTGCACGTCGACGAGATGCGCATCTACAAGGACCCGGTGGAGATCGAGCTCATGCAGAAGCTCAAGGTGCTCATGGATCCTCGGGACATGATGAATCCGGGGCGGGTGCTTCCGTTGTAAGCACTTCGCGGATGGGCTCGATGCAGCCCATCCGGTGCGATCCGACTCGCGCATTGGAGCTTGCGAGGAGACGGGGTTGCATCGCCCCACACCCCGTCCGATGCGTCAGACAACCTTGACAAGTTCCGGCACAGCCACGAACAGGTCGGCCACGAGGCCGTAGTCGGCCACCGAGAAGATCGGTGCTTCTTCGTCCTTGTTGATCGCGACGATGACCTTCGAGTCCTTCATGCCGGCCAGGTGCTGGATGGCGCCCGAGATGC